>VYLE01000665.1_pt1 | contig 14560 bp, 10 predicted proteins | sample 5114391 | NCBI WGS metagenome assembly VYLE01 (sample SAMN12291771, study PRJNA351875) | freshwater metagenome | isolation source: freshwater lake | place: USA: Michigan, Kent Lake | collected 2013-08-15
CGCCCTGGTGCGCGGCTGGTCCGCAGGCGGGCTTAAGAACACTTGGTACGCTGCGTGGCTGAACGTGATCGGTTCAGACAGTGCGCCATTGCCATCTGGGCTGGCCGAAATGGCGGTCCTGTTCGACAAGAGCGCGCGCGCCTCCTACATGCTGGCTTTCGTCGATACCAGTCTGGAGCGGCCAGGCGCCTTCGCCCGTGAGGCGCGCGGCTTCCTTGAGCGTCAGATAGACCAGCTCAAGGCCGAAGTCAGGATGTTGGAAATTGGCAACAGCGAGAAGGTACTGGAAGCGATTAACGTCAACGCAGGTATGCAGCGGCTGCAGCAACACGCGGATTCATTGGCGGAACATTTGGTAGAACGCAATCAGCGTGTGGAGGATCTGGCGGCCGAAGTCACCAAACAATACGAGCGCTCGCGGGAGTTGGCGGCAGAAGTCACCAAGCAGTACGGGCGCTCGGAGGAGTTGGCGAGCCAGGTTGTGGAGCTCGATTCACAGGCGCAGCGCCTTGGGAAAGACCTGCAGGCTGAGATCGAGTCGCGAGATCGAATCATCGCCGATCTCCTCGCAAAGCTTTACCCCTAGCTGAGTTCAGCACGTCGACCCGAGGTCGCGTATCGAGTTCGCCAATGGAAGATTAGTAACAAATAATTATGAGATGAAACTGGCATGAGACTTTACGGACCGATCAGTGACGATGTCTGGCGAATTTGGACGCAGAACTGCACACCAGGGATAGGCAGCACGGGGATATTGCGACGACAAACACCGGTTCATGGGTGAAGATGAGTGATTTATCGAGTGATCGGCTGCAGACGAATTTAGGGGCGGTGAAGTGATAGGGATTGTGATGGTGACGTACAACGCTGCTGATGCAGCCATTGTGACGTTGCGCAGTGTTTCAAAGGCGAAGAACGATGCCGCCTACAGGTTGGTCATTATCGATAACGCTTCCTCACAGGAGGCGCGAGAGGAGATCCGAGCATTTGTCGAGTCTTCTCCTGCCTTCACCAGTGGGCAGTGGGTATATATCCAGAACGAACAGAACCTTGGGTTCAGTGGCGGCAACAATGTCGGAATACGGATGTTGCTGGAAGACCCGGCCATCAGCCAGCTCTGTCTTCTCAATAGTGATGTGATCGTCACAGACGGTTGGATAGATCGCCAACTGGAACATGGGTATCCGGTCATCAGTGCGGTTACCAACCGCGCAGACAGCGAGCAGTGGGTGCCCGATCTCCATGACCTGCGGCTGGACGATGTTTCCGCCTCAGCGCGAGCCTTTGAGCACGCATACAGCCAGGTTAGCGAGCAGGCCATGCAGCGCTACAAAGCTTTCGTCGGCGGTGTGCAGGAATGCGATGTAACATTCTTCTGCGTCTTCATCCGGCGTGATGTGCTTGAAGACGTCGGCCTGCTGGACGAAACGTTCTTCCCGGGAGGTTTTGAGGACGACGATTACTGCTTGCGCCTGCGCGAAAAAGGATACCGCATCGCGTTGGCTCGCGATGTGTATATCCATCATTTCGGCTCTGCTTCTTTTGGTAGGCTCGATTACAGCTACTTCGTCGGTCGTGCGAAAGAGAACCTGCGCTATCTAGAATCCAAGCATAAGATCACTTGGAGGCGGCGCCCCGAGAAACCCCTGGTCTCTTTCCTGGCGGATTTTCAGTATGTGGCCGATGCTCAAGCAAGATCAGCCGCGAACCAGGCGCAGCAGATCCAGCTTCTCGAAAGACACCTGGCTGCGGTTGACCGCCTAATTGCCCATTACGCGACTGAGTTCGGCAACCTCAAGGGAGAGTTCCTGAACTCGGGAAAGCGTTCCGCCCGAGTCCGGTTGGCCATTGAGCAAGCCGAAGCGTTCCCATCGCTGGCGGCCGAATGGTCGGCATTCCGTGCCAATGCCAGCAATTGGCTGGCCACAGGTGGTCAGGCCGGAGTAGGCACGGCATTTCTCATTGAGAAGGGCGCGCGGTTGGTTGAACAGGTCCAGTGCGTAGTAGATGCCAACATCGCCATAGACGCCAACCTGCGTGGTAACTCGGTGAAAGCAGCACAGGCGGTCCACGGGAACACGGACTGGGTGAAGCATGAGTGGAGCCAGCGGTCGGGCGTAAGGAAGCTGTTGTGGGGTGTCAAGCGAGGCATACAGTTGCTGTTCCGATTCCGTGGCACGGTTTTCTTCGGTGGCTACTTCTATCCGGAGCGCGAGAAGGACGGCTATTTTCAGCGGATCCAGATGGTGGACCGCTTGGTGGCGGATGGCTGGAGGCTCTATGTCGAGACCGCCGATCTGGCTGGGCGCATGTCGGTAATCGATCGGCCACAACCGAAGGTGCTCGTCGTCCGTCTGCAGGGAAGTCGCGCGAAGAAGGCGTTGCTGTGGATGATCGTACTCGCGTTCGTGCTGCGCTCAAGGAAGATTTATTTCCACAGCGTACTACGCATGTCCGATTACGGATTCGCCAAACTGATGCGGTTGCCTTCCATCAGTTCCGTGGTTGATATCCATGGCGTTGTCCCGGAGGAATTCCGGATGCACGCTGACTACCATAATGCGGTCAAGTACGAGAGGCTGGAGGAGTATGCCTTTATCAATGCTGGTCGTATCGTCGTGGTTTCCGGGGCAATGCAGAAGTATCTCGAGCTGAAGTATCGACAGCATCCGCTGCCCAAGTTCGTGCACTTCCCGATGTTTCCGAACTTCGTTCCGTTCTTGGGTAGCAAGAGCAACTCGAAGATGATTGCGGTCTACGCTGGCGGTCTTCATAAGTGGCAGCAGCCGGAGAAAACGCTGCGCAGCATGATCGCGGTACAGGCTCGCTGTTCCACCTACTTCCTGTCCCCTGACCCGGAGACCGCCGGAGAGATTGCCGCTGATATCGATCCCGGTAACACCATTGTTTTCGAGTCGATGAGTCATGACGCGCTGATGCGCTTCTATCGCGAGTGTGACTTCGGGTACATCCTTCGCGAAGATTCCATCGTGAACAGTGTTGCTTGTCCGACCAAGGTCGTTGAATATCTGGCGAACGGAATCGTCCCAATCATAGATTCGGACCAGATCGGCGACTTCTCCGGCATGGGAATGCGCGCAATCGCGGTGGATGATTTTAACGCCGGCGATGTACCGGACCGCGCCACGGTGGCTGCGATGGCGCAGTTCAACTTTGGCGTCTACCAGAGGATAAAGTCCGCACGCGATCGTGGTGCAATCGAGTTGTCGGACTATCTGTCGGGCGCGAGTAATGGGTTCGTTCCGCAGCACTGTGACGAACCGCATGCCGAGGTGGATGTACTGGTCCAAGTGGGAAATTTCGAGGCGGGCGGCCTTGAGAATGTCGTACTGGAGTTGAATGAATTCCTCCGCGGATGCGGTATGCGCTTGGCCTTGGTCGTCCTTGGCACTCAGGGCGCCGCAGCCGCGCGCGCGCGTCAACTTGGCCAGCGTCTGATTGCCCTTGACTATTCTTCCGCAGGTTACCGTGAGTTGCTGCAGCGCCTGAAGCCGAAGGTAGTGCTGTCGCACTACTCGACCGATGGCATTGAGGTCTGTCACGAACTTGACGTTCCCGTCGTCCAGGTAATACACAATATCTACATGTGGCTTGCCGGCGAAGAGCTGCGCCGGTTCCGGGATGCAGCGGCGCTGACTAGTCGGTTCGTCGCGGTCTCGGAAGCGGTCAGGGAGTATTCTGTTCGACGCCTTGGTGTCGAAGCGGATCGTTGTGATGTTATCGGTAACGGCATCGACGTCGACCAGTTTACGGCCTCCGACCGCATGGTGGCGCGTGACCGGTTGCGTAGGAGGTACGGAATCGGAGTCAATGATTTCGTCTTCCTCGACATGGCGGCGATCAATCATCAGAAGAACCATGCTGATGTGGTGCGGGCGTTTAGCCGCGCGGTACATGGCTGCGACAATGCCAAACTTGTCGTGGTCGGCCCGGTTTACGAGAAGGGTCTGTACGACGAGATCAGAATGCTGGTCAAGGAAGCTGATCTGGATTCGCGCATACTACTGATTGAGCCCACTTCTGAACCCTGGGACTTCTATGCGATGGCGGATGCCTTCGTCGGAGGCAGCTTCTTTGAGGGCGGGCCGCTCACTCTGCTAGAGGCTATGGTCAGCGATCTGCCGGTAATCTTCCCGAAGGTCGGAGTCGCAGAGCGATACGAAGGGCTACCCGGCGTGCACCTCGTCGAGCCGGCCATCGACATCATGGAGTATCATGGCGCCATAGACGGGCTGACATCGCGTCCTGATTTTGCCTCGGATATGGCTGATAAAATGATGGAGGTTTGGTGTAGGCCTGTACGTCCAGGTTTCGATTCTGGATGGTTGGCTTCCTTTCAGAAGGACCTGGCTTACTTGAAGTATGCGCAACTGCTTTCGGAGATCAACGATCGCTCCGCCTCAAATGAATCCACGAGTGGTATCTCATCATGAAGAAAGTTTCTATTTTTGTTGCTCCACTGATTCTGGTTTCTCTGGCCACCGCATGTTCCAAGCCGGCGACCGATTCCGCTCCGGCGAGCACCGCTAGCCCCGCTGCCGCTGCTGCCCCGGTGGTGAGTGAGAAGGACAAGAACTACCAGGAGGCCCTCCGCCTGATTGAGGCCAATGGTCCGGCAGATGTCGCGAATGCGGTCAACTTGCTGTTGAAGGGCTCGGACGAAGGTCACGCCGCGAGCAAGGTCGAGCTCGCAAAGCTGTATCGAGCGGGCAACGGTGTCGAGAAGAACGGCGGCGAGGCCGCCAACCTGTTCCGGGCAGCGGCACAGGATGGTAGCGCCGATGCGGCTTATTACCTCGCGGAGATGTACGCTGCGGGCGAGGGCGTGGAGAAGAACGAGGGCGAAGCTCTTAATATGTATCTTCAAGCAGGACAGGCGGGCAGCGCCGACGCGGCCTTCAAGCTTGGCGAGATCTACCAAGATGGCAAGGGTGTCGCTGCGAACCTGGGTGAAGCCAAGGCGTGGTTCCAGAAGGCTGCCGACGCTGGTAACACTCAGGCTGCCGAGAAGCTGAAGGCGCTGGATGCCCAATAAGCCTCGCCCGTTCGGGTGAGCAATCCGTGGTTGAAAGAATGGCTGGCCCCGCAACGAGCCAGCCATTTTCTTTTCCGATCAATAGGTCAAGTGCCGGCTATGATGCGAGTGATGCGTTCGGCGGCCTTGCCATCGCCATAAGGGTTGTGTGCCTTGCTCATGGACTCGTAGGCGGCCGGATCGTCAAGCAGTCGCGAGACTTCCTGAGTGATGCGAGCGCTGTTAGTACCAACAAGGCGCACCGTTCCCGCCTCGACAGCCTCCGGCCGTTCGGTGGTATCACGCATGACAAGTACGGGCTTGCCAAGCGAAGGAGCCTCCTCTTGGATGCCGCCAGAGTCGGTCACAATGATGTGCGAGCGGCTCATCAGATAAACGAATGGTAGATATTCTTGCGGTTCGATCAGATGCACAGCCGGCTGGTCACCGAGTATGCGTCGCACCGGTTCTTGCACATTAGGATTGAGATGCACGGGGTAGACCAACTGGGTGTCACCACGGTTGGCAATGGCTTTCAGTGCATGGCATATCTGCTCAAAGCCGCTTCCGAAGTTTTCGCGGCGGTGACCAGTGACTAGGATCAGGCGTTTGGACGTGTCCAGGAACGGGAAACGCGCGGCGAGTTGCCCATCCAGCGCCGGAGTGTTTCGGATCTTCTCGACGACCGCCAACAATGCGTCGATGACGGTGTTGCCGGTGACGTGAATGGTGCCTTCTGCAACATTCTCGGCACGCAGGTTGTCGGCAGATGTCTGAGTAGGTGCGAAATGCAGACTGGCCAGGACCCCGGTTAGCCTGCGATTCGCTTCCTCAGGCCAGGGCGAGTAGAGATTGCCCGTGCGCAGGCCTGCCTCGACATGTCCAACTGCTACGCGCTGATAGAAGGCGGCCAACGACGTCGCGAAGGTGGTCGTAGTGTCACCATGGACCAGCACGATGTCAGGAGCATGCTTCTCGAGGACCCGTCCCATATCTTGAAGAATGCGCGAGGTCAGCTCCGGGAGCGTCTGGCCTGGCTGCATGGCGTTGAGGTCTTCGTCCGGGGTGATCTCGAATAACTCTAGTACCTGGTCCAGCATCTGCCGGTGCTGGGCAGTAACCGCGACGATAGTCTCCAAGTCTGGGTGCTGCTTCATCGCGGTGACCAACGGCGACATCTTGATGGCTTCGGGGCGAGTGCCGAAAACCATCATCACCTTTTTTCGACGCGTCATTTTTGAGATAAGCCTTATGTCTGCGCCTTGGCGCCAGCTCAATGGCAAGAAACTGGCGGTTGGCAGGTTTTGATGAGTACCCCATATTCTACGCGTTCGCGTTGATCCCGTTCGTGCCGGGGACCCCTGTAGTTATGTCCTCGTATAGCCAACGACGAGCGGCGACACGGGAGCGGCTTGGACCATACCTTGCCGCCCGGGGTGCCGCTACTAAAGGCAATACAAGCGCACTTGGCGCACTTCGATGTTGCCGGGAGAGAAACCGGGTCGGATCCTGATGGAGTCCTGGTCAAGCCTGCGTTCGAAGGCGAACAAACCCGTAAATGATCCAGCGGGATAGAAGCGAAGTACGCTGTCCTTATCGCTGAAGCCATCCTTCTCCGCCCAAAGAACGTGTACCCATCCGGGGAAGCTCCGTTGACCTTGAATCTCGAGACCGAGGCTTCTGCTGGTACTGCAGGGTGCTGCCGAGAACGTCAGAAGAAGACTGTCAGACTCTGACCTCACAATCGTCTTCCCGTCGACCTGGATGATCTTGCCGTTCGCTACTTCCGCGCTACCCAGCCCTACAATAACTCCGCGCGGCTGTCCCGCGCCATCCGTAAAGGCGTGACCAGCATCGACAGACCAGCCTGGATCTGCTTCTATCCGCGGGGCAATGGGAATACTGAGTTCGGGTATCGCCCGCGCAAGCTTTGTGTACGCATGCCATTGATGGTCAATTCGGTCGGGCCGCACAAAATTGGCGACGCAGACGATCGAGAGGGCGATCAAGGCGACGCTTGCGCGTGACCTGTCGCGCACACTCGAAACCACCGCGGCCAAGATCAACAAGCTGTATGGGATGAGGTAGTACCGACTTCCTCCAGCCGAACCACTGGGCAAGATTACGGGTCCGATCGAACTTGGATCGTCGCGCAAGAAGCCCACCAGCATCATGCCAAATGCAGTCGCGATAAGCATCAAGGCGCAAAGTTCGGCGGTAACTTCTCCGGCCTTGGGATCGCTTCTGAACCGGAGAACTGCCGCGTGCAGGATCCCATGCCAAGGCAGACTGGCCCAGAATACGAATGCAAACAGGCTGGCCAGAGCGTACACGCCACCGAAGCTCAGGAACCTGACCGACGCTGATATCAAGGCGCCAGGATCGACGCTCGACGAGTGCGCCGCGACCTCGCGCGGCGAAAGAAGAATGAAAGCAATCTGTATGCTTGCGCACACTGCGACTGTCAGGTAGACGGGATAGCCTCTACGGATGTCCTGGAACATCACCGCGCGCAGTATGAGAAGCGGCAATGTCAGCACGCTGAAAGGGCCGGTAAGGCCTGCAATGAACACCAATGCGAGCTCCCAACCCTTCGGTCGATGCTCTAAGGGAAAGATCAGGTAGACGGTCAGCGCTAGCCCAGTAAACCACTGAATGTTGGTCAGTGTGAAGAAAACTTCCCCCGCCTGGGGCTGTATGGTCAGCAGTACCAGTCCACCAATGTAAAAGACCGGATGGACGCCCAAAGTCACCAGGCGCGAACGAAGGATCCAGATCGTCGCGAGGAACGCCGTGAGCCACCCGAGGTGGAAGGCCAGCGGGATATGTTCGATCGGCAGAAAGCTGACTGCATATGCGATCGCCCTTGGGACAAGATGCATGTAGCCAGCGTACGGTTTGAAGAATGAGCTGAGCCCGGCTGCGTGCGCTTCGTTGAAGAATACATTGCCGTCCTCACCCCACAGGGCTGGATGGAATAGATCTACACCGACTGCCTGGGTTGACCTAAAGCTGAGTGCCAAAAGCACCGCGCCCATTGTCATCGCAAGTAGTAGGAAAGATGTTGATTTTGAACGGGCGTTATGGCTCATGCTCTTAAATCCGCGTGGACGTCCCCGAATGAGTCGCGACACCGATCGCGTCGGTTGGGTGTGACAACAGTGTGGAGTCCGATGTTAGATCCTGTCGGATGATGATGAAAAGGAAAGGTGCTTGTGGCCAAAGTAGCTGGTTAAAACCGGGACAGCGACGCCGACGGCGTGGGCCAAGGTTTCGTTATGGAACTGCACGCCCAGTGAAGGCAATAGCCATTGCGCCAGCAGTAGGCTAATCCCGAGAGTTTGGAGGACCGCCGCCAGGTTGACGATGATGAACCAAGCGATCTGATGTTTGAGGCCGTTTGCAGATTGTCTGAAAACCATAGCCCGATTGAGCAGGAAGGCAGTCGCCATGCCCAGGCAGTAGGCGATCACTATGGACGGAACGTAGTCGAGCCAATGGCTTAGAGCGACCCGTGAGCCGAAGTTGACGGCTGCGGCAACGCCACCGGCAATGAGGAACATTAGGAACTGGCGCGTGATCATCTCGCCGCCTTGTCTCCCATGGCGGCGCGGGCAAGCTTTGCTCCGACTTCGATGCTCTCGTTGATCGAACGGTCCTCCGGATAGTAATAGGCGGTGTCGGCCATGTAGAAGCCGGCTAGCGGCGTATCCATTGACGGCAACATGGCTTGGAAGCCGGGCGGACAGATGGTTTGGGCAAACTCGTAACGATGACAGTGAGTGTTGAGCACCCAGTCGCGATTGAACTCTGGATTCAGAAGGCTCAGGTAACCGATGACCTCTTCGATCAATTGCTCATTGGTTTGCGTCCACTTAGGATGGGTCTTAGGCATGTAGAACGGTGCATAGAGAATCGTCTCGCCCGTACCGTCGCCAGGATTGAGGTTGCTGTACTCGATGACGCCGGGAATCGCGATCCGATCGTCGCTGATGTTCATCCAGAAGTTCTCGCTCACCGCGTGCTTGAGTTTCAGGATGACGCAGGCAACCGGAATGTTCTCGATCGCCGATACCTTGTCCACGAAGGCGGGAGGCAAGCCGGGCACCATGCGGGGAACGTACTGGATGGGGGCCGTCGAGACCACCTTGTCGTAGGCGATCGTGACGTCGCCTACGCGTACTCCTGTGATGCGGCCGTCGGTCGAGACTACTTCATCGATGCCCTGACCCAGCAAGATCCGCCCGCCTGCCTCACGAACCCGGCGAGACATCTCGTCCAACAGAACGGCCGAGCCTCCGCGCAGGTAGCCCATGCTTTCATTGAACAGGTTGCGGCGCGACAGAGCCACGCGTTTGATGCGCGTGCCGATCCACGAGGCGGAGAGGTTGTCCGCGTACTCGAAGAATTTCAGGTGGAATGCTTTTTCCCACATCACCTTGTAGGCGCGCGGACCAATCCACCTCGTGATCCATTCGCGCGCGCTCACGCCGTCAAGTGGGGACCAGTCCCTGATTCCCTTGGTGTGCATCACGTGAAGCGCATAGCGCACCTTTTCTACGACACCCAGGTGTGGAAAACCCAACAGTGCGAACGGCGTACCCCAGCGATATAGCTTGCCGTCGTAGTAGTAGCCCATCTTCGTGTCCGTCCAGCGCAGCGTGTCGCTGAGGCCTAGCTCCGCCAGCAGGTCGAAGAGCGGGTAGTCAGTCTTGCAGATGAAGTGATAGTAGCGCTCGATGCGCGTGCCGCCGAAGTCGAAGTCAGCGGACATGCCTCCGATGCGGTCGTCTCGTTCGTAGACATCCACTTCGTGGCCATGTTTCAGCAATTCCATGGCAGCCATGAGTCCCATGGGGCCGCTGCCGACGATGGCGAATCTGCTCATCTTGATGTCCGTAGTCTTGTTAACGTTTGAGCACGATGTGTGCGTAGCGCGGATCGGTGTAGCTCTCGCGGATGGCGTCCTCGAACGGTGTCTGCTTCACCCCGAACACCGCCTGCGTGTCGACGCCCCTGAAATCGTCACCGGCGCTCAGCGCTTTCAACTGGTCCGCAGTGAAGGGGGGTTTCCGGCTGAAGACCGCGTAGGTGCGGAGGAGGAAGGCGAAGAAGCCGATTGGAATGTGGACGATCCAGGTGCGAAGCCCCTTCACCTTCTTGATGGTGCGGATGATGTCGACATAGTCGATGCGCGTGTCGCCTACGATGTCGTAGATTTCCCCGTCGGGTTCCCGCTCGATGCATCGTTCGATGCAGCGGCAGAAGTCCCGCTCGTACAGCGGCTGGCGCATGAACCTGCCGTCACCGGGAATGGGAAAGACGGGCGTCCTGGCCATGAAGCGCGAGAGCCATCCCAGGTGTTTGGGATCGAACCACCCGAACATCAAAGTGGGACGCAGCACGCAATGGCGTATGCCGGACTCCACCATCAGCCGCTCCTGCGCCTTCTTGGTCTCGGTGTAGTCGTCGGTCGCGACGGAATTCACCACAGAAGAGGAGATGTGCACGACATAGGGAACCTTGTGTTCGCGCACCGCATCCAGCACCCGTCGAGTCGCTTGGATGTTGTTGCGCGTGAACAGATCGGTCGTCTTGCCGGTTATCTGCGCGTGCAACTGCGCGAGGCAAGCTGCATCTTCGAACTCATGGGTCCATGGGCCGGGTTCTGCGAGGTCGGCGAGTACGGTACGGACGTCCGGATGCAGTTTCGCAAGGATGCGAAGATTGTGTTGGTGCTTGTCGATCGCGACGAGGTTGGTGTAACCGTGCTCCTTGAGCACGACGATGAGGTTCTGGCCAACCAGGCCGGCGGCCCCGGTGATGACGATCTTGGCGTGCTTCTGGGGCATGTCAGAGCTTTATCCTGCGGAATACGAATTCGGGTACGGACTTGATGACGAACATGATGGCCCACCAGAAGCCCGGGAGGTAGGCCACGGCCTGTCGTCGTCCGATCGCGCGAACGATGCCTTTCGCCACCGCGTCCGGCTTGGCCCATAGGGCACCTTTCTTGAACGCGGCCGTCATCGGTGTATCCACGAAGCCCGGCTTGATCGTCAGCACATTGATGCCCTCCGGGCGCAGACGCTGACCGAGACCGCTGAGATAGGCACTGACCGCCGCTTTGGCACCACCGTAGAGGTAGTTGCTGGCCCGTCCGCGGTCGCCGGCGACCGAAGAGATCACGGCCAATGTGGCGCCCGCGCGCAGTCGTTGTGCCAGCGCTGCGGAGAGTGCGATTGTCGACGTACCGTTCGTCGCGAATTCCTGCAACGCGAGCGCGACAGATCCGTCGCAGGCTGCCTGATCGGGAAGCGTGCCATGGGCGATCAGCGCCACATCAACCTCCCCCAAGATGTTCCATGCCACGTCGAGCACGGACGCGTGCGCATCAAGCGCATTGACGTCGAGGACTGCGGCGGTGGCGCGACCTCCACGGACCGAAAGATCGGCGGCTATCGCGTCAAGACGCTGGCCGTCGCGGCCGAGAAGGTGGATCGCCGACCCGCGCGCAGCGTAAACACGAGCGGTGGCTTCGGCGATGGCCGAGGTGGCGCCGATAATCAAGATGCGTTGCATGTCTGCTCCGTCACCCGACGCCAAAAGCCGGATGAGAATCGTGGATCGAGAAAGTCCTCCATTTCGCGCCAGCGCGGGAATGCCTGCTGGAAAGAGGAGGGTTGAAGGCGGGCATCCTTGGCGGGGTACACGGCCCCCCCCGCCCCGTCGACGATGCGGTCAAGGCGCTCCAGTAGCTTGAGCAAGGGGGCGCCCGTATTGGGGAAGTCGAGAGCCAACGTCGTGCCGGGCCGTGGAAATGACAGGATGCCAGGCGACTTCGCGTCGCCGAACTCCTTGAGTACGGCCAGGAACGAGCCGGACCCGCTACGTGAGATCTCGGTCAGCAGTGCAGAAATCCCCGCTCGGGCCTGCGGGGGCGGTAGCACGCATTGATACTGCAGGAAACCGGCGGGTCCGTACATCCTGTTCCACTCCCGGATTCCGTCCAGGGGATAGAAGAAGGGCAGCAGGTGACTGACGCTACGGTGCCGCTTCGAGGGTTGGCGCCAGTAGTACATCGTGTTGAAGGGCTGCAGCGACAACCGGTTGACGAGCGAGATCGGGGGAGTGAACGGCATCGCCCACTGGCGCGCGGGCGCGGAGGGGCGCTCAGTAGGCAAGGCGGGGGCATGGTCGGCGCGCGTGAAGTGGCCCCGCCCGCGCGATTTCCCCTCGGCCAGGCAATCGATCCAGGCAACGCTGTACTCGTGGCTCGCCGCGGAGTCCGCCGACAGCGCGAAGAACTCGTCCAGGCAACCGAACCTGATGTTCTCCGTTTCCATCGCGCTTCCTGGAACGCGGCGCAACCGGATTTCCGCCCAGGTAATCACGCCGGTCAGACCGAGCCCTCCCACCGTCGCGGCGAACCAACCGTCCTCGGCGTCGGACCGGCACACGCGTCGGGAGCCGTCGCTACGCACCAGTTCGAAACATCGGACGTGGTGGCCGAAGCTGCCGGCCCGGTGGTGGTTCTTGCCATGCACGTCGTTGGCAATGGCGCCACCGACGGTAGCGTAGCGAGTGCCCGGGGTGACCGGAAGGAACCAACCTTGTGGAAGCGCAAGTTGAATGATGGCGTCCAGGCTGACCCCCGCTTCGCAGCGGAGTAGTCCCGTAGTGGGGTCGAAGGCAATGAAGCGGTCCAGGCCGGTCGCATCCAGCAAGCTGCCGTCGGGATTCAGACAGCTGTCGCCGTAGCTTCGACCGTTTCCACGGGGCAGCGCCGTCCCCTTGAAGGCCGGAAGCGGAGCGGCACGATCGTGCAGGCGGTGAACGGACTGCCGCACGTGCGGATACCTGCCCCAGGACTGCCCCAGTTCATTCATCAGATCGCGCTCAGCGCAAACAATCCGCACAGCACCACCACCACCTGGCTCACCCTGTCGGTGGCCGCGAAGACGATGGGGTCATCGTGCATCTCCCCGCGGTGGGCAACGACCCACACCCGGCTCACCCAGTACAACAGGACTGGGCAGATCAGCCACAGCAGCTTGGGATTGCTATAGAGCGCGACGCTTTGCGGGCTGTCGATGTAAAGCGCCATCACCATCACCGCGATGTAGCCTGCCGCCGAGCCAAGGGATTGCAATAGGGGCAGATCCTCCACCGAATACCCTCGGCCACTCGCCTTGGTCTTGCCGCTGGAGAGCATCGAGTGCAGTTCGGTGTACCGTTTGAGTAGCGCGAGCGAAAGGAAGATGAACATCGAGAAGGCGAGCAGCCAGAACGACAAGTCCGCATCGATGGCCACGGTTCCGCCGATGATGCGGACTGTGTAGAGGGCGGCCAACAGGACGACGTCGACCATGACCACTCGCTTCAATTTGAGCGAATAGGCCAGCGTCATGACGTAGTAAGCCAGCAGCACCAGGGTGAACTGGATATTGCAGGCCAATGACAACGCCAGTCCTGCGACGGTCAGCAAGGGCGCGGCGGCCAGTCCGTGCAGCAACGGCAACGTGCCGGCTGCGAACGGTCTCCTGCGCTTGCGCGGGTGCTGGCGATCCGGCGTCAGGTCAAGCAGATCGTTCAGTACGTATACGCCGGAAGCGACCAGGCCGAAGGAGACCAGCGCGATGACCGATTGCATCACGGATTCCGCGTCCATGAAGCGGTGTGCTGTAAGCAGCGGTACGAAGACCAGCAGGTTCTTCAGCCATTGGTGCAGCCGCAGTGCACGCAACCATTCGCGAAGTGCTGGCGAAGATGGCCAGTGGGCGTGCACTTGCGTGCGAAGGGCCGCCGAACGCGCCAAGGCACTCCCATTGTTTACGACCCAACCGCCGGCGGACTTTTCCCAGACGTGCAGGTCCACCTTGCCATTGCCCGCATAGTCGAAATTGGACTCGCCGAATGCGTTGACCAATGCGGCTGCTTTTGCGCGGCCGGAAAGGTTTTGCTTTCCGTCGCTTGCGATCACCTGCTCGAACACGCCCAAGTGCCTTGCGATCGGTTCGACGAGCAGCGCGTCGGACGCCGTGCACAGCACGCGAGGGCGCTGTTCGGTGGTGGACAACAGCTCAAGCACCTTCGCGTTATAGGGCAGTGTTTCGACGTCGAGTTTGACGCGTGACGCAAGCTCGCGCTTCAGGGCCGCTTTGCCGCGGAGCAGCCAGAGCGGAAGCATGAAGACGTAGAGCGGATTACGCGCCAGAAGGGCGAGCAACGACTCGTAGAGAATGTCGGAATTCAGCAACGTCCCATCTAGATCCACGCAGAGAGCGCGCGTCGTAGCCACGACGGGTGAGGGCAGGGGGGGCTGCGGGAGGGACATTTCTGAGTGCTATCCGTTGCGGTACCTCAATTATACCCGCGCGTTCAACGTGGATCGGCTTCGCCCCGCAGGCCGGCCCGCTCCAGCAGGAGCACTGCGCCAGCACCGACGCCAGTCGCGAACCACAGGGTCACCAGTCGTGTACCCACTGCGACGGCAATAGCATCGCCCTTGCCCACACCGAGGTG
>VYLE01000666.1_pt1 | contig 14556 bp, 17 predicted proteins | sample 5114391 | NCBI WGS metagenome assembly VYLE01 (sample SAMN12291771, study PRJNA351875) | freshwater metagenome | isolation source: freshwater lake | place: USA: Michigan, Kent Lake | collected 2013-08-15
CCCGCGTTCGCGCAGGGTCTTCTTGAGCGCCGCATCGCGCGGCTGGGTGGCGGGCTCGTACTTGCGGTTCCAGAACACGGCTTCCGCGCCGGTCTGCTCCAGCAACAGGTCCAGCGCGGCCGCACTTCCTCCCCGGCGCAGCAGCAGCCGCGATCCACGCGCCTGCAGGTCGGCATCGAGCGAGGCCAGCGACTTGTGCAGCCAGGCCATTGATGCCCCGCCCGGCGCCCACTCGCCCTCCTCTTCCGGCGCGAACACGTACACCGGGATGGGCGTGAATCCGCCATCGAGCGCGGCGCGCAGCGCGGGCTGATCGTCCAGGCGGAGATCGTGGCGGAACCAGACGAGCGCGTGAGGCATGCAGGCGAAACTCTCGGCGAGAACCCAACCGCTTACGCGGCGGACGTCCCGGTGGATGCACCGCCCACGTACTCGCGCGGAATGCGCGCATTGAGCCCGGTCAGGATCTCGTACGGGATCGTGCCGGCGGTCTGCGCCATGGCCTCGCAGGTGATCGCGTCGTCACCCTGCCGGCCGATCAGGACCACTTCGTCCTCGTTGTACGCCGTGCCCGACGGGCCGAGATCCACCATGAACTGGTCCATGCAGACCCGCCCCACGATGGGACGGCGCTCGCCACGCACCAGCACCTCGCCACGCGAGGACAGCGAACGCGGATAGCCGTCGCCGTAGCCGATGGGCACGGTGACGACCCTCGTGTCCGTCGAGGCCGTCCAGCTGGCGCCGTAGCTGACGGTGCGGCCCGCCTTCACTACCTTGAAGTACACCACCTTGGACACCAGCGACAGCGCGGGCTTCAGTGCGACGGTCGGCCGCGACGCGGGATCCGGCATCACACCGTAGAGCGCGATGCCCGGACGCACCATGTCAAGGCAGGTGTCGGGGAAGTGCAGCACGCCGCCGGAGTTGGCGAGATGGCGGATAGGCATGGGCGCGCCGACGCGATCGAAGTACCCGCACGCATGCAGGAAGCGTTGCAGTTGCTCCTGCGTCATCGGCGAAGCCGGGTCGTCCGAGCACGCGAGATGCGAGTAAATGCCCTTCACCGTGCACCACGGAGAGGCCAGCGCGGCCTCGATCAAGGGCGCGGCGTTCTCGCTGTGCACGCCGATGCGTTCCATGCCGGTATCGATCTTGAGATGGATCACGGCCTTGCGACCCAACGCCTCGGCCGCCTGCGCTACCTGCCCCAGCTTGGCGATCGATGACACCGTTACTTCGAGATCACAGGCGATGAACTGGCTGACCTGGGGCGCGTGGATACCGCCCATGACAAGAATGGGCACGGTCACGCCAGCACGACGCAGCGCCAGCCCCTCCTCCACCAATGCGACGCCAAGCTGGCCGATACCCTGTGCCTGCAAGTGGAGCGCGACGGGTACCAGTCCATGCCCGTAGGCATTGGCCTTGACGATGCCCATGACAGGTGCGCCCGCGTGCGCCTGCAGTGCGTGGAAGTTGTGGCCGATTGCCTCCAGGTCCACGCGGATGCGCGTGGGCCGGTCGTTGGCTTCCGGGCGGAACGAGTCCGCCGGTGCGGTCATGTCGGGAAGGTCGGGGCCTGGCATGCCGCGATTGTAGCGGTGCCGTGCCGGAGGCCGCAGGGGGGCGTTATTCGAACGCGCCGATATTGTCGTGGCTCAGATTGTCGAAGCGAGTGTACTCACCGAAGAACCGCAGCTTGCACGAACCGGTGGGGCCCGAACGCTGCTTGCCGATGATGATCTCGGCCAGGCCTTTGTCCGGCGAGGTTTCCTTGTTGTAGTAGTCGTCGCGGTAGATGAAGACGATCATGTCCGCGTCCTGCTCGATGGCGCCCGATTCGCGCAAGTCGGCCATCACCGGGCGCTTGTCGGTGCGCGTTTCCAGCGAGCGGTTGAGCTGCGACAGCGCGATCACCGGCACGTTGAGTTCCTTCGCCAGGCCCTTCAGCGAGCGCGAGATCTCGGAGATTTCCGTCGCGCGGTTCTCGCTGTTGCCCGGCACCGACATCAGCTGCAGGTAGTCGATGACGATCAGGCCCAGGTCGTGTTCGCGCTTCAACCGGCGCGCCTTGGAGCGCAGCACGTCGGGCGATAGGCCCGGCGTATCGTCGATGAAGACCTTGGCCTGGTCCTTGAGGATGCGGATGGCACTGGTGACGCGGCTCCAGTCCTCGTCTTCCAGCGCGCCGGTGCGCAGGCGGGTGGCGTTGATGCGGCCGACCGACGAAATCAGGCGCATGGCCAGCTGGCCGGCCGACATTTCCATCGAGAACACCGCGACGGCCTTCTTCGACTTGATCGCCGCGTACTCGGCGATGTTCAGCGCGAACGTGGTCTTGCCCATCGCCGGACGCGCCGCCAGGATCACCAGATCGGTCGGCTGCAGGCCCGCGGTCATCTGGTCGAACTCGGTGTAGCCGGTCGGCAGGCCGGTCACCGTGCCGCCGCTCTCCGAGCGCACGCGCAGGACCTCGAACGCATCCTTCAGCGCATCGTTCATCGCGACGAAGTCGGTGCGTCCGCGCGCGCCCTGCTCGGCGATGGCGAACACCTTCTGCTCGGCGACCGCCAGCATCTCGTCGCTTTCCTTGCCGTCGGGCTGGAAGGCGTCATTGACGATCTCGGTGCCGACCTCGATCAGCTGGCGCATCACCGCCTTGTCGCGCACGATCTCGGCGTAGGCGGTGATGTTGGCGGCCGACGGCGTAGTACTGGCCAGTTCCACCAGATAGGCGCCGCCGGCGATCAGTTCCATCTGGCCTTGGGACTCGAACCATTCGCCCAGTGTCACCGCATCGAACGGCCGGTTGCGCTCGGCCAGTTCGCCGATGGCGCGGTAGATCAGCTGGTGGTCGCGCCGGTAGAAATCGTTCGGCGTCAGCTTGTCATTGATGCGGTCGTAGGCTTCCGGTGCCAGCATCAGGCCACCCAGCACCGCCTGTTCCGCCTCGATGGAGTTCGGCGGCACGCGCAGCTGTTCGATGCGCGCATCGTGCGGGTCGGAGCGGAAACCGGGGCGTGCGGACATGGGCAGTGACAACCAGAGCGGGGAAGGCCGGACCCGACATGCTAGGAGCCCAGCCTGTGGGCTCGCGACGGAACAACCTGTGGATAAGTGACAGCAGACTGGCCGCCTGCCGTCTCAGTTCCTGCGACGGTATACAGCGCCGATCGTCAGAAACAGGACGGGCGCCTTTCGGCGCCCGTCTGTCGGCATCACGGATGATGCGCGGTTTGAATCAGGCTTCGGCCTGCACCACGACCTTGACGGTCGTCTGCACGTCGGCGTGCAGCTTCACGACGATGTCGTACTCGCCGATGTTGCGCAGCGCGCCTTCGCCCATGATGACCTCGCTCTTCTCGAGCGGCAGGCCGGCGGCGGTGAAGGCGTCGGCGATGTCGCGCGGGCCCACCGAGCCGAACAGCTTGCCTTCGGTCGCGGCGTTGGCGGTGATCGTGACGCTGGCGCCTTCCAGCTTGGCAGCGCGGGCTTCCGCGTCGTCATGCACGGCCTTGGCCTTGGCTTCGTAATCGGCGCGCTTGGCCTCGAACTCGGCGACGTTGGCGGCGGTGGCCGGCACGGCCTTGCCCTGCGGCACCAGGTAGTTGCGGCCGTAGCCCGGCTTCACGTTGACCTTGTCACCCAGGACGCCCAGGTTGGTCACTTTCTGCAGAAGAATCAGTTCCATCGTATTGCTCCGTATTCGTTAGCAGGCGTTGCCTGCAGCGATTGGCTGTCCGAATGACAGTGGGAAAGAAGAACCTCCCCGTATGGGGAGGTCCTGGATTACACGTCGTGGTTGTCCGTGTACGGGATCAGCGCCAGGAAACGGGCGCGCTTGACGGCGGCGGACAGCTGACGCTGGTAGCGGGACTTGGTACCGGTGACGCGGCTCGGCACGATCTTGCCGTTCTCGGTCAGGTACTGGCGCAGGGTGTTGAGATCCTTGTAGTCGATCTCTTTCACGCCTTCGGCGGTGAACTTGCAGAACTTGCGGCGACGGAAGAACTTGGACATGGGGGTGCTCCTCAGGCGGCTTCGGCGTTGTCGGAATCGGTCGAGGCTTCGGTAGCGGCCTCGTCGTCGTCACGGCGGCGGCGCTCGCCACGCTCGGGCTTGTCGCCCTTCTCGTCCTTGTTCTTCATGATCAGGGACTGCTCGGTATCCGGGCCATCGCGCTTGATGACCAGGTTGCGCAGCACCGCATCGTTGAAGCGGAAGCTCTCGACCAGCTCGTTCAGCACGGCCTGGTCGGCCTCGATGTTGAGCAGCACATAGTGGGCCTTCACCAGGTTCTGGATCGGGTAAGCCAGCTGACGGCGGCCCCAATCTTCCAGACGGTGGATGGTGCCGTTGCCTCCCTCGATCAGCGCCTTGTAGCGCTCGATCATGGCCGGCACCTGCTCGCTCTGGTCCGGGTGGACCAGGAACACGACTTCATAGTGACGCATCGTTTTTACCTTTCGGATGTGGGCCCGGCCAGGGAAAACGGCCGGACGGGACAGCCCCCCGATGCCCGGAATCGGACACGGTGGGGCGAGGAGCCGGTGGCCAGCAGGCCTCCGGGAGCAGGAAAGTATGGCAGGTCAACCACTTAGGGGCAAGTCTTGCCCGGACGTCGTCAGGCGGCGGCGTCAGCCGTGGTGAAACTCTCGCCGCAGCCGCATTCCGCCGCCGCATTGGGGTTCCTGAAGACGAAGGTCTCGGACAGCCCCTGCTTGGCGAAGTCGATCTCGGTGCCGTCGACCAGCGGCAGGCTGGTGGCGTCCACGTAGATCTTCACGCCGGCGAACTCGAACACAGTGTCGCCCTCGCGCTCGTCGCGGGCCAGATCGGCCACGTGGCCCCAGCCAGAGCAGCCGGTGCGGGTCACGCCGAAGCGCAGGCCCAGCGCAGCCGGGGTCTGCTCGACGAAGCGCTGCACGCGCTCGAGTGCAACCGGGGTCAGGGTGATGGCCATGCGTGTCTCCTGTGCAACGCGGACGATTATAGAGCCGCCGGCATGCCGAGGGCTGCGCGGCTCTTGTAAACTCCGCGTTCCATTAATAAGTCTGTTATCGAAGGATTCAAGCCATGACGGTGGTGAGCGTCGAACATGCGCTGGCGGGCAAGCTCCCGGCCGGCGGCGAAGTCACGGTGCGCGGCTGGGTGCGCACGCGACGCGATTCCAGGGCGGGCCTGTCCTTCGTCAACGTCAGCGACGGCTCCTGCTTCGCACCGATCCAAGTGGTGGCGCCCGATACGCTGTCCAACTACGAATCCGAGATCAAGCACCTGACCACCGGCTGCGCCGTGGTCGCCACCGGCACGCTGGTGGCCTCGCAAGGCCAGGGCCAGAGCTTCGAGATCCAGGCCTCGTCCGTCGAGGTGGTGGGCTGGGTGGAAGACCCCCTGACCTACCCCATGCAGCCCAAGCAGCACTCGCTGGAGTACCTGCGCGAGTTCGCCCACCTGCGTCCGCGTACCAACCTGTTCGGCGCGGTCACGCGCATCCGCAACTCGCTCGCCCAGGCGGTACACCGCTTCTTCCACGAGAACGGCTATTTCTGGATCAGCACGCCGATCATCACCACGTCCGACGCCGAGGGCGCCGGCCAGATGTTCCGGGTGTCCACGCTGGACCTGGTCAACCTGCCGCGCGACAAGGAAGGCGCGGTGGATTTCTCCCGCGACTTCTTCGGCAAGGAAACCTTCCTGACCGTGTCCGGCCAGCTCAACGCCGAGGCCTATGCGCTGGCGATGAGCAAGGTCTACACCTTCGGTCCGACCTTCCGTGCCGAGAACAGCAACACCACGCGTCATCTGGCCGAATTCTGGATGATCGAGCCGGAAGTCGCCTTCAATGACCTGGCCGCCAACGCGCAGCTGGCCGAAGACTTCCTGAAATACCTGTTCCGCGCGGTCCTCAGCGAGCGCGCCGACGACCTGGCTTTCATCGCCGAGCGCGTCGAGCCGACCGCACTGACCCGCCTGGAAGCCTTCGTGAACTCGCCGTTCGAGCGTATCGACTACACCGATGCGATCTCGCTGCTGCAGAAGTCGGGGCAGAAGTTCGAGTTCCCGGTCGAATGGGGCCTCGACCTGCAGACCGAACACGAGCGCTGGCTGACGGAACAGCACGTCGGCCGCCCGGTGGTGGTCACCAACTACCCCGAGCACTTCAAGGCGTTCTACATGCGCCTGAACGATGACGGCAAGACCGTCGCCGCGATGGACGTGCTGGCGCCCGGCATCGGCGAGATCATCGGCGGCAGCCAGCGCGAAGAGCGCCTTGACGTGCTGGACGCGCGCATGGCGCAATTCGGCCTGGATCCGGCGCATTACGGCTGGTACCGCGACTTCCGCCGCTATGGCTCGGTACCGCATGCCGGTTTCGGCCTGGGCTTCGAGCGCCTGGTGGTTTACGTGTGCGGGCTGTCCAACATCCGCGACGCCATCGCCTACCCGCGTGCGCCGGGCAACGCGGAGTTCTGATGATCCTGTTCTTTGCCCTGTGCTTCGTAGGCGTGGCCATCGCCGGGTTCTGCGCGTTCGTGATCTTCTGGCCGCTGACGCTGGTACACGTACGCGACCGCCACGGCGCGCTTGGCGCACAGTGGGGCGAAGGTGCCTTCCTCAAGCCGGTCGCGCTGCGCTGGCTACTGGCGGGCGACTACCGGCAGGTCGCCGACACCTCACTCTCGGGGCTGGCAACGCCGGCCCGCATCTCCCTGTGCGTGATCATGTTCGGCCTGCTGATGGCCGGCCTGCTGGCGTTGTGGGCGGAGGCCTTCGCATGAATCCGTTCCTTCGTGAAGACTGGTACATCGCGTCGCTGGGCCGCACGCTCATCTGGGCACGCTTGCGCCTGCTGGAAGCCGGCACGGCCGAGGTGCTGGACAGCGATGGCAACACCCTGCCCTACGACAGCGAGGACAGTGCCCGTGCGGCGCTGTTCGACGCCGAGTTCGTCGCCTTCGACGGCCTGGATGAGGAAGACGCGCTGGCGCGCGGCTTCTCGCTGACCGGCGTGCTGCCGCCGAAGGGCGAGGATGATGCCGCGCTGGTACCGCAGATGGTGCAGTCGCTCGGCGCGCGCGCCTGACTCCTCGATGTACACGCCGCGTGCGTTCGTCGAAACCGATCTGGTCGAGCTCGACCGGCTGATCGCACGCGATGCTTTCGTCACGCTGGTGACCGTGGCCGATGGATTGCCCGTCGTCAGCCATCTTCCCGTGCTCTACGCCCGCAAGGGCGAGCGGGTCGTCATCGAGGGCCATTGGGCCCGGCCGAATCCGCAAGCCAGGCACGCGGGACCGGCGTTGCTGGTGGTGCACGGCCCACATGCCTACATTTCGCCCGGCTGGTATACGGACAAGGAAGAAGCTTCCCGCGTGCCGACCTGGAACTACGCGGTCGCACATCTGCATGGCGTGCTGGACATCACTGAGGACGTGGCCGACCTGGCGTCGATCGTTGATCGCCTCAGCCAGGTCAACGAGGCCCAGGTCGGCAACGACTGGCGCTTCGAACACGACCGTGACGACCATGTGCGGCAACTGCGCGGCATCATCGGCTTCCGCTTCGTGGTCGAGCGCATCGAGCTGAAGTTCAAGCTCAGCCAGAACCATCCAGCCGCGAACGTCGAAGGCGCTGCCACGGCGCTGCAGCAGCTGGGTGGCGAAGACAATGTCGCGGTGTCGGCGCTGATGCTTGAGCGCCTAAACCGTCGAAAGGACGGCGTGGGAGCGACGTAAGTCGCGAAGCGGGATTCGTATCCCGAGCCGGAGAAGAAGAGCATCGCGACTCGCGTCGCTCCCACATCCCACATCCCGCATCACGCGGGGCTACACTCAGCGCCTTGTCACGGCTGGAGCGGACGCATGGACCTCAACCTCGCCGGCAGGCACGCCCTGGTCTGTGGCGCCTCCGAAGGCATCGGCCGGGCCGCTGCCCACGAGCTCGCCCTCCTGGGCGCCGACGTCACCGTGCTGGCCCGTCGCGCCGACGTACTGAAGGACGTCGTCACTGCGCTGCCCCGCGTCGCCTGCACGCAGCAGCACGATCTCATCGCCACCGATCTGGCGGACGCCGCCGCGCTACGCGATACGGTCGGCGGGCTGGTAGCGGACCGACCGGTGCACATTCTGGTCAACAACACCGGAGGCCCCCCCGGGGGACGCGCCATCGACGCCGCCTCCGACGATTACCTGGCGGCGTTCCAGCGCCATCTGCTCGCCAACCAGGCGCTCGCGCAGCTCACCGTACCCGCGATGCGCTCCGCGGGTTGGGGCCGCATCGTCAATGTCGTCTCCACCTCGGTGAAGGAACCGATCGTCAATCTCGGCGTATCCAACACGATCCGTGGCGCGGTCGCCAGTTGGGCCAAGACGTTGTCGAAGGAACTCGGCGCCGATGGCATTACGGTCAACAACGTGTTGCCCGGCTATACCCGCACGCAGCGGCTGGAGCAGATCCTGCAGGATCGCGTGAAGGCCACCGGCAAGGACGAGGCGGCGGTCGGCGCGACGATGCTGGCCACCGTGCCGATGGGCCGTTTCGCCGAGGCGCATGAGATCGCTGCCGCCATCGCCTTCCTGGCCTCGCCGGCCGCCGGCTACATCACGGGTGCCAGCCTCGCGGTGGACGGCGGCCGCATGCAGTCGATCTGATCCCACGGGACGGGGGGCTTGCCAGCCGGGTTAAGCTAATGGGCATGGACCGCTTCGGCCACTTCATCGAAGGCGAACCGCGCCCCGGCAGCGCCTGGCGTCCCGTATTCGAGCCGGCAACGGGCGACGCCTATGCCGAAGTAGCGGACGGCAGCGAGAGCGATGTCCTGCTGGCCGTCCAGGCTGCCGAGACGGCCTTCCCCGCCTGGTCCGGACTGACGACGAGCGAACGGTCGCGCTGGCTGGAGAAGCTGGCGGACGCGCTGGAACAGCGGCGCGACGCCTTTGCCGCCGCCGAATCGCGCGACACCGGCAAACCGCTTGCGCTGACCCGCGATATCGAGATTCCCCGTGCCATCGCCAACCTGCGCTTCTTCGCGCACGCGGCCACCCAGTTCGCGAGCGAATCGCACCACGGCGAGGCCGGGCTGAACTACACGTTGCGGCAGCCGCTCGGCGTGGTCGCGACGATCTCGCCCTGGAACCTGCCGCTCTACCTGTTCACCTGGAAGATCGCGCCCGCCCTTGCCGCCGGCAACACCGTCGTGGCCAAGCCGTCGGAAATCACGCCAGCCACCGCGACGATGTTCGGCGAGCTGGCTGCGGACATCGGACTGCCGCGTGGCGTACTGAACATCGTGCATGGCACGGGACCGGCCGTCGGTGAACCGCTGGTGCTGCATCCGGCGATCAAGGCGATTTCCTTCACCGGCAGCACGGCGGTGGGGCGACGCATCGCCGGGCTCGCCGGCCCGCAGTTGAAGAAGGTGTCGCTGGAACTGGGCGGCAAGAATGCGACGTTGGTGTTCGCCAACAGCGACTGGCGTACGCACTTGGACACCCTGCTCCGCTCCGCCTTCCAGAACGCCGGGCAGATCTGCCTGTGCGGCTCGCGCCTGCTCGTGCAACAGGCGATCTACGACGAGTTCCGCGACGCCCTGCTCGAACGCGTACGCGACCTGAAAGCCGGACCTCTCGACGATCCCGCCTCGCGCCTCGGCGCGATGGTGTCGCAGGCGCAGTTCGACAAAGTGCTGGCCTGCATCCAGCGCGCCCGGTTGGAAGGTGGGCGCATCCTCGCGGGGGGCCACGCGCTGCAGCGGGCGGGCTGGTACATCGCACCCACGGTCATCGATGGACTGGGGCCTGCCGCCACCACCAACCGGGAAGAAATCTTCGGCCCGGTGGTCACCCTGCAGTCGTTCGAGAACGAGGCCGACGCACTGGCCCTGGCCAACGCCAGCGACTACGGGCTGGCCGCGACTGTGTGGACGCGCGACCTGGACCGCGCCCATCGCCTGGCCGCGCAGTTGCGCGCCGGCATTGTCTGGATCAATACCTGGATGACGCGCGACCTGCGCACGCCCTTCGGCGGCACGGGATCGTCGGGCCTGGGCCGCGAGGGCGGCCTGGAGGCCATGCGTTTCTTCACCGAACCCAAGAACGTCTGCGTGGCGTTGCGCTGAGGACCGATACCTACGATGTCTGATCAATCCGAACTCGAGAAGCTGCTGCAGAACAATCGCGACTGGGCCGCCCGCATCAAGCAGGAGGACCCCGGCTTCTTCAAGCGGTTGTCGCAGCAGCAGTCGCCGCGCTACCTGTGGATCGGCTGCTCCGATTCCCGCGTGCCTGCCAACCAGATCCTGGGCCTGGATCCGGGCGAGGTATTCGTCCATCGCAACATCGCCAACGTGATGTCGCATGGCGATCTGAATGCGCTCTCGGTGATCCAGTTCGCCGTCGACATCCTCAAGGTCGAACACATCCTGCTGGTCGGCCACTACGGCTGCGGTGGCGTGCATGCGGCGATGACCGGCCTGCGCGTGGGCCTGGCGGACAACTGGCTGCGCCACGTGGCCGACGTCGCGCTGAAGCACAACACGCTGCTCGAACAGGTCGACACCGAATCGCTGCGCCACGCCCGCCTGTGCGAACTGAATGTCATCGAGCAGGTCTTCAACGTCTGCCAGACCACCGTCGTGCAGGACGCGTGGGCGCGCGGCCAGCCGCTCGCGATCCATGGCTGGGTCTACAGCCTGTTCGATGGTCGCGTGCGCGAGCTCGGCATGGACATCGCCGCACAGGACGAGCTGCAACCCGCCTATCAGCGGGCGCTGTCGGGCGTGCCGGTCAAGGGAAAGCGCGATGAATGACGCCGTACACGCCGGTGGCGCGCCCAGGCCCGTCGGGCACTACCCGCATGCGCGGCGCGTCGGCGACCTGTTGTTCCTCTCCGGCATCGGCCCGCGCGAGCCGGCGACCAACGCGATTCCCGATGGCATCGAAGCGCAGACGCATGCCGTCTTCGCCAACGTCCGCGCGGTGCTCGACGCCAGCGGTGCGCGCTGGGAAGACCTGGCCGATGTGACGGTCTACCTGACCGACATGGCCGGCGACTTCGCCGGTTACAACCGGGTGTGGGCCGAGTACTTCCCGGATGCGGCCACGGCCCCTTGTCGCACCACGCTCGGCATCACCGCCCTGCCCACCCCGATCTCGATCGAACTGAAGTGCGTCGCGCATCTGCCGGAGCACCGCTGACATGTTGCCGAATCCGCTCAACTTCCAGGCCTGGATCGACGAGCACCGGCACCTGCTGAAGCCGCCGGTCGGCAACAAGGTGATCTACGACGGCGAGTTCATCGTCATGGTAGTCGGCGGCCCGAACGCACGCACCGACTACCACTGGGACGAAGGCCCGGAGTGGTTCTACCAGTTGGAAGGCGAAATGGTGCTGCGGATCCAGGAGGATGGCGCCGTGCGCGACATCCCGATCCGGGCCGGCGAGATCTTCCTGCTGCCGCCGCGCGTGCCGCATTCGCCACAGCGCATGCCGGGCTCGGTCGGCCTGGTGATCGAGCGCAGGCGCCTGCCGCACGAGGACGATGGCCTGCTGTGGTTCTGCGAGCGCTGCAACCACAAGGTGTACGAGGAGTATTTCCACCTCAACGACATCGAACAGGATTTTTTCCGTGTGTTCGAGGCGTTCTACCGCAACGACGACCTGCGCACCTGCAAGGCCTGCGGTCACCTGAATCCCCGACCCTCCCGCTACGAGATGCAGGCCGACTCGCAGGCCGATGTCACCTGATTCCTCACGGAACGAGGCCATTCATGCGCATCATCCCCCTCCTCGTCGTTGCGTGTTCCTTTGCGCTGGCACCACTCACCGGCGAGGCCCAAAACCGTGAGCTGGCGGCGATCTACGAAGCCGACCAGGCTGCACGCTCAAGACCCGCAGAGATCGATTGGGCCGTTCTCCTTCCCGAGGACAGGAAGCGCCGCGAGCAAGTACACGCGCTGCTGAGCGCAGGCGAAATCACGGCCGCTGCCGACTATTACCACGCAGCGATGGTCTTCCAGCATGGCGAAAATCTGGACGACATCCGTCTCGCACACGCGCTGTCTACTGTTGCGATGTCCCTGGCACCTGAAGAGAAGCGCTATCGCTGGCTGACCGCTGCCTCGTGGGACCGGATCCTGAGCACCCAGCTCCAGCCGCAGTGGTACGGCACGCAGTTCCAGTCCGACGATAACGGGATGTTCCTTTATCCTGTGGCGAATGGTGCCGTCACCGACGAGGATCGCCGGGCTATGCAGGTTCCGACCCTCGCCGAAGCGAAGGCACAACTGCTGGAGCTTGCCAGGATGCACGGTCAGTCCGTGAACGCGGACCCTCCTACCATCGAGGCGTTGCGGAAAGCAAGACAGGCGCCTGCGCAGGAGTGACCGGATGATCCGCGCAGTCGGCAGCGCTCGCGCGGCTACCCTGCCTGCCCGGAGGCGGCTGTCAGCTGCAGGGCAGACGCGCGCCGTGCATGCATCCGGTGTCATTCGGCAGTGCAGCGCGAATCCCGCGCACGCTAACCCTACAATCCGACGATGCTGAAGATCGACACCCATGCGCATTTCCTGCCCCGCGACTGGCCCGACCTGGCGGCCAAGTACGGCGACCTGCGCTTCCCGGTGATCCATCACGGCGACGACGGGCGCCACCGCATCTACAAGGACGGCAAGTTCTTCCGTGAGATCTGGCCCAAGACCTGGGATCCGGAAGAACGTATCGCCGACTACGCCCAGTTCGGCGTGCAGGTGCAGGTGATCAGCACCGTGCCGGTGATGTTCAGTTACTGGGCCAAGCCCCACCACGCGCTGGAACTGCACCAGGCGCTCAACGACCACACCGCCGCGGCCTGCCGCGATTACCCGCGCCACTACGCCGGTATCGGCACGGTACCGCTGCAGTCGCCCCGGCTGGCCGTGCAGGAACTGGAGCGCTGCATGGACCAGTTGGGTCTGCAGGGCGTGCAGATCGGCAGCCACGTCAACGACTGGAACCTGGACGCACCGGAGCTGTTCGAGTTCTTCCAGGCGGCGAGTGAACTCGGCGCGGCCATCCTGGTGCATCCCTGGGACATGATGGGTGCGGCCTCGATGCCGAAGTACTGGCTGCCGTGGCTGGTCGGCATGCCGGCGGAGCAATCACGTGCTGCGTGCAGTCTGATCTTCGGCGGCGTGCTGGAACGGTTGCCGGAACTGAAGGTGTGCTTCGCGCATGGCGGCGGCAGCTTCCCCTACACCATCGGCCGCATCGAACACGGCTTCAACATGCGGCCCGACCTGGTGGCCACCGACAACCCGCGCAACCCGCGCGATTACCTGGGGCGCGTGTACTTCGACTCCTGGGTCGCCGACTCGCGCGCCCTTCGCTACCTGCTGGACACCGTCGGCCACGAGCGCGTGATGCTGGGCACCGACTACCCGTTCCCGCTGGGCGAGCAGGAGCCCGGCGCCGGCATCGCCGCGTTGGGCCTGGACGAGGGACAGCAGGCGCGCCTGTACCACGGCACCGCGCTGGAATGGCTGGGCCTGTCCGCGGCGAGGTTCCTGTGACGCCATCCCTGTGGGCGACGCAAGTCGCGATCAATCAATCCCTGTAAAGCCTCATCGCGACTCACGTCGCTCCCACAACATTCTTTTAGTCCACCGACGCATCCATGACCGACCCGCTGTCCCGTACCCACATCATCGCCCTCGACGCCGCCGACCCGCTGCGTGCGCTCCGCAACGAGTTCCTGATCCCGCGTCACAAGCACAACGACCAGATCTATTTCTGCGGCAATTCGCTGGGTTTGCAGCCGAAGGGCGCACGTACCTACCTTAATGAGGTGCTGGACAAGTGGTCCACCGAGGCCGTCGAAGGGCACTTCACCGGCAACGCGCAGTGGATGACGTACCACGAACTGGTGCGCGAGCCCTTGGCGCGCGTGGTCGGTGCCGAACCGGCCGAGGTGGTGGCGATGAACACGCTGACCACCAACCTGCACCTGATGATGGTCAGCTTCTACCGCCCGACCGCGGAACGGCCGGCGATCCTGATGGAAGCCGGCGCGTTCCCGTCGGACCGGCATGCGATGGAGTCGCAAGTGCGCTTCCACGGGTTCGACCCGACGACCGACCTGATCGAGGTCGAGCCGGACCAGCCCGACGGCACGCTGTCGATGGCGGCGATCGAACGCGCCATCGCCGAGCACGGCCCGCGCCTGGCGCTGGTGCTGTGGCCCGGCATCCAGTACCGCACCGGCCAGGCGTTCGACCTGGCGGAGATCGCGCGCCTTGGCCATGCGCAGGGCGCCGTGGTCGGTGTCGATCTGGCGCACGCGGTCGGCAACCTGCCGCTCAGCCTGCACGACAGCGGTGTCGATTTCGCCGTGTGGTGCCACTACAAGTACCTGAACTCGGGTCCCGGCGCGGTGGCGGGTTGCTTAGTGCATGCGCGCCATGCCCAGACCGACCGTCCGCGCTTCGCGGGCTGGTGGGGCCACGAGAAGGAAACCCGCTTCCGCATGGGACCGGCCTTCGTGCCGACGCCGGGCGCCGAGGGCTGGCAGCTCAG
>VYLE01000915.1_pt1 | contig 14518 bp, 17 predicted proteins | sample 5114391 | NCBI WGS metagenome assembly VYLE01 (sample SAMN12291771, study PRJNA351875) | freshwater metagenome | isolation source: freshwater lake | place: USA: Michigan, Kent Lake | collected 2013-08-15
CGAGGCCGGGGGTCGTGTCGCTCATGATGGCATCCTGCAAAGGCGTTCGCGCGTGGGGATAGACGATGGTCGGTGGGGCCGCAACGCGGGGCGGGGACGCAGGCGCCGCAAAACCTTCAAGAGCCGTGTTGACCGCGCCCATGCGCTGCCTTAAGGGTCCGCGCCTTCCGGTTCGGAACGTCGTCTTGGCGGATCGAAACGGGCCCAGATGGCGGAATTGGTAGACGCGCTGGCTTCAGGTGCCAGTGGCTGAAAGGCCGTGGAGGTTCGAGTCCTCTTCTGGGCACCATCTTCTGAAACGGCGTCGCGGTCGCAGGATCGCGGCGCCGTTGTTCTTTGAGGCTCGGGCGGCGTCCCCGGGGCTTCCATTCCGGATCGCCCGGCCCCATCTGCCGGCCATGTCCGACCCCCGCATCCCCGTCACCGTGCTGACCGGCTACCTCGGCGCCGGCAAGACGACCCTGCTGAACCGCATCCTGACGGAGGACCACGGCAAGCGTTACGCCGTGATCGTCAACGAGTTCGGCGAGATCGGCATCGACAACGACCTGGTCGTCGGCGCCGACGAGGACGTGTTCGAGATGAACAACGGCTGCGTCTGCTGCACGGTGCGCGGCGATCTGATCCGAGTCGTCTCGGGCCTGATGAAGCGCCAGAAGCCGGGCGCGCCGGCGTTCGACGCGATCATCGTGGAGACGACGGGCCTGGCCGATCCCGGCCCGGTCGCCCAGACCTTCTTCGTCGACGAGGACGTCAAGGCCAGGACCCGGCTGGACAGCGTCACGGCTCTGGTCGACGCCAAGCACATCATGGCGCGGCTGGATGACTCCAAGGAGGCGCGCGAACAGGTCGCCTTCGCCGACCGGATCATCCTCAACAAGACCGATCTCGCGACGCTGGACGAACTGGCCGAGGTCGAACGGCGGCTGCGGGGCCTGAACCCCCTCGCGCCCATCACACGCGCCGAGCGGTCCAACGTTCCGCTGGATCAGGTTCTGGACATCGGGGCCTTCGACCTGGAGCGGGTGCTCGACATCCATCCCGCCTTCGTGAACCCGCCGCACGGCGAGGACGGCCACGTCCACGACGAGCACTGCGGTCACGCGCACGGTCATGACCACGATCAGGCCCATCACGGGCACGACCATGCGGACCATTCGCACGGTTCAGACCATTCGCACGCTGTTTCGGGGTCTGAATCCGGACCTCGGGGGCACAATCATGCCGACGACATCCGGGGCGTCTCCCTGTCGCTCGACCGGCCCATGAACGGGGTCAAGTTCACTCAGTGGCTGGACCAACTGCTGGGACAGCAAGGCCAGAACATCCTGCGCGCCAAGGGCATCATCGACGTTCAGGGCGAGGATCGTCGCCTGGTCTTTCAGGCCGTCCACATGATCCTTGAGGGCGACCTCCAGCGTGAATGGGGCGCCAATGAACGTCGCTGGAGCCGGGCCGTCTTCATCGGCAGAGACCTGGACGAGGCGGCCCTGAAGGCGGGGTTTGAGGCCTGCGCGGCCTAGAAATAGGCGATCAGACGGCCCAGCACGACGACGCCGATCCAGAGGCTGAGCGAACAGGCGGCCAGACCCTTGGCAGCGTCAGGGATCGGGTCCGGCAGGTCGTTGAACAGGCCGCGGAACGTCATGGCGTTCAGCCCCGCCACGCCGATCAGGGTCAACTTGCCCCAATAGAGCGCCGAGCCCCAAAGGGCCTCGGCGTCGGCGACGAACATCAGGACGCCGCTGATCACCATGACGCCGAAACCCGCCAGCGCCAGTGGCGTCACGGCCCGCGACAAGGCGGCCGGCGAGATCCCCTTGCCATAGCCGAGCAGGCGCAGGTCCAGGAGGCCGATCCCGCCGACCAGCAGGATCGCTCCCAGCACATGGGCGGTGTTGGCGATGGGATAGGCCAGGGCCTCGGAGCCGACCCAGCGGGCCAGCCCCGAGCCCTCGATGGCCGCGATCAGGCCGCTCAGCGCAGTTCGACCGTCTTGCCGCCCGCTGTGATGCGCTCGGCCCGGATCTCGCGCGTGCCGTCCAGGCGGGGATAGCCCTCGATGGTCACGGTGCGGCCGACGGCGATATCGGCCTCGGCCAGGCCGCGCGTCTGCATGCGCGAAACGGGCGCGAGCACGACGTCCCAGCGCTGGCCGTCGATGGCGATGACGATGGACCCGTGCGGGCTCCCCCAGCTCGATTCCAGCACCTGAGCGGTCGGGCGCATCGTCCGCTCGGCGTCGTAGGAGCTCCAGCCGTGATGGGCGGCGGCGGCCGTGGCGATCACGGCGGCGGCTCCGAAGGCCATTGCGGCGGGTCCGAACCGAAGGGCCCGGTTGTTCCTATCTGGCGAAGGATAGGGCATGGCGGCGGACCGATCCAGCGACGCCGTGCCGCAAGGAGACCTCCCATGACCCAGACCGCTCTGATCGTCGGCGCCTCGCGTGGGCTGGGCCTCGGCCTGGTCGCCGAGCATCTGAAGCGCGGCTGGGACGTGATCGCGACGGTGCGCGAACCCAACGACGACGCCGCGCTCAGGGCCTTGCCGGGGGCCGATCGCCTGACGCTTCACCTCGCCGACGTGACCTCCGACGCCGACATCGCCCGCCTGACCGCAGACCTGCCGCGGGGGCTGGATGTCGTCTTCATCAATGCGGGCGTCTATGGCCCTTCCAGCGTCACCGAGGCTTCGTCGGAGGAACTGGACGCCGTGATGCGGACCAACGCCTTCGGGCCGATCCGTCTGGCTCATGCCTTGCTGGGACACCTGAAGCCTCAGACCGGCGTGCTGGCCCTGATGTCCAGCATCATGGGCTCGATCGCCGAGACCGATAGCGGCTTCGGCGCGGTCTATCGCGCGACCAAGGCGGCCCAGAACAGCCTGGCCCGGTCGTTGTGGGCCGACGAAGGCCGCAAGGCAGGGATCACGGTCCTCTCGGTCCATCCCGGCTGGGTCCGGACCGACATGGGCGGACCGGGCGCCGATATCGACGTCGAGACCAGCGTCGCGGGGATGGCCGATCAACTCGCGGCCGCTGTCGGTCGGCTTGACCATCGTTTCGTCGCCTACGACGGTCGCGAGATCCCCTGGTGAGGTCCTTTCAGTTCGACGCCCAGGTCACCGCGGCGCATTTCGAGGCCTCGGGCGTCGCCTTCGCGCTGGGCGACGGCTCCGTCCGGTTCGAGGACGGCACGTTCGACGCTGTGCATGACGGGGCGGTCCTGTGCGCCGCCGTGCATCCGTCCGGCGAAGGCCTGGTCACGGGCGGTGACGACGGTCGCGTGATCTGGAGCCGCAAGGGCGAGGCCGGGGTGTTGGCCACGGCCAAGGGCTGGATCGACTCGATCGACGCTTCGGGGGATTCCAAGCTGATCGCCTTCTCCTCAGGTCGGACCGTGTCGGTGATAGACGCGACCGATGCGGCCTTCCGGCGCGACTTCGCCCATGAGCGGACGGTGTCCGGCGTCGCCTTCGATCCCAAGGGTCGACGGGTGGCCGCGTCGACCTATGGCGGCGCGTGGCTGTGGTACGCGCGGATCGCCGATCAGAAACCGGTCAAGCTGAACTGGGCGGGCTCGCACACCGGCGTGGTCTTCTCGCCCGACGGGGCCTTCGTCGTCACGACCATGCAGGACAATCAGCTGCACGGCTGGCGGCTGAAGGACGTCAAGGATTTGAGGATGGGCGGCTATCCGTCGAAGATCCGCAGTCTCGCTTTCCTGTCGAAGGGTCAGCTCATGGCCACTTCGGGGGCGCAGGGCGCGGTGCTGTGGCCGTTCGTCGGGGCCAATGGCCCCATGGGGCGCGAGGCGTCCGAGATCGGCTTCGACGACAGCACCGTGGTCACCCATGTCGCTGGGCGGACGATGCATGGCCGGTTGGCGGCCGGCCTCGCTGACGGCCGGGTCTGGGTCGCCGATCCCGCCGCCCAGGGGCTGACCTTCGTCAAGGCCGAGAAAGGCGCCCCAATCACCGCCCTGGCGCTCAACCTAGACGCGACGCGGGTCGCCTGGGCGGATGAGGGCGGATACGCCGGCGTCGCCGAGGTCGTTGTCGACAACCCCTAGTCGAGCACCCTAGTCTGCCGCTGGGATCGGGGGATTCGAGTGTCTGGCGACGGCGTGAAACAAGGTCAGGGCGCGGCCGCAGGCTGTCTGGCGATGCTCATCCCGCTGGTCGTCGCAGCGGCGCTTCTGGCCGTGATCTTCGCCTGGAACGTCAACGGCGCCGGCTAAGCGAACGGTTGCGGGTCTTCGACAGCGGTTCTAGCGTCTGAGCATGGACGAGGGGGCTCAATCCGTATCCGCGCCGCGCCGCAAGGGTCGGCCCATCCTGATCGCCCTGCTGATCCTCGTCCTTCTGCCTGTGGGCGGGGTTCTGATCCATTCGATTTTGCCGCCGCCCATGACGCTGCTGATGGCCCAGCGGTCGCTGGACGGCGAGGGCCTCGACTATCGGTGGCGTTCGCTGGAGGACATCTCGCCTCGACTGGTGGCCGCCGTCATCGCCGCCGAGGACGCCAGGTTCTGCGCTCACAAGGGGTTCGACTTCGAGGCCATCGAGGAGGCCCTCAGGGCCAACGAGCAGGGTCGGCGCATGCGCGGCGGATCGACGATCAGTCAGCAGACCGCCAAGAACGTCTTCCTCTGGCCGGGACGCGACTGGCTGCGCAAGGGCCTGGAAGCGGGCTACACGGTGTTGATCGAAACGGTCTGGGGAAAGCGGCGCATCATGGAGGTCTATCTCAACGTCGCCGAGATGGGCCCGGGCGTCTATGGCGCCGAAGCCGCGGCGCGGCACTGGTTCGGCAAGTCCGCCTCCGACCTGTCGTCTCGCGAAGCGGCGCGCCTGGCCGCCATCCTGCCCAGCCCCCGCCGATACAATGCAGGTTCGCCGGGCCCCTATGTTCGCCGTCGGGCCTCCCGCGTCCAGGCGGCGGCCAGCACCGTGCGCAACGAAGGTCTGGCCGCCTGCGTCGCCGTCTGACCGAACAGCGGTCGTTTTTGTCGCATTAACCCTCGCCGTTGGGCCTTCCCTTAACCGCGTCCTGCTAGTTCGGGCCGATTGCGGACTACGTCGAGCCCGCAAGAGGGATCATCGGGGCCGTCATGACCATCGTCGCTCGCGTTCACGCCGCATTCGCCGGCGCCGCCTCGGTGGTCCGCCGCCTGGTGCGCGACACAGCGGGCAATGTCGCCGTGATCTTCGCCCTGGTCCTGCCGCTGCTGATCATGATCACTCTGGGCGGCGTCGACATCAGCCGGGCCTCGACGGTCAAGATGAACCTGCAGGATGCGCTTGACGCCGCCACTCTCGCGGCGGCCCGGTCCCAGTTCACGGACAATGCCAGGATTACCCAGGTCGGGCTGAACTCGCTGCGCGCCAACCTCGCGCCGTTTCGCGACATCACCCTGATGGAAGGGCAGACCACCTTCGTCCTCAATCCCGCGACGGGCGCGGTGGAAGGCGGGGCCACGGTCCGCGTGAAGACCCTGGTGGCCGACATCGTCATGCCGCCCTACGGCAGCATTCTGGATGACGAGCTGCCGGTGCGCGCGCGTTCCGAGGTGCTGCGGTCCAACAACCGGATCGAAGTGGCCCTCGTCCTCGACAACACCGGCTCGATGGCCGGTCAGAAGCTGACCAATACCAAGGCCGCGGCGATCGACCTCATCAACCGCCTCGAAGCCGCCGACAGCCGCTCGATCGAGCCGGACGCCATCCGCATTTCCCTGGTGCCCTTCTCCCAGACCGTGCGCGTGCACCAAGGCGGCACCAATACGCCGCCCAGCTGGATGTCCAACGCGACCAACCATACGGGGGCGACGGGCTCAGAAGGCATCTTCAGCACGGGCGTCGGCCGCTTCACCCTGTTCCAGAATCTAGGCACGACGTGGCGAGGATGCGTGGAGGCGCGGCCCCAGCCCTTCGATATTCGTGACACCGCGCCGATCAGCAGCAACCAAGCTCGGATGTTCGTGCCCTACTTCGCCCCGGACGAGCCGGATCGCGGCGACTATCCCAACGACAGCACCTGGCAAACGTGGCTGAACAGCTCCAACTCCGATCAGAACAACTACGTCAACGACGGATCGGGCACGGGTTTCAACACCAGCAACAGCAGCAATCCGAACTCCAACGCCCAAGGCCGCCTGGACAACTTCTGGCTCCGGCTCAAGGCGCGCAACAAGTACAACTCCACTCCCACGGGAACGCTCGGCACCACCTTCGGCCCCAACAAGGGCTGCGACCTCCAGCCGATCATTCGCCTGACGAACGACTACAACGCCCTGCGCACCGCGGTGACCAACATGGTCGCGACCGGCAACACCAATGTGCCGCTGGGCGCCATGTGGGGCTGGCACACCCTGTCGCCGAACGCGCCTTTTGGCGACGGGCGCGCCTATGGCTCGGACCGGCTGCAGAAGATCATCATCATCATGACCGACGGCGAGAACGTCATGACCGACAACGCCGGGCCGAACGACAGCTTCTACAACGGTCTGGGCTACATCTGGCAGAGACGTCTCGGCATGGGCACCGGCAGCGACACGGCGCGTCGCCAGCGAATGGACGAGCGTTTCGACCATGCGGGCGTGGGTACGGAGGACCTGTGCGGGAACATGGAGGCGGCCGGGATCGAGGTCTACACCGTCGCCGTCCAGGTCGACACGGCGGCCCAGACCGTGCTGCGCCGCTGCGCGACCAGCGACGACCACTACTTCAACGTCAACAGCGCCAACGGCATCGGGGCGGCGTTCGACCGGATCGCCGGAGCCATCGAGAACCTGCGCATCTCGCGCTGAGACGCTGACGGCCGGAGCGGCCTTGCGGCGGTTCCGGCCTTCCTCCAGGGTCGCGCCGGGAGGACCGACGACGATGACTTATGTGACGGGATTTCTGACGCCGGTGAAGACCGCGGACCGGGAGCGCTACCTGCGCTCGGCGCAGGACTGCTGGCCCTTCTTTCGGAAGAACGGTTGCCTGCATCATCACGAGAGCTGGGGCGTCGACATCCCCGACGGCCATACGACCGACTTCAACCGGGCGGTGAAGAAGGAGGAGGGCGAGGCCGTGGTGCTGGCCTGGCTGGTCTGGCCCGACAAGGCGACCGCCGACGCCGCCTGGAAGGCGATGGAGACCGACCCCGACATGCAGGACCTGGACATGCCGTTCGACGGCAAGCGCATGATGTGGGGCGGGTTCGAGACGATCTTCGAACGCTCGGCCTGACCCGTCAGCCCGCGAGGCCGGGTCCCATCATCGCCGCCAGCGCCACCAGTCCGCCGACGGCGGTCACGCCCGCGCCCGCCGCGAAAATGAGCACCGTCCGCGCCTTGCGACGCCGCATGGTGCCTGTTCGCACCTTGCGAATGACGAGCGGCGGCGTGCGGTTGAAGGCTTCCGAACCGACGATGTTGTGCTGGGACATGAACGCGCTCCCCGAGACTGGCCGTCCGAATGGACAGGCCCGACAAGCGGGGCCGGCAGGGCCGAAAGATGGCGAACGGCGTTCAGGCGCGAATCCGTGATCGAATGAACGCGGGTACCAATCAGCCGCAGAAGACCAGGCGACCGGAGTAGGCTCGATAGTACCCGCTGACCGGATCGTAGGAGCGATAGGTCGCCGCGCACCAGGCCGAGCGGCCCCGATCGCGCCCGTGGGCGAAGCCCGCGCCGTGGTAGGCCACGGCCTGACCGCCATAACCCGAGCCGGGATAGACCTGATCCGGACGGCCATAGGCGCCGTAGTACTGCGTTCCCTGGTTGTAGGGCTGGTAGACGTAGCCGCCACCATCGCGTTCCCGGCCGTAGCGACTAGGTCGATATCCGGAGCCATAGGACGAATAGGCGCGAAACGGCCTCTGGTCGCGCCAGGTGGCGTCGCAATCGTCACGTCCGCGATCCCAGTAGGCGTCGCAACGGTAATCGCCTGGCCGGTCGGCCTGGCCATTGAAGTCCCATCCCCCGTCGTGGCTGGACCAGGTGCGGGAGCCTTGACCCGCAGGGTCGTAGCCGCCTCGGTGCTGAGCGGCGGCTGGGCCCGCGATCAACGCGGTGGCGATCAGGGCGGCGGCGGCGACGTTCATGGCAAGCGCCTCGTTTGGGGGCGGGTCAGACCCGCGGCGGATTTAGAGCGTGACGGTCGCGGTCGTCCCCTGCCGCGTACGGACATAGCGCATCAGGACGGTTCGATCTCCGCCCGCGCTTACGGGCGCAATCAGGAACCAGCCGCCGTCGGGCAGTCCGTCGAAGCGGAAGCGTCCGTCGCGGCAGGTCGCGGACCGGACGTAGGACCGATAGTCCGCATTGGGATCCGCGACGGTGCGGGCTCTCACCACGGCTTCCGGCACGGCCGCGCTGTCGGTAGAGCCGTAGAGCGTCTGGAACCGCTGGCGGGTATAGGGCGTGTCCGGCGTCAGGGCGACCGAGCCGGTGCAGGCGAACGCCTGACCGTCCATGCGGAAGGCGATGCGACCGTCGATCGCCGCCGATCCGCTGCGGCTGGACCAGGAGAAATCTGCCGGGACGAACGGGGCCGGACCGCTGATCATCCCGGGGCCGGGCGCGGGGGCGCAGGCGGCCAGGGCGGACAGGGCGGCGAAGGAGGCAAGGGCTCTATGAATGGACATGACGCTCTCTGGAACAGTTCGGGCGCTTCGCTTCACGGGCGGCCTCAGAAGACAGCCAACGCGGGCGTAAGGTCAAGGTTGCGACCGGTCGTGGCGGGCGCCACAAGGCCGGATCAGACGACGGCCGGACGCCAGGCGAACCGGACCGCGAGGAAGGCTACAGGTCCCGTATGACAGTCGTGTTTTCCGACATCCAGGCGGCCCAGGCGCGGATCGCCGGCCAGGTGGATCGGACGCCCGTGCGCCATTCGCGCCGACTGTCTCAACTGACCGGCGCCGAGGTCTGGGTGAAGTACGACAACCTGCATTTCACCGGCAGCTTCAAGGAACGCGGCGCGCTCAACCGCCTGCTCTCTCTGACGCCGGACGAGCGTCGTCGCGGCGTGGTGGCGGCCAGCGCGGGGAACCACGCCCAGGCCCTGGCCTATCACGGCGGGCGGCTGGGTATCCCCGTGACCATCGTCATGCCGGAGGGAACGCCGTTCACCAAGATCGACGGCACGCGCGGCCACGGGGCGACGGTGGTCATCAAGGGCGCGGACTTTTCCGGCTCGACAGAGGAGGCTCATCGCCTGAGGGACGAGGAAGGCTTCGTCTTCATCTCGGCGTTCGACGACGAAGGCATCGTGACGGGGCAGGGCGTCTGCGCCGTCGAGTTCCTGGAGGACGCGCCCGATCTGGACGCCTTGATCATACCCATCGGCGGCGGTGGATTGATCGCCGGGTGCGCCATCGCCGCCAAGGCGATGAGGCCGGGCATCGAAATCTATGGCGTCGAGGCGGCCATGTATCCGTCGTTCAGCGCCCGGCGGCGGGGCGAGACGCCGAAGTGCGGCGGGGCCACCATCGCCGAGGGCATCGCCATCAAGGCCGTGGGCGACATTCCCTTCGCCCTGGCCGATCCTCTGGTCGACGACGTCCTGGTCTGCGACGAAGCCGACTTCGAGAAGGCCGTCGCCTTCTTCGCCACGCTGGAGAAGACGGTGGCGGAGGGCGCGGGCGCGGGCGGTCTGGCCGCGCTGCTGCGCTATCCCGAGCGGTTCAAGGGCAGGAAGGTCGGGCTGGTGCTGTGCGGCGGCAACATCGACGCGCGCATGCTGGCCGTTGTGCTGAACCGGGAGATGGTCCGGGAGCGCAGGCTGATCGTCTATCGCATCCTGTCCGACGACCGGCCCGGCATCCTCTCGGCCATGGCGGCGGTCATCGGCGATGTCGGCGGCAACATCATCGACGTCGTCCACAACCGTCTGGCGCTGGACGTGCCGGCCAAGGGCGCGGAGTTCGACATCATGGTCGAAACGCGCGATAGCGCCCACGCCGACGAGATCGGACAGGCTTTGAAGGACAAGGGATATGCGCTTCGGATGGGCTAGCTTCGCGGTCGCGGCCACCCTGGGTCTGGCGGCCTGCGGCGGAGCCGACAGCGGCGTGGACGCCGAGGCCAACGCGCGGGCGGCCGCCTTCTTCCTGGAATCGAACGCCAAGGCCGAGGGCGTCCAGACGACCGAGAGCGGCCTTCAGTACAAGGTCGTCCAGTCGGGCCCGTCCGGTGCGATCAGTCCGGACCGCAACGACCTCGTTCGGGTCGATTACGAGGGCTCCCTGACCGACGGCACGGTGTTCGACAGCTCTTTCTCACGCGGCCAGCCCTATGTGACGACCGGCGAGCAGGTCGTGCCGGGCTGGACCGAGGCGCTGCAGCGGATGAAGGTCGGCGACGAATGGATACTCTACGTCCCGCCGGCCCTGGGTTACGGCGAAGAGGGCCAGGGCGCGGACATACCGCCGAACTCGGTGCTGGTGTTCCGCATCAAGCTGCTCGACGTGGCGCCGGTGCCCGGTGGCGGGCGGGGCGTAGGCGTCGCCGCCGGCTAGGGGGCGCGGCCCCATTCTTGCGACACCTGCGGGTCAGTCTCTGCGGCCGAGTGCTTCCTCACGATCGCGTCGAACGCCTCGGCGTCCATGAGCCGCGAGAGCGCCCATACGGCTGCGCCACGAACCAGAGGCGACGGGTCGTCGAGTAGAACCTTCGCGCCGCCGACCAGCGCCGGGTCTTCCGAGTTGCCGATGGCGTAGAGGACATTTCTGACGAAGCGATCTCGGCCGACCCGCTTGATCGGGCTTTTTGAGAACTGGGCGCGAAAGGCGGCGTCGTCCAACGCGACCAGGTCGGTGAGGCGGGGCGAGACGTTGGCTGCGCGCGCCGTCAGCCGGGCCTCGCGGGCTTGTTCGGCGAACTTGTTCCAGGGGCAGACGGCCAGGCAGTCGTCGCAGCCGTAGATGCGCGAGCCGGTCGCCGCGCGAAACTCGACCGGCCAGGGGCCCGCGTGCTCGATGGTCAGGTAGGACAGGCATCGCCGCGCATCCAGCTGGAAGGGGGCGGGGAACGCCTGGGTCGGGCAGGCGTCCAGGCAGGCCGTGCAGGAGCCGCAATGCTCGGTCTCCGGCGGATCCGGCTCCAGTTCAGCGGCGGTCAGGATGATGCCGAGGAACAGCCAGGAGCCGTGCTCGCGGCTCAACAGATTGGTGTGCTTGCCCTGCCAGCCGACGCCCGAGCGCTGCGCCAAAGGCTTTTCCATCAGCGGGGCGGTGTCGACGAAGACCTTGACCTCCGTCCCCAGCCGAGAGGCGATTTGACCGGCCAGCGTCTTCAGTCGCCCCTTGATCACCTCGTGATAGTCGTCACCCCGCGCGTAGACCGAGATGTAGCCAGACGAGCGGTCGTCCAGTTCGGGCAAGGGGTCGCCCGAGGGGCCGTAGTTCATGCCCAGCACGACGGCGGACCGCGCGCCGTCCCACATGGCGGTGGGATGGCTGCGGCGCTCCAGAGTCGTCTCCATCCAGCCCATCTCACCGTGACGGCCAGTTTCCACGAACTCGCGCAGGCGATCGCCGGCCGACCACGGCTCCGACGCGGACGCGAAGCGACAGACGTCGAAGCCGAGCTCCGCCGCCTGTACGCGCAGGATGTCGCGGATGTCGGACATGGAACGGTCTTTACCGCTCTCTCGCCGCGCCGGGGAGGGAGAGCTAGAAATCCAGGTCCGCGTAGCAGGCGGCGGGCGCCAGGCCCTGGAACCGGTCGGCCAGCAACGGCCGGAAGCAGGGCCTGGATTTGATCTTCATGTACCAGGTCTTCAGCGTCGGCCATGACGCCCAGGGAATCTCGCCGAAGTAGTCGAGGCTCGACAGATGGGCCGCCGCCACGATGTCGGCCTGGCTGAGGCGACGACCGGCCAGCCAGTCACGGCTGGCCAGAAGGGTCTCGAAGACGGCGAGGTGATGCTTTAGAGCGTCACGGCCTTCCCGAAGCAGGCGCGCTTCCGGCGGGCCGAGCCTCAGCAGGGGCTTTTCCATCCGCTCATGTAACAGCACCGCATTGACCTCGTCGGTGAAGCGACGATCGAACCACGTCGTCAGGCGGCGAACCTCGGCGCGTTCCGCGACATCGGCGGGCATCAGCAGCGGCGTCTTCTGCTGATCCTCGACCCAGCCAAGGACGGCGGCCGCCTCGCACAGGGTCAGGGGCGGCGGACCGGAGACCTGAAGCACGGGCGGCATGCCGGACGGGTTCAAGTCGTGCAGCGGGCAGTCCGCCTCCCACGGCCGGACCAGCACTTCGGTCCAGTCGATCCTGGCCTCGCCCAGGGCCAGGCGAGCAGCGCGCGAGCCCGGGTCGAAGGGGAAGTGAAACAAGACGCTGGCGGACATGATCCGCTCCTGCGCCGAGGGCCGTTAAATCCGCGTTTACGGTGATGGCGAGGCCGTGGCGGAGATGGGCGCGCCCCAAGGTCCGCGCGGATCGGCGTGGATCAGGACATCGGCCCCTGGGAAAAGCGCCTGGACGCGGTTTTCGGCCTCCACCACAATGGCGTGAGCCTCTTCGAAGGTCAGGCGGCGGTCCAGGTCGATGTGCATCTGAGCGACCAGCCTTTCCCGAGCAACTGCCCTCCGGCCGTTTTGACGAGGCCGAAAGCCCCCCATGCCAGCCAGACCGCGACGACCAGCCCGGCGGCTGCATCAAGGCCCGGCGCCGCCAGAAACGCCCCCGAAATCACGCCGATGAGCACCACCGCATTGGCCGCCAGGTCGGCTGCGTAATGCGCCCGGTCCGCTTTCACCGCCAGCGATCCCTGGGCCTTGAGCGACCGGGTCTGGAGCCAGACGAGGCCCGCCGTCAGCGCCATTGAGATAAGGATTACGCCGACCGCCCAGCCTCCGCCGGTGACCGGACGCGGGTCGAACATCCGGGCCAGTGCTTCCCAGCCCACGAAAACCGCCGAAGCGGAGATCAAGCCGGCCTGTACAAGCGCCGCCATCGCCTCACCCTTGCCGTGACCATGACGGTGCGTGTGGTCGCCGGGCCGGGCTGCCCAGCGGACCGCATAGAAGGTCGTCAGGGAGGCCGCCAGGTCGAGGCCGGAGTCCGCCAGCGAAGCGAGGATGGACACCGAACCCGACGCCCCAAGGGCGAACGCCTTCAGTGCGATCAGCACGACGGCGACCCCGACGGACACGGTGGTGATCTGACGCGGGTCCAGCGCCTTGGGCGAAGCCTTGGGATCGGTGGGAGCGGCATCGGTCATCGCCGCCGTATGTGGCGGATCGCCTGGCGGTTGCCAAGGATCGCGCGGTCGCAGACCGGCGTTAGGGTTTCCGCCACGAAAGAGCCTCAACATCCTAAACAAATGACTGCGACAGCGGGAACGAGGATGACGCCAGGCCTGCGCGAGGTCGAGACCGACGGTGCGGGCCGCTGGGCCCCGCGCGGAGAGGTGTTGGCGCTTCTTGGGGTCAAGACGCAGACCCTCTATGCCTATGTCAGCCGGGGCCGCATCGCTGCGCGGCCGAATCCGCAGAATCCCCGCAGGAGTCTTTACGATCTCTCCGACGTGGTGCGGCTCAAAGGCGGCGCGGCCCCCGAGGCGGGTTCGTCCGTCGTGCCGTTCGAGCCGGAGGTGAAGGGCGAGGCGAGGCTGGCGTCCTCGGTCAGCCTCGTCGCCGATGGCCGCATCTATTACCGCGGGCGCGACGCCGCCGAATGGGCCCAGACGGCGACACTTGAGGACACGGCGCGTCTTCTCTGGGGCTGCGACGATCTGAATCCCTTCGCCGGCCTGGGCGTTCGCGTCGATCTGGCGGGCGGCGCGTCGCACCGGGGGCGCCTGTTCGCATCGCTGTCCCGACGCGCCGAAGAAGACCCGCCGGCGACCGGGCGCGACGCCAGGAGCCTGCGAAGCGAAGCGGCTGGGGTTCTGAACGAGGTCATCGACGCCGTCGCCGGGTCCGGGCCCCGGTTGTTCTTCCACCAGAGGCTGGCGCGTGGCTACAAGACCCTGGAGCGCGATAGCCAGCACCTGCGTCGCGCCCTGGTCCTGGCCGCCGAGCACGACATGAACCCTTCCGTCCTCGCGACGCGTGCGGCCGCGTCGGGCGGCGCTTCTCCCGCGGCCGCCACGATGGCGGGGCTGGCGGCGCTTTCGGGGTCGCCGATGTGCCGAACGCTCAAGCGGTCCATATCCTACGTCGTCGAGGCGCGGCGCGATCCCGTAGGGGCGGCCGAACGGAGAATGGCGTCCGAAGGCGACATCCCTGGCTTCGGGTCAGACAGCTTCCCTCACGGCGACCCTCGCGCCGAAGCGTTGCTGGCGCTGGCCGAACTTTCGCCCGACCTCCAGGCCGTGGTGCGAGAGGCCGAGGCGGCGTCGGGGCAGAGGATCGCGTTCGCGGGCGCGCTTGCGGTGATGGCTCGACGGCTGGATTTGCCACGGGACGGGGCGCTCGACATTCTCCTGATCGGGCGGGTGGTCGGACTGATGGCCCATGCGCTGGATCAGATCATGGAAGGCGGACCGATCCGTGCGCGACTCCGCTACGTGGGG
>VYLE01000671.1_pt1 | contig 14417 bp, 14 predicted proteins | sample 5114391 | NCBI WGS metagenome assembly VYLE01 (sample SAMN12291771, study PRJNA351875) | freshwater metagenome | isolation source: freshwater lake | place: USA: Michigan, Kent Lake | collected 2013-08-15
TCGATAGTATCTTTGCCATCCATGTTGGCCTCCATCACCAACATAAATGGTGAATCACATCACACCTGATTTGGGAATACACTCGATTCCTTTTTCAGGAAAACCGCTCTAGATGATCACAGAAATGCGCTGCCAGAAAGCCCGCAACCATGGGGCACCCATCAACCGCCACCGATGCGCTGCATGGTTGGACACAAGTTCTCTGCGTAAAGCGCTCGGTGGCAGTCGATTGCTAAGTCTGTCACGACGGACTTTCTGACACGCGCACTCTGTCACTGAAAGCCAAGGGACTTGGCGCGGCGGGGACCCTCGGTCCCGAAGGCCAATCGGCCTTCTCCTACGGGCGTCCTTCATCCGCCGCCCTAACCGCTCTCGCCGACACCGAAGATGGGTCAGCGGGGCTTGGGGGTGCAGCGGGGGATCTATTTACGGATGGAATAGATTTGCTCGAGTAAAGCTACCGAATCTTGGAGGTTCATTGCCAAACCAAAATCACGAGGGTTCATAGCCGCGTGACGGCTTATCCGATCAGAAAACTCGGCGATGTCGTTTCTGATTTGCTCTGGCAGGATCAATCTGCGCCCCGGAACAAGCACTGTCATCAGGCGAAACACGTCGCGTAGGTGTTTGACAATAGTCCGACTGTCGATGGCTTCACCTGCATCGCGACGATCAGACAATTCCATCCAAGCCTTCGCTTTGAATGGGATCAGGGCATACTCATCCAGTACAGAAATCCCATCGATCCGACGGATCATGCCGCGCAATAAACCGAAATAATCTTCATCAAGCAGGATGGCTGAAAGGCTGTATTGCCCATCTTCTATGGGTACAGGGATGATTGTTTGATTGGGGACTAAGTCCAAAGTCGCTGGCGGACGCGCAAAAATCTCCAACATGTAGGGAAAGTCGGCGTTTGCTGGCTTTGCGAAACGATAATAAGTTGGCTTTCCGTCCGCGCGCTGCCTGATCTCATAGCCGCCGTCTTGAATAAACGCCCATAAGGCTTGCGCAAATCCTGCATCGACCACCTGAGCACACAGGACAATATCAAGGTCCTTTGTGGCACGGAAAGCCAAGCCAAGATCCTCGAATATCAAGTGACAGGCGGCCCCACCAATCAGGGCATAGGAATCCCCAAATGCCGCAAACCGCTCCTGAAACAGGTCTAATCCTCTCATGCCCAAAGCCCTTCGATCAAAGACTGTGCAGCCAATGAGACGCGTTCATCTGGATCATCCTTGAATTGGGCATAGATCGACAGAAGGAAGCTGTGGTCCTCTTGCTCGATCTTTGCGGGCGAATAGTGCCAAACATCCAGTTGGGCGTGAGCTTCATAATCCGTTGCGACGCTCTCGACGGTGCCATCAGACTTGAAAACTGCCCAAAGCGGGCCATCGATCGCAAAGGTCTGAAGCCCTGCATCCATCAGATCACTATGGGCTGCCAAAGCCGATAGACCGCCGAGATTGAGGCTTGGGGGCGGGCAAAGCCAGCGCACGAAATGGGATGAACGGACAGGTGAAACAAGAAGCGCTTGAGCATTCTCCCATATCTCTAGCTTTTGACCCGCAAGATTGACGCGTTTCTCGCGGCCCTGCCGTTTGGTCTCCACCAAACCCAAGATCGCCAATTCATCAATCGCACGACCCATACTCATGGCCGTGTAGCCTAAGCCCTTGGCGAGTTGGCTCGGTGTTGCTTCTTGATGGTCCGCGCCAGTCAATAAAGTGAACAATGTCAATTGCGCAGCAGGTGTCAGTGTATCCAACTGCCGAATAGCTTTCCTCGAAAACCGTTCGGTCAAGGCTATGCCAAGTTGGGGCATGAACAATTGCTTTCCAGGCACGATAAAAGGTTGTCCGGCTTCAATATGTGCAGCGCGCTGGAAGCCGGTCATATTTGACTGAACAAGGACGACCGACTTTCCAAGGAGACGCTCGATTTGGGCCAGGTACTTGCGTAGAGCCGAAGGCGCTGACGACCCCACGCCTTGCTCAACCGCAAAGATGAGCGGTCGATCTACGTAAAAACCTTCAACCAATTCAAACTGCTGCTTTAGAAAAAGCGGCAGTTTCTCACCGTCTCCCAAAGAGCGCAGCTGCAAGTCCGTTTTGAGAACAGATTGAACATAGTCATTGACGGCCGCGACCAATGGCAAGTTCGGGCCACTCATTTGGGCATCAGGATCATTCGATAACTTCATTCTCTTTTACTAACATCAAACATGTTATCAATCAATAACAATGTTAGTATAGGCCTAAATGGCCGCGCCGGGGCGGCGTTTGAGGCTGCCCCCATCCACTCAAAGTGCGACTGAACGTTTGAAGGGCAAAAGCGCAAATCCGACCAGGCCCGAATTTCATGCTGGGGCCTTTATAATCGGTCGCACCAGCCGCTCTCGCCGATGTAAGGTCAGCTGCGCCTAGTGGCGCGCGGACACCAAGGCATCGCCGCGCAGATTGCTAGATAGAGTTTAGCCCGCTTATGTTTGTAAAAAGCGCCACGCAATCATAACTCCAACTGGTTCGAACACAATTAACCTGCTTAGCCGCTAATTATTGTGAAAGACATTGAATGGCATCAGCAACGGGTCATTTGCCCCGTATCGTTGTGCAAGTTCCCTAAAACTAATTGACAGCCTTCTTCCACCGCTGGGATCAATCAGCTTTACTATAGTCCCATTTGCTGTTCCATCGCCGACGATCCCATACATAGTGACAAGATGGGACATGTAGTTGTCAGGAGCATCAGCATCAATGCCAACTCCGATTGGCCCATGTGCCTTCAGAAGTTCTTCCCATCCTTTTGCAGTTCGTGATTGTCCAGCGGGCGCAATTAATCCCGAACGCTGCAAGAATAAAGGCACCAACTGAGCATCTAAAGCATCGCCTGCCGCATAGTAGTCCGTAAAAGGTGAACCTAACAGCGCTGCTGTCTCACTCATGCTTAGCCGTCTCAATCGTGACCAAGAAAAAAGCGTAGCTGTCGTTGCAAGCCAGCAAAAATGGGACTCACCTTGGTCAACAGGGTTGATAATTCCTCCAACTTCAAAGTTAACACTCATTAAGCGCTCCTATTTGCTCATGCTGCACAGTACACAAATAAAAAATGTCTCAAAACGAGCAAAAATGTAAGCTAGTTTCATGTGATCGTAGCGTCACAGTTAAGTTAACTAAGTATACGTGATCATGATTTGAATCGTGATCTTCGAGACTCAGAAATCTTACTTAAAAGCCTATGTGCAACGCCGATTTTGTATGAGAAAAGCTCCATGAACGCGCAATGGATAACTTCATGCCGGGCTAGGTACCCAATCAGAAACTACTTGCTTCTAGCGCTAGGGCTCTATCGCCGCTCTTGCTCTGCTATCTAATGGGAATAGCCTGAATCTGCTCGGACTTGGGTTAACTGCCAACGGACTTGCCGAATCACCGCGAACACTTAACCGACCAGCCGGTGAAAGTGTGTCGATGATCTTGACAGAACTCGGGGCCCTAGGGTCAAGTTGCAGTTCTTTCGTATATGTGTTGCCCGCAACGGTCTTCACCTCTATAGTATAGTTGGAAAGGGTTGGATTGATACCCATGTCAATAGCCGCTATCGCCTTCTTCATGTCGTCCGCCTCGGTTGTAATTCGCGGTACAGAGTCAATCGATCCATCGGCTCTACGTATCTTGACCTCAGATAAGCCGCGCCCTGATACGGTCACGTAAAGAAAAGTCTTTGGCGAGCCTGAAAGCGGGTCAAGCCTCCATTCGACTGTAAAAGGCTGAGGGTCCGGTATCGTGACGTTTATGAATGCTTTAGTAGGGTCTAATCGGCAGTCTTGCGCGAATCTTGTCGTTGTAACGCGATTGGTTATCTGGGATATTGGGCCAGTATGAAGGCTTTGGCACGATTCCACTTTCAGTCGAATGTAGTCAAGTGCCGCTTGGACCTCATTAAATTTATCCGTAAGGTATGCCAATTGGACGGGTGTCAGCTCAAAATCCTCTTGGTTAGCCAACACTGTCCGCAGTCGCTCAAGCTTCTCTTCCAGTGTTAATGTGCCGAAATAAGCACTCTCTAGCAACTGATTATAACGGCCAAATTCATAGCTTGCTAAACTAGGTACAAATGATGACAAACTACCCGTTGTGAACTTTACCGGATAAGAATTATCAATAGACATCTGCTGCATAGTCCGTTGAATTATACCTTTTATTTCATCAATGTTTCCAGAAGCTAAAACAACATCTCCTAGCTCTTGAATTCCTCTACCACCTAGGACGTACATCTGGAATGAAAGTGAACCCACGCTAGTTGCCTCTCGAACAAAACGTTCATAACTTGCTTGTGCGTTCCCATCAAAGACGCCCCCTTGCACCTCGGCATTAAACTTTGCTTTCAATCGTTGTTGATCGGATCGCTTTAAATCTCTTACGGTGTAAATTACGGCTACCATGGCAGCTCTAGTTTCCACCCCGACGAAGTCGGTTCCACATCGGGCGCGAAAACCGTTTAAGTCTCCGGCAGCTACCAACCGTGATGCTTCCCGGTTGAGTCGAGGATTTAACATTCCGACATCTGCAAATGTAGTGTGCGCGCGGAACGCCCATGAGAAAGAACTATCTAGTTCACTTGACTGTCGCTCAAATGAAGAAGATGCCCCACCTGAAAAAAACTTATAGTGTCCCCCAATTGATCCAGATATACTTAGATAGTCGAAGAACTCCCGCTTAGAAGATAGTTGGTCAATAGATATATTAGACGGACCGGAAACTCCACCATCTGGTCCGTACCGTGTTAAAACCTTCGGTCCATCATTGTCTATGCATGGTAAGTAAGCTCTGTTAAGAGCTCTAGCGTCAAAATTGCCGCCCACATACATCGTACTACCAGGGAAATGAGCATATTCTTCTGCCAAAGCCAATCGGGCTGAACCAAAGAATAGGCAAAAAACAACTGCGCCTCGAATAAGCGCTTTTGAATTCGATATACGCATGATTAACCCCCGTTGATACAGCTTCCAACCGCTTGTCTGATCTCGTCATTTGTGGGTACTCTGCGCTTTTTCGCAGTGATGTATCCCCTAGCCCATTCACCAGCTTCTCCAAAATTGTTGCCGTTGCACCTAGCTGAAGCAGTCAAAAGACGATCATTCTCAAGCTGCGGGCCTGTAAAGCTCCCGCGATTTGTTTGGCTTTCTTTTACAAGTTTAAATGGCGCTTCGAGCTTCCATTCAGGGCCCACTTCAATTTTTAACTCTTTTGTTTCATTGTTTCTGCCTCCAGTAACGGGCCCGGGTCGACAATCCGCTTCGCGTGTTTCGCTTCGGACCGACTCAACTATGTTCCGGATCAGATCTAGCTTCGCTACCACACAAGCAGAAATGGTGTCTGAGCTAGAGGTTTGATTGGTTTTTGTTGCCTTGTCTGCACTAGAACTTGTAGCAACCTGCTTGCAAGCCGGTAGCAAAAACAACGCCAGAAGCACAATTATTCTTGATGAAGTCAGCATCACTTTCATCCTAAAACTAGCGTTCAGCTATCAAATCTTCGAATTAACGAAGCGGACCATATATCCTAGAGGTTGTCAACAAAAAATCTTGTCGCTGGTCCCCAGCCCCCGCCTGCGCGCCAAATGCGACTGCCCCCGTCCGCCCCGACGTCTAACGCCTCTGCGCCCTTGCCCGCCAAGTGCGGCGTGGGCGGGTGAGACTCTTGCCGCGCAGGCGGCTCTGGTGATGGATGGTCCACGCCAGAAACTCCAATTTGACTGGAGTTTCCGCAAATGTCTCACGTTCAATCTAAATCTCTATCCAAGCTGGCACCATCGCCGCTCAATGCTCGTCGCATTGAGAAGAAGGTCGCCGTCGAAGAGCTTGCCGCGTCCATTGAAGCTCATGGCTTATTGCAGGGCCTCACCGTTGTTGAGGGAGGCGATGGCAAGTATCAGGTGTCGGCTGGTGGTCGCCGCCTTGCCGCCTTGAAACTACTCGCCAAGCGCAAGGTGATCCCGGCTGACTTTGCGGTTCCTTGTTCGATTGTTCCCGCCGAAATCGCAGAAGAGACCAGGTTGGCCGAGAATATCCAGCGGGTTGCGATGCACCCCCTTGATGAGGTGGAGGCCTTTGGCCGTTTGGCCGCCTCTGGCCTTCTGGAAGACGCGATTGCGACCCGCTTTGGCACCAGAGTCCGCCATGTGCAGCAACGCTTGGCTTTGTCGGCTTTGTCGCTTTTGTTGAAGACAGCCTTCCGCAAAGGCGAACTGTCGCTTGATGCTGCACGCGCTTTCTGTCTGGTTGGGGAGCATGATCGCTAGGACAATGTCTTCAACATCATGCCCAAGCCCGTGTTGAATGCCTATGCGGTGCGGTCCTACCTCACCCAAGGGGCCGTGCGTGCCAATGATCGACTGGCCAAAATTGTCGAGATTGACGCTTATGAGGCTGCCTGTGGGATCGTGCGGCGAGATCTGTTTGAAGACGAACTGGTGTTTCTCGACAGCCCTGACCTGCTCAATCGCTTGGCGACTGAAGAGCTTGAAGAGCTGCAACGCCCGTTGATTGAGTTTGGCTGGGGTTGGGTCAATGTCAATCTCGGTCATGGCCATATGGATGGCGGGCATATCAACCGCTTGCGACCTGACTGGCGTGAACCAACAGACGCATAACGCGATGAACACGCCGAACTGACCAATCGGCTGGAAGCATTGTGGACCGAGACCCCCGATCATGAAGACATCCCCAGTCTTCAAGCCAGCATCGCGACCTTGGTCAGTGCCTGTCAGATATGGGACTCAGAGAAGCTGCCCTTAGCGGGCTGTGTGATCAGTGTCCATCATGATGGCAAAGCCGTCACCGCCATTGGCGTGGTTACCCCTGCTGATCAGCGCAAGATCAACCGCATTGACGCCCGCCGCGCCCACGAAAAGGCCAAAGCCGAGGCAAACCGCCGTCGCGAGAAGGAACACGTTGAGGCGGAACCGACCCCTGACAATCCGCCAGCCACGGCAACAGACGTGATCAGGGCTTCTCCAGATGGCGTAACAGTGATCGTCATTGATCCCGCCGCAGGCAGTGTCAGCATCGCAAGCCAAAGTGACGGGGACGCTACTCCGTTGACCGAAGCCATACCAAATAGCGAAGCGGTTATGGACGGAAATGCCCCAACTATCACCACCGAAGAGCGGTCCCCTTGGGAAGATGATGAGCCTAAGCCCGCCAACATCTCTGGCTACACCCAAAAGACGCTGAACGACCTCACCGCTGCCTGTACCCGCGCGATCCGTGCACATCTGAGCACTGCACCCGATGTCGCGCTCGCCTTGTCAGTCTATGGCTTGGGTTACCAGTTCATGGCAATGACAGGGCCAATCGGCATGGCGGTGCATGCCTTTGTGTGTCTGTCCAATGTCGATACCGACCCCTTAGCGTCCAAGCGTGATACTTTGAACGCCTTGGATTTGCATGAAGCGCGTTGGTTGGATTGGTGTTTGTCGCAAGGTGCGCAGGCCCTGTTGGATACCCAAGCGACCTTGATTGCCTCCACCCTTGACCTCAGTTACACGGGTACGACCCCCAATTGCCGCCGCAAGCAGGAAATGGCTGATACTCTCGCCACCCGTCTGCAAGTGGACATGACGAATTGGTGGACTCCCATAACAGACTTCTTCATAGGCCTCACCAAAGCCCAAATCGCTGACGCCATCTTGCAAAGCCCCGCCGCCATGGCCTTGCTCAGCGAGAAGGACAAGAAAGCGTTTGAAGCCACCCTAGGTGCCAAGCGCAAAGATGAACTGGCCCTCATTGCCGCCCGAAGCCTCGAAGGTGCTGGCTGGCTGCCGGGCGTGATCCAAACATCGGGCTTGGTCAATGTAACCGATCCCGACGCAGAGCCAGCGTTTGAGGTGACAGATGAAAGGCTTGAGGCACTGGTGGCGGCTGAGGCTGTGGAGCCGTAAGTGGTTATTGCGTAGGTAAAAGTGGTTGAGTAGGCTTAGCCGCCATAATCGACCACTTTTCAGAAATGCCGCTTGCAGACATCGCAAGTTGTTCGATGTACACATCTACAAGGCTTATCCAAAGCTCAAATACAATTCCGACCTTTCGTTGGGAGTCGCTGTTTCAGGAAAGTCAGGGGCTGTGCCACGCCAATCCGAACAATGTGCCCTAAACGGGGTGTTGTAGAACGCTCGGAGCACGAAATTAACAAATCTGTGAGGAGTCAATGCACTAAGGACCGGTATTCGGCAGTTCTTATACTGACCCACTGCAAAATGAGACTTTGGATGAATTATCTCTTCGAAGGCCGCATCATCGAAGTCGAAGCGCACCGGGCTGGTCACAATATCCTTGCTGATCACGTCGGCATAAAGCATATCCAACTCATAAATCTCAGGCGCGTTTTGATACTCAAGCAAATCAGGCGACGGGTAAAAGGCAAGAACATGCTTCAATAGAAACTCTCCGCGGAAACGATACCTAAGCTGGATCATTGCTCCGTCGATCATAAGGATATTAAAGGCGCGCTTTTCGCGTAGTGCCGCATAAATTTCAGGATATGGTCGTTCTCTCATTGCTGAAGAAACTTCATCGACTCCGGACACACAAAGGTCCGTGACCGCTCCATCCTCGCCTACAAACGTTCGAGTTGCGGGAAAATTCTGATCGCTTGAAAGCCCTACTTCAACTAGCTGCGCAGTAAGATCAAAAATTTCCTTCCTTACACTCTCCAAGGTGGCCATGACTAATGGCCGCCCAACAGCTTGCGCAATTTTTCAACCTGGTCTTCCGGCAGGTCCTCAAGCTGGATCTTTCCATCGTTCAATTCCTGAAGAAGACTTAACATATTTTTTTGAGCGCTTTGGACACGTTTTTGTTCCTCAGCAGACATGTCACGGTTCACCACCCTCAATCGCTTTCGCAAGGCCTCATTGGGGTATTTAAAAGACAAGGCAAAATCGTTTGCCCTTATTCTATGAAACTCGTCGGAAAGCGCTTTCATGTTGTCACCATGGCCGACAACACGGACCCACGCCTTACTTCTAGTGATGGCTGTAAATAGACGATTTCTAACTCGACCGATCTCACCCCAAGACTGATAGCAGTCCTGGGCATTCATCACGTAGACCATGCCGGCTTCATTGCCCTTGGCTCTAAAAATTCCCGTAAAAGCAATTGAGGCCTCGTCCGGCTGGAAGAAGACATCCGATGACGTATCTACACCTGCCAAATGGTTCGCGATACCCCTTTCCAAGAGAAGACGCCTAACGGGACCAACCTGTCTTTGAGTTGACCGAGGATCAGGGTTGATCACAATAATATCTTCCGGCCGCAATTCATCCTCTGTCAGATTTTTCTCAATCTGTTCAGCTATCCACTTTGCTTGCTCGCCAGCATCTTCAAAGGTCAAGAACTCTATGAGACTCTCAACCTTTCCGGGCGCTTCCAAGAATTCAGGGCTAGATTTTGCTGTTCTGATGAGCGTCACGTCACTGTCATCAGCAACCTGACCAGCCTTCACCTCATAACCAACTTCTGTCCAAAGCTCAGATCAGTCGAACATTTGCGTCAGGCCGGTCTTCAGTTTGGGATCAGGGTCCCGATAGATGCCAAATCCGAGCGCATGGGCCGTTGCGAGAACTGGGCGAGAGTTCCTGTAGCATTTCTCCAGAATAATGTCCTGACTGGGGTTTCTACCATCAAATGAAACGTTAGGGTGCCCTTTGTTGTCGACACCAAAAAGTTCCTCTGGAGGCGGAAGGCTCGAGTCCGTCAGTGTCTGAAGCTCATCGTACGCATACACTAAGCGCTTATCTGCATTTAGTGAGTGGTAACACATTCTTAGGAATGGGGGATCGAAATCCTGAGCTTCGTCGATCAAAATTGCATCAAACAGAACCTTTGGCTTCTTCACGGAATATAGGGCCTCTTCAGTCGCACCCTTGAATGCCTCATCGTAGCCAAATTTTGCTCGGGCTTGCTGGAAATCGAGGTATGGCGCGCCGTTTGCTATACAAAACTGATGATATAATCCGGTTCGCGTCTCTCCGCCTGGCGCACCCCAAGCGTTCAAAACCTTGATATTGTCATTGGGCAGCTCACCGGTCTGCTCAACAACAAAAGTTTCAATTAACCTGTTGAATTGCTCCTTAAGCGATCTCGTATTGAATGTGACAGCAATCTTCCAGTCTGGATTTTGTGAATGAAGATAAGCTGCTTTCAATGCAAGGATAATTGTCTTGCCCGATCCGGCAAGCCCACGGATACGCTGGACACCGTTTACAGTTTCAATGACCGCTTTGCTTTGCCTTTGATCAAGGTTGGCAATTGAATCCTCAAGCGCCTGAAGGGCCGCACCATGCGAATCATTTCTTGTAGGAGCTCTTCTTTTTTTTCCACGCCGAATACTGGAGATCGACTGAATCACCGACAAGACAGCCTCGTAAAGCTCCGGGTTTTGCCAATCAAAAGTGTTTAGATCATTTGAGAGCGAGAGTTCGTTCGAAACGACGTATCCGTCGTCATCTGTTTCGGCGGGCAAAAGCGGGGCAAAAGTCAGCGTATTCGGTTCGACAAGCAGTCTTCTGCCTTGGCGAAGGCCTCTATGTTGGCGGAACTTAGCGTCAAGAAGGCTTGCAATCTCATCTTGGGCGTCTCCGTATGCACCCAGATCTCGGCCTTCGACCATGTTTATTGCGACGACGCCATGCGCGCGCGAAATCAAAAGCGCGTCGATAGATACTGAATCGTCGGAACTAGAGAGGATTGGGTAGCCAATGTATAGGACGCCCTCTAGGTCAGCCAAATTTTTTTCAACGAACTCGACGAGGCGATCAGTGGATACAGGTTTTCTCGCAGAACCCCGAATAATCTCCATTGGGTAACCTTTTTCCCTTTTGGGCCGCCATAACAATGGGCCTAATGACTTGAGCTTTCATCATATCCTAATTGCTTTTGAAACTCCTTCAATCCTATAACTGACAGCTGGGTCGATTTCGAGCGCTCAGCTTGTATCGCCCCAATCGGCCCAAAACCCCTGCACCGCCGCCAACCCGCCCGCAACCGTTTGGTCGCGCGCTTCGCTTCTGCCCCGGTCTGAGCTTGGCGATACCACCGGGGTGCAGGCGGGTTGGCGGCGGTGCAGTTTATTAATCTCGGCCGATGGGGGCGGCGCGAGCTTATGTTAAGTGTCGCGTGACGCACAACTTCATCGGCGGAGGTCTCCGCCATGGCAAATGCTGCGCGTTCTTCCCGTTACAATTCCCAATCTGATGAAACCCGGCTGACGCCGCATGAGCGCGTCACAGCTCAGATCACCTCGCTGTTGGAGCGCGGTGCGCGCCCTTGATCAAGCCTTGGGATGACATAGCGTCGTCCGAAGCTCTGGTCTTGCCTTTGCGATCCTGCGGCACGCCATACAGGGGGATGAACATTATAGCGCTGTGGGCTTCTGCTTTGGAAAGCAACTTCAAGGCCCGCCACTGCTTCTCTTTCAAACAGGCATTGGCCATTAACGCTTGTGTCCGCGAGGGTGAGCGCGGGTCCTTTGTGGTCTATTTCACTGAGCTGACCGATACGCCAACTGATAGCAAAAAGCCCTCTATCATCCCAAAGGCGGAGACCAATGGCCCAGAAGGAGGCGAGACGCGCCGCATCCTGCGCGGCTACACCGTCTTTAACGCCGAACAGATTGATGGACTGCCAAAGGAATTCTATCCCAAGCCCGACCTTGATCCTGTTCTAGCTTGCCCCCGCACCCGAAGTGACGATGACGCCCGCTTGGCAGCGCTCTTTGCCCATATCCCCGTCACGCTGCGCCATGGCGGCAATCGGGCTTTCTATTCTAAGGCTGCAGACTACATCCAAATGCCCCTTCGCGAGGCTTTTCGTTATGGTAGCCAATATTGGGCGACACTTGCCCATGATACCGCCCATGCCTCCCGTCATGAGACACGTCTCAATCGCGATTTCGGTCAGACCCGTTTTGGCGATGCTGGATACGCGCTAGAAGAGCTTGTTGCAGAGCTTGCTAGCGCCTTCATCGGTGCCCACATCGGCTTGCCTGCTGATCACCTTGAAGATCATGCTGCCTATATCGATGGTTGGCTTAAAGCCTTTGGCGATAATCCGACGTGGTTCTTGACTGCTGCTAGCAAAGCGCAAGCGGCGGCTGATTGGGTCTTGGGGGCGATGGGGGTGGGGTAGTACGTGCCGTAATCGAGCAAGAAAGCGGACCATAAATCCGTCTGGTTATGGGGAGGTCTGGCCGATTGCGGGTGGTCTGGTTTGGGACGATAAACTCTGCTCAAGCAGAACTCGAAATAGAAACCGCTCCGTAGGGTACCGTCAAAACGGGATGTCATCGTCGGAGACAAAATACTCTTTAATTCGAGACGATACTAGTTCATGCGGGTAACTCCATTCCCAAAAATGCGTGCAAGAAACCTCTTGAAACGACAACTCGGAACCTTTTGGAAGAATGGAAGAGAACAACTGTGCGACTTTTGATTCAACAGATGCTTGTCTAAGAAAACTATCTTTTGCGTCGAAAAGGACTCGATAGTTCCTTCGCCTCACTTGCTCGACAATGTATTCCATTGGTGCCGACGAGACAAACTGAATTAGATTTTTCAAAGTCAACCCGTCTTTGCTGTAGTCCAAAGCTTGGTCAATGATCCCGCCTGTCGTCTTTAGGTGACGAGCAAACCCACCTTCATGCTTACCCCACAAGTTGGTCAGCACTCTGTCGATTTCATCAATCGCTGCCAACTTTTTTTGTTTTGAAGCATTTTGATCAAACAGAATTTCCTCTAACTCCTGATTTCTGCGACGGAATGAACGATACTCATCTCGTAGATCGAGTGCTACGAACAACATATCTTTTGGTTCATAAGCGCGTTCAAGTATTAATGCGCTAATTGGACTAACGTCAAAGTTATACTGATCTGAATAGCGCGAGATTTGCTCCAGAATCTCTTTTGCACCTGAATCCAGTCGTTCTTTGAAACGCGAAGTGATGTTCCGCTCCACAATCTTGGCTTCTTCTTCTTGCTTCAGAACTAGTGGATGGTATTCGACTTTCGGACCAAAAAACGGAAGGTTGAGTGATCGCGCGACTTCAAAGGCAGCCATTGCCTGCCCATGGCTAAAAACAGTTTGATAAAGATCTTCGGCGTGTGGTGGATGCCCGAGGTTTTCTGCACCACCAGCCATAACTTCTATAGTTTTTGCCGCAAAGATCGTAGGATCTGCCGCCAGTCCGTTTATATCGAAGATAACTTCTTGTATCCAGCTTTCCGTTGATCGGAGTTTTGATATCCCGTCATTTAGTTGCGCGTCACCCGCAAAATCAAGATAGTCAAAGTCACTGTAAATTGGTGAACTTCGGTCATTGTAATCTTCTAAAGTGACCGTAAAGGGCTGATTTACAATCAAAAGCTCCTCATACAAAACAATTATTTCAAGAAATGAAATATACTCACGTAAAAATTGTCTGGAAATTGTGTTGTTTTTTTTATTGATTATAGCATCAGCGCTTGGGAAAGAAAATTTGGATAGGATTATCCTGCCTACTTTATCAAATCCTGTAACACTATCAATTATTTTATCGCAAGCTGGAAAAAAAGTCCCGTTTCCTCCTGCGGTAGTGTCACCCGGGCAATACCAACAATTCTCTCCGTTTGTGTGCAGACCTTTGGACAATCGATCCACTCCTTCATGGGCACGTTAATAGGATTTCCTTCAGTTCAAGTTCACCCAAATTTATATTGCAGACTGTGACTGCGGCCGGCAAGAGTAAAAAAGAGAAAATCTTGTTTTCCAAACCACTTTTTTGAATTGAGGCACCCAAAAAATCGAAGTACAAATGACGGGACCAGCTAAATTTCTGATAATAAGGAAGTTTGAGCGTCTGCCTCTAGGCCAGTGGTGCGTTGACTTTAACGGCAATAACTGGCGCTTAGCGGGTCGGCAGCTTACTGCTTTTGAGCGGGATCAACACAAGTAGCGGGGCCGTCGGTCCGGGAAAGACCGCATCGGTTGTTGGCTATTGGCTCCATTGGCTATATGTGCGGATGGGACGATGGGAGTTTCTGCGGCGAGCAGCCCAGCTACCATTCAGTTACGCGGTCCAGCTTTGTGCGTCGTCGGGAGTGGGCGGCTCATCACCAAAATGGATCTTGAGCTGCCTTCATGGTGGACCAGGAGTCTTGGGCGACCATGTCCATCGGAAGACGGTGTCGCATTTATAGGCCAGTCTTTGCAAAACTATGCGCCTTTTATCTCGATCTTCCTAGCCGCGCTCTGAACATAGTGGCTAGAGCATTTTCCACTTAATATGCATCATATCCGCAGCTAGCGAAGTAGTTTCGGCACTCTTCTGGTTTGAACATGGTGACGAGGGAGCCGATGATATCCCACAGACCTGATA
>VYLE01000673.1_pt1 | contig 14390 bp, 15 predicted proteins | sample 5114391 | NCBI WGS metagenome assembly VYLE01 (sample SAMN12291771, study PRJNA351875) | freshwater metagenome | isolation source: freshwater lake | place: USA: Michigan, Kent Lake | collected 2013-08-15
TCGCCGCCGCACAGCCAGTAGCGCGCAAACCCAGGCGGGGCGGGCCTCATTGGACGGGCCCGGCGATGCGGAAGGCGCGGCCCTGGCAGTCGAGCCAGCCCCGGCGCGGGGCCGGGGGCGGCAGGCGGCGGCAGAAGCGCAGGCCGGCGCGGTCGAAACTGTAGGCCAGGCCTCCGTCGGCGGACGGCTGGAAGAAGACCTGGCCGTAGTCCGGCTCCTCGCTTCCATCGGGACGCAGTCGGGGCAGGGTGGCGAACCAGGCCGGGTCGGCATGGCTCACCGGTCGCGGGGACGCGGTCAGGGGCGGCTCCTGGGATGTCCGGGGGGGAGAGACAGTATGTTTTATACAGGCTCAAAATGCAAGGCTTTTCGAGCGATTCGCCCAAAATGGGCTGATTGCCATTTTGCCGCATGGACGCTCGGTGAGTCGGCGCTACCTAAGTCTCAAGACGTAAAAACAGTGGTTTTTCGGGTCGTTGGAAAACAGGTCCCGCGCTTGAAAGCCGGACCCGCTTCGAGAGATTGGGACGCTGACGTTGAAAGGTATTCCGAACGACCCGACGAAACGCACTCCGGCGCAGGAGCGGTTCTTACTCAAGATGGGTATGGACTACTTCCTGCGGCAGATGTCGGTGCTCAGCGCGCCGTTTGATGGCGACGTCCTGCTGGCGGCGACCTTCGTGGCCATCTGCCAGGCCAGCGTGAAGCATCTGAACGAGCCGGGGCTGCCCAGTCCGCTGGCGGTCGAGGGGGTGTTCCCGGACGGCATGCGCCGGCCGGTGACGATCGCCTCGGTGGCCCGGACGCTGGGACTGCCGCGCGAGACGGCCCGGCGCTATGTGCACCGGCTGATCGCCAGCGGTCATTGCCGGGCTGTGGGCGCGCGGGGGGTGATGGTTCCGGCCGAGGTGTTGCGCTCGGAGTCGATCACCCAGCTGGCCACCGAGCACGTCGGGGCCATGCGGGCGCTGTTTGACGGCTATGAACGCAGCCGCAGGATGCTTGAAGGCCAGAGCTGACGCTCTGGCGTTTTCGTGGCCGCGCGTTTTGTCCGATAACCGGTTTCCACTTATCGGAACGCGCTCTAGCGCGCCCCCGGCCGGCCGGCGACCAGGCTGACCACCAGCATGAAGCCGGCGGCGATCAGGGCGGCGAGGCCGACCTGGGGCTTGTCGCCGTGTTCGGCGGACCAGACGGCGATCAGACCCCAGACGATGGGCAGGCCATAGGCCAGGTGGCGCAGGCGCCAGATGACGGCCGAGCCGACGATGGCCACGCCGATGACGCCGGCGATGGCGGCCGGCTGGGCGATCTGCGGGCCGATGACGCCCCAGGCGGTCAGCACGGTGATGACGTTCAGGAAGCTGGCGATAGTCAGCCAGCCGGCCAGCAGGCCCAGCGGCCAGAAGATGAAGAACCGCGTCCCCGGTCCGACCTCGCCCCGATGCGGCCCGGCCCGGACCAGGCCGGTGATCATGGCGGCGGCCGAGGTGACGATGATGAGGACGGTCAGCGGCTTCTGGTCGTAGGCGGCGGCGAACAGCCAGGCGCCGCAGCCGAGCAGGGCGATGACCGACGGCCAGGCGACGGCCCGCAACGGCGCCGACTCCGGCGTCTGGCGGACCAGCTGCCAGACGCCGTAGACGAAGACGCCGAGGTAGATCAGGCCCCAGATGGAGAAGGCGTAAGGCGCCGCCCGCAGGGTCTGGTCACCGTTGTCGGCGAAGGTGGCGGCGTCCATCAGGCCGAGGCTGGACAGCACCGGGCCGGCGCCGATGGCGAGGAGGACGGCGACCATCACGGCGATGGAACGGCCGGCGGGCTTGGCGGGGCGATCGAAGGTCATGGCGTTCATGTGGCGCTCAACGTACCACGGGCCAGACGGTTCAGCATCAAGGTTGCATGCCGGGACCTGTTATGATGCCGATGGCCTCCTCACCGCGTATCCCGCCCTCAATGGAGGTTCCACAGGTGCAACGCGTTCTGATCATCGGACCCTGTGGATCAGGCAAGTCGACCCTCGCTTTCACGCTCGGGCGCCGGCTCGGCCTGCCGGTTCACCACATGGACCAACTGGGGTGGCTGCCCGGCTGGGTCGAAGCCGACAAGGATCAGCTGCGTGAGACGCTCGGCGCGATGGTCGCCACCGAGCGCTGGCTGATCGAGGGCAACTATGGAAGCACGCTGGACCTGCGCCTGCACCGGGCCGACACCGTGGTCTACCTCGATTTCCCGATCGCCCTCTGCCTCTGGCGGGTGCTGCGGCGCGTGCTGCGCTACCGGGGCCGGACGCGGCCCGACATGACGGACGGATGCCCGGAACGCTTCGACCTGGAATTCTTCCGCTACATCCTGTTCTGGAATTGGGGACCCGGTCCCCGGACGGAGGCGCATCTTCGGGGGCATGAGGGGAAGGTGGTGCGGCTTCGAGGGCCGAAGGCGCTGGAGCGGTGGCTGGCGACCTTGCCGGTTGAGGGGGCTGAGGGTCGGGTTCGGGGCGCATGACCCGAAGGTCGGCGATGGGCGGTTAGTGGACCCCGGCTGAGGCCGGCGGGAGCCGGAGGCTGGCTATTCCGATCCAGCGGTTCGAGTATAACGATGGGCCTGCTGGCGAGGGTGACCCTTTGCGAAAATCCATAGTCGATCACCCCGCCCGTATCGTGCCCCTTGCGTTTCTCGCTACGGTTCTGATCGGGACGGCGCTCCTGTCGCTGCCGTGGGCCACGACAAGCGGGAGCGTGGCGCCGCTGCTCACCGCGTTGTTCACCGCAACGTCTGCGGCCTGCGTGACGGGATTGATCACGGTCGATACCGCCACCTACTGGTCGCCGTTTGGTCAGGTGGTGATCCTCGGCCTCTTCCAGGTCGGAGGGTTCGGGATCATGGCCGGGGCAACCCTGCTGGGGTTGCTCATCTCCCGACGCATGAGGCTGGGTCAGCGTCTGGTTGCCCAGGCTGAAACCCGAAGTGTCCAGCTCGCAGACGTGAAGGGCGTGCTTCTGACTATCCTCGGCGTCACCCTCATCTGCGAGGCCGTCGTCGCCGCCGTCCTGACCCTGCGGCTTCATTTCGGCTACGGAGAGCCCTGGGGAAGTGCGGCCTGGACCGGCATCTTCCACTCGGTCTCGGCCTTCAATAACGCCGGCTTTTCCACCTATTCCGACAACCTGATGGGGTTCGCCCTCGACCCCCTGATCCTGTTGCCCCTGTGTGCGGCGATCATCGTCAGCGGATTGGGCTTTCCGGTGATCAACGAGGTGCTCAAGGAGTGGCGGACACCCCGGCGGTGGTCGATCCACGCCAAGCTGACCCTGCTCGGCACCCTGGGCCTTCTGTTTCTGGGCTTCGCGGGCGTCGCTGTCGCCGAATGGAACAATAGCGGCACAATGGGCGACATGTCCGCCAGCGGCAAAGCCCTGAACGCCTTCGCCCACTCGGCGATGAGCCGAACGGCAGGCTTCAACGCCGTCGACATCGGGCAGATGCGACCCGAGACCCTGTTCCTGACAAATGGCCTGATGCTGATCGGTGGCGGCAGCGCCGGCACCGCCGGCGGGATCAAGGTGACGACCTTCCTTCTGCTCGGTTTTGTCGTCTGGGCAGAGATCCGGGGGCGCACCGATGTCACGGCCTTTCGCCGGCGGATCTGTCCGGATGCGCAGCGGCAGGCTCTGGCTGTCGTCCTGATGGCCGTGGGCCTTGTCGGCGTTTCGACCCTGGCCATCCTGTCGCTGACAACCCAACCCCTGGACAAGGTGCTGTTCGAGGTCATCTCGGCCTTTGCGACTGTCGGCATGAGTACAGGCATCACGGCAGCGCTGCCTCCATCCGCGCAGATGATCCTCATCGGGCTCATGTTCGTCGGACGGGTTGGAACAATCACCGTCGCCGCGGCGCTGGCATTGCGCGCCCGGCATGTCCCCTATCGCTATCCACTGGAGCGCCCCCTCGTTGGCTAGACCGAAAAATCAGATTTCGAACAATGTTGTGGTCGTGGGACTTGGCCGCTTCGGTGGCGCTGTCGCGCAGAGCCTGACGCGATTGGGCCACGAGGTCCTGGCGATCGAGGAAAGCCTTTCCCTTGTTCAGTCCTGGTCCGATCGCCTCACCCATGTCGTGCAGGCGGACTCGAGCAACATCGAGGCCCTGCGGCAACTCGGTGTCGCGGATTTTCAACATGCCGTGGTCGGTATCGGCAGCCATATCGAAGCCAGCGTGCTCACCGTCCTGGCGCTAAGCGAACTGGGCGTGCCGGACATCTGGGCCAAGGCGGTCACGACCAACCACGGGAAGATCCTGTTGAAGACGGGCGCCCATCATGTCGTCTATCCCGAGGTCGCCATGGGCGAACGGGTCGCCCATCTGGTGACCGGCAAGATGATTGATTTCATCGAGTTCGACGACGACTTCGCCATCGTAAAGACCCGCCCGCCTCGCGAGGCTGTCGGCAAGACGCTGGGAGAGTCACAGCTCCGTTCAAGGCACGGGGTCACGATCATCGGCGTCAAGCGCCCGCAGGTGGATTTCACCTATGCAGAGCCAAGCACCCTTGTGGTCGAAGGCGACCTGCTGATCGTCTCCGGCCCGACGGACATGGTGGAGCGGTTTGCGGCGCTGCCCTAGCCAGAGCCGGCTCAATGCAGACCCGCAATCCCATGAACGGCAGGGCCCAGAGCAGTTCAGCGTCCTCGATGGGCTTGAAGCGGGTGTCGTTGCTTTCCAGGGGCCAGAGGCCGGGGGCGTGTGAGCCGAAGGTCAGCGATGGGTGGGACCACGACACTGGCATCAGGCCCTAAACCGGACATGTCGTGCGGACTGAACTTGGGCTGGGTTGCGCGTCGGCGCGCCACCCGTTCGACACAGAGCGGGAGCGGAATAGCCCCGGGCGTCACCAGGCCGTTGTCTGTGGCTTTCCAACGACATGGCGCTGAGAAAACAACAGTCATGCGGCGGACGAGCAATCGCGTCACGCCTGCGTTCGGCTAGAAGCGCAGGGGCGGGGTCATGCGTGAGGGCGCAAAGATGTTCGGGCGGCGGCGAGGGGGCACGATCGGACTGGTCGGAGCGCAGCAGCTGCTGGGCGTCGGCGGTGCGCTGACGCTGGCGAACATGCTGAAGGACCTGATCTTTTGGGCCGATCTCCTTAAGGCCGTCTTCGACGGTTGGGCCGAGATCGTCCAAGTCTGGCTGTGGCCGGTGGGGGAGTTCCTGTTCGGCTGGGCCTTCGGCCTGCTGCGGATCGAACTCACCCCCTTCTGGAAAGATTACCTGACCATCAGCCTGCTGTTTGGGGCCGGGTTTGCGCGGCACTTCGTCCTCGTGCTGCGACGGATTCATGAGGAGGGCGCGGCGGAATTCGCAGCATGGGAAGAGGCCAAAATCCCGTTCCCGATCTACATGTCGACGACCCTGAAATGGGCACCGTTGTTCCTCGCCGTTCTGGCGGTTCCGGCGTGGCCGTTGAGCCTGATACTGTTCGCAGGCCTGATGCTGGCCTCGCGGGAGGATTGGCGTTTTGTTGCCTATGGCCTCGTGTCGGTGTTTCTGCCGCTGATCTATCTGGGGCTGTTGATCGCGTTCAATGAACTGGTTTTGACCTAGCGGGGGCGCAGGCCAAGGATGGGATGGTTCGGCGGCGGCGGGCTGATACTGCCCCAGATGGTGCGCATTGGTCCGGGGCGGTTCCTGATGGGAGCACCGGAAGGTGAGGACGGAGCCTCTTCCATCGAGCGCCCCCAGCACGAGGTGGCGATCGACTACCATTTCGAGGTCGGCAGATACCCCGTCACCTTCCGGGAATGGGACTCCGCCGCGCGGCGCGGGGCCTGCGACGGCTATCGTCCTGCGGATGAAGGTTGGGGGCGGGGCTGGCGACCGGTGATCAACGTCAATTGGGACGACGCGCAGGCCTATATTCGCTTCCTGAATGACCGGACCGGTCGCGGCTATCGCCTGCTGTCGGAGGCGGAGTGGGAGTACTGCTGCCGGGCGGGCACCACCACGGCCTACGCCTTTGGCGAAACGCTCACCAACCGCAGCCAAGGCGTGGTCTTTTCTTACAACCGCACGGTGGAGGTGCGCCGGCTATGGCCCAACCGCTGGGGTCTGGTCTCCATGCACGGCAATGTCTGGGAATGGTGCGAAGATGGCTGGGTCTCCAGCCATGATGAACCGGGACGGCGGGACGACGGAAGCTCCCGGCTACCGGGCAATACGGACGGACGGGTTCTCCGCGGGGGTTCCTGGCTAGACAATGCACGAGGAGTTCGTTCCGCTTCCCGCAGGTGGTACCAGTCATCTAAGGACCGCGATAGCCTGACGGGGTTCCGCCTCGCTCGCTCGCTATGACTCCGTGCCGCCTGACGAGCCTTCGCACGCGGCCCTGACGGGTCGGGATCGGCGGTTGGCGCCAGGACCGAAAGCAGACATTGGACAGCCGCGCCGGAAGCAGACTTCGCCGAGGTCCGTTCGGGGTCGAAACCGGCCATCCCGCAGCCAACAGTCGGCTATCCCGGCGTTCGCCGGGATGAGCGGTGGGAGGGGTGATGTCGTGTGGCGGGCTCGGACCAGGCGGCGGCGTCAGACCCGCAATCCCATGAACGGCAAAGCCCACAGCAGTTCGACGTCCTCGATCGGTTTGAAGCGGGTGTTGATGCTTGCCAGGGTTCAGAGGCCCGGAACGCTTCGACCTGGCGTTCTTCCGCTACATCCTGTTCTGGAAGCGGGGACCGGGTCCCCGGACGGAGGCGCTTCTTCGGGGGCATGAGGGGAAGGTGGTGCGGCTTCGAGGGCCGAAGGCGCTGGAGTCACGCCTGGCCGACCTGGTCGCAAACAGGACAGGCGCCTATCGCCGCTTCGCTGACTGACCGCACTCTCCAGACGCCCGTCGGTTTCGACTAGCGACACTGTCTATGTCATTATATCGTGCGGGTTCTGCGTTGACCGATGGGAGAGGACGTCATGGAGCTCTTGGCCTGGCCGTACGGGATCGAGATGTCGATCACTGCCGCGTTTGAAAAGGAAACGACCCGTTGACCCGGCCCTATCGGATCTTCGGTTCGGAGATGTCGCCTTACTCGGTGAAGGTGCGATCCTATTTCCGCTTCAAGCAGATACCCCACCTCTGGGTCCCGCGCGGGCAGGACAACGAGGATGAGTACAGGCGGTTTGCGCGCCTGCCCATCGTGCCGACCGTTGCCACGCCCGATGACGAAGGCCTGCAGGATTCCACCCCGATCATGGAGCGGATCGAGACAGCGCATCCGCAGCCATCGTGTCACCCGAGCGACCCCGCCCTGAAGTTCCTGTCGGAGCTGATCGAGGAGTTCGGCGACGAATGGGGCAACAAGCTGATGTTCCATCATCGTTGGTATGCGCAGGTCGACAAGCTGGCGTCCGCCCAGACCCTTGCACGGCTATCGCTTCCGCAGGGCGACGCGGAGGCGGTCGCCGGCAGGGCGGCGATGATCCTGGAACGCATGAGCGGCCGGGGTCATTTCGTGGGGTCGAGCGACGCCAACGCGCCGCTGATCTCGGCCTACTATTTCGAGCTGATCGACCTTCTGGAGGTTCACCTGGCTTCGCGCCGCTACCTGTTTGGTGAGCGTCCCGCGTTCGCGGACTTCGGCCTTGCCGGACAACTCTATGAGTGCTCCGTCGATCCCACGTGCGGCGCGGGCATGCGGGCGCGGGGCCCGCATGTTCTGGACTGGTGCCATCGTATGATGGAGCCGCGCGCCGACGGAGATTTTGAGGCGTGGGCAAGCCTGGCGCCAACCATGGCTCCGATCCTGAGCTACGTCGGCAGCTACTTCCTGCCCTGGACGGCGGCGAACGCAGCGGCGCTTGAGGCTGGCGCGGATGCGTTCACCGTGGATCTCCCAGGCGGCCCCTACACCCAGCCCCCGCAGAAGTACCACGCGCGATCGCTGGGCGCCCTGAGGGCGAAGTACGCCGCGGCAGCGTCGGCTCCTGGCCTCGAGGCGATCGTCGCGGACGCGGGATGCCTTGCCTTTCTTCGCTAGGGCAAAGTCGGCCACGGAAGTGGCCGTGCGGAGTGTTCGGCTTGCCTAGCCCAGGCTCAGCCCCTATCGGCAGGCCATGACCTCGGAAACGGCCCAGCCGCCATCGCGCCGCGCCCGCCGGACGCCGCCCCCGGAACTGGACGGGCGGATGGAACGCGGCCGCGTCACGCGGGAGAAGATAATCGCCGCCCTGCTCGACCTCATTCGCGCGGGCAATCTGAGCCCGACGTCCGAGGATGTGGCGCAGTACGCGGGGGTGGGACACCGCACCGTCTTCCGTCACTTCCAGGACATGGAATCGCTGTTCGAGGAGATGAACGCCAAGGTTCGCACCCTTGCGCAGCCGGTGCTGACGGAAGCCCCCTGCGAAGGATCGCTGGCGGAACGGGTCGAACAGCTGGTCGCAACCCGGGCGGCCCCGTTCGAGCAGATCACCGCCTACTACCTCTCCGGCGAAACACGCCTGCACACCTCGCCAACGCTCCAGCGCGCGCGGGCGCAGTTCGCGGCTCAACAACGCCGCCAGCTCCTGGCCTCCCTGCCCGAAGTGGGCGCGCGGCCGGAGGTCGCGGCCGCCGTAGAGATGCTGACCTCAATGGATGGATGGCTGAGGCTGCGTCGCACGCAGGGCCTGAGCGCGAACCAGAGCAGGCTGGCCATCGTCGCCGCCGTTCAACGCTTGCTGGCCGACTGAGCCCCTCGGCCAGGTTTCAGCAGAACCAGTCTGGTCTGGCGGCAGGGTCAGGGCGCCCGGCCGCCAGTCTCTACCGTCGGCGTTGCCAAGCCCGAGATCACCATATAATGACATGGTGACTGTCACTACATGTCGTCGGGCGAGTCCCGCAGGACATTGATCGGGACTGAGGGAACGGGGGCCGGGCGATGGCGACTTTCTGGGTTTGGGGCGTCGCCCTGCTGGTCTACGGCGCCTTTCTGGCCTGGTACGTCAACTGGCGTGGCCCCCTTTCCAAGGCCGAAGTCGAAGCCCTCATGGCGCGTATGCGCGCCAACAATGTCGGGCACGGCGACCAGGACGAAATGCCGGTCATACAACGCTTTCTCGAGGAGGATGACGGCCGCGAGTTCTACATGCTCAACGTCATCCGCATGTCAGACAGCGACGTCGCCGACCCCGTCACCGGCAAGATGAGACCGGCGCGCGAGATCATGGCCGGCTACACTCGCATGTTCATGCCTGCGCTGTTCGCCCGCGGCGGACACCCGGCGCTGGCCGCGCGCCGCGTCGGCGGCATGGTCGACACCTGGGGGCTCAAGGAAGTCCCGCAGTGGTCGATGATGGGCTACATGCGCTATCGAAGCCGGCGCGACCTCGGGCATCTGGTTTGCGATCCCCGTTTTGGCGGCGCCCATGCGTTCAAGTTCGCCGCGATGCCGCAGACCTTCAACTTCCCGACCCGCCCGATGATCATGACCCTGGCGGGCCCGCAGATCTGGGTCGGCCTGTCGCTGGCCCTCGCCGCAGCGGTCGCGCAGATCGCCCTGCTGCTGTCCGCCGCGCAGACCTGACGTCGCGCTTTGAGCCTCAACCTGACCTTCAGACCAGAGTCGACCCATGAAAATCCTGCGCACGCCTGACGAACGGTTCGAAAACCTGCCGGAGTTCCCGTGGGAGCCCCACTACATGACCGTCAGGGACGATGACGGAACCGACATCCGTATCCATTTCGTCGACGAGGGGCCACGCGACGCCGCCCCGATCCTGTTGATGCATGGCAATCCGTCCTGGGCCTACCTCTATCGCCACATGATCCCTGGCCTGCTGGCGACCGGGCGCCGGGTGATCGCGGTCGATCTTGTCGGGTGCGGGCGGTCGGACAAGCCGGCCGCGAAGAGCGACTACACGCTTGCGCGGCATTACGACTGGATGGGCAAGTGGCTCACGCAGATGGACCTCAGCGACATCACCCTTTTCTGCCAGGACTGGGGCGGCACGATCGGCATCTATCTGGCCGCGCAGAACCCCGAACGCTTCGCCCGCGTGATCGCCTCCAACACCGGCCTGCCGCTGGGCGAGGGCGAAAGTGAGTTCATGCAGATGTGGGTCGGCATGATGCGCGAGGCGACAAGCTTTCCCTGGCCGATGCTCGAGGCCGGCATGCAGCGCAAGCTGACCGGGGAGGAACTGGCCGCCTACCACGCGCCATTTCCGTCATCGGACTACGAGGCCGGCATCATCCAGTTTCCCGTCCTGATCGCGGTACAGACCGACAACCCCGGCGCGCCGCTCAACCGTGACGCGTGGGCGAGGCTTGCGACGTTTGACAAGCCCTTCCTGACCCTGTTCGGCGACCTCGATCCGGTGGCGCGGGGATGGGACAAGCGGGCGCAAGCGTACATTCCCGGCGCGGCCGGGCAAAAGCACCACAACATTCCGACCGCGAACCATTTCATCCAGGAAGACGCACCGGACGAACTGCTCTCCCACATCATTCCGTTCCTTGATGTGAACTGAGGAGACCGCTCCGTGGCGCTGTTGCCCCCAAGCACGAATGCCGGCTATCGCGGTTCGATCGCCGCCGCCTGGTTTCTTGCCTTGTCAGCCGTGATGACCATCGTACCGGGCTTGATCCACTATTTCCTGCCCGACGGCGGTTCAGGCGTCATCGCCCGTATCGACCTGACGACCCGCGCCGACACCATCATCGCTCTCTTCGCCTGGTATGGCGCCATGCAGATCCCGTTCGGGCTCCTCATTCTGATCATCGCTCTGCGATACCGCACACTCGTACCCCTGGTGTTGCTGCTCCTGATCCTCATGCAGTCGCTCAGCGCCTTTTCCGCGTGGTTCTGGAAGAGCTCCCAGGGCGGCCACCATCCGCCGGAACACTATGGCTCGGCCCTGTTTGTCTTCCTCGGCCTTGCCTTCCTCGCCCTCTCCCTGCGCCCTCGCCGCGCCTGACAGGAACATAAAACATGATCACCCAGGTTCAGGTCCGCCGTTCGTCTTTCGGCGAAACCCAGGTCGTTTCCATCGACAGGCCCGAGCTCGCCGACGGCGAAATTCTCGTGGCCATCGACAAGTTCGCCATGACTGCGAACAACGTCAGCTACGCCCTCTCCGGGGACATGATCGGCTATTGGAAGTTCTTCCCCGTAGCGGAGCCCTGGGGGATTGTTCCCGTCTGGGGATTTGCCGACGTCGTCGAATCCAGAGCCCCCGGCATTGCTGTTGGCGAGCGCATCTGGGGCTTTCTGCCGATGGCCAGCCACCTTGTCATGCGTCCGGCAGCGGTGACTGAACGCTCTCTCACAGACGGGGCCGCCCATCGCGCGGAGCTGCCAGCGCTCTACAACAACTATCAGCGCACTAAAGGCGACCCGGCCGCTCTGACCGCTATGGAGGACGCGCGGTGCGTCCTCTTCCCGCTCTTTTCGACCTCCTACGTCCTTTACGACTACCTTGTGGACAACGCCTTCTTCGGGGCCCGGCAGGTGTTGGTCGGCAGCGCCTCCTCCAAGACGGGCCTCGGGCTGACGAACCTGCTCTCACGGCATGACGGCGACCGCCCCCGCGTGGCGGGTCTGACCTCACCCGGCAACGTCGGCTTCGTGAATGGCCTGGGGACCTGCGACGAAGTGGTCACCTATGACGCTATCGGCGCCCTGGATCCGAGCGTCCCGACCGCCTTCGTGGACATGTCCGGCGATGGCGCCGTCGTGACGGCGATTCACGCCCGGTTCGGCGCCAATCTCAAGCTCAGCTGCGCCGTCGGCGCGACCCATTGGGGCGCCGGGCGCTATCGGCCTGAGCAGGCGGCCACACCGCATACCTTCTTCTTCGCGCCGGCCCAGTTCGCCAAGCGGGACGTCGACTGGGGGCCTGGCGAGATCATGCGCCGCGCCCAGGTCGAGGCGACGCGCATGTCGGCAGAACTCAAGGGAACGCTGGACGTCCACCATGAACGGGGATCGGATGCGGTGATCGCCGCCTGGCGTGGCCTCGTCGGCAATACGATCGCGCCGAGCGTCGCCCTTATGGCCTCATTGGCCTGAGCCGCCGGCTTTCCGTCCTCGTGAGCCGGAACCTCCACCGGGACCCGCGCTCGGCGCCCTTGGCTGAATGGCGCACAGTCATGGGCCAGCGGGGGTGATGGATGTGCCGTTCGCCAGCGGCAGGAGACCAATTGCCGTTGGACTCCGCCCATCAACCATCGCCGCTTGCGACACCGCAGTATCGCCGCCTGGATATCAGCCCCGGATGAGGCCCAGGCTCCGCTAAACAGACGCCGCGAATGGCTCGACTGTTCTGACGACCTACAAGGATAGATTTCAATGCCGGAAGATCGGGAGTTCAGGGTTGTCGGAGTCGGCGCGTCTCCCTACACGCGGAAACTCCGTGCGGCGGCGCGGTTTCGACGTCTGCCGTTTCGGTTTGTGGTAGCGGGCAGCAAAGAGGCCAACGCCCTCCCGGAGCGGTCCTTACCTCTCTTCCCCTACTTCGTGGCGCCAGATGCCGATGGCGCGCTCACGCAGGTGCAATCGGACTCGACGCCAATCCTGACCGTCCTCGACGAGGCCTATCCGCAGCGGCGGCTGCGGCCGGCTGACACCGCCCTTCGACTCCTTGACCTGTTGATCGAGGACTATGGCGACGAGTGGCTCAGCAAGTGCATGTTCCATTACCGCTGGTCTTGTGCGCCCGACACGGAGCGTGCCAGCGCCTATCTCCCCTATACCACAGCCATGCAGATGGGGCCTGATCGGGGCGTGCAGGCGGCCGCAGCTTTCGCCGCGCGCCAGATTTCTCGCATCGGTGTTGTCGGCTCCAACGAGACGACCGGGCCGGTGATTGAAGCGAGCTGGCGCCGCTTCCTGGAGGTCTTTGACGCCCACATACAGAACCAGCCATTCCTGCTCGGCAACCGACCTGGCGCAGGCGATTTCGCCTGTTACGGACAAATGACCATGCTGGTGATAACCGATCCGACGCCCGCTGCGGTCGCGTTTGACGTCTCGCCGCGCGCCTATGCCTGGACGGAGCAGTGTGAAGATCTTAGCGGCCTCGACGTCAGCGAAGACGACTGGATCGACCTTGAAGAACCGCCCGAGACGTTTCGCGCCCTTCTGACCGAGATTGGTCGGGTCTACGCGCCGTTTATGCTGGCCAATGCAGACGCAGTGGCGCGCGGTGCGGAGCAGGTCATTTGTGAAATCGATGGCCAGCCCTGGAGGCAGGCCCCCTTCGTCTACCAGGCCAAGTGCCTGCGGTGGCTACGCGAGGCCTATTCGGCGCTGACGCCCGCTGACCAAGGCCGCGTTGACGCTGTACTTGCAGGTACTGGCTGTGCAGCGCTGTTTGAAGGAGCGTAGGCGACCGGTGGATTGAGATCGCATCCTTTACTCGGCGCCTGGCAAATGCACCAAGAGCACTATGAGCGGGTGTCCGAATTGGGCCCCTCCTCATGGAGGGTTCTGTCGCGGTAACGACTGCGGGTCGAAGAAGCCTATCCCCCACGCCGCCGATCAAGCAGCGGCGGAGGCAGCCGCCAACGCCTCGTAGGCATCGGTCCGGAGATGGCGGAGGGGCGGTCGGCGGATCAGATGGGGCTGGAGATTGAAAGTATCGTAGAGCGGGGCGTGAGGGGCTGAGAACGTCCGCTCCGGGTCGGAAGCGGCCATCGGGCAGCCGGCGGGAGCGGTAGCAGGCGCTGGCCAGACCGTTCTCTCAGACCCGCAAACCCATGAACGGCAGGGCCCAGAGCAGTTCGACGTCCTCGATCGGTTTGAAGCGGGTGTTGATGCTTTCGAGGGTCCAGAGGCCGGGGGCGGCGCCGCGGCGGAGGATCTTGACCATCTTTCGGCCGTCGGCCAGGCGGGCCATGACCTCGTGGCCGACCAGGGGGGTGGGGTCGTCGTAGCGGCGGCCGAAGATCAGGTGCTCGCCGTGGCGGAAGCGGGGCATCATGCTCTCGCCATCGACGATCAGGACGATGCCGTCCTCGGGGACCATGGGGTCCAGCCAGTCGGCGGCGGCGCCCATCTCGTAGTCGTCGTCGAACAGGGCCTCGGCCCCGGCCGCCACCTTGCCCAGCACCGGCAGGCCCGGGCGGCGGGCCTTCATCGGCCCCTTGCCGGCGTAAAGCCATTCGGCCCGCACCCCGAAGGCGCGGGCGTAGTCCTCGGCCTTGCGGAAGGAGAAGCTGGCGTTGCCGTTCTCGTTGCTGGCGTAGGTGTTGAGGTTCCAGCCGTGGGTCCGCGCCGCCTCGGCCGCCGAGCCCAGGCCCTTGGCGCGGCGGGCCCGGCGCAGGCGGTCAGCAGCGGCAGCATGGGGCGGGGCGGACCCACGGCTGGAACCTCAACACCTACGCCAGCAACGAGAACGGCAACGCCAGCTTCTCCTTCCGC
>VYLE01000674.1_pt1 | contig 14371 bp, 10 predicted proteins | sample 5114391 | NCBI WGS metagenome assembly VYLE01 (sample SAMN12291771, study PRJNA351875) | freshwater metagenome | isolation source: freshwater lake | place: USA: Michigan, Kent Lake | collected 2013-08-15
AGCTGCGCCGGGCGACGGCCGCGCGACGGCACGTGATCCGCCACATGTACCCATGCCGCGCGGCCTTCGGCCAGCTGCCGCTGCAACCGTTGGGCACAGAGCCGGTTCTCGCGCTCGTCTCCCCACGAGGCCAGCAACCCGGCCGCCACGAGGAGCGGCTCCACCCGACCACGGCGCCAGAGCACGACCCCCGCCGCCAACAGCAGCGCGGACGGCAGCGGCGTGTGCCACCACGCCCCCGCCATGAGCCCTGCCAGCCACCACGCAACCGCATGAATGAGCAACGGCATGGCGCAACCTGTGTGCGCCATGCCGCCGTGGTATCACCATTTCTCCGGCCCCGCCATCATGCCAACGCGGCCGGCACTCGCTCGCTGCGATACGCCTCGATACGCCTCGATGCGCCTCGATGCGGCGCTATGCGCCGCTATGCGCTCATCATGGGCAAGGGTGCGCGCTCCCGTCGCTCGACCACCGGCGTGCCGGTGAAGGTGGCCCCGGTGGTGCCGGTGAGAGTCACCGTGAGATACTCGCCAATTCGGGCCGAGTCGGCAGGCACCATGACCGTTTTGAAATCACGCGAGCGGCCCTGCAGCAGTTCGCCGTCGCGCGCCACCTTCTCGATGAGCAGCTCCATGGTCTCGCCGAGACGGCCAAGATTGTTCTCGCGCGAAATGCCGCGCACCGTGCTCACGAGGCGGTCGAAGCGGGTCGCCACGACGTCGTCGGGGATCGTCCACTCGGGCGGCATGCGTGTGGCCGGCGTGCCCTCACGGGCCGAGAACTTGAACATGAACGCGTCGTCGAAGCGCACTTCCCGGCAGAGGGACAGCGTATCCTCGAACTCCTCATGGGTTTCGCCCGGAAACCCCACGATGATGTCGGTCGTGAGGGCGAGCCCCGGAATCGCGGCGCGCAGGCGGGCCACGCAGTCGAGGTAGTCCTCACGGGAATAGCGTCGCAGCATGCGCTTGAGCATGCTCGTGCTGCCGCTCTGCATGGGCAAATGCACGTGCTCGCAGACGGTGGGCGTCATGGCCATCGCCTCGATGACCAGGTCGCTGAAATCGTTCGGATGTGGGCTCGTGTAGCGCACGCGACGAATGCCATCGACGGAGCCCACCGCGCGCAGCAGGTCGGCGAAGTCGTGCGAGCCGTCGGTGTACGAGTTGACGGTCTGCCCCAACAGCACCACTTCGGAGAGGCCCTGCTCGACCACCTGCTGCACTTCGCGCACCACGTCGGCCAGCTTGCGGCTACGCTCGGGGCCCCGCGTGAACGGTACGATGCAGTAGGTGCAGCGATAGTCGCAGCCGCGCTGCACCGGAATCCACGCCTTCACTCCTTCGAAGCGCCGCGCCACCACGTCCTCGTAGTGCTCCTCGAGGTCGAAATCGGTGGCGGTGAACTTCTCGCCGCGACGCGCCCCGTCGAGCAACGCCGGGAGCGCCCGGTAGCCATCGGGACCCACGACGAGCGACACGTGCTTGGCCTGGTCGAGCACGCGGGCGCCGAGGCGCTGCGCCATGCAGCCGGTCACCCCCACGATGGTATCGGGCTTCATGAAGCGGCGCAGTTCGCCGAGGCGGCCAATGACGCGCGTTTCGGCGTTCTCGCGAATGGCGCAGGTGTTCACGAGGATGACGTCAGCGCCGTCGGGCGCATCAACCGGCGCGTACCCGTGCGCCACCAGCTTTCCGTACATGAGTTCGGAGTCGGCCACGTTCATCTGGCAGCCGTACGTCTCGATGTACACGGTGGGCTTGGGCGTTGCCGTGACGGTGTCCGGCAGCTCGGGAAGCGAAAGCGGAGCACTCATGCTTAGGGGCGCACCTGAATGCCGACGCCGAGGAGCCACGCCGCCTCGCGGGCCGCGGATCCGGCGAGCGAGCGGGTGGCACGCTGCAGGGAGAAGTCGATGGCCGCGGCGTCGCGCGCGAGGGGGAAACCGAGACCACCGCTGAGGCGAATCTCACGCACCGGCGTTGAGGTCGTGCTGAAGGGCAGATCGGTGCGGGCATATCCGGCGCGCAGCAGCAGCGGCACGCCGCGCAGGCGCGGACCCGCCACCTCGGCGCCGCCAAACAGGTTGAGCGCGTCATGGGCGCGCGTGCGCGACGATGCCATGGACTGCATGGCCGACCAGTTCACCTGTTCAAACCCCACGGCAAACGACGACCCCGCAATGCCGTCGTAGCGCAACGTCCCGCCCAGACGGGCCGGCACGTTGCCCGCAGCGCGGGTGGTGTCGCGGATGCGGGCCTCGAAGCGATTGCCCGCCCGGTAACTGGCGGCCGCGGCCAGCCCCTTGGCGAGGCGAATCTCGCCACCGATGGACACGGCGGTCCCGATGTACGTGACGCGCGACGAGTCGAGGGTGCTGCCGAAGCGCAACGTGTCGGCGAAGGTACGTTCGCGGACGCCGGTGTTCTCGCCGGTGAAGATGTGACCGCCAAGCCCCACGCGCGCCCTGTTGCCGATCTGCCACCCCACCGCACCGCGGATGTCACCGATGGCGCCGCGCATGGTGAGCTGTTCGTTGGTGGAGAGCGAGGCGCCGTCCACGTCGGCTGTGCCTCTGGTGGTCGTGGTGTACGACCGATCGAGGAAGCCGCGGGCACTGAGGCCAACCGCCACGCCGCGCGCGGCGGGGAAGATGACCGCCAGCAGTGGAATGCGCTGCGACGCCGTGCGCTCGGTGACACCGCCCACCGTCAGTCGCCGATATTCGGGCTCGGCCTGCGCACTGAGCACGGTGCGCACAATGCCACCGAGGGCCGCCGGGTTGATGGGCGACAATGGGTCGATGTCGCCGAAGGCACCGGCCGTGCCGGATGCGCGGATGCTCATGCCGTTCACCGGGTAGCCGAACCCCAGCGCACTCAAGGAGCCCTGCGCACCCGCGATACTCGGCACCGCGAGACTGCCCGCGATGAGCATCGTGGCCGCCACGCCGGTACGGATGCGGTGGTTCGTCAGCAGCATTGCGCGATTCATGGCAGGACGAACTCCGACTTCGGCAGGTAGGTGATGCGCAGCTTGGGGCGGAGCGCGGGGGCCGCCGTGCGGCTGAAGAAGCGCAGTTCCGCGGGCTGTGCCCCCTCGAGGGCGATGCGCAGCGCCAGTCCGCGAGGCACGGTGGGCGCCTGCAACCGCCACGAGCGCGCAAGCCCGAGGACGTTGAGTGAGCGGACCCCACTATCGCCGGGTACGAAGCGCGTGGTGTCGACTCCCAGCAGCGCCCCTTCGGCCGTGAGGTCGAGAATGCGCCGCAGGTCCGACACATCGGCGGTGGCGGTGGGCACGAGCGGAAACACCGCGACGGAGTCGCGCACGTTGCCGAAGCGGCTGCGCTGCTGGGTGAGCAGCAGGTCGGCGCGCACGATGGTGCTCGAGTCGGAGATACGACGCGGCACGTTGAAGCGCATGTACGTGCGATACGCGGGGTAGCCGCCCACGACGAGCGTGTTGGGGCCCGGCGGAGGTGAGCCGATGTCGGTGAGCGCGTACAGGCTGTACGCGAGATTCACCTCGCTTTCGGCCCCCGACAGCGTTGTCTGCGTGGTCAGGGTGACGGGCCGGTAGGTGGTATCCGAGGCCGGATCGAACTGCAGCGTGGGCGCCCCGAAGCCGAGAATGAAGGCGCGCAGGCGCAGCTGCCCGGCACTCCCGGTGAGACGCAGGCCAACCCGCACGCGCGACTTCGCCGCGATTCTGGCTTGCATGAAGGTGCGGCTGAGCGGCACCCGAATGGTGTCGCCGGTGCTCGACGGCGTGAGCGTGAGCGTGCCGATGCGACGGTCGGGGCGGAAGAGCGAACGCAATACCGCCGGCACGGTGTCGCTGGCCGTGGTGTCGACATCGTACGCTTCGAGTGTGACCGGGTTGCCGCCACGCCGACCGGTGCTGTCGAGCGGCAACTTGAGGAAGACCGAGTCGACCGTGGTGATGGAGTCGAGCGTACCGGTGCCGTTCGGGAGGAACGACGTCGTGAGCACATCGAAGCGCAGGATGGCGCGTGTGACCAGCGTGTCGGGTCGATTGGCGAGCAACAGGTTGTTGGACAACCCGAGGGCGGGATAGCCCGCCAGCGACGAGTCGATCTCCAGCGCTTCGAACGTGGTGTCGCGGAAGCGCTCGGACTCCTCCGGGCACAGCGACGGACAGCCGGCGCCCCCGTCGAGGTTTTCGGCGCAGGCCGCTGCGGCAACCGAAGTCGCGCAGAGCGCCAACACCAGCAACGGAGCGCGCATGCGCGCCCACGACCAACGACCGCCTTCAGACATTCTCGAGTGATGCAGGCGTGAACGGTGCCGGCAACAGCTCGGCCAGCGACCAGCGAGCCGCACGCCCATTGGGCGTCACGGCGTAGACTTCCAGCGCGGGGGCGAATTCCACCAGCGCCTGACGACAGATCCCACACGGCGGGGTGGGATCGTGCTGCGTGGAGGTAATGACCACCCGCACGAACCCACGCGCCCCCGCGGCAACGGCCGTTCCCAACGCTACCCGTTCGGCACAGGTGCCTGCCGGGTACGAGGCATTCTCCACGTTACAGCCGCCGAACACGCGGCCATCAGCGGCTTCCAGTGCGGCGCCCACGGGGAACTGCGAGTACGGCGCCCAGGCATTGGCACGCGCCGCATCCGCCACAACGCGCAACCGCTCGAGCTCGGAGGGCAGCGTGCTCACGCGGACACGAGCTGGGGGAGAAACGAGGTCCCGCGGCCGCGCCAGGATTGCCCGAACCAGTCGGCCACCGTGGCACCGAGATCGGAGACGGTGTCCCGCGTTCCCAGCGGCCCTCCACGCACGCGCGCTCCCGCCACCAGCAACGGCACGCGCTCGCGCGCGTGATCTGTGGATGGCGTGGTGGGGTCGTTGCCGTGGTCAGCCGTGATGAACAGCAGGTCGTCCTCCCGCAGGGACGCAAGCAGTGGTGGGAGTGCCCGATCGAATGCCTCGAGCGCTCCCTGAAAACCGCGGACATCATTCCGATGCCCGAAGAGCTGGTCGAAATCTACCAAGTTGGCGAAGCAGAACCCACGCGGCGCCGTATCCAGCCACCGGCGTATGGCCTCGAGCCCTGCCGCATTGTCGGTCGTGTGCTGCGACCGGATGGCTCGCCCGGCGAACAGGTCGTCCACCTTGCCGACCCCTGCCCTGGGCACGCCCGCTGCTTCGAGCACGTCGAGCAGGGTTACCCCGGGCGGCTGAATGGAATAGTCGCGCCGGTTCGCGGTCCGCTGCCACGCCCCTGGTGTTCCCACGAACGGACGTGCAATGACCCGGGACACGTCGTGCGGCGCCACCAGTTGCCGCCGCGCGACCTCGCAGGCACGGTAGAGTTCGTCGAGCGGAATCCACTGCTCGTGTGCCGCAATCTGGAAAACAGAGTCGGCGCTGGTGTATACGATCCACGCCCCGCGCTGCTGCTGCTCCTCGGCGAATTGCGCGATGACGGCCGTCCCGCTGGCGACGCAATTGGCGATGACCGGTCGGCCGGTGGCGGCAACGAACGCGTCGATCACCGGCGGCGGGAAGCCGCTGGGGTAGGTGGGAAAGGGGCGCTCGAGATGCAGCCCGGCCAGCTCCCAGTGCCCGGTGGTGGAGTCCTTCCCGGCAGAGCGCGGCAGCATGACCCCGTACGCGCCCACGGGGGGCTCGGCCGGCGGCACCCCGGCGATGTGCGTGGCGTTGCCAAGGCCAAGTCGCTGCAGGTTGGGCAGCGTGAGCCCTCCCACGGCGCGGGCAGTGTTGCCGATGGTATCGCTGCCGGTATCGCCGTAGGCCGCCGCATCCGGTGCCTCGCCGCACCCCACGCCATCGAGCACGAGGAGCAGGGCGCGGCGCAACGACGGGTCGGCGTGCGGAATGTCGGTAGGCGGCGTGGCAGACATGCAACGGGGCAAATCAGGTGGGAAAAGCAACGGGAACTGGCAGCGTCTCGTGGTACACCGGTGGCACACGCTGCGCGAGACCGGTGAGCAGCTCGTACGGTGACACCCCGCCGGCGTCCGCCACCATGCCCACCGTGAGGAGGTCGGCCCCGTCCCGACCGATGAGCGTGGCCGCCTGACCGATTTCGCAGGGGACCCCCGTCACGTCAATCATGACCATGTCCATGGTGACCCGACCGACGACGGAGCAGCGCGTCCCGTTGATCAGTACCGTGCCGACGTTGGAAAGATGCCGCCGGTACCCATCGGCGTAGCCACAGGCGAGGGTGGCGATGCGCCGCATGCCTGCGGCGCGCCAGGTGGCCCCGTACGAGACCGACTCCCCCGGGTGCACCTCCCGCAGGTCGATGACGCGCGCGCGCAGGTGCACCACCGGCAGCAGCCCCAACTGCTGATCGAACATCCCCGCGTAGAGGGCAATCCCAGGACGGGCGAGATGGCCCGGGGATCCGTGGGAGCGGCTGGCGATGCCGCCGCTGTTGTCGCTGTGCCGCAGGACGGCGGGTGACAGCACATCGGCCAGCGTTGCCAGCGACGCCGCGAAGCGCTCGTCCTGTTCGTCGCGCGACGGGAGCGATTCGTCGGCGGAATGGAAGTGCGTGAAGACGCCCTCGGGAGGGGCAGCCGCCACCGCGTCCCGCAGGTCGGCGACACGGTCCCAGCGGACCCCGGCGCGCGCCATGCCGGTATCGATTGACAGGTGATACGGGGCCATGGTGAGGGAACGCCAGGCGGCGACATCGGCGCCAACGTGCAGCGACGGCGTGACCTCGAGTGAGGCCGCGCGGGGAAGGTCCGTTGGCAGGAGCGGTTGCAGGCAGACGATGCGGCCACGGCAGCCGGCGTCGCGCAGGGCCTCGGCCTCGTCGAGGCTGGCAATGCCGACCCCCCAGGGGGCGTCGTCACGTGACGGCTGATCACGGAAGGCCACACCAAGCGCGCGGCACACGGCGATGGCGCCAATGCCGTAGCTGTCCGCCTTCACCATGACCAGCAGCGGTACCCCGGCGCGGGCACGCAGCACGGCGGCATTGTGGCGCACGGCGGCGAGGTCCACGTCGAGCCAGGCGCGGGCAGTGGGGTGGGCGGAGTGCGGCATAGCCCTTAAGAATAGCACACATCCTCGTCACGCCCCATCTCGCCCCGGTCCCATGTCCGCCGACGTCCCCCCTTTCGCTCCCGAGCCCTCGCCGCCGTCGGTGCCCGCGCCGGTGCCTGGGTCGGTGCCTGCCCCGCGCACAATGGATGACGCCCTGGCGCTCATGCGCGACCTGCGTGCCCGCTGCGAGTGGGATGCGGCGCAGACGCACCAGTCCCTGCGCCCCTACCTGATCGAGGAAGCGCACGAGGTGGACGACGCCATTGCGGGCGGCGACGACGGCGTGTTGCGAGACGAACTGGGGGACCTGCTGCTGCAGGTGCTCTTTCACAGCGTGGTGGCCGAAGAGCGTGGCGCATTCGGCATGGCCGACGTGGCCGGTGCGCTCATCGCGAAGATGCATGCGCGGCACCCGCACCTGTATGGCGACGGCATCAAGCGGAGCTGGGAGAGCATGAAGGCGGCCAAGGCGGCGCGCTCGACCCTCGAGGAGGGGCTGCCGGCGGGGTTGCCCTCGCTGCACCGGGCACACCGGCTGCAGGACCGCGCCGCGGGGGTGGGCTTCGACTGGGATGATGCCCTCGGCCCCCTCGCGAAGGTGCGGGAAGAGGTGGAGGAGGTGGCTGCGCTGATCGATCCCGCTACCGGTGACGTACACGATGCGGACGCGCTGGAGGCCGAACTGGGTGACCTGCTGTTCGCGGTGGTGAATCTCTGCCGCAAGACTGGTGTGCACGGCGCGCTGGCGCTCGACCGCACCAGCGCCAAGTTCGTGCGCCGCTATGCCACCATGGAGCGGCTCGCCCAGGCCGACGGGCGCCCCCTGCGCGAACTGACGCTCGAGGAACAGGACCGGTACTGGGATGCGGTGAAGCGCGAGGAGCGAGGGGGGGAGCGGTCCGACTGACGACCAGCAACTCGAACTACAAACTACGAACTCCCCCGGCGATCGCGTGATGTCCGGGGGAGTTCGTAGTTCGGAGTTTCAGTTCCTGGTTCTCAGTTCTGCGGCTGATCTACTCCAGCCTCACTTCCCGCTTACGGCGCGATCCGCCCCATGAGGCGCGGGAACGGAATGCACTCGCGGATGTGCTCGATGCCGCAGATCCACGCGATCGTACGCTCGAGGCCAAGGCCGAAGCCGGAGTGGGTGAAGGTGCCGTACTTGCGCAGATCGAGGTACCAGCCGTAGGCCTCCATCGGCAGCCCTTCGTGCGCAAGACGCGCGAGGATCTTGTCGTAATCGTCCTCGCGCTGTGAGCCACCGATGATCTCGCCACGGCCTTCGGGCGCAAGCAGGTCGGCGCAGCGCACCGTGCGTGGATCGGCCGGGTTCTCCTTCATGTAGAACGCCTTGGCCTCCTTCGGGTAGTTCACCACGAAGACCGGGCGCTGGTACTCGTCCACGATCATCGCTTCGTCCGGCGCGCCGAGGTCGTCGCCCCAGGTGATTTCGCTACCCTTGCTCTGCGCGAGCTTCACCGCGTCGCCGTAATCGATGCGCACGAACGGCTGCGACACACAATCGAGCTTGCTGGTATCGCGCTCGAGGACCTTGAGCTCTTCCTGCCGCCGCTCAAGGACCCGCTCGACCAGATAGCGCACGAAGGCTTCCTGCAGGTCCATGTTGTCGTCCTGGTCGTACCACGCCATCTCCGGTTCGATCATCCAGAACTCGGTGAGGTGGCGGCGCGTCTTGCTCTTCTCGGCGCGGAAGGTGGGGCCGAAGGTGTAGATGCGCCCGAGTGCCGCGGCGAGCGCCTCGCCGTACAGCTGCCCGGTCTGCGCGAGGTAGGCCGTGCCCTCGTCGAAGTACTCCGTGCTGAAGAGCCCTGCCCGTTCGCCGATGGCGGCCGTCAGGATGGGCGTGTCGCAGCGGATGAAATCACGCGCGTAGAAGAAGTCGTGTACCGCCTGTTCGAGCTCATGCCGGACCCGCATGATCGCCACCTGGCGCTGGCTGCGCAGCCAGAAGGTGCGATTATCGAGCAGGAAGTCGATGCCGTGCTCCTTGGGCTGAATGGGGTAATCGAGCGGGCTGGTGCCGATGATCCCCAGCTCCTTCACCCCCATCTCGAAGCCGCCGGGCGCGCGCGCATCGGCGCGCACGTCGCCGGTGAGGAGCACGCTGCACTCCTGCGTGAGCTGCCCGAACTGCTCCCATGCCGCCTCACTGACCTCGGCCTTCACCACCACCGCCTGCATGACCCCGGTACCGTCGCGCACGACGGCAAAGCCCAGCTTTCCCTTGGAGCGCAGATGGGTAACCCAGGCGCGCACGGTGACCGTGGCGCCGACGTGGTGCTGCAGATCGGCAATGCGGGTGGTGGACGTGTTCACGGAGACGGCGGATAGCGGTTGAACGAGAGAATGCGCAGTGGCGGCGCCGCGTGAAGTATGCACCGCTACCCCACCCGGAAGTAGTCGAGGGCGCGGGCATACCCCACCGTGAGCTGGTGCCGCAGTGCCACATGGGCGGGGGCCTCGAGCTCCGGATCGTCCCGCAGCAGCCGGTCGGCGACCTGGCGTGCCGTGTCGTTCAAGGCGTCATCCCGCAGCAGATCGGCCACGCGGAACGCCGGCAGGCCGTGCTGCTTCGCCCCGAAGAGGTCGCCCATGCCGCGCAACTTCAGGTCGGCACGGGCAATCTCGAAACCGTCCTCCGTGGCGGCGAACAGACTCAGGCGCTCGGCGGCCTCGGTGCCCACATCACCCAGCAGGACGCAGTACGACTGTTCGGCCCCGCGCCCTACCCGTCCGCGCAGTTGATGCAGCTGCGACAACCCGAACCGTTCGGGGTGTTCGATGATCATGACCGTCGCGTTCCCCACGTCGATCCCCACCTCGATCACGGTGGTCGCCACGAGCACGTCGAGCTCACCGTCGCGAAAACGGCGCATGATGAGATCGCGCGCCTCGGCGGCCAGGCGTCCGTGCAGCAGCGCAACGCGCCGTGTGCTGAAGACGCCCCCCACGAGCGTGTCGTACATGACGGTCGCCGCCTTGAGATCGATCTTCTCGCTCGTTTCGATGAGAGGATAGACCACGTAGATCTGCCGACCCGCGTCGAGCTGGCTATTGGCAAACTCGAACACCTTGGCGCGGCCGGTCTCCGGCCGTACCACGGTCGTGACCGGGTGCCGCCCCGGAGGCCGTTCGTCGAGCACGCTCACGTCGAGGTCACCGTACAGCGTCAGGGCCAGCGATCGCGGAATGGGCGTGGCGCTCATGAGCAGGACATCGGGGGCGTCGCCCTTGGCGCCCAAGATGGCGCGTTGCTCCACCCCGAACCGGTGCTGTTCATCGATGATCGCGAGCCCGAGGTTGGCAAAGGTCACGTCCTCCTGCAGCAGCGCGTGCGTGCCGATGGCGAGCACCGGTTCGTGGCTGGCCAGTCGCGTGAGCGCCGCGCGCTTCTCGCGCGCGCCCTGCCGACCCGTCAGCAGCACCGGGGCAATGCCGAGCGGCGCCAGCAGTCGCTCGATGCTGCGGGCATGCTGCTCGGCGAGCAGTTCGGTGGGTGCCATGAGCGCCACCTGGGCTCCGTTCTCCATGGCGAGGAGCGCGCTGAAGAGCGCCACCACGGTTTTTCCGGCTCCCACATCGCCCTGCAGCAGGCGATGCATGCGACGCGGGCTCTCCATGTCGTGCACGATTTCACGAATGGCACGCACCTGGGCATGCGTGAGGGTATACGGAAGCGCCTCCCGCAACTTGGTGGTGAGATCCCGGCGATTCTCGAAAGCCCGACCGCTGCGCGCGGCCCGTGCCACCTGGTTGGCCTTGCGATGCAGCAACTGGACGCAGAGCAGTTCTTCGTATGCCAGCCGGGCGCGGCCCTGCATGGCCTCGGCGACGCTTGTCGGCCGGTGTACCATGCGCAGCGCCTGCGGTAGCGACGGGACCTGCGCCGCGTCGAGGATCCATGCCGGCAGCGGCTCGGTGACGAGCGGCAGGAGCGCGTCGAGATGCTGCTGCACCATGGCGCGCAGCAATCGCACCGACAGGCCTTCGGTGCTGGGATACACCGCCAGCACCCGTCCCTCGCCGGTCCCCTCCTCATCGGGACCGAGATTGACGAACTCCCGCGGCTGCAGGCGACGGCCGTGGAAGAACCGCACCGGGCCGGTGCACAACAGCCAGTCGTTCGTGTTGATGGTGCGATCGAGAAAGGGCTGCCCCGGCCAGGCGATCTCCAGCATGCCGCTGGCATCCTGCACCACGGCCTGAAACACGCGCAGCCCCTTGCGCGTGGGGAGCACGCCCTTGGCGATGACCTTGCCGAGTACGGTCACGTCCGCCCCCACATCGGCCTGCGCGCTGGGAGTGACGGTCGTGGCGTCTTCGTAGCGATGTGGCACATGGCGCAGCAGGTCGCCGGCCATGACGATACCGATGCGCGCCAGACTGGCGGCGCGCGCCGGTCCCACCCCCTTGAGGTACGTGACCGGGGTGTCGAGCGTCAGGCGTGGTGCCGGACGCGCGGGCGGGCGTCGCCGACGCGCCTCCGCATCCGGGTCACCGCGCGCCATCACGACTCGACCAGCTCCCGCGCGTACTCGCCGGCATCGAAGGGCTCGAGATCGCCGATCTGCTCGCCCAGCCCGACATACTTGATGGGCACGTTGAGCGCCTCGTGCACGGCCACGACGATGCCGCCTTTGGCCGTCCCATCGAGCTTGGTGACGACCACGCCGGTGACCGGCACCGCCGCCGAGAAGGTGCGCGCCTGCGACAGCGCGTTCTGACCGATGGTGCCATCGAGCACGAGCAGAATCTCGTGCGGCGCGTCGGGGAGCCGTTTACCGATCACCCGATGAATCTTGCGCAGCTCCGTCATCAGGTCGTCACTCGTGTGGAGGCGCCCCGCCGTATCCACGATGATCAGGTCCACACCGCGGGTGATGCCGGCATCCACGGCGTCGTAGGCGACACTCGCCGGATCGCTCCCCGGCGCACCGCCCACAAAGTCCACGCCCGAGCGCTCGGCCCATACGCGTAACTGGTCGATGGCGCCGGCACGGAAGGTATCGGCCGCCCCGAGCAACACCCGCTTTCCCTGAGCACGGAAGGCGGCCGAGAGCTTGCCGATGAAGGTGGTCTTGCCGGCGCCGTTGACCCCGATCACCAGGAGCACGGTGGGGCCACCGGGGTTGAGGTGTAGCGTCGGATCGCTGTTGCCCTTGCGGAGCGCTGCTTCCACGCCGTCGGCCAGCGCCCGTCGGAACTCCTGCTCAGTCTTGACCTCGCCCCGCTTGTGGCGCCGTTCGACCTCGGCCACAAGCGCCAGCGACGTGGGGACACCGAAGTCGCTCTCGATGAGCAGCGTTTCGAGCTGCTCGAGCGAACCGTCGTCCACTCCCCGGAAGAGCACAGACATGTCGGTGGTGACGACATCCTTGAAGCGCTGCCAGAGCGAGCGCTTGGGCACATCGTCCTTTCGGCGGAACAGTCGAGCCATCAGCCTCTATACCTTCGTCGGTGGATAAGTCGAAAGCCGGGCGTCAGCGCTGACCGGAAGACCGGCGCGCAATCCACTCGGCGCACAACAGCAGCAACGCCAGCACGAACGGCCAGCCGGCGTCGGCGAGCCGCGGCGTATCGGCCCCGGCCGCGCCGGCGGTGAGCGGCCCGGCAGCCACGGCCGGAGCCTTGGGCATCCACTCCCGCGCCGCGTTCACGATGAGCACGCTGCGCCCGCCCGCAGTTTCCACGTCGTACACCGCAGCGGGCAACGCGGGCGTGGCCGTTTCGGCTCGGGCACCGAAGCGCAGCACGAGCGAGTCCGGCGGGGCGGGGAGCAGTGACGCACCGCGGGCGGTCAGCCGCACGATCACCACGGAATCGGCACCGCCACGGCGCCACGACACGGCATCGCCGGCGCGGGTCACCCCGGGTACCGGGCGCGCAGCACGGACATCACCGCGGCCCGCCGAAGCCCAGTCGAAGATGGCGCCCCAGAGCGCCGTAAAGGCCTCACGGCTGCGGCCACCGCGCAGTGCCCACCCGGCGTATCCCGAGCCGGAAACGACTACCGTGCGCATGCCGCCGGCCGACCGTGTGGATATGGCCGGTTGTGCCTCGCCTCGCTTGCTCAGGCGCACCGTGAGCACGGTCTCGTCTCCGCGCGCAGCCCCGGCGAGGGTCACCGGCGGGAGCGAGTCGAAGGGCAAGGCCGCCAGTGCGGCCATGAGCGGTGAGGTCGGGGCCGCTGCCGCATACCACTCGGGGGTGCGTGTGAGTTCGCCGGCGCGCGCGATCTGGGTGGGCGGTGCGGGGAGCCACAGCACACGTGAGGCCGTGGCGGCACCGGCGACCGGACGCCACGTGGTATCGCCGTGCACGATCAGCAACCCCGCGGTGGCAGCGCGCGCCTTGACCTCCGCCTCAGCAATGGGCGCCAACGACCCCTCGACGCGCCAGACATTGGGGGCCAGCCGCAAGTAGGCGCGGGTGGGCACGTCGAGTGCACCACGCAGCACGGTGAGCGCTTCGCGCACATCGATATCGGGGGCGGTGGACACGAAGACGGCCGACGGCCGATCGCCCACTTCCATGGCCACGGCGAGCGTGTCATTGCGCCCTTCCGCGTCACCCGTGGACTCGACGATCGCCTGCACAACGGCCACGCGATCGCCGCGCGCAACGACCAGCGGGACGGTAAGGCGCGTGCTGGCAAACGGGGCCAACGGTGGCAGCGGGGAGGAAGCGGCTTCGCTGCCGTCAATGCGCAATCGCAGCATCCCGTCGGCCGTGGCCACGCCGCCCGCGACCACCGTGATGGCCGCCGAGACGGTATCGCCACCCGTTACCGAGTACGGCACGACGAGTTCCGCCACGGCCACATCGCGGCGCGGCGGCGTAGTGAGGCGCACCACCCGCGACCCCGGCGGGGCTTCGCGGAGCGCGTCGGCATCGTCGACTTCGCCATCGGTCACCAGGACGAGACTGCGCCCAAGCGATGCCGCCCGGTCGACCGCCGGTCGCGTACGGGACGCGCCGTCACGTGGCGTCGTGGCGGCGACCTCGTTGGCCGTGGCGTCGCGCAGCGAGTCCCCCACCAGCACGAGTGCGGCGTCGGACGGCAGCGCGCGCAGCGCACTGTCTGCCACGGCCTGGCGCCAGCGCTGCACGAAGGTGCTTTCGTCACCCACGGCACGTCGCCACGACGCGGACACATCGAGGGCAACGAGTGGTGCACGGGGAACGGTGCGCCCCATGGGGGCGCCAACGAGCAGCGCCGCCACCAGTGCCACGGCCGCGGCGCGCAACGCGGCCAGCGCCCAGTGGCGCGCCGCGCCAAACGTGCGGC
>VYLE01000675.1_pt1 | contig 14370 bp, 16 predicted proteins | sample 5114391 | NCBI WGS metagenome assembly VYLE01 (sample SAMN12291771, study PRJNA351875) | freshwater metagenome | isolation source: freshwater lake | place: USA: Michigan, Kent Lake | collected 2013-08-15
CATTCAGTCGGTCATCAAGGCGATGGATGCGCGGATGCTCTCCGTGCTGTCGTCGCACACCCCGCTGATCGATCGCATCGCGGTGGCGACCGAGGCCAGTGCCACCAGCCTGCGCAGCATCGACAACAAAATGGATACGCTGATTGAGGTGACCGCCGGCAACCTCGACGCCACCGACGCCAAGCTCGAAGCGATGCGCCGATTGGCGGCGCTTGAGCGCGGCGAGCGCCCGGTGCTCGGCTGATGGCAGTCACCCGGGTGTGGACCATCCCGCCAGTATGACCATGTGCGATCGCGCGCGCGCGTCTACCTGGTCCGAAGTCGCGGGTCCTTCCCCGGGGGGTAGGTGGTGCGGGTATCCGCGGACCCCTGCTATTGCCTAGAGACTACCCCCCCAAACCCCAGCTTTAGTTGATGCCGCGCTCGCGTGAGATGAAAGGTCAGAATCGACTGAAAGCCGCCCAGAAGGGAGAAGTCTCAGCGGCGGAGATGGCCAAACGCCTCGAGATGACCCCGCAGGCCATCGGCCTCTGGTGCAAGCGCCCGGGGGCGCCTGTTCGCGTTGACGGCCCGCGGGTTTGGATTCACGCCGCCTCGTTCCTGCGCTGGAGAGAGAAGGAGCTGGTCGCTCAAGCCATGCGTGACGTGGCGCCCTCTGTGTCGTGGGAAGCAGCCCGTACGCGCAAGGCACTTGGTGAGGCCAAGCTCGTCGAGATCGAGGTCGCCAACAAGCTCAAAGAGATCATCACCATCGAAGATTCGATGAAGGCCCTCGGCTTCGCTCTTGATCGCGTCAATACGCTGGTGCGCGGTTTGCCGGCGCGCCTGGCACATCTTGGTGAGACCGTCGAGGAAGCCGCCGAGGCCGAGGTGGAGCTGATCATCGCTGAGCTCAGTGAGTTCTCGGACGATGTTCTCCCAGAGGACGAGACCGCCGGCAATGTGACCGACGACCAGACCACCGACTGATCAGGCTGGTCTTTTCAGGATCTGGCCGTAGTCCGTCTCCATCCGGTCGCAAAACGTGACCTTTTCCGAGTCGCTGAGGAGACGGAAGTCCTCGTGATTATCAAGGCTCGTGCATACCCAGTCCGTCCCATGCAGAGCCACACGGGAGATTCGATTGGTGACGGGCGAGATCCATTCCCACTCTCTGCGTTTCACAACGGATTCGATCAGGGGAACGCTTTCGAATCGTTCACGTTGCAGCTGGCGCGCATACTTGGCGAACTCCCATGGCTTTGGCGGGAACTTGTGATCGTTCCCCCTGATGAAGTCACGAGCAGCCACCTCGAGGACATCCGTCTCCACCCCGTCGCAGTTGTCGATCCACGCCTCAAGAAGGGACGGCCACTTCGAAGCCTGAAACGCCGACGTCCACACCGGCTGGAACTTCTTGAAAACCTGAGTCATGGCCAGCTGTCTCTCGACGCGATACTCTCGACCACGGACGCTATCTGTCATGCGTACCTCCCGATTCTGATGTCATTGAGGATCCGCTGTTCGAGGTCATCTCCAGCTTCGCCAGAGACCGAATCTCCTGGCGCGCGCGCCTGGAGGATCCGCTTCACGTACCCGGTAAACGTCCCCACGTGGAAGCGCGTCACGCTGTTCACCCGCATGTCATCCAGCGCCTGACCGACAACGGCCGGCGGGTATCCGTCCCCCTCGGGATTCATGGCGAATAGCAATCGTCTCGCCACGTTCTCTGGGAACTGCGCGCTTCGCAGGTAGCCCTCGGCTGCGCTACGGTGTGCCGGCGACTCGAACCTCTCGAGCAGCTCCTGACGCGTTCTCGCCCATGCTGCGCTGTCCGTCTCCGCCTGGTCACGGTTCGCTGCCGCGGGGGGTGTCATTGCTGCGTCAGCAGCAATGAGGGGGTTAGAAGATGAAGATGAAGATGAAGGGGGGGGATCGGTGGGGAGTTCACCGCGAGTAAGAAGGGGGGGTGTAAGGGGGGTTTCCTGTGCCCGCTTCTTGCTGGAAGGACGCCCCCCAAGACGACCGGACTCGGCGCCTTTCACCCCATAGGGAGCGCCTTTCACTCCGCCGGCGGCGCGCGCGTTCCGTACCTGCTCGTCACGCACCATGCGTCGTGAGTAGATGACGCCGGTGTTGGTGCGGGAGAACACACGGTGACGCTCAAGTTCGGAGAGGAGCCTTCGGTACTCCCGTGTAGCAATCCCTACCATCCGGGCGACCTCATCGTCTCCCAGTGGTGTTCCCTCAAGGGAGAGATGTCCGTACGGCGTGCCCTGATGCATGGTGACCAAGAGCTCCATCCAGAGGCCTCGGGAGGCCAGAGAGCACGTACGCAGGGCAAGCTCGTTCCGCCAGTCCGATGGATAGAACTGAAAGGCTGGGCGTTTGATTGGCGACTCGCTCATTCCCTCCCCCCGTGATGGGCGCTGCTGTGATCCACCCCTCTCTGTGCGGAGGCGTCACGGAGGACGTCGAGAGCTTCCTGGATAAGCCATGACACCACGGACGCCGCAACCTGCAGTCGATCCGCGCGCTCGTTGTGCGCCAAGGTACAGGCTACGATCGTAAGATCGAGGCGCTGTGACTCCGCTCTCTCAAGGGCGTGCTCGAGTCGACCGATCGCAATGGCGAGGGCGCGCGCGGACCGGGAGCGGTGAGGCGTTCTGCGAGGCATCGGGCCCCGACGATTGCGGGTCACGAGGGGATCCCCCCCTGCATATCCTCGTCACGGTGGTACCCGACAACGTCTTCAAGCAGCCACTCGGTGTGTTGGGCCCACTCTGCCGCCTGTACGTGCAGGCAACGTACCTCTCCGTCACGAAGATTTGGAGCGCCGGCGCGCGCCGTCCTCTGAAGGATGCGCGCGCTCTCAAGAGACCGCCGGAGACTTCTGACGTACGCAGCTCTGGCCGCCTCGATTGCAAGCGTGTGGTCGCGAAGAGGGCGCCCGTTTGCTTTGCGGGCTCGGGAGATCTTGGTATTGTTCATCTGCTCTTGTAGGCGACGCCCCTGCGACTCCTTGGCCGGACGCGGGGGCGTCGTGCGTTCTGGTTACTCTTCCCAGAAGACGATGAGAGTCGGCGTTGTGAGCGCAGAGCCCTGAGAGGCGACGAAGATGTCGAGGGCGCGATCCGCCGGAACGTTCGGGGCGGTTGCCTCGACCAGGACGTGTGTGGACGTGGACGCTGCGGTGGAAGCTGTGATGTCAGCACCAGCGACATATGCGCCATTGGGAGTGCCGGCCATGGCGCGGCTCACCACGGCGGTAGCCGGAGCGATGCCCGCGGCGACGGGTACGGCCGCACTCCCGTTCTTATCCGTTGACCCATGCCGAAGGAGGGCATCGCCCGTCATGAAGCGGACCCGCGGTGCCGAGGCCAGTCCCTGCAGGTTCGGCGCGCTTAGGCGGATCTCGAGGAGCCGAATGGCCCGATTGGGAGATGCCTGGAGACGAATGCCGTGCGTTTCGGTGTTCGCCGGCTGCGTGGGCAGAGTCACCTGAGTCGAGTATCGATGCAATGCGGGCATGAGATGATGAGCTGAAGGGAAGGTGTGGGTGGTAGGATTCGATGCGCGTCTCAACAAGGTTCGGTCGCGAGGTCCCGTCAGCTTCGCGCACTACTCATCGAAGAGGACGACGACGGACAGGCTCGTTGGCGGTTGCTCACCGGTAACCACAACCACATCCAGAGACTGCCCTCGCGGAACCCAGGGAGCGGAGGCCTCTTCGAAGTCATGCAGATGTTTCACACTCCCAGCAGGAGGCGAGACATCCGATGCCTCGAGATACTCATCCACGAGACAGCCGCCGGGCAGACCCCGAAGGCGGGAGGATACGACCGTCAGCTTCTGTGCGTCTCCTGTGCCGACCGGTACCACCCTGGGGACGCTGAACCCTCGCAAGTGCTTCTGGTCGATCATGAAGCGGATGCGAAGGCTCCCATCTCCTAGGATGGGCGCCGGTGACCGAAGCTCCACTCCATGAACACGGACCGCTCTACAGGGATGCGCCTGAAGACGGATGAGGTGTGAAACGGTCTGAGGAACGAGTTCCTCGGCCTCAACCGATGCGGCATATCGATGGAGAGGCTTCACGGAAACGACTAGTTGCGCGACAGCGCTCGCAGGATCGTGCACATCGCGCCACGACGCGTGGGCTCATCGGCGCTCGTCTGCAACGTCGCGTAAGCGAGCTGCAGCTTCACGCTTTCGATCTTGAACTGTTCGACCACCGCGTACGTCGCCTTCTGATGGCCAGACGCCGCATACGCTGTCTGCCGTCCGTGTCGCGGTGGACGCACCGGAAACGCACGATGCGGGTACCCTGGATCGTAGTATGACATGGGGGCTCTCTGTTGGAGGGACTGGTGCGGGCTTACAGACCGTAGACCGGGTGAGCTCCGGTCGCCATCAAGCGCAACATCTCCGTGATGCGCGCGAGATCTTCTGGGTCATGCTGTTCAGGCTTCATCTGGAAGACGAGCCGCATCTCGACCTCCGAGATTACCTCCTCAAGCCACTTGTCGAGATCGTCTGGTCCAATCTCACTGCCGCGCTCGATCGCGTAGAGCATCTGCGCTGCTGTGACAACAACTCCGAGTGCCTCCGAGACGGACAGATGCTGCTCCTCCTCGTTTGGGAACCTCGGATCTGGGACAGACTTGAGTTTGAACGGCCGCCTCACGAGCGGAGGGGGCTCGACCTGCCACTTCTCCAAACGACTCTCGAGACGCTCCAGCACGCGGCGCGCGGCCGCAATCTGATACGCCGGGGTTGCCGAAGAGTTTGCTTGCCGCTCACGCTGGCGGAGCGCCTGGATTGCTTGCACCCGGCGGTTTCCGAGCTCGGCGGCCTTCCTCCTGGCAACGAGGAGGTCACATTCGAGGGCGGCGACCGTTGACAGCGCGACCTCGAGCTCTGCCTGAGTACGCTGCACCTCGCCGTCGTTCAAGCGTCCAACTTCCGCGCGCGCCGCGGCCGCGGCGAGATCCTCGCGATCCCACTGTTCCCGCATGGAAACCTGTGCCAAGCTGCGGATGCCCACCGGCAACGCGGCGGTCTCCCGGTTGAGGGTCTCCTGCAGTTCCTCTTGCAGAGCAGTCATGCGGCACTCTCCGCCAGGGAGCGTGCTGAAGAGTGCTCCTGAAGTCGCTGCTCGATGTACTCGTTCACGGAGTGCAGCTCGTACATGATGCGGGCGCCCATCTTGCACCAGCGAGGCCCGGTACCTTCCTTGCGCCAGCGCCAGAGGGTGACGTCACCGACGCCAAGGCGCGTCCTTGCCGTCTTGGATGTGATCAGAATGGGTTGACTCATCGTCTGCCCTTCCGTGAAAGGGTTGTTAAGTGTCGTGGCTTTCTGGGGCTTCACTTCCCCTGACCAGACACTAGAGATTCACCGGCTTTCGTGCCACGTAGATTGCCGGTAGATTTCCGGATACCCTTATCCGGAGTTCCGGAGCATGAAGCAAGATAGGAAAACCAAGACGAAGGCTGGTCGCGCGCGGTCCACTGCGATTAAGGGAGGACAACGAGGCGATGTCTTCCGACGTCAGCTTACGCTCCTGATTGATCGAGAAGGGTCCCAGGCGAAGCTGGTCGCCCGATGCGAAGCACGAGGAGCGCGCGAGTCTCTTCGGATTTCCCTGCAGTCCGTCAACGACTGGAAGAATGGCGTGTCGTTGCCACGCTTCGAGCAGCTGGTATGGCTTGCCGAGTGCACCGGGGTGAGCCTTGACTGGCTCTGTCGAGGTTGCGGCCCCGAAGTCGGGTCCAGCAGCCCACACGGCATGACACTGGCCGATGACCTTGGCGCGCACCTTTTGCGCGCTGCCTCGGCAGAAATCGAGGTGCCGGCGGCAGAAGCCGGGGAGCTGCTCGCGGTCGACGGTGAGGCGATGCTCGCCGAGTTCACTGGTCTCGCCCTTCGCCGATTCCAGCAAGCCTGCCGGCGCTTCCAGGAGAGCGCGGAGCAGGCATCGGCCATGTACCGAGCGGTGCGCTACCTCGAGCATCTGCTGGTGGCCACGTCCCCGGGCATTCCGGGAGTCAGCCGAGATCAAGGGGTGGAGCTGGAGACCGCGGTCACAGAGCTCACGGAGGAGCTGCTAAGGCACATGCCCGAGGTCGAGCCTGATGCTCCCACAGACGGCATCTGGTTCCGTGACCATCTGCACGCCATGCGCACGCTGTTCTTGGACCTCGAGGCGGAGGACGCATGCTTCGGGGGCGCCGTCGAAGGGCCTCTATCGAAACTGGGGGAGCATCTCACCTCGGTACAGACGGGCCCCGGCGTGCTCCCACGAAGAACGCGCTCGCGTCCCAAGGGGAGGTAGTCGTCAGTGTAGTCCGGTCGTGTGACACCGGCGAATCGTGAGCCGCTATCCGGCGTCCCGTTGGTTCGACCGAAGGAGCGCTGAGAGCTCATTGGCCACTTCGTCGGCGGCCTCCTGGCGAACATCTCGGCGCGCTTTCGCGTAGCGCTCACTGGTCCGGGTCTGTGTATGGCCCAGAAGAGACGCAATGAGGATCAACGAATGGCCGGCATCCGCCGCGGTCGCGCCGAAACTGTGCCGGAGGTCATGAATACGGACACCATCGAGGTTCGCGTGAGCTCGCACGGCCTCCCACAATCGACGGGGCACACCGATGGCTCGCTCCGCCTGGATCCGTGCTTCGCGCTTGCCGAACCCTCGACGGGAGGACGGGAACACGTAGGGCGATCCGTCGACCCGCGGGAGCTCATCAAGGAGGAGCAGTGCTGCGGCGCCGATCGGGCGAATGGCGCGGCCCGTCTTGGTATCTCCGAGGGTCGCAACGGCCTTCGTGGTGTCGATCGACTCCCACCGCAGTGCACAAACCTCCCCGATACGCCATCCCGAGAGAAGCGCGAACCGGAGGGCCCCAATGGCGAATGGATCCGCCTTGATAGGCGTCCCCGCTGACTTCGGCCGATTCTTGGCCTTCTTGCCTCGCTCCTTTAACCGCTCCGCCGGCGGCAAACCGACAGTCTCGGCGAGGCGCAGGGCGGCCCCAAAGCGCTGGATCTCCTCGGGGGTGAGGTATCGCTCGCGTTCCTCTTCGGGGAATCGCTCGACCCCCCGAGCCGGATTGCTGAGACGCGGGATGATCCCATGCGACTCACACCAGCTGAAGAAGCTACCGAGCATCGCCACCAGTCGATTGGCTGTGGTCGGTGTGGCGCCCAGCTTTCGGTGGAGGGCATCGATCTGCGAGAACGTCACCTCTGGCACCCGCGTCATGCCAAGTGCGGGCCGCGCGTGCGACTCCCAGAGGCGCCGGTACTGTCGCAGAGTCTGCGCCTTCTTCTTGGTCGCGACGTGCTCTTTCAACCAGTCTTCGACCTGATCCCGCATTCGAGGCACCTCCCGGTCGTTCCGGAGATACGCGCGCCTGGCGGCTGCAGGGTCTTCGCCGCGCGCAATGGCGCCGCGTAGTCGCTCCGCTGCTCGGCGGGCATCGGCTAACGATAGTGCGCGCGCATCCCCCATGGAGTAGCGCAACGGCGCCCCCTTTCTGCCCTCGCCTGCGCGCCGATACTGCAGCACCCATATCCGTGCCCCCGCCGCGGTCAGCATGATCCGGAGCCCGGTGACGCCGCCAACGGTCACGTATCGCCGTCCGGTTGCCGGAGGCGACAGCGCGGCGATCTGTGTCGCCGTAAGTCCGCGCGTGGAGCGCGAAAGGGCGCGTGTCGCACCAGGTGAAGCACCAGACGCTTCCGGTTCCGTGCGCATGATGACGAAGTCTCTCTGTCGGGGGGGCGAGTGCGAAACCACACCGGTGCTACACAGGTGCTACACCGGTGCTACACCGGTGCTACACCGAACCTCGAATATCGCAGAAACTTTGTGAAAGTTCCAGAACCACCGGTAAAGCACAAACACATGTCATACAGTGACTTACGGCGGACCTCTGAAACTCTAGGAAAACAAGGGAAAGCCTTTAGCGGATATCTGTTAATCACCCTGTCGGGGGTTCGAGTCCCTCCCCGGGAGCTGTTGAAAATCAACGACTTACGAAGACTGCCCGCCTCGAAAGAGCGGGCCGTTCTTTGTTTGGGACTACACCGGTGCTACACCGTCGCGAATGCGTATGCGCTACTTGCAAGCCAGACGCCCACCGGGCACCTTTTGCGTAGCAGCCGCCACAGCGTACCGAAGTCCCTACCGACGTAGGGGTCTCTGCCCTCAGGGCAGATAGGACGTTGGGCGGCTGTTCTCGTTACGGCGCAGTCCACCGCCAGATGTTGAATTTCTGACACTGGGGAGACGTCGGCACCAGGCGATCACTCCGTTGTGCACGTTGGGCGATGTAGCGCCCAAGGTCCCGTTTTCCGGAGCTCGCGCCCGGAGCATACTCACGACGATTCAGGTGCCAGGCAACGCAGCCGGTCAGCAGATCAACCAGCTGCAGGAGTTCGTCTTTCCTCGAATCTCCAGAGCGTACTTCGAGAAACGCCTGATGGGGCACCGCATAGTCTTTGCGCGCTGAGTTGTTCAGCACGCGCCAAAGATCGCCCAAACGCCCTCGATCTTTGTTGTCGCGATGGTCCAGAATCGCTTTGCACTGCGTGTGTGCTTGATACCGCTTTCTCAGAAGCCAGTGGTAGTGAACGTAGAAAGCGAGCTCGTGATCGGGATGAAGACGTTTCTTCGTCCGGTCCACCACAATCGATCCGAAGCGACAGTCAGAATCGAAGAACAGGTCGATGACGTCTGAGAGGATGGGTGCAAAGCGCCGCCCACCAGCTCTGGTCCATTTCAGCTCGTGTGGGTACTGGTGCTGCTCACGAAGCATCTTCACGCGGCTCCGGAGTTGCTCCTCGCAGAGAGGTGTGAGCCAAACACTGCCGATAACCATGAAGCGATCCGAGGACGTAGAGCTTTCGTCGCAATAGACATGCTCGCGCACCAGCTCCGCCCTCGCGGAATTCGTCATTTTCGGAGTCAGTTGTCTGTCCGTGTGTTCGGCCACGGTCCCCCCTCCCAGAACTCAACCGGGAGGGGAGAGCAACGTGGCAAGTTCGCGTTACTTGCCCTTCGGCTTCGGCGGCGCCTGGGTGAGCACCGACGCTGCCAAGGTCTTGATCTGCTTCGGAGTGGCCTGCCCCGTCTTCAGGGCTTGGGACGCGATCGATGCCACTTTCTTCGAGGTCTGCTCGTTACGAGCCATGCGATACTCCTGCTCTCGAGAGAGCGCTGACGTCGGAACACTCAACCGGTCCGATGTGCGCCGAATGCGACACATCGCGGGAGCATGATCGCTGGTTGACGTGAGGGAGCCGCGGCGTATTCTTCCCCTGCGCAGTAGTTGAGACCGGGTACAACACTGCTGAAGTCAAACCGGGCCACGGCTTCCGAGGCCGACCCGGCAAGCCCCCACCGAGCGCTCGGCGACGGCTGCAACCGTCGTGTCGAGCGCTCGGTTCATGTGGGGACTGAGGGCGCCCTTCTTGCTCGCTTTCTCGAACACAGCAAGCTCCGCCCTACGTCGCACTCTGCCGGATTTGGTTCGGGGAGTCAAGCGACAGTTTGACCGGTGCTCCAAACAATCAGTGGGCAACGGTTCTCATTCTCTTGCAACGACTTATGGGTTATCCACAACGCCTGTGGATAAGCGTTTCGCGAGGATCGGATAACTAGGAAGGTCTCACTTTTGTGATCCTGCCTAGACGGGGAAACCCACCGCCGACCCTGCTCACGGTCTGTGAGCGCGTTCATCCACAGACGTGGTGGATTCGCAGCCTCATTCAAAACAAGTAGCCCCGCTCTTCAGCGGGGCTACGACTCTCGATGAGTTTTTGTGTCTCGGCGCCTCCGTCACCCTACGGGTCGGGGAGACGCACGGGCGGTCTTCTCCTACGGCATCTGCCTAGGAGCGTCCTGGCGACTCCTGAACGCCGGATCGTCGGGCCCGCCCTCAGGCGTACGATCACTTCGATGCTCGATCGACGAAGCCGCGATCGATGAAGATGCGCCGCCTTCTGCCGTCGGTGACAGTGTGGCATCAGTCGTCTGAGATCCCCGCGCGCGCCGACTCTTCCCCGTGGCCTCCCGACTCCGGCAGTTGTCGCACCGCTTCTGGTTGCTCACCTTCTTTCGAAAGCTCTCTCCGCACTGGGGGCAACTCTGCGGCCAGCTCTTCCGCCTCTTGTAGGAGGCGCTCAAGAGCCTCGCGTGATCTTGCAAGGGCAAGTCCATTTCGAACTTGCCTCCAGGGTGGCCCGGATCTCTCAACGTGCCGGCTGCGTCTGCGCGAAGCCACTCATCGAGCGTTGAGAAGGCAGGGTCGTGTATTCTCGCATTGCGCCGACGAACTGTCTTCCAGCCAAGCAAGTAGTCTCGCTCGACGATCTCAGTTTCAACCTTCCACGATCCGCAAGCGTGCTTCGGGCCGAAGTACGCCGGCGTCGGAACCCACGAAACGTACAAGGACGAGTCTTCGAGATACCAAGAGAGGAGATCCTCCTGTAGTTCTGCTGGCTTCGTCCCTGCAATCAGCGGGATCTTCGCGAGACTGGCCCTGAGCCAGAGGAGAAAGTTGGGGTCCTGCTCGAGTCCGCTCGGATCGTTCGCCGGGCGCTCGCCGTCCTCGTCAGAGCTATCCATCCACACCGTACACCTCACTGTTGAGAGTCCGAGACTTCGGATGCGCAAGCATAGTCCGAGGCTTAGGACCTTGTCAAGACTCGGACGGTCTCTATCTTCGGACGATGGCTCCTTTCGCCCCTGACGATGCTCCCCGTCTGCGCCTGCAGCTCCCGGAGTTGCTTGCCGAAAGAGGCCTGTCCTGGCTCAAGCTGGCTGAGCTTTCCGAGGGCCGAATCAGCCGTTCGACCGCTCACCGGCTTGTGAAGGGGCGAGACGGCCTCAAGATGTTCGACGCCGCAGTGCTCGAGGCGCTTTGCGACATTCTGCGCGTTACACCGAACGATCTTCTCCAACGCCCTACCGCCAAGAAGCCGGCCAAGAAGCCGAGGGGTGAATGCTGACGCGCGTCTCTAGCGGATCGGCTTCTCTGCGGACGATCTTGGCCTGACCGCGCCTCATGGGGCCGGCTATCGTTGCCAAGGCCATGGAGGATCGGCGTCTTCCTATCACAGACCGGCTTGTGATGTGGTTCCTCTCCCGCCATCTGCTCGATTGGCACGAGTTCCGAGAGGTGCGCATCACCTATCTTGCCCCTGCCCTGCGTATCGAGGACCGCTCCGCCGGACGAGCCGTCCGCCAGCTCGTACGTAGTGGCTACCTCGAGATCGAAACGCGATCTCGGCGCCTCCGTGCCTATCGCCTGGCCCCGCTCGCCCTTGAGGAGCAGTCGCCGTCTGCAGCGCCGTGCTTGACGGCCTTCGGGGATGCCCACCGGAGCCTCGGCGCCACCATCCCGCGCGCGGTTGAACAGGCGCTTGATGATCGCGCTCTGCGCCCATCGCAGAGGATTGCCATGTGGTACCTCGCCCGGTACTTCCTCGTCCATAACGACTTTCGCCCCGTAAAGCTGGTCGCCCTGGGGTCAACGATGGCGGTTCGTGAGCAAACCGCAGGCCAAGCGCTACGCGTGCTTTCAAGCGCCGGGTACGTCGACGTACGACACCGGGAGGACCTCCGCGCGCGCGTGTACCGGCTGCCGTGGACGCGTCGGACTGCCCTAGAGACACCTTGAACGCAGAAACCGGCTTCCAGTTCGTAATGGGAGGGCGGCGGCATTTCGAGGCACAGGGAGACGCGTGAAAGTGCAGAAACCGCACAACTCACGGTCTTTGCTCACACCATCATGCCTGCCCTACTCACGGTCCCTGAAGCCGCGCGCGTGATCCGCATGTCTCGCCGGCGCGCCTACGAACTTGCCGCACGAGGAGAACTCCCTGGCGTCCGGAGGGTCGGAAAGCGCACCTACCGCGTTTCTCGCTCTGAGCTGGAAGCCTTCATCGGGTCTGCGATCACAGATGAGGCACTGGGAGAATGATTGCCATTCGGTTCAACGGCTCCGGTTTCCCTGAGCGCCTAATCACTGTCCACGCGAACCCAATTCCATATGGGGTCGCGAATTTCGTGGTACACACCATCTACGCTCAGCCGGAGTCTGATGCGCATCAGGCCTGCCTCGATCTCCTCGCTTCTGCGGCGTTTCCGCGCCGGACTTGGCGAGAACGGCTCGTCAATCCTCGCCGGCAGATCGAGCGGCTAACAACGGACCTGCAGGTTCAACTCGTGCGCGCCCTCTGCCCTGTTTCTGAGGTGTTCCATGGCATCGGCTAAGCGTGAAGTTGTCGTCGTAATCAGTGGCGAAGAGTACGTCTCTACGGCCGCGAAGCAGGCCGAGGAAGGGATCAGCACGCTCTCGTCAAAGGTGCCAGGGTACGCAAAGATTTTCGCGGGCCTGACGATCGCATTTCAAGCAGTACAGGCGGCGATCGGCAAGGTGCGTGACGTCGTGGTTCAGTCGTTCGACTCCTACGATGCACTGGCCACCTCACAGCGCAAGCTTGAGGGCACCTCAAAGATTGCCGGCGTGTCGATGGAGGTTTTGAGCGCCGTGGCCGGCAGGGCGCGCACGGCGTTCGCGCTGTCTACCGAAACGGCCAATGAGATGGCCAACGTCACGGCTCTGATGGGCGCCAAGGCCGGCGACGCGAGCAAGGCGAATCAGTTGCTCTCGGCCGCTCTCGACATCGGCGCGTCGCGAGGCATGAATGCGCGCGAGGTCATGGAAGCCTTGAACCTTACTCTCAAGGGCCAAGACGAAGGGCTGGACCGACTCGTGAATGCCAACCCGAGCGTCTTGTACAAGGAGTGGGCGGCCTCCACTGGCGTGTCCGTGGGCAAGATGGACGACCAGCAGAAGATGCTGGCTATCGTCGAAGGGTTGGTGAAGCGCAGCACCGCAGTTGGCGGGGAGTACCTCAAGTATCTGGATACCGCTCAGGGCAAACAGGCTCGCCTCAATGAGCAGCTCCAAGACACGAGAGCCAAGCTGGGCGAGGCGATGCAGCCCTTGCGGGCGTTCGCCGTGGACAGCCTCTCAGCACTGGTGGCCAACTCCGGTCAGGGCGTGTCCGCTATCGGCGCCCTGACGCAATCTCTCGTAGCGTTCCTCGCGGCCCTCAGTCCCGTGGTGCAGCCGCTGCTCACCGTAGGAACGATCCTCCTGCAGGTCCTGAGTGTGGGGGCCGAACAGGTCACCATCTCGATCCGGCGGTTGGCTGGCGTGACCGCTGTCAGTGTTGGCGGAATGATCCGCTCATTTGGGGATCTGGCCGAACGGGGCGGACGGTTCCTCAAGCTACTGGGAATCGATGCCGTTGCTGACGCCGGCGCCAGCATGAAGCGATTCGGCGACGAGATGGTGCAAGTGAACCAGAACAAGCTGCTTCGCGTCGAATATGACTCTCTCAATTTCCGTGATCGGAATCTCAAGCTGTGGGAAGGATGGCGGGGAGAAACGGTGAAGAAGGTGGAGTCCGCCATGTCTGGAATGGAGGGCGCTGTGCAAACCGCCACCCCGAAGATTGACACTGCGGCAGCCTCGATGGGAAAGAAGGTGGAGGATCGCCTCGGGGAGCCGTTGCGAATCGTTCTTGGCATGACGCAGGGCGCCTTAGAACGACTGTCCCTGGCGGCGCGAGACCAGCTACCCGCCGACCGTGCGAACGCGTTTAGCGACGCCATGAACAGTATCCGCCAGAACGCGAACGGACTGATTCAAGCGCTCCCGCCAATTACGGCCGGTACGAGTGCATCAGCAGGAAACGCGAAGGACATGGCGCGCGAGATCGAGGGGTTCGCGCGCGGCGCTTTGGACGCCGCAACGGCCTTCGGGGTCATCGACGACACGGCGGCGCGTTCGCTGAACAGCGCCATCAGCATCGCCAGCGCCATCGGCAACATCAGCAAGTCCGGATTCAGCTTCGCGGGCGTGACCGGCGTGATTGGTGGCGTGGCCTCGCTTGTGTCCGGCATGATGGCGGCGGACGCGGAGCGGCGTCGGCTTCTTCGCGAGAACAACGTACAGTTGCAGAAGCTACGCGAGGAAGGGGTGACCTTGAGCACGAAGGTCAGTGGCGAGAAGTTGTCCACGCTCACACAGGCCCTGAGTGGAGACGACCTGTTGAGTGGGGAGTATTTCGCCGACAAGGAGCGCTCCGTGCTCAATCAGTTGGCGGCGTTCGGATTGAGCCTGCGAGACTTAGAAGCCGTGGCCACAGAGTACGGCATCCAAGGCATCACAAAGAATGGGAAGCTCAATGATTTTAGAGCCCTCCGACAGTTGATCGAAGCACTGCAAATCGGCGGAGGGAAGGTGCGCGTCGGGCAGTCGTTTTCGGACCAGCTGCAATTCTTTCGGGACACGCAGAGCAATGATGGCG
>VYLE01000676.1_pt2 | contig 14369 bp, 12 predicted proteins | sample 5114391 | NCBI WGS metagenome assembly VYLE01 (sample SAMN12291771, study PRJNA351875) | freshwater metagenome | isolation source: freshwater lake | place: USA: Michigan, Kent Lake | collected 2013-08-15
GGCCGAGGCACGCAAGCGCGCGCATTGCATGGCGCACGGCGTGGACCTGCCGGCGGACACCTGGGCCAGCATCGTCGACGCGGCGAAGTCCGTCGGCATCAACAGCGCGCCCCCAGCTCCCTGAGGAGACTGCCACCATGAACGACGCATCGCCGGTTCGCTCCCTGCCCGAGCACCTGACGCAGAACTGGGTCATCGCCAAGCCTGGCGCCACCGGCAAGGCGGGCATGGTGGTGAGCCAATGCCGCACCGCCGCCCTGGTCGGCACCGAGGTTTTACGCGCCGGCGGCAACGCGGCGGACGCAGCCGTGGCGACCGCCTTCGCGCTGGCGGTGCTGGAGCCCTGGAACAGCGGCCTGGGCGGCATCGGCCACACCGTGGTGCAGCCCGCGCAAGGGCAGGCCGAGGTGTGCGATTTCGGCCCCGTGGCGCCGCTGAAGCTCGACCCCGCGCGCTTCGAGCTCACCGGCGTGATGAAGAACGACCTGTTCACCTGGCCGGAGGTGAAGGGCGACATCAACATCCACGGCCCTCTCTCGTTCGTGGCCCCGTCCTCGGTCGCGGGCTACGCGGCGGTGCACGCGCGCCACGGGCGCATGAAGCTGGCCGAGCTCATCGCCCCCGCGGTGGGCCTGGCCAAGCGCGGCCTGCCGGCGGATTGGTTCACCGCGCTGAAGATCGCCTCCTCGGCCAAGGATCTGCGCCGCTACGCCGAGAGTGCCCGCATTTATCTGCCGGACGGCCTGCCGCCCGCGCCGCCCTACCAGGGCGACCCCGCGCCGATCCACCAGGGCAATTTGGCCGCCACGTTGGAAACCCTGATGCGTGACGGCATCGCCAGCTTCTACACCGGCGACATCGCGCGCAGCATCGCCAAGGACGTGGCCGATGCCGGTGGCGCGCTGACAATGGAGGATTTGGCCGCGGTGGCGCCGCGCTGGAACCCCGCGCTCAACATTGAGCATCGCGGCACCACGCTGCACGCCGCCCCCGGCATGACCGCGGGCCCGACGCTGGCGCGCGTGCTGAGCCTGATGGCCGGTGCGCCGTACGGTGCGGCGCCCGATGCCGCCTGGTTCGCGCATTTCGCCCGCGCCATGCGCCAAGCCTACAAGGAACGGCTGGACGGCGCGCCGGCCGCCGCCACCCACACCACGCACCTCACGGTGGCCGACAAGGACGGCATGATGGTCTCCATGACCACCACGCTGCTGAGCTCCATGGGCAGCCGCTACGTGCTGCCCACATCGGGCGTGCTGATGAACAACGGCGTGATGTGGTTCGACCCGCGGCCCGGTGCCGCCAACGGCATCGCGCCCGGCAAGCGGCCGCTGACCAACATGTGCCCCGTGGTGGCGACCAGGAACGGCCGGCCGGTGATGGCCGCCGGCGCCTCGGGCGGGCGGAAAATCCTCGCCGCGGTGGCACAGATGCTGGCCTTCACGCTCGACTTCGGCATGACGCCCGAGGCCGCTGGTCACCATCCGCGCATCGACGTGAGCGGGCCGGACAAGGTCAGCGCCGACCCGCGCCTGCCGGCTACGGTGCTGGATGCGCTGCGGGCGGATGGGTCGCTGGCACTGGCGCAGCACACCGTACTGCCGGTGAACTACGCGTGTCCCAACCTGATCGCGCGCGGCGAGGACGGCACGCTCACCGGCATCAGCGACGCGATGATTCCCTGGAGCGCGGCCGTGGCCGCCTGATGCCATGACCGCGCGCATCCTGGTGGCCGCGTGCCTGCACGAGAGCAACAGCTTCAACCGGTATCCGGCGGGGCTGGAGCACTTCAACCGGCAGGGCATTTTCCGGGATGACGCCGTGGGCCCCCGCTTCGCGCCCACCCGCACCGAAATGGGCGGGTTCCTGGCCTGGGCGGCGCAGCAGGGCTGGTCCATCACCACACCGCTGGCCGCCCAGCCCGCCAGCGCCGGCCCGGTGGCGGAGGAGGCCTACACCTTCTTCCGCGACGTGCTGCACGAGGCCGCCACCAAGGCCCGCAAGGCCGGGCTGGACGGCGTGCTGCTGGCGCTGCACGGCGCCATGGTGGCCGAAGGCGCGCCCGGCCAGGACGGCGACGGTGGCCTGGCCCAGGCGGTGCGTGATGCGGTGGGGCCGGACATGCCGATTGCCATCAGCCTCGACCCGCACGGCAATGTTTCGGACCTGCTGGCGGGCAGCGTCAACGCGATCAGCGCCTACCGCACCCACCCGCACACCGATCATTTCGAAACCGGCCAGCGCGCCGCCGCCATGCTGACGCGCGCCCTTGCCGCCAACGAACTGCCGCAGGTGCACCTGGCCCGCCGCCCCCAGCTGCGCGGCTTCGACGGTGCGCGCACCGAAACCGGCCCCGGCCCCATGCACGAGGCGATGGCGCTGTGCCGTGGCTTCGAAAGCGTCGATCCCGCGATCTACGAGGTCAGCATCCAGGCCGGCTTCTCGCCCTGCGACACCTGGCACACCGGCCCCACCGCCGCCGTCACCGCGGCCACGCGCGGCGCCCGCTTCCAGGCGGTGGCCGAGACCATGATGGACTTCGCCTGGGACAACCGCTGCCGCGAAACCTTCCGTCTGCTCTCGGTCGCCGAGGCGCTGGAAGCCGCGCGCAACGTCCCGCCTGGCCCCGGTCCGATCGTGATCAGCGACTACGGCGACGCGCCTGGTGGCGGCGCCTATGGCGATGCCACCGCCATGCTCTCGGCGCTGCTGCAGGCCGGCCTGCCCAACGTGGTCTTCGCCGGGTTGAAGGATCCGGAAGCGGTCGCCGCGGCCGAGGCCGCCGGAATCGGCGGGCAGGTGCGGCTCGCGTTGGGCGGCAAGATCTACAAAAACTTTGGCGGCGGTCCCGTGCCCATCGTCGCGGAGGTGCTGAAACTCTCTGACGGCAACTACGTGAACGACGGGCCGTACGCGAAAGGCCTGCCCAACCGCATCGGCGCCACCGCGCTGCTGCGCGTGCTGGAGGGCCCCGGCGCCGGCATGCGCATCATGGTCAACGCGCTGGCGCGCAACGTGCTGGACCGCGCGCAGCTGCGTCTGGTCGGCCTCACGCCCGAGGACTGCAACATTCTCTGCATCAAGGGCATGGACGCGATCCGCGCCGCCTTCCAGCCTGGCTCGCGCGCGGTGATCCCGTTCGAGTCCGGCGGCATCGCGTCCCGCGGGCTGGATTTTTCGGCGCTCAAGCGCATCCGTCGGCCGGTCTGGCCGCTTGATCCCATCGCCGCACCCTGAGGGAGGACACGCCCATGCGCCGCCTGCTGCTTGCCGCCGCCATGGCCCTGCCGCTGTCCGCCCCCTCAGCCGTCCGGGCGCAGTCCGACCCGAACGTGATCCGCGTCGCCCCCGCCGGCGATTTGCGCGTGCTCGACCCGATCTGGACCAGTGCGGCGATCACGCTGAACCACGGCCAGATGATCTACGACGTGCTGCTGACCACCGACAGCAAGCTGAACCCGCAGCCGCAAATGGCGGAAGGCTGGACGGTCAGCGACGACCGCATGACCTGGACCTTCACGCTGCGCCCGAACCTCGCCTTCCACGACGGCACGCCGGTGACGGCCGAGGATGTGGTGGCCAGCATCCGCCGCTGGGCGGTGCGCGTCACGCCCGGCCAGCTGCTGTTCAGCCGCGTGAAGAGCTTCACCGCGACGGGGCCGCGCACGCTGGTGCTGGAGCTGAAGGAACAGTTCGGCCCGGTGCTGGAGGCGCTGTCATCGCCCGTGCTCGCACCCTTCATCATGCGCGCGGCCGACGCCGCGACCGACCCGTTCCAACAGGTGCGCACCACAATCGGCAGCGGCCCCTACCGCTTCGAGACCGCCGAGCACCGCCAGGGCGACCGCGTGGTCTACACCCGCAACCCCGCCTACGTGCCGCGCGAAGGCGCGCCGGATGGCTACGCGGGCGGCAAGATCGCGCATATTCCGCGGGTGGAATGGGTTTACCTGCCCGACCAGACCACGCAGACCCAGGCCATCATCAAAGGCGAGATCGACGTGATCGAGACCCTGCAGAGCGACCTGGTGGCGCTGCTGCGCCGCAACCGCGACGTGGTGGTGCGCGTGCTGAACACCACGGGCTCGATCGGGCATATCCGCCCCAACACGCTGCAGCCGCCGTTCAACCACCCCAAGGCGCGCCAGGCGCTGCTGGCGCTGATCAACCAGGACGACTACATCGCCGCCACCGCGCCCGACCCCAGCATGGGTCAGCCCTGCCGGTCGCTGTTCACCTGCGGCACACCGCTGGAAAGCCAGGTGGGGCTTGAGCCCTTCGCCCGCCCCAACGCCGAACGCGCGCGGGCCCTGATGGCCGAGGCCGGCTATCGCGGCGAGCCCGTGGTGCTGCTGGACCCGGCCGACCAGCCCGCCATCCATGCCATCGCGCTGGTCACGGCGGACGCGCTGCGGCGCATCGGCGTGAACGTGCAGGTCGAGACCATGGACTGGTCCAGCAAGGTCACGCGGCGCAACAACAAGGGGCCGGTGGGGCCGGGGTTGCAGGGCTGGAACCTGGCCTTCACCACCTGGGGCGGCTTCACCTTCGCGAGCCCTCTCACCAACACGCCGCTGGTTTCCAGCTGCGACGGGCGCAACATGTACGGCTGGCCCTGCGACGAGGAGATGGAACGGCTGCGCGGCGCCTATTTGAACGCGCAAACGCCCGAGGCCCAGCGCGAGGTGGTCGAGGCGCTGCAGCGCCGCTACCTGGAGATGGTCCCGTACGTGAACACCGGCATCTTCCAGCAGGCCAGCGCCTGGCGCCGCGAGCTTTCCGGCCTGCGCGCCACCTTCTACCCGGTGTACTGGAACGTGCAGCGCGCGGCCCGCTGAACCCCATGCGCCTGTTCATCTCCGCCGATATCGAGGGCGTGGCCGGCGTGGCGACGCTCGATGAAACCCGCCCCGGCGCGCCCGGCTACGAAACCGCGCGGCTGTGGATGACGCTGGAGGTCGCCGCCGCCGCCAACGCCGCCGCCGCCATGGGCATCACCGAGGTGGTGGTGGCGGACTCGCACGGGCCGGGCACCAACCTGCTGCCCGACCACCTGCCGGCGCATGTGCGCCTGGTGCGCGGCCACCCACGCCCGCACGGCATGATGCAGGGCATCGCCGAGGGCAGCTATGTGGGCGCGATGCTGCTGGGCTACCACGCGGGCGCCGGGGCCGGCGTTGGCGGCCTGCGCCACACCTTCCGCGGCGGCTTCCGCGAGGTGCGGCTGAACGGCCGCGCGGTTTCCGAAGCCGGCTTCAACGCGGTGCTGGCCGCGCATTTCGGCGTGCCGATCATCGCCGCCAGCGGCGACGACGCGGCGATCGCGGAAATCACCGCGCTGCTCGGCCCGGTCGAGGCCGCGGTGGTCAAGACCAGCCTGTCCTACACCGCGATCAGCACCATGGTGCCGGAAGCCGGGCGCACCGCCGTGGCCGCCTGCGTGAAGCGGGCACTCTCCGCGTCCCGACGCGCCGCGCCGCCGCCGGCCACGGGGCCGGTGCGGCTGGAGCTTGACCTGGCCTCGCACGGGGCGGTGGAACTGCTGAGCTGGCTGCCGGGCATGGAGCGGCCGGGGCCGAACACCATCGCCTTCGCCGCGCCCGACATGCCGGCACTCTCGCGCGTGCTGCAGTTCATCGGCCGCTACCGGTCGGACATGCTTTAGCCGCCCGCTTCTTGCGCATCCCGCCCCCGGGGCCTAATTCCCGCGCGAGGAGAATTTCGCCATGGACGCGACCGCCGCCAGCCACACCGACCCGTACGCCGAAATCCGCGAGGCGGTGCGCCGCCTGTGCGACGACTACCCCGGCGAGTACTGGCGCGAGCTGGACAGCCGCCGCGCCTACCCGGACAAGTTCGTCACCGCCCTGACCGAAGCCGGCTGGCTGGCAGCACTCATCCCCGAGGAGTTCGGCGGCTCGGGCCTGCCGCTCTCCGCCGCCGCGGCGGTGCTGGAGGAAATCCAGTCGAGCGGGTGCAACGGGGCGGCCTGCCACGCGCAGATGTACATCATGGGCACCATCCTGCGGCATGGCAGCGCCGCGCAGAAAAACCAGTACCTGCCGGAAATCGCCGCCGGAAAACTCCGCCTGCAGGCCTTCGGCGTGACCGAACCCACCAGCGGCACCGACACCACGGCACTGCGCACCACCGCGCGGCGCGAGGGCGACAAGTACATCATCAACGGACAGAAGATCTGGACCAGCCGCGCCGAGTACAGCGACCTGATGCTGCTGCTGGCCCGCACCACGCCGCGCGACCAGGTGAAGAAGAAGACCGAGGGCCTTTCCACCTTCATCGTCGACATGCGCACGGCCAAGGACCACGGCCTGACCATCCGCCCGATCCGCACCATGATGAACCACAATTCCTGCGAGGTGTTTTTCGACAACCTCGAAGTGCCCGCCGCCAACCTAGTGGGCGCGGAGGGTTCTGGCTTCCGCTATATCCTGGATGGCATGAACGCGGAACGCCTGCTGATCGCGGCCGAGTGCGTGGGCGACGCGAAGTGGTTCATCAACAAGGCGCGCACCTATGCCAAGGAACGCGTGCTGTTCGGCCGTCCGATCGGCCAGAACCAGGGCGTGCAGTTCCCGATCGCGCGCGCCTACGCGCAGATGCGCGCCGCCGAACTGGTGGTGAAGGCCGGGCTGGAAAAGTTCGACGCCGGCCTGCCCTGCGGCGAGGAAGCCAATATCGGCAAAATGCTCGCGGCCGAGGCAAGCTGGGCCGCCGGCGAGGCCTGCGTGAACACGCATGGCGGCTTCGGCTTCGCCGAGGAATACGACATCGAACGCAAGTTCCGCGAGACCCGGCTGTACCAGGTGGCGCCGATCAGCACCAACATGATACTCAGCTACGTGGGCGAGCACGTGCTGGGCATGCCGCGGAGCTACTGACCTTGAACGACCTGCCGCTGAAGGGCCTGCTGGTCGTCTCGCTGGAGCAGGCCGTCGCCGCGCCGTTCTGTTCCTGCAAGCTGGCCGACGCAGGCGCGCGGGTCATCAAGATCGAGCGGCCGGAGGGTGACTTCGCGCGCGGCTACGACAACTACGCGAAGGGCAGTTCCAGCTACTTCGTGTGGCTGAACCGCGGCAAGGAATCGCTCGTGCTGGACATCAAGCGGCCCGAGGATTTCGCGCTGCTCGCGCGCATCCTGGCCCGCGCCGACGTGTTCATCCAGAACCTGGCACCAGGTGCGGCGGCGCGCGCGGGGCTTGGCTCGGCGGCGTTGCGCGCGAAGCACCCCAAGCTGATCACGGTCGACATCTCCGGCTACGGCGAGGCGGGCGACTACGCCACCATGAAGGCCTACGACCTGCTGGTGCAGGCGGAAAGCGGCCTGGCTTCCGTGACCGGCCGGGCCGAGGGGCCGGGGCGCGTGGGCGTGTCCGTCGCCGACATCGGCTGCGGCATGTACGCCCATGCCGCGGTGCTGGAGGCGCTGATCGCGCGCGGCATCACGGGCCAGGGCCGCGCCATCGCGGTCTCGTTGTTCGCGGCCTTGGCGGACTGGATGGCGGTGCCGCTAATCGCGTACGAGGGCACGGGCAAGGCGCCGTCGCGCGTCGGCCTCGCGCATCCCAGCATCTGCCCCTACGGCGCCTTCCCGCTGGCCGATGGCGCGCAGGTGTTGATCTCGATCCAGAACGAACGCGAGTGGGCGAATTTCTGCGCGGGCCTCATGGGCGACGCGGACCTGCCCAGGAAGCCCGGCTTCGAGACCAACGTGATCCGCGTGGGCAACCGCGCCGTGGTGGATGCCGCCGTGGCCGAAAAACTCGCCCGCCTGACGCGGGCCGAGGCGGCCGCCGCGCTCGATGCCTCGGGCACCGCCTACGGCTTCGTCAACGATGTGGCGGGCCTCGCTTCGCACCCCGCACTGCGCCGCGTGGCGGTGGAGACCGCGCACGGCCCGGTCAGCTACGCCGCCCCGCCCGCACTGCTGGACGGCACTACCCGAACCCTTGGCCGCGTGCCCGACGTGGGCGAGCACACGGCGGCGATCAGGGCGGAGTTCGGGGGTTAGGCGGGGTTCCACTCCAGGTAGGCCTTGGCCCAAGTGGTCGCGAGCATGGAGCGCTTCTCGGGCGCCGGGGACTTGAGGACTTGGTCTGCCCAAGTTGCGTGAAGCGACCTGACCGCCGCGGCCTTCTCCTCATCGGACTTCTTCCCGTCGACCGCCTTATGAACCTCGTCCGCTCCCGGGTAAGCAACGGCGCGGCGAGCAAGGTCGAGCGCCATGTCGGCGGCGATCCGCCCGGCCTCGCTGTCGCTGCGGTAATGCACGCCCACCACCTCGCGGTTGATCGCGATGCGTTCGGCGAGTGGGCACATCAGGTCGCGGCCGGGATGCCCCGCGGGCAGCAGCGTCAGCATGAAGCCGGCCATCAGGTGCGCGGTCATGGCATGGCCGCTGGGATAGGCGGGGTGGCCCGGCACGTCGATGGGCGGCACCAGTTCCGGCATCAGTGTCCAGGGCCGCGGCCGGCTGTAGTGGTATTTCAGCGGCATCACCATGAAGCCAGCCAGTGTCATGGCGTACAGCAGCAATTCGGTGGTCTTGGGGTGCGACGCGGCGGAGAAGCCGGCGAAGCCCTGATAGTAGGGAATGAGGCCGTTGCGCTGCGCCAATGTCTCGGTCAGCGCGCCGTCGCGGTACGGCATCAGGTCCTTCAGCATCGCCAGTTCCTTGGCGATGTTGTCCTGCGTGACAGCCGCCTTGTGGTGGGCATCCAGTTGTTCCGTGAACGCAACGCGCCAGTCGCCGGCGAAGGCCAGGACCTCGCCGGTGGCGGCCAGGGCGGCGTTGTCCATGGTCCAGGCGTTGAAGCTGCGCCCGGTGCCCATCGCTGCTGCGTCTGCGATCTTCTTCTGCGCCGCCTCGGCTGCTGCCTGCGCAGTTTTCTCGCTATCCGTAAGCGGCTGGGGGGGGAGCGCCGCTTCCCTGCGCGCCGGATTGGGCGACGTTGTCGGCACCAGGAATCCGGATCGGCTTCCTCTTCCAGTCCGCGAATTCCTCACTCGACATCGCCTTGGGGTAGCCCTGCCCGCGCCAGCGCAGCCGGTCCTCCTTCACGGCTCCGCCGCCTGTAGCGGCCGTCGTGCTCACCTCCAGCGTTGGCCAGGGCGAGGTGCCGAGCGGTCGCGGCAGCGTCTCGCCCACCACCACGCCGGCGATGCCTGGATGGCCAGGGTGCCCAGGGTGGCCCGGGTGGCCGGGGTGCCCAGGGTGGCCGGGGTGCTGGGTCGTCATGGGTGGCTCCTTTGGCTGGGCTTGCGGCGGGGCTATTCAGGCACGCCGGACTGGCGCAGCGCGCCCAGCAGCTGGGCGGAAAGGGCCGGGTCGACGAAGGGTTGCACCCCAGCCGAATAGGTCGAGAGTCGGAACGCCGGGTCGCGGCGCAGCAACTCGCGCGCTGTCATGGCGGCTTCCTCGTGGCGGCCCAGCGGCACCAGCGCGGCGATGAGGAAGCGGCGCGTGGCGTTCAGTTCCGGGTTGGCCGAGGCTGAATGCTGCAGCCAGCGCGCGGCCGATTCATGGTCGCCGCGCGCCAGGTGCGCCATGCCCACGAAGCAGCTGTAGTAGAAGCGGTCGGGGCCGCGCGGCGCCAGCGCCATAGCGCGCTCGGCCAGCGGCAGGGCCTCGTCGCCGCGCCCCAGATAGCTGAGCGCGCCGCTTTTCAGGCTCAGCGCGGAGGCGTTGTTGGGGCACACGGCCAGCGCGCGGTCGTAATGCGCCAGCGCGCCCAGCGGGTCGTGCAGCGCGCGCGCCTGATAGTGGCCATACATCACGTGGCCCATGGCGTTCTTGGGGTCCAGCTCCACGGCCTTCGCGGCCATGCTGCCCCAAGGCTCCAGTTCGCGCTGCGGGTTCTTCGACCAGCCCTGGCTGAAGGCAAAGCTGTGCCAGCGCGACGCCCAGCTGACCGGCGCGGCAAAGCCCGGGTCGCGGCGGATCGCCTGTTGCATGTGGTCGCGCGCATCGTCGAACGTGTCGCGGCGCAGCGCATCCAGCGCGTGCATGCCGCGCAGCGTGTGGTCGTAGGCGGTCAGGTCGCTGGGCGCGGTGCGCAGCGCCTTGCGCAGCTCGGCCGCGCGGATACTGGGGGCGATGCCGCCAACCACCCTTCCCACGATCTCGTCCTGCACCGCGAACAGGTCGGGCAGGCCGGTTTCGAACCGGTCCGACCACAGCACCTCGCCCTCCGTGCAGTCGCGCAGCTCGGCGGTCAGCCGCAGCCGGTCGTTGCCCTTGCGCAGCGTGCCGGTCAGCACGTAGCGCACCCCCAGCACGCGCCCGATCATGGCCGGGTCGGGGTGGGTGGCGCCCCAGCCGATCGTGGCGCTGCGGGCGGTGACCGCCAGATCGCTCAGCGCGCCCAGGGACAGCACGATGTCCTCGATCATGCCGTTGGCGAAGTAGGTCGAGCTCTCCTCGCCCGGCGGCAGCGCGAACGGCATGACCGCGACTGAAGGCGTGCCCCGCGGCGGGGGCCGCATGGGCACCCGGGCCGGGGTGGCGGGCGCAATGATGAAGGCCTGCACCGGGGCGGCGATGTTGCGCAGCTGCAGCGTGCCAATCGGCTCGGCTGCCACCTTCTCCGGCAGGTCCTGGCGTGCCAGGTCGGTCATGGCGATGCCGCCGGGCGGGGCGTGTTCCTGCAGCCTGGCGGCGATATTGACGCATTCGCCGTAAACGTCGTCGGCCGTCGCCTCGACCGGGCCGCAGGCGATGCCGATGCGGAAGGCGATGGGCGGCGCATCGGGCCGGTCGGTCAGGCGCACGTGCTTCTGCACGGCGAGCGCCCATGTGTGGGCGTCGGCGACGCTGCGGAAATCGGCCAGCACGCCATCGCCGGTCGATTTCACGATGGTGCTGCCAAGGTTGCGTGCCAGCGGCCGCAGCACGCCGAACAGCAACTCCATCCAGCGCGCGTGGGTGCGCTCGGGCTCCAGGCTCATCAGCAGCGTGTAGCCAACGATGTCGGCGAACGCGACCGCGGCGTGTCGGTGCGTTGCCGACTGCGACGCTGCCGCAGGGCTGCCGACTTCCATCATCACACGAAACGCGTTGCCCCCGCCCAACCGATCCGTCTTAATGTTTCATCATCGGTAGAATTTTATCAAGAGACGTTACGACGGGGGACGGAATGGAGTTTCGGTATGCGGTGCGGTTTCCCACCAGCAGTACGTATAGGAGCCGCCTCAAGGGCCTGGGGCGGGCCGACCTTGGCAAGGCGGTATGGAGGATAATTGGCGAAGGCGATTTACCCGATGGCAGCCGCTACCATCGCCTGTCGAGCCTCTATTGGCTTTCCGACAGTGACATCGACCAGGACGCCCCGCTGGACCTGACCGCGCAGTTCAGCTTCACCAGCGCCCGTGCGATCGAGGCCTTCCGCAAGGCACTCAAAGCAGAGGTTGACGTGCGCTTCGGCCGTGACCCACGGATCGCGGTGTCGGACACGTGGCACCCGTTCAACGCCAGCTTCGGTGTGTTCGGCACCCGCAGCATGGCGCACGAGCTGATTGGCGTGGATGCGCTGCACAAGGCCAACGCGCGGGGGCAGGGCGTGAACGTCGTGCTCGTGGACATGGGCGTTGAGGCGAACTGGGTGCGCGCGACACGCAGGCGGTTCGGCGCCACGGGCGATTTCCTGAAACAGCAGGTGCATGGCTGGTCGCGCTACGACCCCAAGTGGGACGAGAAGGCCAAAAAGTGGATCCGCAATCCCCTGGAGAGCGGCCAGGTCGCGGGCCGAACGCTTTCCGAACACGGCGCGATGGTGGCGCGCTGCATCCTCAGCATCGCGCCCGAAGCGCGTATCTGGGACGTGCCCCTGCTCGGCGATGCCGATAACCCCCCCGGGCTGTCCACCGCGACCGCGCTGCTGAACCGCATTCGCGCGTTCAAGGAGGACGGGGATGGGCGCTTTTGGTGGGAGGAGGATCCCAAAGACACACCCAAGAACAAGCTGGAAGAGCTGCGCGCAAAATTCAGGGATAAGCCCTGGGTCGTCGTCAACGCCTGGGGCGTCGTCGATACCGGCATGCTGCCCGCCAACGATTGGAAGGATGACAGCGGGGAGTACGGCGACCACCCGGACCACTTCCTGGTCAACGATGCGCCCGAGATGGAGAATGAGGGCATCGACGTGCTGTTCTGCGCCACGAACTGCGGCGAGCCTGGCCCCGATACGCGGTGCGCGGCCGAGAATTGCGGCCCGGGTTGTGGCATCATGGGGGTGAACGCGCATCCCAGCGTGCTGACGGTTGGCGCGGTGCGGGCGGATGGCGTGCCGATCGCGCAGTCCTCGCAGGGCCCTGGGCGCCTGGCGCGCAAGTGGGCCGAGTTGTTGGCGGAGAACAAGCCTCTCAGCTATCCGGCCCTGGCGGCGTTCGAGAAACCCGACCTGTGCGCGCCCAGCCATTTCTGTGAAGACGACGACATAACGGAAACCAGCCGCGGCACATCGGCGGCGGTCGCGGTGGCAGCGGGGGTGATGGCGGCGTTGCGAAGCGTGGATGGGGCCGCGGCCCTAAGCCCTGCGGAGATGCGTTCGGTGCTGCGGCAAAGTGCGATGAAATCACCCGGTCAGTTCGGGTGGGATCCCCGCCTGGGCTACGGCATCATCAACGCGGCCGAAGCGCTCTTGGAACTGAAAAAGCACCCCAAATTCCCGCAACCCACCGCCTGACCCCCCTGCCGCCGGCAGGGGGGAGGCAGCATCAGCCCGGCTGGACGGTCTGCTCGACCGGCAGGCTGCTGGTCTTCGGCTCGGGCGCCGGCATGGCGCACTGGGCGAAGGCGGTGCCGGTCAGGCTGGCGAACAGGCCAAAAGCGAGCAGGGGGGCGGCAATAACAAGGCGCATGTGTCGTCTCCCTCGGGTTGCAGGTGCGCCAGCGTGGCAGACCCGCACCCGCCGTTGCAAGCCCGAACCGTCGGCCGCGATCAGACTGGGAAGCGCAGGATTGCCGCCAGGCCGGTGCTGCCGGGAATGTCGGCCCGCCGCACCGCCAGCACGCGGCCGCCGGCCTGCAGCACGCGGCTCGCGATCTCGTCCACCACGCCATAGGCCACCGCGTCGTTCACCGCGGCGAAGCTGACCGTGCCGGCCTCGTCGATCGTGCCGGGCACGCTTTCGTCGATATCGACCATCAGGCTGTCGACCGCGCCCATGGTGGCGGCGCGCGCGGCCTGCGCGATATCGCCCGTGGCGCGGCCCTGGTTGGCGCGCAGCGCGTAGGTGTCGCGCCAATCGGCCAACTGCACCGCATACAGTTTGTCGAGCACGCCGCGGGCCTGCGCGGCCAGATCGGCGTCGCTCATGGTTTCGGTGGACCCGCCGATCGTCTCGGCGGCGAGATGCGGGTGGGTGCAAAGGCTGCGGAAGATCGCGGCCAGCGGCTCGTTGGCGGCCAGCACCAGCGGCAGGTGGCTGCCGTGCAGGCGCGCCATCAGCGCGCGGTCGACCTGGCGGGCGAACTGCGCCAGACGCACCTTGTGGCCCTCGCTGCCATGCACGCGCCCGCTGGCCGAACGGCCCAGGATGCTGGCCTTGCCGACCGCGCTGGCCGCGTCCTTCGGCATGCCGTCGACCTTGGCGTGGCCGGCCGGCAGGTCGGACGAGACCGCGACCAGCCGCACGTCGTTGCTGGCCAGCGCCAGCACGTGGCAGGCGTTGGGGAAGGTCTGGCTGCGCAGCAGCGGCTTCAGGTGGAAGCGGTCCGATACCTCGACCCGCGCGGTCAGGTGGCTGGGCAGGCGGAAGGTCTGCACCGCGTCGGGCGTGGCCAGCACGGCCAGGCTGCGCGCCTGGAAGGCCCAGAATTCGTCGTCGTCCACCAGGTCGTCCAGGTGTTCTTCCAGCTGCGCCACGCGGCGCTTGTCGGCGTTCGCGGCGTGCAGCTGGGCCACAGCTTCCTTGGCATGGTTCTTCAGCGCCACGCGGTCGGCCTGGGCGTCCTGGGTCAGCGGCGTGGTGGGCAAATAGATCGACACCGCCATGTCGGCCCGAGCGTTCGTCAGCGCCAGCAACTGGGCCGGGGTGGGGATATCGACGTGCAGCATTTCTGGCGGTCCCTTCGAATGGTTGTTCGCCGAAGGCTTAGCGCATGCGCGCGCGTGGCGCGCAAGTGCGGGGAAGCCGAGGCTGGGTTGCGCGGCCGGAAGCCTAGATCAGCCGCGCCCGGATCAGGCCGGAAACCTGTTCCACCGCCAACACCAGCACGAAGATGGCCAGAATGATGGTGCTCGCCTCGGCGTAATTGAACAGGTCCATGCTGACGGAAAGCTCGATGCCGATGCCGCCCGCCCCGACCAGCCCCAGCACCACGGAACTGCGCGTGGCGCGTTCCAGCCCAT
>VYLE01000702.1_pt1 | contig 14368 bp, 17 predicted proteins | sample 5114391 | NCBI WGS metagenome assembly VYLE01 (sample SAMN12291771, study PRJNA351875) | freshwater metagenome | isolation source: freshwater lake | place: USA: Michigan, Kent Lake | collected 2013-08-15
AGCCGCCGGCCCGCCTCGATCAAGCGACCTTGCGGTTGCGCCAGCTGTCCGCATAGGCGTCGCGCGCCACTTCCGAATAGGGGACGGGGCTGACCGTCGCGCGTATCTCGGCCTGGATGTGGCGCTCGACCGTCGGCTTCCTCGACCCGCCGTTCTCCTCGCCCCACAGCAGGGTGACCTGCGTGCCCGGCTTGGCGTGCTCGGCGTCCAGCATGGCCAGCGTCAGGCCGCGGCCTTCGTTGGCGCTGTAGCCGACCCAGGTGGACAGGCCGACGTCCCGCCCGCCCGCGCCCAGCACCCGGTCGAACTGGTGCATGGTGTAGACCGCCGACGGGAACTCGAAGAACTTCGCGCGGTCGCCCTTCTGGAAGTAGGAGCTCATGATCCGCACCAGATCCTCGCTGTCGAGCGCGAGCGTGACCTTCTGCCGGTGCGGCCCGGCCTGCTTCTTCTCGAGCGCCTCCTTGCCGATGAAGTCGTGGTCGAACTTGACGAAGGGGCCGTACCCCAGGTCCCACGGCGTCAGGTAGTAGTCCTCGATGTTGTCCGAGTAGAAGCTGCCGCCCAGCGAGGCCTTGCCCTCATAGCTCGTCGCTGGCAGCCATTCGCGATAGGGCCGCATGGCTTCGCCAGTGTAGACGGCCGGCAGCGGCGACGGGATCCAGCCGGATTCCAGGGTGTTGGAGGAATAGGTCCGGCCGCCGACCAGCTTCAGGCCGAAATCTGCTCCGGCCGCGACCAGGGCGGCGTGGACCTCGTCCTTCTCTTCCCACGGCCCGAACAGCTCGAAGCCTGGCTGGCCGGCCATGCCATGACGCAGCGTCAGGGTCGTCATGTGGAAGAACTTCAGCTCCGGCGGCGTGTGACCCAGCGCCTTCTCCATGAGCTTCATCGCGTTCGGGCCCTGGATCTGGTACCGGTACGACTTGCGGTTCTGGGGGTCGGGGCGGACGGCGGTGCGCTCGTCGCGGGCGACGCGCACGTCCCAGCCGCTGGTCGCGGCGTGATACTCGACCCATTCGATGGTCGGGGCGCGACCCACCATGTTGAAGGTGTTCTCGGCCAGATAGAACAAGATCACGTCGCCGATGACGTAGCCGTCGTGGCTGACCGGCACGAACTGCTTGGCGCGGTCTGGCACGAAGCCCTTGAAGCTGTTGATGCCCAGGCTGTTCAGCATGGCGAAGGCGTCGGGCCCTTCCACCAGCAGGTCGACCATGTGGTAGCTCTGATTGAACAGGACGCAGGTCTGCTGCCAGGCGATCTGTTCGTCGCGCCAGTTGCTGTATTCGGCCGGCACGCCTGGATAGGCGTTCGGCCCCGCCTGCTGGTTGCGCAGGAAGTCGGGGATGTTTTTGACGCCGTTCAGGACGTCCTGCAGGCTCTGGGTCATGGGGTCTCCTCCTTGAGTTTCTTGTTCAGGCGACGCGGGGAACGGGAAGGGAAACGGGCTCGGCCGCGAGCCATTCGGCCACGGCGGCGACGAAGGCGTCCGGCGCCTCGGCCGGCAGCATGTGCCCGGCTCCGTCGATGATCTTCAGGGTCGCGCCCGGGATGGCGGCGGCGATGGCGCGATGCTGCTCCGGCGGGCTCCACTGATCCTGCGAACCGCAGAGCACGAGCGTCGGACAGCCGATCGTGGGCAGCAGTCGTTCGACCTCGGGCCGATGCAACAGGGCCGCGATCTGACGTCGATAGGTCTCGACGCCCGCCTGGGTGCACATGACCCGCAGCGGCCCCATCAATGCTTCGTCCTCGCTGCGATCCGACGCCACCATCGGCGGAAGCCAGCGATCCACGAGCGCGCCCGCTCCCTCGGCCAGACCGACGTCGAGAAGGGCGTGCCGGGCGTTCGCCTCACCTGGCCGGGTCAGATGAACGCCGGTCGACACCAAGGCCAGGCGATCGACGCGATCAGGATGCCGCCGAACGATTTCGAGCGCCACTCGCCCGCCCATCGAGTGACCGAGGACCGAGATCCGCGCCGGCGCGCCTTCCAGCGCGCGATCCACCATTTCGGTCAGGGTGTCTGCCTCGCCGTACCCCATCGGGGCGATCGTAGGACGTGTCAGCGATAAGGCCTCATTCGGCCAGATGCGCGCGTCGCACAGTAGACCAGGCAGGAGCAAAAGCGGTGCTGCCATCGATTCCGACATCTCCCCTCCCTGCCCATTTCACCTTCACATACTTGAACTCTTCATCTATACGAATAACCAGACGCCCGCTAGAGGCTGTCGCAGGGTCGTGTCGGCGCGACCAGGGGAGGCTTGATGCTGGACGCAGAGCGAGCGAGCGCAGCAGACGCCACGCGCCTGTCCGCGCTGCTGCACGCTTTCTCGCTGGAAATGACCGCCAAGGACGTCCCCGCGCTGGAGGAAGCCGCAGGCCTCATCCCCCAAGGCACGCGGATCGCCATCGCCTTCCTGCCCAGTGAGAGTTTTGAACAGCGCCTTCATGCCGCGATACGCGTGCGGGCCTTGGGGTTCGACCCCGCGCCGCACCTGTCCGCTCGGCGGATCGAGTCCGAGGCGGATCTCCGCACATTCCTGGAGCAGCTCGCCAGCCGGGCCACCATCCGTCGCCTGTTCGTCGTCGCCGGCGATCCGCCCGAGCCGCTCGGTCCCTATTTCGACGCTCTGTCCCTGATCCGATCCGGCATGTTGGCCGACCTGGGGCTGGAGAGCGTCGGTGTCTCCGGCTATCCGGAGGGTCATCCCGACATCGGCGAGCCGGCTCTGTGGGGCGCCATGTTCGACAAGCGCGACGCGCTGGCCGAACTCGGCATCTCCATGACCATCCTGACCCAGTTCGGGTTCGACCCGGACGCCATCGTCGACTGGACCGGCAGGGTGCGCGATCACGGGATCGACGCCCTGATCCGCATCGGCGTGCCGGGACCGTCCGGCATCAAGACCCTGATGCGGTTCGCCGCCCGCTGCGGCGTCGGGACCTCGGCCAAGGTCATGAGCCGATATGGCCTGTCCATCGCCAACCTGATCGGCTCGGCCGGACCTGACCGCCTGGTTCACGACCTCGCGGGCCAGCTGGACCTGGACCGCCACGGTCCGCTCAGCCTGCACTTCTACCCCTTCGGCGGCATTGCCAAGACCGCCCAGTGGGTCAGCGATTTCCGCGCCGCCCACGCCGCCTGACCGCTTTCGGAGACAGCATGTCCGACATCTGCGTCCTGACCCTGTCCTGCGACGACCAGCCGGGCCTGGTCGCCAAGGTCGCCGGCTTCCTCTTCGACCAGGGCGCCAACATTCTGGAGGCGGGGCAGTTCGACGACCGCGACGCGGGTCGCTTCTTCATGCGGGTGTTGTTCGAGCTGACAGCGGACGCCATGGATGTCGACGCGTTGCGCCAGGCTTTCACGCCGATCGCATCGGCCCACGCCATGACCTGGAGCCTGCGCAACACCGCCGAGAAGCGGCGCGTGCTGATGCTGGTGTCGAAGTTCGACCACTGCCTGGGAGACCTGCTGTATCGCGAGCGGACCGGCGAACTGCCCATGGAGGTCGTGGGGATCGTCTCCAATCACCCGCGCGAGGTGCTCAAAATCTCCCTGATCGGCGACATCCCCTTCCACCACCTGCCGATCTTGCCAGACACCAAGCCGCAGCAGGAAGCCGCCATCAAGCGCATCGTGGAGGAGACCGGCGCCGAGCTCGTCGTGCTCGCCCGCTACATGCAGGTGTTGTCCGACGACATGGCGGAATATCTGTCGGGCCGCTGCATCAACATCCACCACAGCTTCCTGCCGGGCTTCAAGGGAGCCAAGCCCTATCATCAGGCCCATAGCCGCGGTGTGAAGATGATCGGCGCAACCGCTCACTACGTCACCGCCGACCTGGACGAAGGACCCATCATCGCCCAGGACGTCGAGACCATCACCCACGCCGACCGGCCCGACGATCTGGTCAGGAAGGGCCGCGACATCGAGCGGCGGGTGCTGGCCAAGGCGGTCGCCTTCCACCTTCAGGACCGGGTCCTGCTGAACGGCTCCAAGACCGTGGTGTTCAGCGACTGATGCCGGTCGAGGCGCACCTTCTCCAGAGGCGCGGTCGCCGCCGCCCCGACCGACGACGCCGCCCGTCGACGTCAGCCGGCGTGACGAAAAACGTGGTTCTGATAAGCATTCATCAGACGGCCCGTCAGAGGCCGCGCAGGGAGGATTTTCGATGACGGACCCCAGGACGCTGGTCGATCAGGCCCGCATGTCGCGGTTCCAGTGGACGGTCGTCCTTCTGATGATCGGGCTGAACGCGCTCGACGGTTTCGACGTCCTGTCGATCAGCTACGCCTCGCCCGGCATCGCCGCAGACTGGGGGATCGACCGCGCGGCGCTCGGCATCGTTCTGTCGATGGAGCTGGTCGGAATGGCCATCGGCTCGCTGCTGCTGGGCAACGTCGCGGACGCCGTCGGACGGCGAAAAACCATCCTCGGCTGTCTGGTGGTGATGTCCGGCGGAATGTTCGCCGCCGCGACCGCGACCGACATAACCACACTCTGCATCTATCGCGTCATCACGGGGCTGGGCATCGGCGGTATGCTGGCCGCTATCAACGCGGCGGTGGCCGAGGCCGCCAACGCCAAGCGAAGAGCCCTGTGCGTCGTCCTGATGTCGGCCGGCCTGCCCCTCGGTTCGGTGCTGGGCGGTCTGGTGTCGGGCGAATTGCTGAAGATCTACGATTGGCCGGCCGTCTTCATCCTCGGCGGAGTAGCTACCGCCTGCTTCATTCCGCTGGTGCTGTGGCTCGCCCCGGAATCCATCGCCTTCGAGATGCACAAGCGCGGTCCCGGCGCGCTGGAGCGAATCAACAAGACCCTCAGACGCATGGGGCACGGCGCCCTCTCCGCCCTGCCCGACGCCCCGGCCATCAAACCCAAGGCCGGCCTGGCGCTGCTGTTCTCGCCGGCCTTCGCCACGCTCGCCATGCTGCTTGCGGCATCCTACTTCGCCCACATCATTACCTTCTACTACATCATCAAGTGGATCCCGAAGATCGTCGTGGACATGGGCTTCCCACCCCCCACCGCGGCCGGTGTGTTGGTCTGGGCCAGCACAGGCGGGGCGCTCGGCGCCCTCACGCTGGGGCTCTTGACCCTCAAGGCGCGCGTCACCGCCCTGACGATCGGGGCGATGCTGCTCGCGACCATCGCCGTCATCGGCTTCGGCCAGGGCTGGGAAACTCTGAACGAGATTACGATCGCCGCCGCCGTCGCGGGGTTCTTCACCAACGCCCCGATCGTCGGCCTCTACGCCATCGTGGCCCAATCCTTCCCGACCGAGCTCCGGGCCACCGCGACCGGCTTCATCATTGGTGTGGGGCGAGGCGGCGCGGCCCTGGCGCCGGCCTTGGCGGGCATCCTGTTCCAGGCCGGTTGGTCCCTGCCGACGGTCTCGATCATTCTGGGTCTGGGGGCCACGCTCGCGGCGCTGATGCTGTTCCTGGCGCGAGGCGGCATCGCGCGCAACGCAGCGATGTCATCCAGTCCCGCAGCGCGCTGAGAGGGACCCTGAGACGCCATGAAAAGCGTCTGGTCGTGCCGACGGGCTGACATCCGGGGCGGTTCTGCTAGAAGCCGCCCCCATGAGCGCGCCCCAGAAACCCCCCGCCGAACTCGCCGTTGAATGGGGTCTGGCCCCAGGTGAGTATCAGGTCATCCTGGACCGGCTGGGCCGCGAGCCCAATCCGGTGGAACTGGGCGTCTTCTCGGTGATGTGGTCCGAGCACTGCTCCTACAAGTCCTCCAAGATCCACCTGTCGAAGTTCCCGACCAAGGGGCCGCGCGTCATCTGCGGGCCGGGCGAGAACGCGGGCGTCATCGACATCGACGACGGCGACGCCTGCATCTTCAAGATGGAGAGCCACAACCACCCCAGCTTCATCGAGCCCTATCAGGGCGCGGCGACAGGTGTGGGCGGCATCATGCGTGATGTCTTCACCATGGGCGCGCGACCCGTGGCCCTCCTCAACGCCCTGCGGTTCGGCGACGTCGATCACGAGAAGACCAGGCGCCTGGTCAAGGGCGTGGTCTCGGGCATCGGCGGTTACGGCAACTGCGTCGGCGTGCCCACCGTGGCCGGCGAGACCAACTTCCACGCCGGCTACAACGGCAACATCCTGGTCAACGCCATGTGCGTGGGCCTGGCGAAGGCGGACAGCATCTTCTACTCGGCCGCGCCGGGCGCGGGCATGTCGGTCGTCTATTTCGGCTCCAAGACCGGCCGCGACGGCATCCACGGGGCCACCATGTCCTCAGCCGAGTTCGACGACGAATCCGAGGCCAAGCGCCCGACCGTTCAGGTCGGCGATCCCTTCGCCGAAAAGCTGCTGATCGAGGCGACGCTGGAGCTGATGGCGTCCGGCGCCGTCGCCGCCATCCAGGACATGGGCGCGGCGGGCCTGACCTCCTCCTCCGTCGAGATGGCGGGCAAGGGCGGCGTCGGCATCGAACTGGACATGGACAAGGTGCCCCAGCGCGAAGAGGGCATGACGGCCTATGAGATGATGCTGTCCGAAAGCCAGGAGCGCATGCTGGCGGTGCTGAAGCCCGGCCGCGAGGAGGACGGCTATCGCATCTTCCAGAAGTGGGGTCTGGACGCCGCCGTCATCGGCCGCACCACCGACACCGGCCGGCTGGTGCTGAACCACCACGGCGAGGTCGTCTGCGACGTGCCACTGGCCCCCCTGTTCGACGACGCGCCGCTGTATGACCGCCCCTGGATCCAGCCCGAGCTCCAGCCGCGCATCGCCCCCGCCGACGTGCCCGCGCCCGAGGTCTGGGAGGACGCGGTGCTGAAGGTCCTGACCTGCCCCGACATGGCGTCCAAGCGCTGGATCTGGGAGCAGTACGACCGCCACGTCATGGCCGACACCCTGCAGGATTCCGCCACCGGCGCCGACGCCGGCGTGGTCCGCGTCCACGGCACCGACAAGGGCCTGGCGATGACGAGCGACGTCACGCCCCGCTACGTCCAGAACGACCCCTACGAGGGCGGCAAGCAGGCCGTGGCCGAGGCCTGGCGCAACCTGACGGCCGTGGGCGCGCGGCCCATCGCCATCACCGACAACCTGAACTTCGGCAATCCGCAGCGGCCCGAGATCATGGGCCAGATCGTGCGCGCCATCGACGGCATGGCCGAGGCCTGCCGCGCGCTCGACTTCCCGGTCGTGAGCGGGAACGTGTCGCTGTACAACGAGACCAACGGCGTCGCCATTCCGCCGACTCCGACCGTAGGCGGCGTGGGCCTGCTGCCAAACTACGACGTGGTCGCGGGCTTCTCGACCATGGCAGAGGGCGACACGCTGGTCCTGATCGGCGAAACGGTCGGCGAGCTCGGCGCCTCGATCTACCTGCGCGAGGTGCTGGGCCGCGAGGACGGCGCCCCGCCGCCCGTCGATCTGGCGCTGGAGAGGAAGACCGGCGACTTCGTGCGTGCCGAGATCGAGGCCGGCCGCCTGACCTGCGTCCACGACCTGTCCGACGGCGGCCTGATCGGGGCGGCGGCCGACATGGCGCTGGCGTCCGACACCGGCGTGGTGCTGGACGCGACCAGCGCGACCCATGCGCACATCCTCCTGTTCGGCGAGGATCAGGCCCGATACCTCGTCGCCGTTCCGGATGCGGAGGCGCTGATCGAGGCGGCGCGCGGGGCGGGGCTGCACGCGTCGGTCGTGGGTCACGCCAAGGGCGACGCCTTCGCCTCGAAGGACCTATTCAGCATCCCGCTGAAGCACCTGCGCGAGATTCACGAAGGATGGATGCCCCGATGGATCGAAGGCTGATCGCCCTCACGACGCTGTCGCTGGGTCTGGCGCTGGCCGCCTGCGAGGGCGGCGGCGATCCGGTCCAGCAGGCCATGCGCGACGCCGCCACCGCGAACCAGAACGCCGCCTATGCCGAACAGGCCGCCGACCCCCACGCGGGCCACGGCGGCGCGGGCGCGCCCTCGACTGGCGACGCCGCCTTCGCCGAGGTCGAGGCCGAGATGCACCAGCGCATGGGCCAGGCCTCCGGCGCGACGGTCGATGAGGCCTACATCGCCAAGATGATTGAACACCACCGCGGCGCTGTCGCCATGGCCGAGGTCGCCCTAGCTCAGTCGCAGGATCCAGAGATCCGCCGCATGGCCCAGGCCGTCGTCGATGCCCAGACGCGCGAGATCGCCGAGATGCGGACATGGAAACCGGCCGCCCGCTGACGCGAACGACCGGTCTTCAATTAGGCACGAAGGGTCAGTTCTGCTCGGTGATGTAGAGCGTTGAGGACCCCGCCTGACCGACGGCCCCCACCCAGATGTCGTAGGAGCCGCTTTGAGGCGTGCCCCAGCGCAGGATGGGATTGAGGCCCTCCGAGTCGTCGACGCAGTACCACCGACCGTCCGGCGCGTTGATCACCAGACTGGTGTCGACGTCGGCGTCGACCGCGAACGTCAGCGGGAACGAGCCGGCCCGATAGGTGAACTCATAGTCCGGGGCGTCGGCGATCATGCCGACGCAGGACCCACCCAGCGCGCGCGAAGCGTCGATGCCGCCGCCGGAGTAGATGCTGACCGTGATCGGATCGGGCGTGAAGCCGGCGCTCTTTCGCACGCCGCCGGCCGTCGCATTGAGGCTCGGGGTCTGGGCGGCCGCGGCCGAGGCCGCGAGGACCATGGCCAGGGCGCAAACGATGGATAAAGGACGCATTGTCCCCTCCTCTCCGGTGTTGAGATGACGAACCCTAGAGCGGGCTCTCGGAGATCAGCAGGGTGCCGCCCGTGGGCTCACCCACCGCGCCGACCCACACGTCGTACTGACCGCTCGGGGCCGATCCCCAGGTCAGAACCGGGTTCAGTCCGTTGGAGTCGTCATTGCAGTAGTAACGGCCGTCCGGACCATTGATGATCAGGCTGGTGTCGCCCCCGGAGACGTGGCTGAACGACAGGGTTCCGCCCTGGCTGCGGAAGTTGACGACGACGTCGGGGCTGCCCGCGATCATGCCGACGCAGGAGCCGCCCAGGTTGGAGGCGTCTTCGCCCCCGCCGGAGTAGACGTCCACTTCCACGGGATCCGGCAGGAAACCCGCCGACAGGTTGACCGTCTGCTGGGCCGAGGCCGAGGACGCGCACAGGGCCAGCGCCACAGCGCCCGCCGTAAGAAACAGAGATTTCATGATGGTCTTCTCCAAAGCGCAGCCCCCGCTGCGTGTCTTCAACTTGAACAGGCCAAGCGTCGCCTTACAACCTTCTTGTTTCTGACGACGCGTCACCGAGGCTGGAAAGCAAAAAGGGCACCAGAGGCGCCCTTCGGCTGGATGAAGGCGATGGATCAGTCGCCGAAGACGCTGCCCTCGGTGACGATCACCGTCGAGGAGACGGGTTCGCCGACCGCGCCGACCCAGATGTCGTACTGTCCACTCGGCGCCGAATCCCAGCCCAGAGACGGGTTCAGGCCGTTGGCGTCGTCATTGCAATAATACCGGCCATCTGGGCCGTTGATGATCAGGCTGGTGTCTCCGTCGGCCACCACACCGAAGGAAAGCGGCCCCCCGTTCGAGCGGAAGTTGACCACCACGTCGGGGCTGCCCGCGACGGAGCCGACGCAGCCGCTGCCGAGGTCAGACGCGTCGTTGGGTCCGCCCGACACCACATCGAAGGTCACGGGATCGGGGACAAAACCGGCCGACAGCGACACGGACTGCTGGGCGGATACGGAGGACGCGCACAAAGCCAGGACGGACGCCCCGGCGATCAGGAACACGGATTTCATGGGTCTTCTCCAAAACGCAGCCCCCGCTGCGCGCGCTACACTGCGCCCGACAAGCTTTGCCGTTCAAGCCCACGGTTCCTGACGGGCGAAGAGGAAGTGTCACATGCACCCGCTAAGCGAGGGCGAGCAGTCCAGAGGAGCATCCATGTCCCCGATCCTGTCGCGTCGATCCCTGATGGTGGGTCTGGGCCTCGGCTCGGTTCTGAGCGGCGTATCAACCCGTGCGTCGCTGGCGCAGGCGGTGTTCGAGGACAATCCCTTCCAGCTGGGCGTGGCGGCGGGAGATCCCCTGCCCGACGGCTTCGTGATCTGGACGCGGCTGGCCCCCAGACCGCTGGAGCCCGACCACGGCATGCCGTCCCAGCCGATGGCGGTGACCTGGGAAGTGGCCACCGACGCCAGCTTCGGCACGGTGGCCCGCTCCGGCGAGGCCGTCGCCCGGCCCGAACTGGGCCACGCCGTCCATGTCGAAGTCGATGGTCTGGAGCCGGGCCGTCCCTACTTCTATCGCTTCACCGCCGGGCGCGAGCGCTCGTCCGTCGGTCGCGCCAAGACCATGCCGGTCCGGGGCGCGGCGCTGGACCGCGTCCGCTTCGGCGTCGTCGGATGCCAGGCCTATGAGAGCGGCTACTACACGGCCCACCGCAAGATCGCGGCCGAGGATCTGGACTTCATCTACTGCTACGGCGACTACATCTACGAGGGCCGCGGCAACCGCATCTACGGCACGACCAGCCCGCAGGAGAACCCGCGCGTCCACATCGGCGGCGAGGTCTATACCGTCACCGACTACCGCCAGCGCTACGCCCAGTACAAGATGGACACGGACCTCCAGGCAAGCCACGCCTCGGCCGCCTGGTTCACCACTTGGGACGACCACGAGATCGACAACAACTGGGTCTCCGACATCGACCAGGACGGCACCGATCCGGCCGTCTTCGCGCTGCGGCAGGCGGCGGCGATGCAGGCCTACTACGAGCACATGCCGCTCCGCCGCTCGTCTTTCCCGCGCGGATCGGCGATGCAGCTGTACCGTCGGGCCGTCTATGGCGACCTGCTCGACCTCAACCTGCTCGACACGCGCCAGTACCGCACCGACCAGCCCTGCGGCGACCGCTTCAACACCACCTGCGACGGCGTCAATGACCGGAACGCCCAGGTGCTGGGCGAGGCGCAGGAGGCCTGGCTGCTGAACAACCTGAACCGATCCGAGGCGACCTGGAAGGTTCTGGCTCAGCAGATCATGGTCATGGACCTGGACCGCGATCCCGGCGAGGGTGTGGGCAAAAACAACGACAGCTGGGCCGGCTACCGCGTGCCGCGCGAGCGGCTGTTGCGCCACATCCGCGACCGCCGCATCGCCAACACCGTGGTCCTGACCGGCGACGAGCATCAGAACTATGCCGGGGAGCTCTACATCGACGGTCGCAGCCCGGAGGGCGAACCCATCGCCACGGAGTTCGTCTCGACGTCCATCAGTTCCGGCGGCGACGGCCAGGACGCCCGCGCCGACCAGGCCGCCTTCCTGTCCGCCAATCCTCAACTGAAGTTCCGCAACAGCCAGCGCGGCTATGTCGTATGCGACGTGACGCCGGAGCGCTGGCAGACCGAGTTCAAGGTTCTGGACCAGATCCAGAACCGCAACGGGAACCTCTCCACGCGTCAAACGATGGTGGTCGAGCGGGGCAGCGCGCGGCTGCAGACCGCCTGACCGGAGAAGACCCATGGCCTATGTCGACGGCTTCGTGCTGGCGGTGACGAAGGATCGGCTGGACGACTACCGCAAGATCGCCGCCGACGCCGCCGCCATCTGGAAGGAGTACGGCGCGATCCGCACGGTCGAGGCGGTCGCCGACGACGTGCCCTACGGCGAGCTGACGTCCTTTCCCCGCGCGGTCCAGGCGAGCGAGGACGAGGTGGTGATCTTCTCGTGGATCGAATACCCGGACAAGGCGACGCGCGACGCCTGCAACGAGAAGGTCATGGCCGACCCGCGCATGAAGATGGCGTCCGAAGGCGTCATCAACGGCAAGACCATGATCTTCGGCGGCTTCATTCCCTTTGTCGACAGCGCCGACTGAAGGCTCACGCCGCGACCGGCACGCTCTGGCTCAGGCGGCCGCCCACCCGGATCGGCTCGATACGGGTGGCGAGACCCGTGCGGTCGTCCGTCTCGACATAGACGCCGCACACCGTCGCCGGACCCGATGCCGGCGAATAGCGCCCCTGCGAAATCCGCGTGGTGAACCGCCGGAGCGGCTCTTCCTTCTCGTTGCCAATGACGGAGTCGTAGTCGCAGCAGCCGCCGGCGTCGGTCTGATAGGCCGTGCCGCCCGGCAGGATCTGGGCGTCGGCGGTCGGAACATGGGTATGGGTGCCGATCACCAGGCTGGCCCGCCCGTCGCAGAAGTGACCCATGGCCATCTTCTCCGAGGTCGCCTCCGCGTGCATGTCGACGATGACGGCGTCGGCGACGGCTCCCAGCGGCGCGGCGTTCAGCTCGCGATCCACGGCGCTGAACGGATCGTCCATCGGGTCCATGTGGACGCGGCCCAGGACGTTCATGACTAGAACCGTCTGGCCGCTGTGGGTCTCGAACAGATTGGCCCCCGCGCCCGGCGCGTCCATCAGGCGCGGATAGTTCACCGGCCGGATCAGCCGCGGCTCGCGCACGATGTAGGTCAGGGCCTCGCGCTGGTCCCAGGAATGGTTGCCCAGCGTCAGACAGTCGGCTCCGGCCATGAACAGCTCGCGCGCCGTGTTCTCGGTGATGCCGAACCCGCCCGCCGCGTTCTCGGCGTTAACCACGACGAAGTCGAGCTTCAGGTCGCGCTTCAGCGCCGGCAGGTGATCGGTCAGGCCGTCGCGGCCGGACTTGCCGATCACGTCTCCGAAGAACGCCAGTCTCATGCGGGGCCCGCCTTTCGGGCGGGGGTATAGCCGACCTCGGTCAGAACGCCATGCAGCGCAATGTCATGGGGCTCGACCGGCAGCCGCTCGACCCTCTGCCCCGAGTAAGCCAGGCCGATGCGGAGGGCCTGGGAAATAGACGCGAACGTCCGATCGTAATGCCCCCCGCCCTGCCCCAGTCGTCCACCGAAATCGTCGAAGGCCAGCAGCGGCGTCAGAATCAGGTCGGGCTTCAAGACCTCGGCCAGCGGCAGGGGGGCAGGGCATCCCGCAGCGTCGACTTCCAGAGGATCGCCCGGCGTCCAGCGGCGGAAGATCATGGGCGCGTCGCGGTCGATGACGACGGGAAGGCAAAGGGTCCGGCCCTGCGTGGCGAGAGCCTCGGCAACAGGTCGCGGATCGAGCTCGCTGCCGATGGCGCAGTAGACCGCGATGCAGGACCCGAAAGGGACACGGTCGACATGCCCAGCGACCTTTTCGGACGCTCGCGGATCGGCCGCTGCCAGCTGCCGCCGCAGGGCGCGCGCCTCGGCGCGAAGACCTGGCTTGTCGAGGACGGTCAGACGCGCGTCCGCGCGTTCTGGTCGTAGGTCCGGATCACGACGCCCAGATAGACCACGACCCAGGCCCCCATTCCGACCCACACCCAGGGCTGCTCTGCTAAGGCTCCGGTCAGTCCCATGAGGAGGACAAAGGCACCTGTCACGGCCCAACCTTCCCAACTCGCCGGAGACGCGCCCCAACCGATGAGCTTCGGTCCGAACCAGCCGCACTTCATGACCTGCTCCAGCAAAGAGAGGGTGGGGTGGCGGCGCCATGAGAGCCGTGAAGGACGGTTTAAATCCTCTCGAGCCTGGGTAACCAGGTGGGCTCCGTGTACCCGGCCCCACGGGGCCAGACAGGGACAGATCCCTTCGAGTGAATTAAGGCCGCGAGGATATGTTGCCTTCGACGTGAGCCACAGCTGACCCGCCGGGCGAGAAGATAGGCCGTCCGGCCCCACCTTTCCAGAGGCGCCTAAAGCCCCTGGGCGATCTTCTCGATGCGGGCCGCGACTGCGTTCAGCGCCTCGGCGACACCGGCATCGGACGGGGCAGCCGTCTGGCTCACCACTGTGGGGCCCGCCGACAGTCTGGCCTCGTGCAGCTCGTCCGCGAGCAGAAGCGCGCCCATCAGAAACAGCCGCAAGTCCCCGACATGCCCCACCTCGGAGGCGACCTGTCGCACGTTGGCGTCGAACTGCTTGGCCAGAATGCGGACGCGCTCTTCTTGTCCGTCGGCGCAGCCGACCGCGTAGGGCCGTCCATTGATCTCGACCGTCACGGTCGCCATCAGGCGACCTCGTCCGCGTGAGCGTCGGCCAAGGCTTCGCGCACGGCCGTGGCGGCACGGCCCAAGGCCTCGGACGCTTCGCGCCCGGCGGCTTCCAGCGCCCGAACGCGCGCTGAGCTGTCGTCGTCAGACGACGGCGGGGCCGGCAGGGCGAACAGGTCGTCCTCCGAAACGACCGGAGCCAACTTAAGCGCGTGAATCTTGCGTTCCAGCGTGTTCAGCGCGCGGTCGAGACGGTCGCGGGCGGCGGTGGTGGCGTCGGCCATCGGTCGCTTCCTCCAGATTTCGTATAGAACCCGCCACGGCCGCGCGGTAAAGCGGCGCCGCCTCCCTTTTTCCGCCTCCCGACGAAAGTTCCGCCCGTGGC
>VYLE01000677.1_pt1 | contig 14279 bp, 17 predicted proteins | sample 5114391 | NCBI WGS metagenome assembly VYLE01 (sample SAMN12291771, study PRJNA351875) | freshwater metagenome | isolation source: freshwater lake | place: USA: Michigan, Kent Lake | collected 2013-08-15
GGGCCGGTCTCGCCCGAGCGGGCCTGGCCGACGGCCACGCGCACGTCGGCCTCGGTCACCGCGGCCCCGGAATCGGCCTGGGCGGCGAGTGCGGCGATGGCCCGCTTGGCAAGGCTGCGGGCCCGGCCATCACCGTCCACGGAAACGCCGCCGCCGGGCGTCTCGACCAGCACCTTGAAGGCGTCCTCGATCAGGGCGGCGTGACGGCTGCCGGGACCGGCGACCGCGCGGGACGCGGCGTCGGACAGCGGCAGGAATTCAGGAATGCGACTCACGCGGGCTCCAACACTTCGGCCAGTTCACCGGTGAGGCTTCCCTTGTGGCCGGTGACAATCTTCACCGGAACGATCTGACCGACCAGATGGTCCGGCCCGTCGAGATGAACCGGTTGCAGATAGGGACTGCGGCCGCCCAGCTGTCCCTCCCGGCGGCCCCGCTTCTCGATCAGCACGGGCAGCACCTTGCCGGCCTGGGCCTCGTTGAAGGCCTGCTGTTGCTGGCCGAGCAGGGCGTTCAGCCGCTGCAGCCGCTCATCCATCACCTCTTCGGCGATCTGGCCAGGCATGGCCGAGGCCGGCGTGCCCGGCCGGCGGCTGTACTTGAAGGAGAAGGCGGATGCGTATTTGACCTCGGCCACCAGATCGAGCGTCGCCTGGAAGTCCTTTTCCCGCTCGCCGGGGAAGCCGACGATGAAGTCGCAGGACATGGCGATGTCCGGCCGCGCGGCGCGGATGCGCTCGACCAGGCGAAGATAGCTCTCGGCCGTGTGGTCGCGGTTCATGGCCTTCAGGATCCGGTCCGACCCCGCCTGCACCGGCAGGTGCAGATAGGGCATCAGTTCCGGCAGGTCGCCATGGGCGGCGATCAGCGCCTCGTCCATGTCGCGCGGATGGCTGGTGGTGTAGCGGATGCGGTCGAGGCCATCGACCTTGGCCAGCTGGCGGACAAGCGCCGCAAGGCCGCCCGGGGCGCCGTCATAGGCGTTGACGTTCTGACCCAGCAGGGTGACCTCGCGGACGCCCTTTTCGGCGAGGCCCCTGGCCTCGGTCAGGATCGCCTCGGCCGGCCGCGACCACTCGGCGCCGCGGGTATAGGGCACGACACAGAAGGTGCAGAACTTGTCGCAGCCTTCCTGCACGGTGAGGAAGGCGGTGACGCCGCTGACGTGGCGGGTCTCCGGCAGGGCGTCGAACTTCTCTTCCGGCGAAAACTCGGCGGCCAGGCCTTCGCCCTTGGCCCGGTGGGCGCGGGCGATCAGTTCCGGCATCTGGTGATAGGCCTGCGGCCCGACCACCAGGTCGACCGCCGGCTGGCGGCGCATGATTTCGGCGCCCTCGGCCTGGGCGACGCAGCCTGCTACCGCGATGGTCATGACGCCATCGCCGGCCTCGGCCTTGCGGGCCTTCATCCGCTTGATCTGGCCCAGTTCCGAATAGACCTTCTCGGTGGCCTTCTCGCGGATGTGGCAGGTGTTGAGCACGACCAGATCGGCGCCTTCCGGATCGTCCGTCATGCCATAGCCCAGCGGCCGCAGGACATCGGCCATGCGCTCGCTGTCATAGACATTCATCTGACAGCCGTAGGTCTTGATGTAGAGACGCTTCTGGGGCGCGGTCGTCGTCATGCCGGGGTTATGGGGGGCGAGCGCCGGACTCGCAAGGTTAGAACCCTCCCTCCCCTTTATGGGGAGGGACAGCGAGGCAAAGCCTCGCAGGGTGGGGAACTGTAGGGAAGGATCACCAACATTCGGAGATTGGCGAGCCGCATCCGACCTCCCCACCCGTCACGCGGTGCGTGACACCCTCCCCATAAAGGGGAGGGATGGGCGCCATTGCCCCTATTGGGTGGTCTTCTCGGAGTCTTCGAGCGGCATGCCGTAGAGTTCGAGCCGGTGATCGACCAGCCGGTACCCCAGCTTGCGGGCGATGGCCTGTTGCAGACGTTCGATCTCCTCATCGACGAACTCGACGACCTGGCCGGTCTTCATGTCGATCAGGTGATCGTGGTGGTGGTCGGGCGCTTCCTCGTAACGGCTGCGGCCGTCGCGGAAGTCGTGACGCTCGATGATGCCGGCCTCTTCGAACAGACGAACCGTCCGGTAGACCGTGGCGATCGAGATGTGCGGGTCGACGTCGTGGGCGCGGCGGTACAGCTCCTCGACGTCCGGATGGTCCTGCGCGCCCGACAGCACGCGGGCGATCACCCGGCGCTGGTCCGTCATCCGCATGCCTTTTTCGACGCAAAGCTTTTCAAGACGGTCCATGGGGCCTCCAGCGAGTCGCGGGCAAGATAGTCACCGCGAGGCTAGCTGTTAAGGGATAGCCGCATCACGAGCGCGTCTGTCGGCGGCCCGCCGTCGGTGTGGGCATAATAGCCCCGCCGGCGCCCGACGATCTCGAATCCGAGCCCCCGGTACAGTCCCAGCGCCGCGACATTGTCGTCGGCCACCTCGAGGAACAGGACCTCGGCCCCCAGCGCCAGGGCCCGCACCATCGCCGCCTCGACCAGTCGTCGCGCCAGGCCCTGCCGTCGGGCGGCCGGCGCCACCGCCAGGGTGATGATTTCCGCCTCCCCGGCCAGGGCCCGGGCGAGGATGAAGCCGCCGTCCTCGGCGACCACGAAGGTCCCCGGGGTCTCGAGCAGGCCGGCGATCTCGGCCGCGGTCCAGGGATGATCGAAGGCCTGGGCGTGCAGGTCCGCGAGCCGAGGCGGGGAGCCGTCAGGCATAGGGGTCGATACCCCCCGGCAATTTCGCATCCGGGGTGCGTAGATACAGCGGCCGCGCGACCGGGATCGGCTCGCGAACCGCCGCCGCCAGCCGCGCCACCCAGGCCGGATCAGGCCCGCCGGGCGTCTCCACCTTCGCCCCGGGGATCAGTCCCGCCAGCAACGGGGCCCCGGACCCTACCAGGGTCACCGGCCCATCCCCGGCCAGCTCCGCCAGCCGGGCGCTCGCCGTCTCGGCGGCCAGGGCGTCGGGCGCCATCAGCGGCGCCCCGTCGCGGAACGCCTGCAGGTAGATCTGGCCCCGTCGCGCATCGACCGCCGCGCAGACGAACCCCGTCCGTCCCGCCGCCAGCGCCGGCAGGGAGCCGACCCCGACCAGCGGAACCGAGAGGGCCGCGCTAAGCCCCTTGGCGAAGGCCAGCCCGACTCTCAGGCCGGTGAAAGAGCCGGGCCCCACGGTCGAGGCGATACGGTCCAGGCCTGCAAACCCGAACGGCGCCATCATCCCGGCCACCATCGGGGCCAGCCGCTCCTGATGCCCCCGGCTCATCGGCTCGGAGACGGCGGCCAGCACCTCGTCCCCGTCCAGAAGGGCGGCGGAACAGGCGTCCAGGCAGGTATCGACGGCGAGGATGCGCACCTAGTTGAGCGGAGCCTGCCAGAGGAACTCGCGCAGGAAGCCGTCCGCCAGCTGGGCGCTGTCCGGCGCATCGCCGGGATTGCCGGCCAGCTCGCCGCGCTTGCCGATCACATAGGCCAAAGCATCGCCCGGCGCCCGGCGGCACAGGGCCGCGCCGATGAACCGGTCCGCGCCGATGACGCAGTCGGCGGCCTTGAACCCCAGCGACGTAAACGGGCTCATCAGGGTCTCGCCCCGGGGGCCGACCACCGGGCCGCCCTGGGCCAGGATGGCGCCGACGCCGCCGCCCCCGGACGCCTGCTTCAGTTCCAGCCCCAGCTCCTCGGGCCCGAACACGGTGAGGATCGGCGTCTGCGCCCCCTCCTCGCTGAGGAAGGCGGTCTTGACCTCGGAGTCGGGGAACAGGGCGACGACGGCCGCGCGATCAAACGCCGTCGCGACGGTGATCGGCCCGACGCCATCGTTGCTGGCGGTCCAGGCCGGCGCCGCCTTGGGCGCATCGACCGGCAGGGTGGCCTCGGTGGCCGGGGCTACGGGGGCGGTCGGCTGTTGCTCGGCCGGCTTGCCGCAGGCGGCGAGGCCGAGAAGGGCGATCAGGGGAAGGTGGCGGATCATGCGGGGCACCCTAGCGCCAAGCGAAGGCGGTTTGAACCGCTCAGCCGTCGTTTGGCGTCGCCGCCAGCAGGGCCTCGCCCTCGCTGGTGATCTCCCAGCCCTCGCGGCTGCGCACCGCCAGGCCAAGATCGGTCAGCGCCCGGGCGTCGGCGATGTTGATGAAGTCGACCGGCTTGCCGGCCCGCTTCAGAGACAGGTTACGCAGGGCCGTCAGCTGCCCTTCACTCAACGGCATCATTGGCCTCCGGACAGCGGGTTGGGACGGGCGGCGGCGCGGCGGGCCATGGTGGTGTCGAGCACCTGCCGCAGCCGGGTCGCCTCCGCGTTCAGGTCGGTGACGTCGTCCTCAAGCTGGGCGACGCGGCTTTTCAGATAGGCGTTCTCGCGCTGCAGGCGGGAAAGCTCGTCGCTCACGCCCCGGCCGCCAGCGCCAGCTGGTTCTTCACCACCGCCTTCAGAAGGGCGGTGCGGTGCGGGCTGTGGCCGCCGCTTGCCAGTTCGGCGCGGGCGCCTTCCAGCACCTCGCCGCGATGCCGACCGCCGAGGGCCCAGGCCTCGGCCCGGATCTCGGCGTTGCCGACACTGCCTTCGCCGACCGCGCCCAGAAAGCGCCAGAAGCCGCTCACTTGGGGCTGCGCGTCGAGCGCGGATCGGAAAGGCCCGTGCCGTTCATCGGCCTGGGAACCCGCACGGCGCCGCTCGAACGGCTGTCGGTCAGGAAATGGCGTGTTTTCGGGGGATTGCCGGACATGACGTCCTTTCGCGCCGAAAGATTGGCGCGGCGCGCCGCAACCTTCAGCCCTCTGGATATAGGGGCCCTTGGCCAACAAAGCTTGTCTTATCGCGCACAGACCGGACAGGCCGGGTCGGCCCCGATGCGCACCGTGCGGCTGTCGCCGTTCAGGCCGTCGTAGATCAGCAGCCGCCCGCTCAAGGTCTCGCCCGCCCCGGTGACCAGTTTCACCGCCTCCAGCGCCATCATCGAACCGATGACGCCCGCCAGAGCCCCGACCACCCCGACGGCCACGCAGGTCTCCGCGTCCGGCGGGACATCCGGCACCAGGCAGCGGTAACAGGGCGCGGCGTGGAAGACGCCGACCTGCCCGGTCCACCGCCCGATGGCCCCGCTGACCAGCGGCACGCCCGCCGCCACGCAGGCGTCGCTGACCAGCAGCCGGGTCTCGAAATTGTCCGTGCCATCCAGCACCAGGTCGTGGCCGGCGACGAGGCTCTCCACATTGGCGGCCGTCACCGCCGGGGCGGCGAGAACCGTCACATGCGGATTGAGCCCCGCCAGCCGGTCCGCCCCCGCCTCTGTCTTGAGCCGTCCGACATCGGTCGTGGCGAACAGCACCTGCCGCTGCAGGTTCGACAGGCTGACCACGTCATCGTCGCTCAGGGTGATGGCGCCCACGCCCGCCGCCGCCAGATACAGCGCCGCCGGCGATCCCAGGCCGCCGGCCCCGACGATCAGCACCTTCGCGGCCTTCAGCTTCTGCTGTCCCGGCCCGCCGACCTCGCGCAGCACCAGATGCCGGGCGTACCGATCGACCTCGCCCTCGCTGAACGCCACCTTGACCTCGCTTCCACCCACGACCACATCGAAGCCATGCAAAACAGCAACAGCTTCCCCGACTGGCACGGCACCACAATCCTCGCGGTCGCCAAGGACGGCAAGACCGTCATCGCCGGCGATGGTCAGGTGTCGATGGGCGCCACCGTGGTCAAGGGCTCGGCCAAGAAGGTCCGCCGCCTGGCCGGCGGCAAGGTCATCGCCGGCTTTGCGGGCGCCACCGCCGACGCCTTCACCCTGCTCGAACGCCTCGAGGCCAAGCTTGAGCAGTACCCGGACCAGCTGGCCCGGGCCTGCGTCGATCTGGCCAAGGACTGGCGCACCGACCGCTATCTGCGCCGGCTGGAGGCCATGCTGATCGTCGCCGACAGGACCAGCATCTACACCGTCACCGGCGTCGGCGATGTTCTGGAACCGGACCAGGGCGTCGCCGCCATCGGTTCGGGCGGGTCCTATGCCCTGGCCGCCGCCCGGGCCCTCATCGACGGCGACCTCGACGCCGAGGCCATCGCCCGCAAGGCCATGGGCATCGCCGCCGACATCTGCGTCTACACCAACGGCTCGCTGACGGTGGAAACGGTCTGAAGGCCATGGCCTACGTCTTCACGCCCGTGACGGATAACGACCTGTCGCTGCTGGACCGCTGGCTGCGAAACCCGCACGTCCGCGAATGGTGGGATGATGACAGCGGGCCGGAGGATGAGGAAGAGGATGAGGATGAGGCGCTCCAGGACGCCTCAAGTTGGCCCCACATCGTACATCTGGACGGGCGACCGATCGGTTACATCCAGGCCTATGATCCCCATGCCTGGCCCGGCCATCATTTCGCCGACCAGCCGCCGGGAACGCGCGGGATCGACCAGTACATCGGCGAGCCCGAGTTCCTGAACCAGGGCCACGGCCCGGCCTTTATCCGCCAGTTCTGCGACAACCTGTTCGCCGCCGGCGCCCCGGTGATCGTCACCGACCCGCATCCGGACAATACGCGCGCCATCCGCGCTTACGAGAAGGCCGGCTTCCGCCGCTACGGCAGTCCGGTCAGCAGCGACTGGGGCGTCTGCCTGTTGATGGCCCGCAAGGCCGGCGGAGAGAAGGCAGCCTAGCGCCCCCGCAGTTTCAGCGAAATCTCGTCATGGGCCTCGCGCGTGATCGCATAGGGCCAGAGCAGCGCCACCCCGACGCAAGAGATCAGCGCCGCCAGCGGCCCATGCACGATCACCAGCCGGATCAGGGCGTCCGGGTCGACAGCCACCAGGGGATCGGCCTTCTCCGGCATGCCCATCAGGTCCAGGCCGATGCCGGCCAGCAGCACCCCGACCCCGCTGGCCGCCTTGGCCGCGAAGGTGATACCGCTGAAGTACAGCCCCTCCCGCCGGCGACCGAAGCGCAGCTCATGCTCGTCGGCGGCGTCGGCCATCATCGCCGGGAAGGCTACCAGCACCAGGCCGACCCCGATCCCGGCCGTCATCATCATCGACATCAACAGCGGAATCGCCGCCTCTCCGGACGGCCGGTAGAGGCCGCTGATCCACAGCACCGGCGCGATCAGCCAGACCAGGTTCAGCATGGTCACCCCGATCATCACCACCGACCGCTTCTCGAACCAGCGCGCCAGGGACGAGGCCATGGCCACCCCGAACACCGTGCCGATCAGCAGCACGAAGGTCAGGGTCTGGATCTGCTCGGTGCCGATCTTCCAGACATAGGTGTTGTGGTGCGCACCCGTGGTGCCGTTGACCCCGATGGCCACCATGGTCAGCAGGCAGGAGAAGAACAGGATGCGGAACGACTTGTTGGAAAAGATCTCCGCCACCTCGCCCGGGATGCGACGGATCATCGACCGCTCGGTGATCTGCGGCTGCGGCAGCCCGATGGCATAGCGGGCCACCCCGGCGCAGCAGAGCAGCATGCAGACCGTCAGCAGCCCCGCCACCGACCAGCCCAGGGCCGGATAGGCGGCCAGCTTGAACAGCCCCTCCGGCGGCGTCAGGAAGACGCTGTAGGCCAGGAGGATGACAAGCACGGCCGAGGCCAGTCCGATCAGGGTCCGCCAGACCACGATCCGCGAGCGCTCCAGATAGCCGTCCGACAGCTCCGCCCCCAATGCGATGAAGGGCACGTTGAACAGCGAGGTGGCCCCCCGCGCGACCAGCGAGGCGCCCAGCAGCCAGCCGAACAGCATCGCGTCGCTCAGGCCCTTGGGCGGCGCGAAGATAAGGCCGAAGCCCAGCGCGACCAGCGGAATGCTCAGCAGCATCAGCGGCAACCGCCGGCCCAGCTTCGACTTGATGTTGTCCGACAGCGACCCGACCAGCGGATCCAGAATGGCGTCGGCGCAAAGGCTGAGACCCACGGCGACCCCTGTCAGGATGCCGGAAAGCCCCAGCACCTGAGTGTAGTAGAAAAAGGTCAGCGGCAGGGCGACATCGAAGCCGCCGCTCTGCACCGCCTGGCCCAGGCCATAGGCGGCCTTGACCTGTAGGGGCGGCTTGAACGCCGGAACGACAACAGCTTCCGCAGTGCTCACCCGTTTCCCCCTGGTCTTGTCGTTGACGGGGAAGGTGCGGCCTTATCCGCGCCGGGCGCAATGCTGTCGTGGCGTCAACCAGCCGCCGGCCCACAGGGCCAGGGCCACCAGCACCGGCTGCATCGCCAGCCGGGGCGCATGGTACCACCAGCTGTCCGGCAGCCCCGGCACATGAACGCCGCCGAAGGCATGGTGCAGGTTGGCCGGAAACACCCCGATGGCGTAGAGCGCCAGCCCAAGACCCGCCCATCGGCGCAGGGGCGGGATGAGCAGGCCGATGCCCCCGGCGATCTCGGCCAGTCCGGTCAACTGGATGACCAGCGCCGAATAGGGAACCCAGGGCGGCATGATCGGCAGGAAGCTCTGCACGGCCATCAGGTGGAAGACCCCGAAGGCGGCATAGACCGGCCCGATAATCCAGCAGGCGATCAGCCGTCCCGCTCCCGCTTCCGTCCCGGACCTGGTCATCGCAGGGGGTAGTCTCCTTCCAGCCCATAGGCCGCGCCACTTGCGCTCAGGTCGCTGGAATAGAGGCCGAACCGCTTCACGGTGAATCCTGGGCTATGCAGCAGATTGTTGGCCGCCTCCCAGTCCATCACCGCCCCGGGGTCCGGCCGCTTGAGGTAGGCCAGGGTCACATGCGGCCGATAGACCCGCGTATCCGCCGCCAGCCCGGCCCGCCTTGCGGCGCTCTCGCAGCGTTTCTGCAGCCGCAGCAGGGCGGGGTTCTCCACCACCCCGGCCCAGATGGCGTGGATATCCACCGCCTCGCCGAAATGGCCGACCCCGGCCAGCTCCAGCTCGAACGGCTCCAGCGCGATGGCCGACAGCTCGGCGTCCAGGTCCGCGGCCTTGTTCTCCGGCGTATCGCCGATGAACCGCAGGGTGATGTGCAGCTGCTCGGCGGTCCGCCATCGGGCGCCGTTGAGACCGGTCTGATGCTCGGCCAGGCCCTGGGCGATGTCCCAGGGAATGGCGATGGCGGTGAAGAGTCGAAGCATGGTCCGATGTTACTCTCCCCCCGCCTGCGGGGGGAGTGGCCATGGCGAGCGCTGCAAGCGAGCCATGCCGAGGGGGGCAAGGGGTGGCCTCACCATCGCCAACCCCAACCGGCGGGGCCCGCCTCCTGGTCCGTCGCCAAGGCTCCGAACCTGTCCTCCTCCCGCTTTGCGGGGGGAGGAGGTTGCCGACCTTAAGGACAGGGGTTCGGCCGCTCGACGTGCAGCGCGTCGACCGCCTTCTCCAGTTCCGCCGTCCATTCGTAGTCGAACGCATCGATGGCCGTTGTCAGCTGCGCCATGGTCGTCGCCCCGATGATGGTCGAGGTGACGAACGACCGGCTGTCGCAGAACTTCAGGGCCAGGGTGGCCGGGTCGATGCCGTGCTGCGCCGCCAGCGCCACATAGCTGCGAATGGCTTCCTGCGATCCCGGCCCGTCGTATCGTTGCATGCGGTTGTACAGCATCTTGCGGGACCCGGCCGGCAGGGCGCCGTCCAGGTACTTGCCGGTCAACGCCCCCTGGGCCAGCGGCGAATAGGGCAGCAGACCGACGTCCTCCTGCACCCCGATCTCGGCCAGGCCGTACTCATAGACCCGGTTGACCAGGCTGTAGGCGTTCTGGATCGAGGCGACGCGCGGCAGGCCGAGTCGATCGGAGACCTCCAGGAACTTCATCACCCCGTACGGCGTCTCGTTGCTGACCCCGATGGCGCGGATCCGGCCGGCCTTCACATGCTTGTCCAGCGCCGTGAGAATGGCCTCGAACCCCTCATGGTCAGGGCCATAGGGCTGCCAGGTCATGCCGCCGAAGATGCGTACCGCCCGGTCCGGCCAATGCAGCTGGTAGAGGTCGATATAGTCAGTCTGCAGGCGCTTGAGCGACTTCTCGACCGCTTCGTCGATCTGCGCCGCGGTCTGCCGCGTCGGCGAGCCGTCGTCCCGCAGCCAGCTCATCGGTGAGCGCCCGGCCACCTTGCTGGCCAGCACCACCTTGTCGCGTTTGCCCGATTTGGCGAACCAGGTCCCGATATGCCGCTCGGTCGAGCCTTGCGTCTCGGGCGTCGGCGGCGAGGAATACATCTCGGCCGTGTCCCAGAAGTTCACCCCGCGCTCGAGCGCGTAGTCCATCTGCTCGTGGGCCTCGGCCTCGCTGTTCTGCGATCCCCAGGTCATGGTGCCGAGACAGCAGCGCGACACCGAAATGCCTGTACGGCCGAGTTGTGAGTACTGCATCTGCCCCTCGTATCCCCTGTTTTCCTGACCCATAGCCGGACTGCCCTGAGGGAAGTCAGGGCCTCACGCCTCGGATTGAACGAAAAGTCCCTAGCCCAGCGCCCGCGACACCACCGGCGCCAGCCCCCGCACGATGATCCGCACGCCTTCGGCGGTCGGGTGGATGCCATCCCGCTGGTTCAGGCGCGGCACCCCGCCGACCCCGGCCAGCAGGTTCGGATAGAGGGCGATCCCGTGCTTCTTCGCCAGGGCCGGAAAGACCCCCGAAAAATCCCGCGCATAGCTGCGGCCCAGGGCCGGCGGCGGGGCCATGCCGGCCAGCACCACCTTGATCCGCCGCGCCTTCAGCTTGCTGATCATCCGGTCGAGGTTGGCGCTGGTCTTCTTCGGATCGATGCCCTGCAACAGGTCATTGCCGCCGAAGGCCACGACGCAGACATCGGTGTCGCTCTGGACGCTGAAGTCGACCCGGGCCAGGCCCGCCGCCGAAGTGTCGCCCGAGACCCCGGCCCCGCGCACCCTGACGGGCTTGCCGAGCTTGCGCAGGTCGGCCTCCAGCACGGCCGGCAGGGCCAGGTTTCGCGGCAGGCCGAGACCCGCCGTGATGCTGTCGCCCAGCACCGTGACAATGCGGGGTTTGGCATTGCCCGGACCCTGGGCAAAGGCCGCGCCGGCCGGCAGCAGGGCCAGGCCCGCCAGGGCCGCGCGTCGCGTGAAAGATCGTTCAGGTGTGTTCGCCATCTCAGCGCCCTATGTAGGTGAGGAGTTCGTATCCACAAACGCCTCCTCCCCGTTTCAATCGCCCGGTCCCCAAAATGTACGACGCCCAGACAACGACCTCGCCGCTCCGCCTTGAAGCGGTCACCCTCACCCTGCCATCGGCGGCCGGGCCGGTGGAAATTCTCAAGGGCGTCGATCTCGAGGTCGCCCCGGGCGAACGGGTGGCCGTGGTCGGTCCCTCGGGCTCGGGCAAGTCGAGCCTGATCGCGGTCGCGGCGGGTCTGGAGCGGCCGACCAGCGGGTCGGTGGCCTTGTTCGGACAGGACATGGGCAAACTTTCGGAGGATGGCCGGGCGAAACTGCGGCGGGCCCGCGTCAGCCTGGTGTTCCAGAGCTTTCACCTGCTGCCCAACATGACCGCTCTGGAAAATGTCGCCGCCCCGCTGGAGATCGCCGGCCGCAAGGGCGCCGACGACACCGCCCGCGAATGGCTGGCCAAGGTCGGGCTGGGTGAACGCCTGACCCACTATCCGCACCAGCTCAGCGGCGGCGAGCAGCAACGCGTCGCCCTGGCCCGCGCCCTGGCCGTCCAGCCGAAACTGCTGTTCGCCGACGAGCCGACCGGCAACCTCGACGGCGTCAACGCCCACACCGTCGCCGACATGATGTTCGACCTGGTCGCCCAGACCGGCGCGGCCCTGGTGCTGGTGACCCACGATGTCGCGCTGGCCGCCCGCGCCGATCGCACCGTCACCATGGGCGACGGGCGGGTCGTCGGGTGAGTTCGCCGCGTCCGTGCGATAATGGTCCTGCCGCTTCGATAAGCACGCCGGGAAATTCCGCGGGCGACCTGCGGGTTACCTCCAGCCGACCAAAGGCACACCAAAGGGCGACCCGAAGGCCACCAGAAGCCCACCGCCGGGCCACCGTCGTTTCCAGACAACCTTCTGAAATCACAAAAGAACAGCGCCAATCCGCATGAGCCTGCCGCTCTCCTTCCGCTTCGCCGCCCGTGAACTGCGCTCCGGCGTCGCCGGCTTCCGCATCTTCCTGGCCTGCCTGGCGCTCGGCGTCGCCGCCATCGCCGCCGCCGGCTCGACGGCCGAGGCCTTCCGCCAGGGTCTGGCCACGCAGGGCCGCGAGATCCTTGGCGGCGACCTTCGGATCAGCGTCGAGAATCGCCGCTTCACGCCCGAGGAAAGGGCGAAGTTCGAGGCCCTCGGCCGGACCGTCTTCGCCGTTGGCCAGGCCGCCATGGCCGAAGCCCCGAACGGCGAGCGCCGGCTGGTCGAGCTGCGCGGCGTCACCCCCGGCTACCCCCTGGTCGGCAAGGTCCAGCTGACCGGCGCCCCGACCCTCGACGCCGCCTTCGCCCCGGATGGCGAGGCGGCCGGCGCGGCTATCGAGCAGGCGCTGTTCGACCGCCTGGGCCTCAAGCTCGGCGACCAGTTCCTGATCGGCGAGGCGAAATTCGTCGCCCGCGCCATCCTCGTCTCCGAACCCGACCGCCTGGGGCGCGGCTTCTCCCTCGCCCCCCGGGTGCTGACCAGCCTGAAGGCCGTCGAGGACGGTGGCTTCCTGGCCGAGGGCCTGCCGGACCGCGGTGAGACCGCCCGCATCGTCCTGCCCAACGGGGCCAACGCCAACGCCGCCGCCCGCACCCTCGATCCCAACCGGCCCAGGGATGGCCTTGGCCAGCGCCGCCCGGGCGGTCGCCAGGCCGGCCCGCCGTCCGGCGGCCCCGGCGATCTGCAGGTCCGCACCCGCGACGAAGCCGCCAATGGCGTCAAGCGGCTGATCGACCAGCTGGAATACTTCCTGGGCTTCATCGGCCTGGCCTCCCTGGTGGCCGGCGGGCTCGGTGTCGCCGGCGCGGTCGGCGCCTATCTGGAGGCCCGGAAGCCCTCGATCGCCACTCTCAAGGCGCTCGGCGCCGAAGGGGTGCTGATCCGTAACATGTACCTGATCCAGGTCGCCGTTCTCGCCCTGCTCGGCGTCGGCATCGGTCTGGCCATCGGGGCCAGCGCCCCGCTGATCCTGGGCGAACTGGCGCGGGACAAGCTGCCGATCCCGGCCCTGTTCGCCGTCTACCCTATGCCGCTGCTCAAGGCCGCCGCCTTCGGCCTGCTGGCCGCCGCCGCCTTCAGCCTGGTGCCGCTCGCCCGCGCCCGCTCGACCCCGCCGTCGGCCCTGTTCCGGCGCGATCTGGTCGGCCGGATCGGCTGGGGCCTGGAGCTTTGGGTCACGGTGCTGGCGGGGCTGGGCCTTGGCGCCCTCGCCATCATCACCGCCCCGACCCCGCTGTCGGCCGTCATCATGATCGTCGGCGTCGCCGTCGCCTTCGGCCTGCTGGCCCTGCTCGGGCGCGGCGCCGCCTGGGCGGCCGGCAAGCTGCGGCGGTTCGCCAGCGGCCCCTGGCGCATCGGCCTGGCCAACCTGTCCGGACCTCGCTCCGCCGCCCGCACCGCCTCGCCCGCCATCGGCCTCGGCGTCGCCCTGCTGGCCTCCGTCGTGCTGATCCAGTCCAGCCTGCTGGCCCAGGTCAGCGACGTGGCGCCCAAGACCGCCCCCTCGATGGTCTTCCTGGACGTCCCGGGCGAGCGGATCGACGCCTTCGACGCGACGGTCGCCAAGGCTTTCGGCGTCCCCCTGACCAAACAGAACTTCCTGCGGTTTCCCTTCGTCACCGGCCGCATCGTCGCCTTGAAGGGCCAGCCGCTCGACCTCTCCAAGGTCAAGGACGGCGAGCAATGGGCCTATGACAACGACCTCCAGATGAGCACCTTCGCCACCGAGCCGGACGACGCCGGCGTGCAGGAAGGCCGCTGGTGGAAGCCTGACGATCCGGCGCCGCAGGTGGCCATGGAGATCGACGCCGCCAAGGGCGCCGGCCTGGCCGTCGGGGACATGATCACCGTCAATGTCCTGGGCCGCGACATCGACGCCCGCATCGCCGTGCTGCGCAAGGTCGAGTGGGGCGGCTTCAACCCGGCCTTCACCATCATCCTCAATCCCAGGGCGCTCGAGGGCGCCGGCATGCGCTGGATCGCCATCGCCAAGGCCAGCGCCGCCCAGGAAGAGGCCGCCACCCGGGCGCTGGGCGCCGAATTCGCCGAGGTCAACGTCATCAGCGTCCGCGAGGGCCTGGCCCAGGCCGTCGAGATGTTCGACCGCCTCAGCCTGGCGGTGCGCGGGGCGGCGGCCGTCGCCGCCCTGGCCGGGTTGCTGGTGCTGGCCGGGGCCA
>VYLE01000847.1_pt1 | contig 14236 bp, 12 predicted proteins | sample 5114391 | NCBI WGS metagenome assembly VYLE01 (sample SAMN12291771, study PRJNA351875) | freshwater metagenome | isolation source: freshwater lake | place: USA: Michigan, Kent Lake | collected 2013-08-15
CCGCTCGCTCTCGCTCAATCGGTCAAACCACGCCAGCTTGGCCGTCTCGTTTCGACGGGCACCCAGGAAGAGGGTCGTCAGCAGGTAATAGACCCCGCTTTCGTTCTGGCCCCGCTGGGCCTGCCGTCGACTCCAGAGGTATTCGATGGCGTTGCCCAGCGTGTTGTCCTCGCTGCCCAAGGGGTTCCGCACCCTTGCCTTTTCGTAATAGTCGTGGAGGCCTGCGGCGTCGCGCATCTTGCCTTCCTCCCACAACACCCCGAAGTCGTTGCCGAACAGCACCGCCTTGCGCTCGGCCTTCTTCGCCGCGCGCGCTTCCTTGTCCACCACGTAATTGACGGCGCGGAAGGCGGTGGCGAACGTCTGCTCGGCCGCGGACACGCCAGCGGCGCGGATGCGCGAGCGCATTGCTTCGCTGGTCACGCCCAGTTTGGCCAGCTCCGCGTCGGTGAGATCCACCCGCCCCGTCCGCTCCATGAAGTCCTTCACGGGCTGGGACAACCGGTTGGAATGCAGAGCGGCGGACAGCCGAGTGGCTTCAAACGCCTTGGTCACCCTTTCCTCGTCCAGGTCCATGATCGGGGTGTTACCGATTCCCACCTCCGGACGGGCCAGGCGCGCTGTGGAGTTGGTCAGGGTCTTGAGCGTGCCCTCGGTCGCCGGGCGGGTTCGCCGGGCCAACATGTCGTGGTAGAGCTGGATCGCTTGGTTGACGGTCAGCGCCTTGGTGGCCTGGATCGAGAGTTCTTTCTCCGCCAGGACCTTGGGGTGCTTGCCTTCCTTCTTCGCCCCGGCGACTTTGACGCCAGCCAGATCGTGGGCATCCTTCAAGGTCAGTTCGCTGGTGTCCCCAATGCTGATCCGCATGACCTTGCCGCCGATCTTGCGTTGAACTTCGTAGGTGGACTTGAGCTTCCCTACGAAGACGCCGAACCCCGTGGGGGCACCCGGCGAGGCATCGAGGAACCTCCACTGCTTGCCATCGGGATTGGGTTCGAGGACTGCAAACCCCTTTGCGCCGGTGACGATAGCCCCCGCTTTGTCTAGCTTCGGGCGCTGGGTGCTGCGAAGCTGTCGCAGTTGTTCTGGGTTGAGCTTCAGTCGGAATGCCACGGCGGCCACCTTTCCTTGTTGAACGCATCGGTCGCGACTCTGTCGCGGGTAGCCAAATTTTGGCACGAATCGACAGATGCAGGGGTTTGGCTACCTTTGGCTACTAATATGGTCTCCAAACCCTTCCACTTGCGTTCACTGACTCCCACATTCGCTAGACTGAATTACGCGCTAAATGTCTGATAAAAAAGAACAATCAAAAAAATCAACGGGTTCGGCGGAGCACACCCCGCTCATGAAGCAGTTCTTCGCCGCCAAGGCGGAGTACCCGGACCTGCTGGTGTTCTTCCGGATGGGGGACTTCTACGAACTGTTCTATGACGATGCCCGCAAAGCGGCCCGGCTGCTCGATATCACCCTGACCCAGCGCGGCAACTCCGCCGGCGCGCCGATCCCGATGGCGGGTGTGCCCGTGCATGCCTGCGAAGGCTATCTGGCCCGGCTGGTGGCGCTGGGCGAATCCGTCGCGATCTGCGAACAGATCGGCGACCCCGCGCTGGCGAAGGGCCTGGTGGAGCGCAAGGTGGTGCGCGTGGTCACGCCGGGGACGGTGACCGACGAAGCCCTGCTCAACGAACGCCGCGATACGCTGCTGATGACGGTCAGTCGCGGGCGCTCGGGCTACGGCCTGGCCTGGGCCGACCTGGCCGGCGGACGCTTCATGGTCAACGAAGTCGACAGCGACGACGCGCTGGAAGCCGAACTCGCGCGGCTGGAGCCGGCCGAACTGCTGGTCCCGGACGAAGAAGGCATGCCGTCCTTCCTGCAGCAGCGCACCGGCCTCCGTCGCCGCGCGCCGTGGCTGTTCGATCCGGACAGCGGGCGCCGGCAGTTGCTGGCCTTCTTCGGCCTGCACGACCTGACCGGCTTCGGCATCGACGACAAGGCGCTGGCCACCGGCGCGGCCGGCGCGCTGCTGGGGTACGTGGAAGAGACCCAGAAGCAGCGCCTGCCCCACCTGACCGCCATCGCGCTGGAATCGGCCGGCGATGCGATCGCCATGAATGCGGCCACGCGCCGGCATCTGGAACTGGACACCCGCGTCGACGGCGACACGAAGCACACGTTGCTTGGCGTGCTCGATACGACGGTCACGCCGATGGGCGGGCGCCTGTTGCGGCGCTGGCTGCATCGCCCGCTGCGCGATCGCGAGGTGCTGGGCGGACGCCACCATGCCATCGCGACCCTGATCGGCCATGGCACGGATCGCGATCTGCGCACCGGCTTCCGCGCATTGGGCGATCTCGAACGCATCCTCACCCGCGTCGCGCTGCGTTCCGCGCGGCCGCGCGATATGTCCACGCTGCGCGATGGCCTCGCGTTGCTGCCCGATGTCCGCGGCCACCTGCAGCCGCTCGACTCGCCCCGCCTGCAGGCGCTGGCGGCCGAACTGGGCGAACACGACGACACGGCGGCACTGCTGTTGGCCGCCGTTGCGCCACAGCCACCACTGAAGCTCACCGATGGCGGCGTGCTGGCCGACGGCTACGACGCCGAACTCGACGAACTGCGCCGGCTCAGCACGAACGCCGACCAATTCCTGGTCGATCTGGAAGCCCGCGAGCGTGCGAGCAGCGGCATCGCCACGCTGAAGGTCGGCTACAACCGCGTGCATGGGTACTACATCGAGATCAGCAAGGGCCAGGCCGACAAGGCGCCGGTGCACTACACCCGCCGGCAGACGCTGACCGGCGCCGAGCGCTACATCACGGAAGAACTGAAACAGTTCGAGGACAAGGTGCTGTCGGCGCGCGAACGGTCGCTGTCGCGCGAGAAGCTGCTGTACGACGCGCTGCTGGATACGCTCAATGCGCGGCTCGAGCCACTGAAGCGCTGCGCCGGCGCGTTGAGCGAACTCGACGTGCTGGCGTCCTTCGCCGAGCGCGCGCAGGAACTCGACTGGGCGCAACCCGAACTCGGCGACGCGCCGGGGCTGTGCATCGAACGTGGCCGCCATCCGGTGGTCGAAGCCGTGCGCAAGGAGCCGTTCGAACCGAACGACCTGCGGCTGGACGAAGGCCGTCGCATGCTGGTCATCACCGGTCCGAACATGGGCGGCAAGTCGACCTAGCGGTGATCGGTCCGGTCGACCGCATCCTCACCCGCATCGGCGCCGGCGACGATCTGGCGCGCGGGCAGTCCACCTTCATGGTGGAAATGGCCGAGACCAGCTACATCCTGCACCACGCCACCGCGCAATCGCTGGTACTGATGGACGAGATCGGCCGCGGCACCTCCACCTACGACGGCCTGGCCCTGGCCGATGCCGTCGCCCGCCATCTTGCCGCCAGCAACCGCTGCTACACCCTGTTCGCGACGCACTACTTCGAACTGACGGCGCTGGCGAACGAACCCGCCAGCGGCATCGCCAACGTGCACCTGGACGCGGTCGAGCACGGCGACAGCCTGGTCTTCATGCATGCGGTGAAGGACGGCGCGGCCGACCGCAGCTTCGGCCTGCAGGTCGCGGCGCTGGCCGGACTGCCGAAGACCACGCTGAAACAGGCGCGTCGCCGTCTTGCCGAACTGGAACAGCGCGGCCGCGAAACGCATGCCTCCGACATGGCCCCGCAGGCGCTGGACGCGCCCCAGCAGTTCGGCCTGTTCGCCGCCGCACCCTCGGCCGCACAGGAAGCCCTGGCGGCGATCGACCCCGACGAGCTGACGCCGAAGCAGGCGCTCGAAGCGCTCTATCGGCTCAAGGCGCTGCTCTGACCCTGACAGCGCGCGTCGGCGCCACGCTGTTTACCCGAAGCCGTGCTGCGACGTGCGTCGCGACACGCGCTTGCGCACGCGTCTACAACATCCGCGTAACGGGCGCGGCGTATCGTGGCGCCTGCGGCGGGGGACCTTGGCCATGGCGCAACGCACCATTGAACAGCGCTATCAAACCCTTCGCCACAAACGATTTTCATTGATCGTTCGCACTGCCTAGTCTGGTCGCCATCCGCCAACGCCCTCCAAGGACGTCAGCCATGCAAGCGCGCCTCCTGCGGGATTCCCAGTATCCCCCGCCCTTCTTCTCCCATTCCCGCATGTGCGACTGACGTCGCACGTGCCGCATCGCCCTGCTCGCTCCCTGCTCCAACGCCATACCTACCTACACACACCCGACGGCCAAAGGAAGGAAACCCATGACCACCGAATCGAAGTGCCCGTTCCACCAGACCGCCGGCGGCGGCACCGGCAACCGCGACTGGTGGCCCAACCAGCTGCGCATCGATCTGCTCAACCAGCACTCGTCGCGCTCCAATCCGCTGGCGGGGGACTTCAACTACGCCGATGCCTTCAACAAGCTGGACTACCACGCACTGAAGAAGGACCTGCGCGACCTGATGACCGATTCGCAGGACTGGTGGCCGGCCGACTTCGGGCACTACGGCGGCCTTTTCATCCGCATGGCGTGGCATAGCGCGGGCACCTACCGCATCCAGGACGGACGCGGCGGCGGCGGTCGCGGACAGCAGCGGTTCGCGCCGCTCAACAGCTGGCCGGACAACGTCAGCCTGGACAAGGCGCGCCGCCTGCTGTGGCCGATCAAGCAGAAGTATGGACAGGCCATTTCCTGGGCCGACCTGATGATCCTCACCGGCAACGTGGCACTGGAAACGATGGGTTTCCGCACGTTCGGTTTCGGCGGCGGACGCGAAGACGTGTGGGAACCGGATCAGGACGTGTACTGGGGCCGCGAGACGACCTGGCTGGGTGGCGACATCCGCTATGCGCACGGCTCGCCCGGCGTCGAGAAGCCCGGCGACGAAGGCGTGCTGGTATCGGATGACGATGCCGACGGCGACGTGCATTCGCGCCGCCTCGAGAACCCGCTGGCCGCGGTGCAGATGGGCCTGATCTACGTGAACCCGGAAGGCCCCGACGGCAATCCCGATCCGCTGCTGGCTGCGAAGGACATCCGCGACACCTTCGCCCGCATGGCGATGGATGACGAGGAAACCGTCGCCCTGATCGCCGGCGGCCACACCTTCGGCAAGACGCACGGCGCCGGCCCCGCCGACAACGTCGGTGCGGAACCCGAAGCCGACGAGCTGGAAGCGCAGGGCTTCGGCTGGCACAACAAGTTCGGCAGCGGCCGCGGCGGCGACACCATCACCTCCGGCATCGAAGTGACGTGGACCCAGACGCCGACGCTGTGGAGCAACAAGTTCTTCGAGAACCTGTTCGGCTTCGAGTGGGAACTGGAGAAGTCGCCGGCCGGCGCGCACCAGTGGGTCGCGAAGGACGCGCCCGAAGACGTGCCGTTCGCGCACGACAAGACGAAGAAGCAACGCCCGAAGATGCTGACCACCGACCTGTCGCTGCGTTTCGACCCGATCTACGGGCCGATCTCCAAGCGCTTCCTCGAGAACCCGCAGGCGTTCGCCGAAGCCTTCGCGCGCGCCTGGTTCAAGCTCACCCACCGCGACATGGGTCCCCGCGCGCGCTACCTCGGCCCGGAAGTGCCGAAGGAAGAACTGGTGTGGCAGGACCCGCTGCCGAAGGCGGACTACGCGCAGATCGAGGCCGGCGACGTGGAGGCACTGAAGAAGAAGATCGCGGACGCCGGCCTGTCGGTGGCGGAACTGGTATCCACCGCGTGGGCCTCGGCCTCCACCTTCCGCGGTGGCGACAAGCGCGGCGGCGCCAACGGCGCACGCATCCGTCTGGCCCCGCAGAAGGACTGGGCGGTCAACCAGCCCGAACAGCTGGCGAAGGTGCTGAAGGCGCTGGAACGCATCCAGATGGAATTCAACCTGGATGCGGCCGGCGGCAAGAAGGTCTCGTTGGCCGACCTGATCGTGCTGGCGGGTGGCGTGGGCGTCGAGCAGGCCGCCAAGGCCGGCGGTGTCGACGTCAGCATCCCGTTCCGTGCGGGCCGTACCGACGCGCGGGCGGACCAGACCGACGTCGAGTCCTTCGCCGTGCTGGAGCCGTTCGCCGACGGTTTCCGCAACTACCTCAAGAGCCGTTCGGCGGTACCGGCGGAACACCTGCTCGTGGATCGCGCGCAGTTGCTGACGCTCACCGCGCCCGAAATGACCGCCCTGGTCGGCGGCTTGCGCGTGCTCGGCGCAAACACCGATGGCGGCAAGCACGGCGTGTTTACCGCCAAACCCGGCACGCTGAGCAACGACTTCTTCGTCAACCTGCTCGACATGGGTACCGAGTGGAAAGCGACCGGTGCGAACAGCTACGAGGGCCGCGACCGCAAGAGCGGCGACGTGAAGTGGACCGGTACGCGCGCCGACCTGGTGTTCGGCTCCAACTCGGTGCTGCGGGCGCTCGCCGAGGTCTACGCGAGTGCGGATAGCAAGGACAAGTTCGTGGAGGACTTCGCGGCCGCATGGGTGAAGGTCATGGAACTGGATCGCTTCGACCTGCGCTGACGCCCGCGTGGCACCGGCGCCGCAGGCCTCCCGGCCTGCGGCGCCTTCATTCCGCCGGTCGGGTGGACGCCAATGTGAGGCGGCGGCTCCGCGGATTGGCGCTAGCATGGTGCGCCGCTTCCCTACGCGTCCAGGAGGACGACCGCATCATGAGCAACGCTTCCCTCGCTGAAGATCTTTTCGCCCAGTTGCAGGGCGCGCCGCTGCAACAGGTCTCCCAACAACTGGGGATCGGCCAGATGCAGGCATCCAGTGCCGTCGGCGCTGCGCTGCCACTGCTGCTGGGTGCGTTGGGACGCAACGCCGGGCAGCCGCAAGGCGCGGAAGCCCTGTTCGGCGCCCTGCAGCGCAACCACAACGGCCTGGATCTCGGCAGCGTGCTGGGTGCGGTACTCGGCGGCGCATCGTCGCCGCAGGCCAACGGTGCGGGCATCCTCGGCCACGTGTTCGGCGGCCAGCAGAACCGTGCCGAACTCGGCCTGGGCCAGGCCACTGGGCTGGGCGGCGAACGCGCCGGCCAGCTGCTGAAGATCCTGGCTCCTATCGTGCTCGCCTTCCTCGCCCAGCGCATGAGCCAGGGCAGCGCGCAGAACAATCCGCTCGGCCTGGCCGAAGTGCTGGGTCAGGAGCAACGCCAGGCGCAGCAGCAGGGCGGCCTGGGCGGCGGCCTGCTGGGTGCCGTGCTGGACCAGGATGGCGATGGCCAACTGGGCCTGGGCGACATCCTCAAGATCGGCAGCGGCATGTTCGGCGGCGGACGTTGATCGCTCCGCGAGCATCGAATAGACAGGAAGGGCGCCATCGGCGCCCTTCTTTTTTCCGCCTTCGTTACAGCGCGTCGATGTCGCCCAGCGCGCGGATCAACCGACGCGCACGCTTGTCGGGACGCGATTGCGGCGCCTGGTAGCCCGCACGTTCCGCCTGCCGTGCCGCCAACGCGGCGGCACGCCGCTCACGCGAGGCCTCCGATTCGGCATACAGCGCCTGCGCCACGGTCGCCGAACCGCGCTTGTCGCTGAGTGCGCGGACTTCGATCTCGAACACGTCGTCGCCCCGCGTTATCGCCAGCATGTCGCCCACCCTGACCGCGCGCGAAGATTTCGCGCGCTGCCCGGCCACGTCGACCTTGCCGGTCTCGATCGCCTGCTTGGCCAAACTGCGCGTGCGGAAGAAACGGGCTGCCCAGAGCCACAGGTCGAGGCGGACGGAAGCGTCGGCGGATTCAGTCATCGGAGCGTAGGTAGCGATCCACGAAGTTGCGGGAAACACGCGGCACACATCCGGCGCGCAGAACGGCCGAAACGCAAACGGCCACCCGAAGGTGGCCGTTCCTGCGACGCGCTTGAGCCGGATTACTCGGCCGAAGCAGCGGCAGCAGCAGCCTGGCGGGCGACCTTGGCGGCGGCGTTGGCAGCCAGGTCTTCCTTGATGCGGGCAGCCTTGCCTTCCAGGTCACGCAGGTAGTACAGCTTGCCGGCGCGGACCTTGCCGCGGCGCTTCACTTCGACCGAGTCGATGGAGGCGCTGTGGGTCTGGAAGACGCGCTCGACGCCGTAGCCGTGCGAGATCTTGCGAACGGTGAAGGCCGAGTTCAGGCCGGCGTTCTTCTTGGCGATGACGACGCCTTCGTACGCCTGCACGCGCTCGCGGTTGCCTTCCTTGACCTTCACGTTGACGACCACGGTGTCACCGGGGCCGAACGCGGGCAGCTCGCGCGTGATCTGGGAGGCTTCGAATTCCTGGAGGAGCTTGCTCATGTTGGCACCAATGCTTGTATGCGTGATCGTGTCTTGCGACAGCGGAAAACTGATGCAGTCGCCGGATTGCGCTGCACGATATTCTTATGGGATCCCGGACGTGAACCGCCCAAGGGTCGCGCATTCTACCGGATTCCCGGCCGGACTGGCTACCCCGCCCCATCCCCACCCGCCAGGCCGGCCCGGAAGGCCGCCAACAGGGCCTTGTCGGCCTTGGATAGACCTGCCTCGTCCAGCAGATCCGGGCGGCGCAGCCAGGTCCGGCCAAGCGCCTGCTGGCGGCGCCAGCGGGCAATGGCCGCGTGGTCGCCGGAACGGAGCACCTCCGGCACGTCGCCCAGGCCATGGCTGGACGGATGCGTGAAGTGCGGACAATCGAGCAGGCCATCGCCTTCGAAGCTGTCCTGCACGGCCGAATCGGCATCGTTCAGCGCGCCGTCCTGCAACCGCCCGACGGCATCGATGACCACCGCCGCGGCCAGCTCGCCGCCGGACAGCACGTAGTCGCCGATGGAGATTTCCTCGTCCACCTCGGCCGCGAGGAAACGCTCGTCCACGCCCTCGTAGCGGCCGCACAGCAGGATCATGCGCGGCAGCGCGGCCAGCTCGCGCGCTTTCTTCTGGGTGAACGGAGCGCCCTGCGGGCTCATGTAGATCACCGGCGCCGGGGCCGGATCTGCGGCACGGACCGCCGACAGGCAGGCCTGCAGCGGCTCGATCATCATCACCATGCCGGGGCCACCGCCGAACGGGCGATCGTCCACGCGCCGGTAGCCGCCGCTGGCGTAATCGCGCGGATTCCAGCCGTGCAGCGAGAGCAGGCCGCGTTCCTGCGCACGCCCGACCACCCCCACGGCCGCAGCCTGGGCGATGAAATCGGGGAACAGGGTCATCACGTCGATGCGCATGGCGATCGGCTGCAACTTACTCGGTAGGGACGCAGGGTAACCGCGAGCGGGGCGACCTGCGAGTCGGTCAGAACTCGGGATCCCAGTCGACGGTGACCACGCCAGCCTCGAAATCCACCGAACGCACGTAGTCCGGTTCGACGAAGGGAATCAGCCGCTCGCGATCACCGCGTGCGACCAGCACATCGTTGGCGCCGGTGGAGAACAGGTGCGAGACGGTGCCGAAATCGGCGCCATCGGCATTGATCACCCGCAGGCCTTCCAGATCGACCCAGTAGAACTCGCCGGCACTCGGCGGCGGCAGCGCGGAACGCGGCACGAGGATTTCCTGCCCGTGCATCGCTTCCACCTGGTCGCGATCCTCGACACCCGGCAGCGTCGCCACCAGGTGCTTGCCCGAGGCCTTGCCGCGCGCACCGCTCAGCTCGCGCTCGACGCCGGCACCGTCGCGAAGCGTCCACGGCTGGTAACGGAAAATCGCGTCGCGCGGCTCGGTCCAGGATTCGATCTTGATCTGGCCGCGCACACCAAAAGCGCCCAGTAGCCTTCCCAGCAGAATCATTTTCTGCGGAGTCGGTGGGCGCTCGGTGTTCATGCGAACAGAAGGCCGCGCGATGCGCGCGGCCCGGTCACTCAGGCCGCCGTGGCGGACTTGGCGACTTCCTTGTACAGGTTGCGGACCTTTTCGGTCAGCTGGGCGCCGTTGCCGACCCAATGGTCGACGCGGGCCACGTCGAGTTCGACGCGCTTTTCGTTACCGGCGGCGACCGGGTTGTAGTAACCCACGCGCTCGATGTTGCGGCCGTCGCGCGCGCTGCGCGAGTCGGTGACGATGATGTGGTAGAAGGGGCGCTTCTTCGCGCCGCCGCGGGTGAGACGGATCTTGACCATGGTGTTTTCCAGTGTTGCCCAGTCGCCAGAATGGCGAGGTAAGCCGGCTATTCTAAGCCATTGAATCGCTCAGGAAAACCCACCCCGGCTCCGATACCGCTCGGGCTCAGGCCAGCGGCTCCCACGGGACGGCATCCAGCGCCGCTTTCAGCCGGGCCATCAGGGCGGTATCAGCCCCCCATGCGACCGCATCCACGGCCACCACCGGCTGCAAGCCGCTGGCATTGCAGGCAAAGCCGGCCTGGAAGACGGCCAGATCGGCCAGATTGATCGGGGCGGACCGCTGCGGGATGCCCACCGCCTCCAGTCCGTCCTGCAGCAGCCGCTCCGCCGTACCCCGCAGCGCCGGCCCCTCGGGCCAGACGACCGCCTGGCCATCCCACAGGCCCAGGTTCCAGATCGAACCCTCGACCACCTCCCCGGCCGGATCGACGAACAACGCGTCGTCGTAGCCCTCGGCCAGCGCCTGCCGGCGGTAGTGGAACAGCGGAAACGTACCCACATGCTTGTACTGCGGCAGCGGGCGCACGAACGGATACGACTTCACCCGCAACGCCGGCTTGTCCGACGGAGACGCGGGCGACAGCGACACCAGCACGTCAGGCGTCACCGCACGCGCGGGATCGCGGTAGTCGAACTGCGTGGAGAACACGGTGATGCGCACCGACGCATCCTGCTGACCGGCATCGTCCAGTGCCTGCGCCGCGAGTCGCAGCGCGAGGTCGCCATCGAGCGTTGCGCCGAACAGCGCCTGCGTCGCTGCTTCGAGACGGCCCACGTGCAACGCCCGCCCCTGCACGGCGCCATCGCGCACCTGCATCGAGGTGAAGTGGCCGTAGTTGGCCAGCGCGAGCGCGCGAAGCTCGTCGGCGGTGGCGGGTTTGCCGTTGAGGAAGGCCGAGGTCATGCGGGCCGCTTCTCCGCTTCAATCGAATGTGGGAGCGACGTCAGTCGCGATGGACGGAGACAAGATCGCGACTAACGTCGCTCCCACAGGAAAGGAGGCCGCGCCTCAGCGGAACGGCATTCCGCCGCGGCCGCCCATCATGCCCTTCATGTTGCGCATCAGGCCCTTCATGCCGCCGCCGGCCAGCTTGCCCATCATCTTTTCCATCTGCTGGTACTGCTTCATCAGCTTGTTGACGTCGGCCGGCGTCAGTCCCGCGCCCTTGGCGATGCGCGCGCGGCGCGAGCCGTTGAGCAGCGCCGGGTTGCGGCGTTCCTTCTTCGTCATCGAGTTGATGATGGCGATCATGCGCGGCACTTCCTTGCCCTGCTGCACCTGCTGCTTCACGTGCTCGGGGATCTGGGCCATGCCGGGCAGCTTGTCCATCAAGCCGCCGATGCCGCCCATGTTCTGCATCTGCTCGAGCTGGTCGCGCATGTCGTTGAGGTCGAACTTCTTGCCCTTGATGACCTTCGCGGCCAGCTTCTCGGCCTTCTCGCGGTCGACGTTCTGCTCGACCTGCTCGACCAGCGACAGCACGTCGCCCATGTCGAGGATGCGGTTGGCCACGCGCTCGGGGTGGAACACGTCCAGGCCGTCGGGCTTCTCGCCCACGCCGATGAACTTGATCGGCTTGCCGGTGATGTAGCGCACCGACAACGCCGCGCCACCGCGCGCATCGCCATCGGTCTTGGTCAGCACCACGCCGGTCAGCGGCAGCGCCTCGCTGAAGGCCTTGGCGGTGTTGGCCGCGTCCTGGCCCGTCATCGCATCAACGACGAACAGCGTCTCGACCGGCTTGACCGCCGCATGCAGCGCCTTGATCTCGGCCATCATGGCCTCGTCGATCGCCAGGCGGCCGGCGGTGTCGACCAGCAGCACGTCGACGAACGACTTCTTCGCATCGTCGATGGCGGCGCGGACGATGGCCTCGGGCTTCTGACCCGCATCCGACGGGAAGAACAGCACGTCGACCTGCTGCGCCAGCGTCTTCAGCTGCTCGATGGCGGCCGGGCGATAGACGTCGGCGCTGACCACCATGACCTTCTTCTTGCGCTTCTCGCGCAGGTGCTTGGCCAGCTTGCCGACCGTGGTGGTCTTGCCCGCGCCCTGCAGGCCGGCCATCAGGATCACGGCGGGCGCCGGCACGTTTAGGTTGAGGTCGCTGGCCTGCGAGCCCATCACGGCGGTCAGCTCGTCGCGCACGACCTTGATCAGCGCCTGGCCCGGCGTCAGCGACTTCAGCACTTCCTGGCCGACCGCGCGCACCTTGATGCGCTCGATCAGCGCCTGCACCACCGGCAGGGCCACGTCGGCCTCCAGCAGCGCGATGCGCACTTCGCGGGTGGCCTCGCGGATGTTCTCCTCGCTCAGGCGGCCGCGGCCGCGCAGGCGCTCGATGGTGCCGGAGAGTCGCTGGGTCAGGGATTCGAACATGGGGCAGGCAGGACCAGGGAAAACGGACGGCGATTATAGCGGTCCCGCCCGCCGCCTCCGTTCTGCAGGCGTCGAGGTCGCAAGCGCCCCTGCGCCGGCGCCGCCCGCTGTGCGACACTCCTCCGATGACAGTCATTCTCATCGCCGTCGCGCTTTACCTCCTGGCCGCGGGTCTGCTGGTCCGCTCCGTGGCCCGCGACACCGGCGATGCACCACGGCCGTGGGTGTGGCCGGCACTGGGCGCGGTCGTGCTGCATGGCACCTACCACCTGATGGTGGCGTGGCGGACGCCCGGGGGTCCGGACATGCATTTCTTCGCCGCGCTGTCGCTGGTCTCGCTGGGCATGGCGCTGATGACGCTGCTGGTGGCGATCCAGGGCCGCATGGCGGCGCTGGGCGTGGTCGCCTTCCCGCTGGCCGCGCTGTTGCTGGCGACCTACCACGTCTACGGTCACCAGGCCTCGAACGGGCTGGACTGGCGCCTGCAACTGCACGCCTGGCTGGCACTGCTGGCCTACGCCGCGTTGGCGATCGCCGCGCTGCTGGCGGTGATGCTGTGGGCGCAGGAACGGGCCCTGCGCCGCCGCGAATTCCACCTGTGGCTGCGCGCGCTGCCGCCGCTGACGGAACTGGAAGATCTGCTGTTCCGCACGATCACGGTCGGCTTCATCCTGCTGACCGCCACGCTGCTGACCGGCGTGCTGTTCGTCGAGAACTTCCTGATCCAGAAGCTCACCCACAAGACCGTGCTGAGCGTGCTGTCGTGGCTGACCTTCGGCGCGCTGCTGATCGGCCGCTGGCGCTACGGCTGGCGCGGCGCCAAGGCCGTGCACTGGACGCTGACCGCGATGGCGCTGCTGCTGCTGGCGTTCTTCGGCAGCAAGTTCGTCTACGAGATGGTGTTGAGGCGCGCTTAACCCAACGTGTGGGAGCGACGTAAGTCGCGACGGTGGACCTGCCTCTCCATGGAGGCCATCGTGTAGGCGAGCTCTGCAGTCGCGACTGACATCGCTCCCACAACATTTACCGCCTGCTACTCCGCCGCCGCCTCCAGCGCTTGCGACAACCGCTCCACCGCCACCACCTCCAAGCCCTTGAACGTGCCCGACTTCGGCGCATTGCCCTTGGGCACGATGGCGCGCTTGAAACCGTGCGTGGCCGCTTCGCGCAGCCGTTCTTCGCCGTTGGGCACCGGGCGGATCTCGCCGGACAGACCCACTTCGCCGAAGGCCACGGTCTTCTCGGCCAGCGGGCGGTCGCGCAGCGAGGACAGCACGGCCAGCAGCACCGGCAGGTCGGCCGCGGTTTCCTGCACGCGGATGCCGCCGACCACATTGACGAACACGTCCTGGTCGCCCACCACCACGCCGCCGTGCCGGTGCAGCACGGCCAGCAGCATCGCCAGCCGGTTCTGCTCCAGGCCCACCGCCACGCGGCGCGGGTTGGACAGCGGCGAGCTGTCGACCAGCGCCTGCACTTCCACCAGCAGCGGGCGCGTGCCCTCTCGGGTCACCATCACGCAGCTGCCGGGCTGCTGGGCGCTGCCGGACAGGAAGATCGCCGACGGGTTGGGCACTTCCTTCAGGCCCTTCTCGCCCATCGCGAACACGCCCAGCTCGTTGACCGCGCCGAAGCGGTTCTTGAAGGCGCGCAGCACGCGGAAGCGGCTGCCGCTCTCGCCTTCGAAATACAGCACGGCGTCGACCATGTGCTCCAGCACGCGGGGACCGGCGATGCCGCCCTCCTTGGTCACGTGGCCCACCAGGAACACGGCCGTGCCGGTCTCCTTGGCGTAGCGCACCA
>VYLE01000678.1_pt1 | contig 14210 bp, 18 predicted proteins | sample 5114391 | NCBI WGS metagenome assembly VYLE01 (sample SAMN12291771, study PRJNA351875) | freshwater metagenome | isolation source: freshwater lake | place: USA: Michigan, Kent Lake | collected 2013-08-15
GCGAGCGGCGCCCCCGCCGCCGCGCCGCCGATCGCGTCGGCCATGCTGCAGGGGCTGCGGTGGCGGGGAATCGGGCCCGCCACCATGAGCGGACGCATCGCCGATGTGGCCGTGGCGCGCACCACCGGCGCGCCCGATGTGCTGTATGTCGCTGCCTCCATCGGCGGCGTCTGGAAGACTGCCGACTGGGGGGCGAGCTGGGATCCGGTCTTCGACACCTCCACGGGCGCCAGCTCCGTCGGTGACGTCACGGTGGCCCCCTCGAACCCCAACATCGTCTGGGTGGGAACGGGGGAGCCCAACAATCGCCAGAGCTCCTCGTGGGGCGACGGCGTCTACAAGTCGATGGATGCCGGCAAGACGTGGGCTTTCATGGGCCTCAAGGAGACCCGGCACGTGGGGCGCATCATCATCCACCCCACCAACCCCGACATCGTGTACGTTGCGGCCCTCGGCCATCTCTGGGGCTCCAACACGGAACGCGGAGTCTTCCGTACCCGTAATGGCGGTCGCACCTGGGAGAAGGTGCTCTACGTCGACGAGCACACCGGCGTCGTCGACCTCGTCATCGATCCACAGGATCCGCAGATGCTCATCGCGGCCGCGTACCAGCGGCAGCGCAAGGCATGGGGCTTCAATGGCGGCGGCCCCGGCAGCGGGCTCTACCGCACGCTCGATGGGGGGGAGAGCTGGACCCGGCTCAAGACCGGGCTTCCCTCAGGTGATCTGGGGCGCATCGGTCTCGACATCTTCCGCCGCGATGGGCGTCTCATCTACGCCACGGTGGAAGCTGATCCGGCGGGAGCCGGCAACGACATGAGCGGCGCAAGCGCCGGTCGGCGCGGCGGCATCTTCCGCAGCCGCGACCGGGGCGACAGCTGGGAACAGGTGAATACCGTGACCAGTCGCCCCATGTACTTCAGCCTCGTTCGCATCGACCCCACCGATCCCCAGCGGATCTACTTCGGCGGCACCAGCATCATGACGTCGCACGACGGGGGGCGAACCTTCTTCGATCCGGGATACGGCGGACAGGGCGTGCACCCCGATCAGCACGCCATGTGGATCGACCCCGAGGATCCGAACTTTCTCGTGCTCGGCAACGATGGCGGCATCTTCCTGTCGCACACCCGCGGGGCTACGTGGCGCTTCATCGACAACCTGCCGCTCGGGCAGTTCTACGAGGTCGATGCCGACATGCGCGACCCGTATCATGTCTGCGGCGGACTGCAGGACAACGGCGACTGGTGTACCCCCAGCGCCGTGCCCGACCAGAAGGGGCTGTCGCGCCGCGATGCCTACCTCGTTGGTGGCGGCGACGGCTACTACGTCCGCATTGACTCGTCGGACCCGGGGACCGTCTACGTGGAGCAGGGGGGCGCCAGCATCAAGCGCTTCAACTACCAGACCGGCGAGACGCAGGAAATTCAGCCCACCAATGAGCAGAAGGGGGATCGGCCGCTCCGCGGCAACTGGAACGCGCCCATGGCCATTTCCCACTTCGATCCCAAGACGATCTACGTGGGGATGAACAAGCTGTTCCGGTCGCGCGACCGTGGGGTCACGTGGTCGGCCATCAGCGGCGATGTCACCGCCGCCATCGACCGCGATACGCTCACCATGATGGGCGCGCGCGTCGGGCCCGCCGCGCTGTCGCGACATGACGGCGTGTCGGCGTTCAGCACCCTCACCACCATCGGGGAATCGCCGCTGGACCGGAACGTGCTGTACGTCGGGGCGGACGACGGCGTGGTGCAGGTGACCACCGACGGTGGCGCGAAGTGGACCGACATCACCCGGCGCTTCCCGGGACTGCCGCCGCTGAGCTACGTGAGTCGTCTCACCCCCTCCCGGCATGTGGCTGGCCGCGTGTATGCCACCTTCGACGGTCACCGCAGCGACGACTACGCCCCGCACGTGTACGTGAGCGAGGATTTCGGCCAGAGCTGGCGCGCCATCGAGCGAGGGCTCCCCGAAACGTCCGTGTACGCCATCGTCGAACACCCCCGCGTGCCCACGCTGCTCTTTCTCGGGCACGAGCGCGGCGTGCATCTGTCGATGAACGGCGGGGCCGACTGGCAGTCGCTGAACACCAATCTCCCCACGGTGCCCGTCTACTCCCTCATGGTGCACCCGCGGGACAACGACCTGATCGCGGCCACCTTTGGCCGCGCCATCTGGATCCTCGACGATCTGGGGCCGCTGGAGGCCCTGGCCTCGCAGCCGCGACTTACGGCCGATGCCGCGCTGGCGAGCCGCCCGGGGCGTCAGTTCAACACGCACCACTACAACGGGTGGTTCTGGCCCGGACACTTCGAGGCACCCAACCCGGAGTATGGCGTGGGCGTCTCGTACTGGCTCACCGCTCCCGCAGCACGCGTGGAGGTGGACATCACGGGGCCACAGGGAGAGACCATCAAGACCATCCCCGGGTCGACCGCCGCCGGTATCAACCGCGTCTACTGGGATCTGCGGGGCGTGCCCACCGAGCCATTCGACTCCACGGCCGTGTACAACCCGGTCTTCAGGCCGCCGCCGGCGGGGCCACCGGTGAAGCCGGGGCGCTATCAGGCACGGGTGCGCATCGCCGATCGCGCGCCACTGACCATGTCCCTCACGGTGCACGGGGACCCGCGCACGCGCATTGCCGACGCGGATCGTGACGCCCGACAGGGCGCCATCGACCGGTTGTACGGCATGAAGAAAAGCGGGTTGTCCCTGCAGGAGGCGATCCGCGGGGTCACCACGCAGCTCACCGCCACGAGGGCCCGTCTCGCGCCCGGCCTCGAGGCCGGCGCCAAGCTTGCCGCGCTCGCCGACAGCCTTGCGGCGGTGGAACGCGCGGTCGCTCGCTCGGTTCGCACTGCCAACTCGCTGCTCGAGGCCGTGGGAGGCTTCACCGGACGCCCAACGGCGGGCCAATCGCGCACCATGACGTGGGCCTACGACGACCTGGCGTCGGCGATGACCCGCTTCAACACCCTGCTGCAGTCCCTCCGGGCGCTGGGCAATACGTTGCCGGCACAGGATGCGTGGCTCGGTGGCACCACCCTGGTCCCGCTGCCTCCACCGGGCGGGCGCTGAGCCGTACGGTGCCGGGGAGAGGTCGCCCCCGGACAGCGCAGGGTATCATGGGGGCGCGGTCGACGTGAGTCGATCGCGCCCCCGTGCGTTCGGCTGCGCCGTTATGCTATCTCCATGTCGTCTGGCACCGAGTTGGACCATCACCGCGCCGATCGGCGGGGCGTCTCGCTGGTCGTGGCCGCCGCGTTCCAATGGGCGCTGCTGGGCCCCGTGGCACGCGTCGCCTTCGCCGAAGGGGTTCCGCCGCTCACGGTGGCGTTCTGGCGTGCCACCGTGGCCGCCCTGCTGTTCTCGGCGCACGCGGCCGCTGGTCGGCCATGGCGTTGGGGGTCGTGGCGGTGGCCGGCCTGTACGTGTCCTACTTCGAAAGCGTGCAGCGCGGTGGCGCGGCCCTCGCGGCCATCTTGCTCTATTCCGCGCCGGTGTGGGTGGCGATGGGCGCCCACGTCGTGCTGCGGGAGCGGGTCACACGAAGCGAGGCCGGCGCACTGATGCTCACGCTGGCCGGCGTGTCGCTGGTGGTGCTGTCCCCGGCGTCCGGTGCGGCCGAGGTGCAGGCATCCTGGTCCGCCGTCGCGTGGGGACTCGGGTCCGGTTTGTCCTACGCCTTGTACTTTCTGCTCGGCCGGTCGCTCTTCGCGCACAACGCCCCGGCGCGCGTGATGTCGTGGGCGCTGGCCACCGGGGCCATCGTGCTCGCACCGTTCGTGCACTGGCACATGCTCACCTGGCGCGCATGGGGCGCGATCGCCTTTCTGGCCACGGTCGCGACCTACGGTGCCTATCTCAGCAATGCCAACGGGATCCGCCTCATCGGGCCCTCGCGCGCGTCGACCATCGCGACGCTCGAGCCGGTACTGGCCGTCGCCGCCGCCTACCTCGTGTGGGGGGAACGCTTCTAGGGGATCGGCCTCGTGGGGGCCGGCGCGGTGATCGGCGGCGTGCTGCTCGCCGCGCGCGGCCGCTGAGTCTGCGAACGCTCAGGGCGTGGCGGCGCACAGATAGGTGAGCGCCACGCCGGCCACCGAGCCCTTCGAGACCGGTCCGAAGCCCGGCAGCTTCACCTCGCGATGCATCCCTTCCTTCCTGCCCGCCTCGTCGAGGTAGTACCAGCTTTCCTTCGTCGCCACCGTCTGCTTGGCGCAGTCGTACATCCCGAGGGTACGCGAACTCTTGAGGTCGCCCTTCGCGTGCTTGAGCGGCGGGACCAGCGCCACGCGGATGGCGGCCGTGACGACCGTCCCGCTGCGCGCAATGGTTTTCGGTTCCACGAACACCGCGGTGGGTGTCCCGATGCTCGTCCGTCCGATTTCCTTGCGCGCGGATTGCGCTGTGAGCGGTGTCGTCGACAGACTGGCCGCCAGCAGAAGGGCGGCGACAGGGGCAAGGCGGGAGCACACGGTGGTCTCGGGACGAAGGTCAGTTGCGCCGGCGCGCGGTGGAATCCGGAACGAAGTCGAAGGGCAGTTGCAGCACCTGCGCGACCGGCCGGCCCTTGCGGAGGGCTGGCATGAAGCGCTGGTCGCGCACGGCCCGGCGCACCGGTTCCACGAAGAGGCGGTGCGTACTCGTGACCGCACTGAAGGTGTCCATGTTGGGCTCCCCATTCACGTTCACCACGAATTCGGCGAGCACGCGGCCCGGCGCCTGCGCGTCGTACAGGGAATCCGGATACATCGGCTTCACGAGATTGAACGAGTCCGGGCGCGCCGTGGCATCCACCTCCGAGGCCACGAACGCTTCGCCCTTGTCGAGCATCTGCGTGATGCGCATGGTCGGCGTGGGCTCGTCCTTCTTGCGCTTCCGCTCCCGGAGTTCGCCGCGCTTCGACCAGAGCACGATGGTACCGCAGGCGCTGCTCATGCGCTGGTTCCCCTGAAACTCCACCGGCACCGACGCCGCCCCGCTGTAGATCTCCATGCCCTCGAACGAGCGGGGATCGAAGGCATCGAGGTCGATCTCGCCGGCGAACAGCGGCTGCGCGTCGAGCCAGACCAACGGGGCGCAACGACTGCCCCGCATGCGGATGCTGTTCTGGAACCCCCGCGACTCGATGCGCATGCCGGGCACCATGCGGAACATGTCGCTCATGCGGGACGCGTTGCGGCGCTCGATGTCGTGCGCGGTGAAGAAACGACCCGCCCCCTGGCCCATGCGCCGGTAGAACCCCGCCATGGGGCCGGTGATATCCCGCCGGCCGATGATCCGCACCCGGTCGAGCTCCACGGCGATCCGCTCGAGCTGCACGCGGCTCTGGATCGTTTCACCCGCCGTCACCGTGACCTGCACGGAGTCGGGGCGATACCCGATGCGGCGCGCCACCAGCCACGCCGGTCCCTGCGGCACGCCGATGGCGGTGAAGTTGCCCTCGTCGTCGGACTCCACCGACGTGGTACTGCCGCGCCCCGGCATCATCAGTCGCAGGTATGCGCCGCCAATGGGCAAGCCGAGGATGGTGCTGACGGTGCCGCGGACGGTCCCGGTAGGCTGCGGCGACGGCGGCGACGCCTGACCACCCGCCTGCTCGGCCGCACCGAGCAGCGCGCCAAATACCACGCCCCAAACCGAACCGGGTAACGCGCCGGCGGCGACGGACCGCGGCCACATCGGGGACAATGTCAGGAAGACGCACATGCGGAAAGCGCTCAGGGCGCGGACTTGTGTGAACGCGCAGGCAGGCTACGATGAATCATGATTGTTGCCTCGTGGGGGAGCAAGCTTAGAACCGTGCTACTCGGTTCCCTCCTGTGTGCCGTCCCGGGCTGCGCCTCGCTGCAGCGGCCTGTGCCGTCAGACGCGCTGCCGCGTCGGGTGGTGCTGGCCCTCGATGGCCTGGACTACCGGGATGTGATGGAGGCCCGGCAGCGCGGACGGTTCGCCGCATTTCACGCGCCGGCCCGCCTCGTGTCGACGTTCCCGTCCATCAGCGATATCGCCTGGCACGCCATTCTCGGCATATATCCGCCGGCCGGATACCAGCGTGTGTACTACAGCGCAAAGCACAATATGGTCCTTGGGGACGCTTTGTCGGCCATCCGTCCCATCGAATACGAGGATCGCATGGACTATGCGTTCGACACCAAGTTCCATCATCTCGGGGCCTATCTCATCTCCTGGCCGATTGCGCGCCGTGAGGTGAACGCGGACGTCGAGCGCATCCTCACGACACGCGATCGCGAAACGGTGTACCTGTACAACGTGGGCCCCGACGCCCTGCAGCACACGCGTGGCGATGTGCAGCGCTATCTCGACCATCTCGATGCGCGGCTGTCGGAGCTTCTGACGCGGTATGAAGCACGGACGGGGCGCCCGTTGGAGGTGATCGTGCTCTCCGATCATGGGCACAATCGCGCGCGGACTGCGGAGTTTGCCCCGGTGGTGGAATCGTTCGCGGCTCACGGGTTCGTGACGGCGAAGTCGATCGAGCGGCCGAACGATATCGCCTTCAGTGTCGACGGGGTGACCACGGGATTCGGCGTGTTCTGCGATCCGGATTCCGTAGCGCGCGTGGCGTCGCTGCTGTCCGGCATGCCCGCCGTGGACGTGGTCACCCGGCGCGTCAACGATTCCCTCTTCATTGTGACGCGCCGCGACAGCAGCGGCGCGGTCAGCACGGGACAGGTGGCATGGCGCCGTGTCGCGGGCGAGGAGCGCTACCGCTATGCAGGCGATTGGCACGATCCCCTGCTGCTCGATACGGCCGTGGCCCGCATGCGGGAGGCGGGCGTGCTCGATGCCGACGGCTATGCGTCGGCGCCCACATGGGTGCGATTCACCGCGGATGCGATGTACCCCGTGGCCCCGGTACGCATCGTTCACGGCCACCGCTTCGCCGCGCGCAACACCGCGCCCATTCTGGTGAGCATCCACGACCAGTTCCGCGTGGGGCTGGGCATGGTGAGCATGGCCAACCGCCTGCGCCCGCTCGGGGGCACGCACGGCGCACTCGGTGTCACCAACGCTATCGGCATGGTGCTCAGCAACGCGGTGGTGCCGCACGATGATCTCGCCATGCAGGTGCGCGGGCAATTCGGCGGATTCACGGACCTGCTCGACGTGCGGGTGCATCAGCCGTCGCTGGCCGTGGTGGATGCCCGCATGCTGCGAACGGACGACCGGAACCGCCGGGCGTGGCCCGAACTGTCGGCGCTCCCCGACAGCGGCCCCGTGGTCGTGCTGTCGCTCCCGCAGCCCCTCGAACCGTGGGCCGGGCCCGATGGCCGAGTCCGGGTGGAGGTGCGGGCGGTCAACGGCGCCGCCGGCAAGGGGACGTTGGTGCGCGGTGCCATGCTGCCCCTCACCGCCGCCGCGCGCCGGCACGACGGCCGGCAGTTGGCGTGGGCGGTCGATGCCGCCGGCCTTGCAGCGCTCACGCCCGGCGACGAGTATCGCATTGAGGTCGTGCTCGAGCGTCTCCGGCGCTCGGGCGACCGCACCGCGGTGGCGCGCTCGAAGACCCTCCTGATCACCCGCCTCCGCGCCGCCCTCGATGGCGTGCCCTGGAGCTACTGACCCCCGCATTTTTCTTCTCTCCCCACCATGCCCTCCACGACCGCTTCGGATATCCGCCGCCTCGCGATGGCGCTCGCAATGGCCAGCACGGCCGCCGTCGCCGCCGCCGATGCGCAATCCACCACGCGGCTGCTGCGTACGCCCAGTGTGAGCGGTCGCCATATCGCGTTCGCCTACGCCAACAACGTGTGGGTGGTGGAGCGCAGCGGCGGCGCGGCGCGCCGCCTCACCAGTTTTCAGGGGCAGACGCAGCACCCCAAGCTGTCGCCCGACGGATCGCTGGTGGCGTTCAGCGCCGAGTACGCCGGCAACACCGATGTGTACGTGGTGCCGGTGGAGGGCGGGCAGCCGAAGCGGCTCACGTGGCATCCGGGCGCTGACCTCGTGCAGGGGTGGACCCCCGACGGCTCGCAGGTCCTGTTCTCCTCCCCTCGCGCCACGTGGGCGCCCACCGGGGTGCCGCGGTTCTACACGGTGCCCGTCACGGGCGGAGTGGAGACGGCGCTCCCGCTGCCGCGCGCCAATCAGGGCAAGCTGTCGCCCGACGGGAGCAAGCTGGCGTATCGCATGCCCACCTCGTGGGACGAGGAGCGCCGCAATTATCGCGGCGGGCAGAACAAGCCCATCTGTCCGTCATGTCTGAAATCCCCCGTGATGTCGTATGCGCGGTCGTAGAACCGCTCAGGTCGCTTTCGCCAAGGCGCCCAGCATCTCGAGCGCGGCGTCCAGCTCAAATCGGGTGTAGACCTCGGCCGTCGTCTTGACGGTCCGGTGTCCCAGCCACTTGCTCACTTTCCACAACGGCGTGCCGGCCAACAGATGCCGCACCGCGAACGAGTGCCGCGCGTCGCGCAGCTCGTAGCCGTCGAGCTTCGCCGCCGAACGCGCGTCCACGTGCGCCGTGTTGAGCACCGTCCGGCGGATGCCGGGGAACAACAGCGCGTCGGGGAGCTTGCCCTTGCAGTACGCCGCGATGATGGGCCGCGCCCACGCGTCCACCGGCACCCCGCGCCGGTCCCGGCTCCCGCGCTTCGTGCCCGGGATGTGGACGGTCCACGCCTTGGTGTCGATGTCCCGCCGGCGCATCGCCAGCGCCGCGTCCCGTTCCGCGCCGGTGGCGTGGACTAGGGCGAAGTAGCTGCGGAATGGCTCCGGCGCCGCATTCACGAGGCGCAGGTCATCCGCGGCCGACTTCCACACCATGCGCGGCGGGTTCGGCTTCGGCCGCTTGACCAGCGCCCGGTTGCGGGCGGGGTTGGTCGGCAACGCGCGATGCGCCACGGCGTAGTCGAGGAACAGCGTCAACACCGCGAAGTACATGCCCCGGGTGGTCCCCGAAAACGGCAACGCCGCAATCGTATCGACGACCCACCCTTCCGTGACCGTCGACGCGAGGAGCGGACCCTTCACCAGCGCCACGATCTTGCCGCGATACGCCGCCACCGTTCGCGGCGCCCGCTGTAGCGAGGCCAGCCACGGATCGACGAACGTGTGCAGGTCCACGGCAGAGGCCCGCGCAACCAACTGATCCAGCCCGTTGCTGCCCGTGGCGTAGGCGTCCCACACCTGGGCCACAGTGATCGTCTTCGCGTCAATGGCGTCGAGTACATCCCAGCGCCGCTGGTCGGCCAGCGTGTCGATCATCCGCCCCATGCGGTCGGCCAGCTTCTTGTCGCTCGTGCCAGTCGCGCGTTGCACCACGCCGCCGGAGCGGCGTGGCACGTACAGCGAATAGAACTGCCCGCGACGGAACGGCGTCATGCGGCCGCCGGCGTCAGGTGTCCACGCATCCACACGAGACATGCGTCCCGGTCGTACCGCACCACGCCCCCCACCTTGCAGCGCGGGCAGCGCGACTTGCGGAGCCATTCCGGCGTGACTCGGAGCAAGGCCGCCGCTTCCTCGAGCAGCAGGATGGGGGGCGTGGTGTCCATTACGCCGTCTTCTTCTGCAGCCACGGCGCCGTTGCGGCCGGTGCCGCTGCGGCCGGTGCCGGCGCCACGGTCCCCACCACGCCCGCCTTCAGTTGCTTGTAGCCCTTGATCTCGTTCATGGGGCCGTTCTCCCCCTGCTTGACCTTGACCTTGGCCACCATCGGCTTGTCGTGGAGCTGCGCCGAGTCCGACACCTTGAGCACCCCGACCGCGTGACAGATCGCGGACAGCGTCTGCTGCGCGATGTCGACCGCCGCGGTATTCGGGTTGGACAGGTTGAGGCGATCCCACAGCTTGCGCCCCTTGTACTCTCCGTCCGTGACCTGCAGCGTGAGCTCGAGGTACGCGCCGTCCCGCTTCTTCGTCTCCTTCCACTCCGACGCTTCGATCAGCACCGGGTAGTCGCCCTCGCGGAGGACATCCATCGGCTCGCGTGGGGCGACGGCGGTGGCGTCGAACGGATTCTGGAACTGGGCCATCTTAGCTCTCCTGGTTGGTAGTGGCGTCGATCACCGGCGCCGGGGTGTAGCGCTCCGCTAGGAGCGCCAGAAACTGCGCGGCATCGAGTTCCATCAGCGGCGGGAACTGATACCGGTTCTTCGCTTCCCACGCGGGGCGTTCTTCAAGCGCCAGCAACCGCTGGCCGGTGCTGACGCCGCGCGTGGCCTTCTTTTTGAAACCGAGGTCGGTGGCGACCGTGGAGCTTTGCCAGTGCGCGAACCCGATGAAGTCCGCCCACTCCTGCACCAATGCGGACGCCCGCTTATGCAGCTTGACCGAGTAGCGGTCGAACGGCTCGGAGGTCGGGGAGTTGAAGCGGGTGACGGCCGCGTGCGCCGTGCACACGATCGACATGCCGCGCTGCGTCCGCAGCGCTTCCAGCCCGCCTAGCACTTCGTGCCAGACTTCGTCGGCCTCGATGTACCCCTTGCCGTAGTCCCAGCCTTCAATGCTGGACTTGTTGTGCCGGCGGGCCGTCTCGGCCCACACCAGCGGCTCGAGCCAGTCCAGCGAATCAAGCAGCAGCGTCTGGCGGTCGTGGTCGCCCTGGTACAGCGCGCCCAGCGCCGTCATCACGTCGTGGTACGTCGTGGCGACGGTGGGGAACCGCGGGATGCGGAGCGATCCGACCCCGTCCTCGGTCATGAGCAGGATCGGGGCGGGGAAACCGGCGCCGAAGCTCGTCTTGCCTACCCCGTGGGGACCGTAGACCACGATGATCGGCGGCTTCGGGGTGACGTCTTCGACGATCGCGTCGAGGGTGAAACTCATCGCACTCTCAGGTGATAGGTAACCGGCGCGAGTTCCACGCCGTCGATCTCCGCGCCGTTCTTCACCGCCTCCAACAGCGCCTTCTTGTCGGGCTCACGCTGTTCCGGGATCACGCGCACGAACTGCTCCGGCAGCGCATCCGGCAGCACATTCACCAACACACTCGGCGGGTTCTTCTGGATCGCGAGCGTGAACCGCGTGCCCTCGATGCGCGGCCGGTCCATGCGCTGCAGACAGGAGGCGGCGTAGGCCTTCATCCACTGCATCCGCGTACTCACGCGCTTGCGACGGGCGGTCAGGCGCTGGATTTCGTTGGCCAAGACTTCCTCCCGCAGTTCCAGATCCCGCACGTAGCTGCCGAACGCATCCGCCTTGGCCACCAAGGCGCCCATAAGCTGTGTCGCCAGCGCTTCCGCCTCCGGGGTCCACTCCCCGTCATCCATGGCGGAGAGATCGTCCAGCGCGAGCGCTTCTTCGCTGAGGTCGTACAGGGTGAGGCTCATGCGGCAACGCCCCACGCGCGGTCCTCAACCGCCACACTCCGCAAATGCTCCGGCCCGTAGCTGCTCTGTGCTTCGATCTCCCGCGCTTCCGCTTCGGTGTCGGACCGGCACGCCTCGAGCGAGACGTCCACGCGGTGCCGCTGGTCGATCGGCGTGTCGGCGAGGACGGCGGCGCGCCACGCGCGGTATTCGGGGCTGGTGGTCATGCGGCCTCCGGCTGGACGCGCTGTGCGGCGCGCTGGTGGCGGGACGCGATCGCCCGCGTCAGGTCGATGAACCGCGGGAACTCGGCGACGGGCACGATGACGCCCTGTGTCGGGGTGGCGAGGCGGATCTGGTCACGCACCCGGATCACACCGATGCGCGGACGAGGGCGAGGTGTTACGTTGTTGTGCATCAGGCATTCCTCTGGTGTCTGGTCACGCCCCGGGTCGTTCGAGCGACGCCGGGGCACTTTTTTGCTATCCGGCCATTCGCGCGCTGACCAACCGCGCGCCCATCTGGGCGAAGTGCTCCACCGCCCCGGTCTCGCCAAACGCGGCGATCATCTCGTCGGCCAGCAGCGTGAGCTGTCGCGCCGTGGCGACGCCTCGACGCTTGCTCACCAGTTCATGCAGCTGCGGGTCGACCGGCAGACGGCTCTGGCGCAGCGTGGAGCGGGTCTCACGCGCCGTGTCCGACAGGATGATCTGTGTGACACGGGCGGGCTTCGGTTTCCTGGCACTCATGGTCTCCTCTGGGTTTTCGGCGTTTCGCCGTTTCGGGCGTTCGAGCGCCCGTACTACTTCCAGCCATGGGAATCACGACTGGCTTACCACCACCAGCTACGCCGCGGCGTCCTGCTGCGGCTCGAACGGCACCGCGACAAACAGCGTGTCGCCGACCATTTTCGTCTTGTGCTCGCCCTTCGCCACGCGGTTGATGAGCGTGGTGCGGGGGATGCCAAGGCGGCGCGCCGCCGGGGCCATCCGCATCCACTCCATCGGTTCCTTGCGCTTGGTCATGTCCGTCGGTTGGTTAGTCGCTGTGAAGTCGTCACGGTGACGACAAGGACATCTTACGTGGTCGCGTAAGAAACCGCAAGGGGGCACGTAAGGGTGGACGCGCAACGGTTCGGGGCGTGGCTGCGAGAGCAGCGCCAAAACGCGAAGCTCAGCCAAGAGAAGGCGGGCAAACACATGGGCGTCTCTGGCGCGACCGTCAGCCGGTGGGAATCCGGGGATGACGCACCGGACCCCTCGCGCTACCCGCTGATTGAGCAGACGTATCTACTGGCGCGTGGCGTCGTCGAGCAGATGCTCACGCCGCCGTCTGAGGGGCCGTCGCTCGACTACTGGGTAGGCCGCTGGGAACAGCAGACCATGCACTTCCGGCGGGTGTTGGCAGATCAAGAGGAACTGCTCGCGCATATGCGGCAACGCGCCGGCCTGCTTGGTGAATCCGACGCGAGGATTGAGCAGGAGGCGATCGAGCTTACGCGACGCGAAGCAGCGCCCGTTCCGAGCTCGGCGTCAGGCAGCGTATAGCCGCGTCCAGGTACAGATTCAACAGAATACCGTAGAGTGCGCCGTCGGGCACCCCGCAGCACCGCAGGCACGTGCGCCCGTCTGGCGTGCGAACCGTCAGCGTATGCGTCGGATGCCCCGGCCACACTACGAGCACTTCGTCGGGGCGGGCCACAATCGGGTCGAGGATGGGGCGGACCACACGGCACACAATCGAAGGGGCGGGCAGCATTCGGGCTAATTTCTGGTGTGGGTCTGACAGGACGTCACCGACGCACGGGCAACACTATACGACCCGCGAGTAATACGCCACACCGGAATATCCGCCGCGTCAGCGCGGTGTCAGTCGGGTGGGGTAGGGGGTGGTGGGGTGGGTCTTTTTCGCGGGTGGGTGGGACATTCAGTCGCCGGGAATCCGGCGGGGAGATGAGGAATGCGGTGGATCTTGGGGGTGGTGGTGTTGGGGGTGGTGGGGTGCGGGAAGCCGACTCTCACGCCGGCCGCCGAGTCGGTGCGCTTCACGACAACAGAGACCCAAGTCGCGGGCTGTACGTCGAAGGGGCTGGTCCGTGCGAAAGACGGGCGCGGCGGGCTGGTCGCCAAGGGGATCGCGTGGCGCGCCGTTGAACGGAAGCTGCGCGAGGAGTCGTCCTTGCTTCGCGCGAACGTGGTGCTGCTGAAAGTCCAGCGGAACGGCTTCTGGGGATCGGAAGGGGCGGGCGAAGCCTTCGCTTGCCCGTGACCCCCGCCCGCTGCCCCCTCTGCTCGAGCGAGCGTATCCCCGGTCTGCGCGCGTGCGCGAACTGCGGGGAGGTAGTGGGGGCAACGGCACCCGTCGCGTTTGCTCTCCACACCGACCCGCTGCCCGACCACTACACGCCAGCCAGTGTGGATCTGGCCACGTGCCTGCGCGCCGTCAACGAGGCCCGGGCGTTGGAGTATGCGGGGGATGTGGAGGGGGCGGTTGCGATTTATGAACGCTTGTGCCACACCCGCACCGTGAACCCGGTGCCGTATCAGCGGCTGGCGATTGTGTATAGGAAGGGCAAGCGGTTCGCCGACGAAGAACGGGTCGTGCGGCTCGCGCTGGCGCATATCCCCTCGGGTCCCAATTCCTGGTTCGTGCTGCGGCTGGCCAAGATCCTCGGGGAAAAACAACGCCCCACCGGGTGAGGGTGGGGCGGTGGTAGTCATCGCGGCACCCTCACCGAGTGTACGTGAGGTGCACCCCTTCCGGATCCACCGCCGTGACCCGCAGCCGCGCGACCTGCTGGGCCAGCGTGTCCGGCACCTCCTGCTCACCGGCGAGCCAGCGGCGCATGGTCCGATCATCGCGCCCCAGCACGCGGGAGAGCTCGGTGGGGGTGAGGCCGGAGGTGGCGACGAACTGGCGGAGGGCG
>VYLE01000977.1_pt1 | contig 14206 bp, 10 predicted proteins | sample 5114391 | NCBI WGS metagenome assembly VYLE01 (sample SAMN12291771, study PRJNA351875) | freshwater metagenome | isolation source: freshwater lake | place: USA: Michigan, Kent Lake | collected 2013-08-15
AACATCCCGGTGTTCCTCAGCGTGCTGAAGCCGCTGCCACCCCGCCGCCAGCGCATTGTCGTGGTGCGCGAGCTGCTGATCGCGCTGGTGGTCCTGATGCTGTTCCTGTGGGGCGGCAAGTACGCCTTGGAAATGATGCACCTGCGGCAGGAGTCGGTGGCCATTGCGGGCGGCATCGTCCTGTTCCTGATCGGCGTGCGGATGATCTTTCCCCGACCGGAAGGCCTGATGGGCGAACTGCCGGGCGGGGAGCCCTTCATCGTGCCCCTGGCCATTCCGTTGGTGGCAGGGCCGTCCGGCATGGCCGCCGTCATGCTGATGGGCAGCAACGATCCCTCCCGCCTTGGCGACTGGAGCCTCGCCCTGCTGCTGGCGTGGGGTGCCACGGCAGCGATCCTGTTCTCGGCCACCGTGCTCTACAAGTGGCTGGGCCGCAGCGTATTGACGGCCCTGGAGCGGCTAATGGGCATGCTTTTGGTGGCGATCTCCGTGCAAATGGTGCTGGACGGCATCGGCACGTATCTCAAGCTGGCCCCGCCAAACATCTGACGTCGGCCGGCGGCCGACGGTCACCTGCGGGGTCTAGCAACGGCCTGTTCCCGGGCCGCCTGACTGTCATGTTGCACCGCGAAAGATTGTCATGCCGCGGTCACAAAATGGTCCTATCGTGTTAACCTGTTATTAACCTCCGCGGACGCCGCGTGGGCCATGGGAACCCCTAGCACGCCCTTCGAAACGACCTTCCAGGTCGCTTCCGCGCACGTCCTGTCAGCCAGCTTCGCCACATCACTCCCGTACTGAGGTTTATCCGATGAACCAATCCCGTCGTCTTCGCCTGTCCAAGCTCAGCCTTGGCCTCGTCGTCGCGCTTGCCGCCGCTCCCGCCTTCGCGCAGAGCACCTCGTCCGGTGTGGGTGGCCTGGTCACCGACAATGGCGGCCAGCCGGTCGCTGGCGCCGAAGTGACCATCACCCACGTCGAATCCGGTACGGTCAGCCGCGCCACCACCGACGATAGCGGTCGCTACACCGCGCGCGGCCTGCGCGTCGGCGGTCCCTACCAGGTGACGATCACCAAGGCCGGCTCGGGCACCAAGACCGAAGACAACGTGTTCCTGCAGCTGAACCAGACCAGCACGGTCAATGCCGCGCTGACCGGCGACCTGGCTACGCTGGAAACCGTCACGGCCGTGGGCTTCTCCGGCGGCTCGGAAGTGTTCAGCGCCACCAAGATGGGTTCGGGCACCAGCGTCGACCGCGTCACGATCGAGAACCTGCCTTCGGTCAACGGCAACATCCAGGACTACATGCGCCTCGATCCGCGCGTGACCTTCAGCGATCGCGCCTCGGGCAGCATCACCGCCGGCGGCCAGAACCCGCGCTTCAACAAGATCACCATCGACGGCGTGTCGGCGAGCGACACCTTCGGCCTGGAAGGCAACAACATGCCGACCCAGCGCCAGCCGGTCTCGATGGAGGCGATCGAGGCCATCGACGTCAACCTGTCCAACTACGACGTGACGATGTCCGGCGCCGCCGGTGCCAACGTCAACGCCGTCACCAAGTCGGGCACCAACGAATTCCACGGTTCGGTCTACGGCACCTATCGTGACGGCGACTGGTTCGGCGACTACCCGGCGCGCGTGGCGGGCAGCTCGCTCAACGTCACCGGCCTGCCGTTCGACGAATACGACGACGAGTCCACCTGGGGCGTGACCCTGGGCGGCCCGATCGTCAAGGACAAGCTGTTCTTCTTCGCCAACTACGAGAAGTTCAAGCAGACCAACATCGGCCCGGCCGGCAAGAGCCAAGGCACCAACCCGCTGGCCGCCGGCAATGCCGACTTCGACGCCGCCGACCTGGCCGCCGTGCAGGACATCGCGAGCCGCGTGTGGGGCTTCGATGCCGGCGGCCTGACCGGCGGTGGCGACACCGAGCTGGAAGAGTACGCACTGAAGCTGGACTGGAACATCAGCGACGCCCACCGTGCCAGCCTGCGCTACAGCAAGCTGGAACAGAACCGCGTGCGTCCGGAAGCCTCGACCGCCAGCATCCTGTCGCTGAGCTCGAACTGGTACAACCACGCCAAGACCGTGGAAAGCTACGTCGGCCAGCTGTTCAGCGACTGGTCCGACACGTTCTCGACCGAGTTCAAGGTGTCCTACCGCGACTACTCGGCGATCCGTATCAGCCCGACCACCGCGCCGACCATCCAGGTCTACTTCGATGACGGCATCGTCGGCAACGGCAACGACAACCCGGTCGGCAGCAGCAGCAACAGCTTCTCCGGTCTGGACGCGATCCGCCTGGGTACCGAGCGCAGCTCGCCGGGCAACGCCCTGCTGACCGAGACCTGGAACTACTTCGGTTCGGGCACCTGGACCGTCGGCGACCACGACATCAAGTTCGGCGCCGAGTACAGCGAAAGCGAGATCTACAACTTCTTCCTGCAGGACTCGTGGGGCAACTACAGCTTCTACGTTCCGCTCGTGAATGGCGTTTCCAACTTTGACAACCTGATCAACGGCCGTTACTTCGACTACGACCTGCAGACCAACCCGACCGATCCCAGCGCGATCGCCGCCCGCTACAAGAACAAGAGCATGGGCTTCTTCGTGCAGGACACGTGGTACGTCTCGCCGAACCTGACCTTGACCTTCGGCGTGCGCGCCGACAAGCCGGACGCCAGCCCGAACCCGCCGTACAACGAATGCTTCGCCGCCGCTCCCGGCACGGCGAACGCCGCGTGCGGTACCGGCTACACGGGTGGTTTCGGCATCGCCAACAACAACACCTACAACGGCGACTACATCATCCAGCCGCGCTTCGGCTTCAACTACACCTTCGACAGCGAGCGTTCCATGCAGCTGCGCGGTGGCGTGGGCCTGTTCCAGGGCGATGCGCCGAACGTGTGGGTGGGCAATGCCTACAGCAGCACGGGCATGAACTACATCTCCTACCAGAACCTCAACACCTGGCAGACCGTGCCGTTCAGCGCCGACGGCCTGAACCAGAACGTGCCGCCGGGCGGTTCCGGCGTGCGCAACGTCAACGCCATCAGCAGCGATTTCGAGCTGCCGTCGGTGTGGAAGGCCAACTTGGCGATCGACGTCGAGACCCCGTGGAACGGCATCGTGGCCTCGGCTGAACTGCTGCTCACGGACGTCAAGAACGGCCTGTTCTACCGCAGCCTCAACGTCGGCCCGGGCTACGTCGGTCCGGATGGCCGCGTGCTGTACTGGAACCCGAACAGCGCACGTCCGTTCGGCAACAGCAGCGCCGGCACCGGCGCGCTGGCTCCCAACGGCGCGCGCTTCGGCCGCAACAGCTACTTCGGCGACGTCTTCCTGCTGGAGAACACCAACAAGGGCAAGGGCCAGCAGCTGACGGTCTCGCTGACCAAGCCGTTCTCCACCGAGAGCGACTGGACCTGGAGCCTGGGCTACACCCGCACCAATGCCGAGGAAGTCTCCGCGCTGACCAGCTCGACCGCCGGTTCGGGTTATGGCTCGCAGCTGGGCACCAGCATCAACGAGCCGACCAGCTCGACCGCCCGCTACGAGATCAAGGACCGCTTCAGCGGCGCCCTGAACTGGTCGCACAAGTTCTTCGGCGACTACGCCACCCAGGTGGGCCTGTTCTATGAAGGCCGCAGCGGCCGTCCGTTCAGCTACATCTTCAACGGCGATGCCAACGGCGACAACCGCACCTTCAACGACCTGTTCTACGTGCCGAACGGCACCGGCAACGACGTCAAGTTCGGTTCGCTGAGCGCCACCGGCGTGTTCACCCCGAACGCGGCGATGGAGCGGGCGTTCTGGACGTGGCTGGAACAGCAGGACGGCCTGAGCCGCTACAAGGGCACCTATGCGCCCGAGAACGGCTTCACCTCCGGCTGGGTCAACACCTTCGACATCCGCATCAGCCAGGAACTGCCGGGCTTCATGAAGGGCCACAAGTCCAAGATCTGGCTCGACATCCAGAATGTCGGCAACCTGATCAACAAGGACTGGGGCCACGTGGTCGACTACGGCTTCAACGCCAACCAGGCGGTCGCCACGCTGATCGGCGTCCACCAGGGCCAGTATGTCTACGGCTACCGCTCGGGCACCGAGTTCGGCCAGTCCACCGCACTGGGCATGCCGACCAACGCCGATAGCCAGACCAACGGCATCTCGCAGTGGTCGCTGCAGGTCGGTCTGAAGTACGAGTTCTGATCCGCGGCTAGCCAGCGGAATGCAACACGAACGGCCGGGGAAACCCGGCCGTTTTCTTTTGGGCGGACTCCTCACGCCCGCAGGACTGCGCTACAGTCCCGCTCCTTACGAACGAACGACAGGAAATCCCATGAATCAAACGGCATCGAGGGCGTTGCCGGTGCAGGACGCGCGGATCTACCCGCGCGGCGGCCTGGACGTACTTTCCCGCGCCGAAGTGGCGCGCCTGCGCGACGCGTCCAGCGGCGGCATGCACGAACTGCTGCGCCGTTGCGCGCTGGCGGTGCTGACCAGCGGCAGCGCGTCCGACGATCCGCGCGCGGCGCGGGATCTCTATCCCGACTTCGACATCCAGGTGCTGCAGCAGGACCGTGGCGTGCGCATAGACCTGATCAACGCCCCCGCGATGGCGTTCGTCGATGGCGAGATCATCCGCGGCGTGGCCGAACTGCTGTTCGCCGTGGTGCGCGACCTGGCGTACACCGCCATCGAACTCGGCCCGGAGTATGCCGCCGATCTGGAATCCTCCGCCGGCATCACCAACGCGGTGTTCGGCCTGCTGCGCAATGCGCGCATCCTTAAGCCCAGCGATCCCAACCTGGTCGTCTGCTGGGGCGGGCACTCGATCTCGCGCGACGAATACCTGTACACCAAACAGGTCGGCTACGAGCTGGGCCTGCGTGGCCTGGACATCTGCACGGGCTGCGGTCCCGGCGCGATGAAGGGGCCGATGAAGGGCGCGACCATCGCGCATGCCAAACAGCGCCGCGCGAAGACACGCTACATCGGTGTGACCGAACCCGGAATCATCGCGGCGGAATCGCCGAACCCGATCGTCAACCATCTGGTGATCATGCCGGACATCGAGAAGCGTCTGGAGGCCTTCGTCCGCATCGGCCACGGCATCCTCGTGTTCCCGGGTGGCGTGGGTACGGCGGAAGAGATCCTCTACCTGCTCGGCATCCTGCTGCACCCGGAGAACGCGCACCTGCCGTTCCCGCTGATCCTGACCGGCCCGACCATCGCCGCGCCGTACTTCGAGCAGATCGACCGTTTCATCCGGCTGACGCTGGGCGACGCTGCGGCCGAGCGTTACGAGATCATCATCGGCGATCCGGTCGCGGTGGCGAAGAAGATGGTCGCCGGCATCCGCAAGGTGCGCGAGTACCGCATCGAGCACAAGGATTCGTTCTTCTTCAACTGGGCGGTCCAGATCCCCGAGGACTACCAGCAACCCTTCATTCCCTCGCACGAGGCGATGGCGGCGCTACAGCTGCGTCCGGGCCGCGCGGTGCACGATCTCGCCGCCGATCTGCGGCGCGCGTTCTCCGGCATCGTGGCAGGCAACGTCAAGGAAGACGGCATGCGCCGGATCGAGGAGTTCGGTCCGTTCGAGATCCACGGCGACGCCGCGATGATGCAGGCACTGGATGCGCTGCTGCGTGCGTTCGTCGAACAGCGGCGCATGAAGATCGCGGGCGAGTACAAGCCCTGCTACCGCGTGGTGACCTGACGCGTTCGGCTAGCGCGCCGCGTCGAGCGGGAGCTGGATCGAAGCGGAGTAGAGGCCATCGGTGATCCGCGTATCCACATGGCCGCGACCTTGCGTCGCGGCATGGATGCGTGCACGCACGGCGCTGAGACCGACCTGGTGTCCCGCCGCCGCGCGTGCCGAGGCGGGCGGCAAGGTATTGGCGACGGCGACCTGCAGGTATCCGTCGGCCATCGCGATACGGATGCTTACTTCCCCACCGGTCGTCGAGGGCTCGATGCCGTGCCGGATCGCATTCTCGGCCAGCGGCTGGATCGACAGCGTCGGTATCAGCAGGTCGGGTAGCTCATCGGGTATGTCCCACCGCAATTGGAGGCGGTCCCCCAGACGGAGCTGTTCGATCTCCAGATAGCGGCGCGCCAGCGAAAGGTCCTCCTTCAGCCTCAGCGACTCGCGCTGCGACAGCGCAGCCCTGAACAGATCCGACAGGTCGAGCAGCAACTGCTCCGCCAAGTCCGGTTTGGCATGCAGCAATGAAATCCCGGTATTGAGCGTGTTGAACAGGAAGTGCGGCTGGATGCGTGCCTGCAGGGCCTGCAGTTTCGCCTGCTCGGCGCTTACGGCGAGTTGCTTCGCGTTCCACTGTGCCTGGAACGCGGCAAGGCCGAGCAGGCCCATGATCAAGGCGATGGCGGTAACGCGCAGCGCAAAATCCGTCCATGCGCCCTGAGGCAGAAACCCGTAGTCACGAAGCGTCAGCCAGGCGAGTCCTACGACCAACCACGTACTCAGTAACAAGGCCCCCAGACCCATCTGGGCGATCGCTGGAGGCCGCACACCCTTAAGCCGGCCACGCAGCAGATACAGCAGGCATAGCGCGGTCAGGGATATCCATTGGATCGCCAGCGACGCCACGCCGAAATAGGTCAGGCGATCTCCCTCTGTCCCGGGTGCCAGCGCCAGGACGGCCGCCACCGCCTCGCCCGCCAGCAGCACCCAGATGAGGGTTCGTGGCTGCCAAAGGGTGTCCAGTGGGCTGAGTCGTAGCGACGGTGGGATCGGAGTCATATTCAGGTTGGGGCGTTCAGGGCATCATGCCCGCTCTCATCGGGGCATACCGGCTGCCATCCTGCCATTCAGGGGCCTGATCGCGCCGCTCATTCGGGAAAGGGTGGCGGTTGCGGGATGCCTGACATAGCTTTGATCATGCGAAAAGGGGGAGGTATGTCGAAGGTTCATATTGCCAGCGGTCCGGCGCCAATAGGTATCCGCCAGAACGGTTTCAGCCTCATCGAGCTGATGGTGGTGATCGCCGTCGTAGCGGTACTTGCGGGCATTGCATATCCGGCGTTCACCGGGATCATCAATGCGAATCGTCTGGGTAGCCAAGCGGATGAGGTGATGACGTCCTTGCAATTCGCGCGCGGCGAGGCGATTCGACGCAATGCACGCGTTTCCGTATGCGGCAGCGCCAATGGCGCGACGTGCGGTGGGGCGTGGACCAATGTACTTACCGTGGTGGAGGCTGACGGTACAGTGCTTCGGTCAACCGATGTGAAGCCGCCGGTTCAAGTATCTTCGGCTGCAGGGCGCATCACCTATCGGGCAGATGGGTTGGCGATAACAGCGGTCAACACCACAATTACGGCCTGCATACCTACCACCCAACCGGCGGAGAACCGGCGGCTCATCACGCTTACGTCCGTAGCTCGTGTTGCGATAACGCGCGTGGATGGCGGCGGCGCGTGCCCCTAACGCTAGGAAACGGAAAAGATGAAGCGAAATTTCGGCTTGCATGCGCGTACTTGGCCTGGAAGGCAGCTTGGCGTCAGTCTCATTGAGGTCATGGTGTCCGTCCTTGTACTGGGCGTTGGTTTGATGGGGGTTGCCGCCATGCAGGCGACGGCGTTACGCAATGGTCAGAGCTCACTGGAGCGCAGCCAAGTGGTGGCATATTCGTATTCGATCCTGGATGCGATGCGGGCAAACCGGGCCGCAGCTCTTGCGGGTGCGTACAACCTTGGAAGCATGCAGTGCACTGCTCCTACGGGAGGCACTCTGGCCCAGGACGACTTGCGGCGATGGATCCTGTCGCTCAAGGAAGGAATGACCAGCGATCCGTTGAATGACGATACGGTCTGTGGGCAAGTGGCTTGCGCCGCGGGGGTTTGCACCGTGACGATTCAGTGGGACGATACTCGTGGAAGCGCCGCTGATGCGGCGGCCACAGGTGCCGCGAATGCAGAGGGTGGCGCGCAACGTCAAGTCCAGACGGTGGTGCGGCTATGAGCTTGCGGCGCGATGGATCTGGGCAGACAAACGTCCAAGTGGCCGGCTTCTCGCTGATAGAGCTGATGGTCGCAATGGTGATCGGTCTCATCGTGCTCGGGGCCGTGACCGGCATCTTCCTCTCAAGCCAGCAGGCATACCGTACCTCTGAAGGACTGGGTCGCGTCCAGGAGGGCATGCAGTTCGGTTTCGAGTTGATGGCGCGTGACTTGCGTGAAGCGGGCGGCAACCCGTGCGACTTCAGTTTGCCGCTGGCGAACGTGGCGGATCAGACGGGTGCCAACTGGTGGACCAATTGGGCGCAGCCCTTGCAAGGTTTCGATAACGGCGCTCTGGCAGGTAGTGTCGCGGGAAGTGACGCGGTTCAGGCGCTCTCGGTCGGTGATCAACTCGCCAATGTCGCAAGCCATGCCGGAACCGTGATCACGGTCGACAACGCGAGTCGCTTCGCTGCAAACCAAGTGCTCATGGTTTGCGATATGCGTCAACTTGCCGTCTTCAGGGCAAGTGCGGTTAGCGCAACGACGATCAATCATTCCGGCGCAAGCAACTGCAGCAACAGCCTGAATGTGCTTCCTGATCCCTGTGCGGCGGGTGCGCCAGCTTACCTGTATCCCCGCAACTCGGTGGTTAGCGAACTCCAGGGCGTGCGCTGGTTTGTAGCGGCCAACGGCAGTGGAGGGAGATCGCTTTTCCGTTCGGTGAATGGCGGCGCTCGAGAGGAAGTGGTCGAAGGGGTGCAAGACATGCAAATCGAATACCTGCAGGGTGCCAACTCGGGAGGGTATGTGGCGGCAGGCGGGGTTACCAACTGGCAGGAAGTGACGTCGGTAAGAATCACGCTTATCGCTGCCAGTGCGGAGCGGGTTGGCACCGGCAATGTTGCGCTGGGGCGGCGTCTCGAGCATGTGGTCAATCTGAGGAACAAGCAGCAATGAAAGCCCTCAACAGCATGGCGCGCTCCAACCAGCAGGGCATCAGTCTGATTGTGGTTCTGATCATTCTGGTGGTCATTACATTGCTGGGCCTCGCTGGCGTGCGAGGCACGCTGCTGAGGGAGCGAATGAGCGCCAACATGTACGATCGCAGTCTGGCCTTCCAGTCGGCTGAGTCCGCATTGCGTCAGGCAGAAACTGCGGTCCGCACGGCCGCGCTGGCCGGAACCGCTATAGGTACCGACTGCAGCGCCGTAGGCACCAATTGCCCGATTCCTCTGGCGAATACCTATTCGGGCGGGAGTGCGGGTTGGACGAACGGCACAGCCACCCAGGCCTTGGCGGCGGGAACTCCGCAATACACGATCCAATTTCTCGGGCGCAGAGACAGTACGGATGAGCTAAACCTCGGACAGAGCGCCAATTCGAACCAGTACGGTGGTGGTGGTGGCGTTGCATTGGAGTCGTTCTATCGCATCATCTCGCGTAGTCACGACCCTGCCGGTGGCAATGATCGCGCCGTCGTGGTCCTGCAATCCAACATCACGGTCAAGTAGGCGTCCGGCGCCATGGGCTGGGGAAAGAGCATGAACCCGAGAATCAGCAATAACGCATCGCGTCGCCATGTGGTGGGCAGTCGCGCCTTGGCCTTCGTGGTCGGCTTGTTCGCAGCGTTGAGTTCGATGTCAGCGGCGTCGCTGGAAATCGCGCAGAGCCCGCTCTACGTCGGCAGCGATGTGCCGGGTAAGACCCGTCGATACTCGGGATACTTTGATCCGACCAAATGCTATGCCTATCGCTACAGTACGGTGGAGGCGGACCGGCACTTCTATCCTGTGGGTGCGGCAAGTGGCTTCAACTGTGCGACCGAAAAGCAGTGGAGCGGCAACTACATGAACTGGGCTGTGACCCAGACGATCGACCCCTTCCGATCCGCGTTGACGGGCGGCTATCGGGTGAAGGACACGCCGACGGAGACATGGCTCGAAAAGGCAAGGCATGCGCCGGGCTACACCTTGTTTCCGAACCGCAGGCTTCCGAATGCGGGCGACAATGCCGCGCAGGTGAGGAATCTCACCGCGGCTGACTGGAATAATTTGAGTGTTCGCATCCAAGGCTTGGGCAACAGGATGCGTTTCAGTTCTTCCGGCAATCTGGACAATACCCCTATTCCCTACAATCCCGACGTGCATCCTTTGGTGAGGACGGGCACGGCGGAGCAAGGTCATTGGGAAAGTTGCGTGCAGGGCTCGACCGACTGCGTGGACCGTGGTCGCGGCAACACTCCGCGCTTTGGACGCTGGGTCGTCGATGTGCCTGCCGTGACGGCGGATACAGGCACCGTGTATGAGGTCAGCGTACGCGTTAAGGTCTGTGACTCATCGGTGGGTGTCGAAGCCAACTGCAAACAGTACTCGCAGGGCTGGAAGCCGGAAGGTCTGATCCAGGAGTACTCGGAGCGGATCCGTTACAGCATCTTTGGTTTCATGAATGAAAGCGGTAACCAGCGAAATGGCGGTGTCATGCGTGCGCGCCAGAAGTTCGTAGGTCCGACGACCCACTATCCCGAAGAGGGAATTCTCGCTAATGCGAACCGTGAGTGGGATGCCACCACCGGCGTGCAAGTACGCAACCCGGATCCCACGGACGCGACTGCGACAGGAGTTGGCGTCCAAGACAGCGGTGTCATCAATTACCTGAACAAGTTCGGTCAGATGACCGCCGAAGCGCCGAAGAGCAACGACCCTGTCAGTGAGCTGTACTACGCGGCCCTTCGTTACTTTCGTGGGCAGGGCAACCTAGCGACCTACACGAATGGCGTTAACTACAATCGTGCTGACGGCTTCCCGGTCATCACTGATTGGGACGACCCTATCCGTTACTCGTGTCAGGTCAATGCCGCGCTGGGCATCGGTGACGTCTACACGCACCAAGATCATGACATTCCGACCACGCCAACCAACGATCTAGCACTCGCGCGTCAGTACACGCAGAAGATCTTTGATCTAGAGGCCATCAACAAGAATTCGGCGAATGACTTCAGTGGGCGCGGCAATTCTGCCTATATTGCCGGCTTGGCTTACTACGCCAACACTAATGATCTTCGCCCGGACAACGAGGCGGAGTTGAACAGCAAGGGTAGTCAGCGACTGTCGACGTACTGGGTCGACGTACGTGAGAATCAGGTGCTTGAGCCTAAAGCCAACAACCAGTACTGGCTGGCCGCCAAGTACGGTGGATTCCGTGTGCCCGAGGGCTTCAATCCGTTGACGACAACGGGTCTGTCCACGTCGTCCTGGCACACATCAGGCGAGTACCTGATCAGCGGTTCGGGTGGTGACGTAACCACTGCGGTGACTACCTACCCGCGGCCGGACAACTTCTACGTCGCCAGCGAAGCCGACAAGATGGTGGCGAGCCTGCGAAAGGCCTTCGAGAACATCCTGGCAGAGATGCAGGGTTCGGCGAGTTCCTTCGCCAGCAATACGACCCGGCTTGAAGCTGGTGCCCGGACTTACCAGGCGCAGTTCGCCACCGGACAGAACGCGGAATGGAGCGGTCAGCTTAACGCTTATGACGTTAATGTCTCCACGGGTGCATTGTCGCTGACGTGGTCGGCGACGGATCAATTTCCTGTTTGGGGACCCATCAACTCCTTGCTGACGCGCCAGATCTACTACAACAGCGGGGGCAGCTTGACGCCTTTCCAAGGTCCCGTTGGGGGCATGTCTCTGGCGGTAGTCAATTACCTGCGCGGTGACCGGTCTGGCGAAGAAAGCAACGGGGGCAGTTTCCGAAATCGGCGCGGCATCCTGGGCGACATCGTCAACTCGCAGCCCACCTACGTAGGGGCGCCCAACAGTCGTCTGTATGCGGGCCAGTCGTTCGCTGGCGCGAGCGCTTACGCTTCCTTCGCTTCTGCACAGGCGTCCCGTACACCGGTGCTTTATGTCGGCGCCAACGACGGCATGATGCACGCATTCAACGCCAGCACTGGGCGCGAACTGTTTGCCTTCGTACCAACGGAAGGAATGTCCAAGCTGTACGGTGCAGGCAGCTACAGCGATCCGGACTACGAACACAAGTACATCGTGGATGGCTCATTGACGGCCGCAGACTGGTACAACGGCACCCAATGGCGAACCGTCGTGGTAGGGACCATGGGCCGTGGCGGAAAGAGTGTTTTTGCAATGGACGTGACCAACCCGGCGAGCCCTTCACTCATGTGGGAGGTGACGAGCACGGGTCTCGGCAACAATATCGGCCAGCCCATCGTGGCGCAGGTCGCGAGTGGCGACTGGCGCGTCCTTTTGGGGAACGGTCCCAACAGTTCGGACGGTGTTGCAAGGCTGGTGACCATCCGGTTGAGCACAGGTGTCGTCTCCTCTGTCACGACGGGCATCGGTGGCGACAATGGGCTGTCTGGCATCAACGCTTGGTCGAGCACGGGCAACAGTATTGTCGACACGGTGTACGCCGGGGACCTGCGAGGCAACCTTTGGAGGTTCAATCCCTTGGGGGGCACACCCATAGTGTTGTATGCAGCGGGGGCTACGAAGCCCATCACAGCAACACCTCTCGTCGCGAAGAATCCGCGCACGCTGCAAACATGGGTCTTCGTGGGTACCGGTCGTTACCTGAACTCGGCGGATGTGGCGAGCAAGAACGTCCAGACGTGGTATGGCTTGATTGATCGCGGAGCGACCATCACCGGCGGCCTGAACAGTGTCAGCATCCTGGCGGAGGGACAGGTAGGAGGGCGGGACGTGCGCGTAATCGACAGGCTGACAAGCACCGGAACGAACGGGTGGTATATGAACCTGCTTCCTCCGAGCGGTACGCCACAAGGCGAGCGCATGGTGGTGCCGAACTTCTTCCAAGGCCTGACCTTGATCGGCACGACGCGTATCCCCGATTCGGATGATGTCTGCAGTCCGAGCGGCAAAGGCTTCACCATGGCGATCGATCCCTTTACCGGTGGGCGGTTGTCGGGTGGTTTCTTCGATACGAACAGTGACGGCAGCGTGGATGGCGGGGACTCGCTGAACGGTGTGCCGGTATCCGGCATCGGCTACAACAGCAGTCCCAACAATCCGATCTTCTTGGGCGACGTGATGTATACCAGTTTGGACGACGGTACCAATGCAATCACCAGAACCAATGCGTCTGGCTCCAATCTACGGCGTGTATCGTGGCGCGAATTGATCAGGGACTAAGGGGATAGAAGATGAGTAGTTTTTATAAGAGTCCTGCGCGCTCTGCTGGTGGGTTTACATTGATTGAGCTGATGATCGTGGTGGCGGTCATTGCCATCCTTGCTGCAATTGCATACCCAAGCTACTTGGAGTATCTGATCAAGTCGAGACGGACCGCTGCTGCCTCATGTCTGCAGCAACACGCTCAAGTCATGGAGCGCTTCTTCACGACCAATCTGACCTACGAGAATGCACCGGGGCCGACCTGCGATCCTGCCGTCGCGGCGTTTTATAACGTAGGCTTCTCGGGAACGCCGGCCGCGCGTACATTCGTAGTCCAGGCTGTCCCGACGGCAAGGCAGTCGGATTCACGATGCGGGACGTTGACGATCAACGCTCAAGGTGTGCGAACCAAGAGCGGCACCGGAACGGTCGCCGCCTGCTGGTAAGCAACGAACATCGAACAACAAAAAAAGCCGCATCTGACGATGCGGCTTTTTTGTTTGAATCTTGGCGCCCGAAGTTGGACTCGAACCAACGACCCCCTGATTAACAGTCAAGTGCTCTAACCGGCTGAGCTATTCGGGCGGGGCGCGTATTGTAGCCAGCCCGTGCGACGGGGACAAGCCTTCGTGATGCGGCGGGATTGGACAGGCTCCCGAGACGTGTCTGCGTCTAGCAGGGCTTGCTCAGGTCGCCGCGGACGGTACGTGCACGGCCGGTGTTGTTCAGTATGACGCTGCCGGCCACGAGGCCGTCGTGGCAGATGCGGATCGTCAGGTTGGTGCCGTAGCTCATGCCGGACGGCTGGTAGCGGACATGCTTGCGTCCCTGGGTGGCGACGAGACGAATGTGGGGATCGCCGGGGACGGTGTCGTTCCGGTAGATGTCGATGTCTTCGTCCGGCTGGCGGTTGCCGTCCGGATCACGGAAGGAGAGCCAGTGACCGCCCCAGTCGGTGTCCTCGCCGACGTCCCCCCGCTTTCAGTAGCGGGGCCATTTAGAGTCCGGGGTTAGGGTAGCCGATCTTGGCCATCCGTTTGGCGTAGGCGGCGGGCGTCAGCCCGCCCAGTGCTTT
>VYLE01000679.1_pt1 | contig 14201 bp, 17 predicted proteins | sample 5114391 | NCBI WGS metagenome assembly VYLE01 (sample SAMN12291771, study PRJNA351875) | freshwater metagenome | isolation source: freshwater lake | place: USA: Michigan, Kent Lake | collected 2013-08-15
GCAACTCGAAAGCCGCCTAACGCCCTTGCATCGCGCGGGGCGCTCGCTACATCTGCTACCGCAGTCGTTGCAGAACGATAACTCTCAGGAGCGACCCATGACCAAGGTGCTGGTTCTCTATCATTCGACCTACGGCCACATCGAGCAGATGGCCTATGCCGTTGCGGAAGGCGCCCGCTCGGTCGAAGGCGTCGAGGTCGACGTCAAGCGCGTGGTCGAGACCGTGCCGGAAGAGCTGGCCAAGCAGTCGGGTTACAAGCTCGATCAGGCCGCCCCAATCGCCAGCGTCAATGACCTGGAGAACTACGACGCCATCATCGTCGGCGCCGGCACCCGCTTCGGCACGGCCGCGGCCCAGATGCGCAACTTCTGGGACCAGACCGGCGGTGTGTGGTTCCAGGGCAAGCTGGTCGGCAAGGTCGGCGCGGCCTTCACCTCCTCGGCCACCCAGCATGGCGGCAATGAGACGACGCTGATCGGCCTGATCCAGACCCTGCTGCACCACGGCATGGTGGTCGCAGGGCTCCCCTATGCCTTCCAGGGCCAGATGACGCTGGAGGAGATCTCGGGCGGTTCGCCCTATGGCGCCACGACCATCACCGGCGGCGACGGCTCGCGCCAGCCCAGCGCCAATGAACTAGCAGGCGCCCGTCACCAGGGCGAATACGTGGCCCAGCTGGCCAAGAAGCTGAAGGCGTAATTCCCGTGCGCCAGCCGGCGGTCTTCTTCGGTCACGGCTCGCCCATGAACGCGCTGGGCGGCCCTCATGCCGAGGGCTGGCGGCGGGTGGGCGAGGACCTGGGCAAGCCCGCCGGCGTGCTGATGGTCTCCGCCCACTGGGAGACCCAAGGTCTGGGCGTGACCGCACAGGAGCGGCCGCCGACCATCCACGACTTCGGAAACTTCGGGCCGGAGCTGCACGCCATGCAGTATCCGGCACCGGGGTCTCCTGGGCTCACCCGGCGCGTGGCCGATCTGACCGGGGCGGTCCAGACCGACGGCTGGGGCCTGGATCACGGGACCTGGTCGGTGCTGGCCCATGTCTGGCCTCAGGCGGACGTGCCGATCGTGCAGCTGTCGCTGGACCGGCGGCTGGACGCGCGTGGCCATTTCGAGCTGGCCCGACGGCTGAAGCCCCTGCGCGACGAAGGCGTGGTCATCGCCGGCAGCGGCGACTTCGTCCACAATCTGCGCACCTGGAAACGCGACGGCGGCGAGGCCTACGGCTGGGCCGTCGCCTTCAACGATGCGGTCAAGGCGGCGCTGACGCGCGGCGACCATGACGCCCTGATCGATTGGATCGGTCTGGCCGAGGACGCCCAGCTGAGCGTTCCGACCGACGAACACTTCCTGCCGCTGCTCTACGTCGCCGCCCAGGCCGAGCCGGGCGACGACGTGAGCTTTTTCAACGATGTCATCGAGGGCGGCTCGATCTCGATGACGGGCGTCCGGATCGGCTGAGCGCCTATTTCTTCTTCAGCACCGTATCGACCGCGATCGACCCCGGCCCGGCGAAGAAGATGTAGAGGAAGACCCAGCAGTACAGCGCCGCCAGTTCGCCCTGATTGACCAGCGGGAAGAACCCGCCCGACGCCGCGTGGAACTGGAAATAGGCCACGGCCATCATGCCGGACATCAGGAAGGCGACCGGCCGGGTGAACAGGCCGATGACCAGAAGCGCCCCGCCGACCAGTTCCAGCACTCCGCCGATGCCGATCTGGCTGGCGATGTCGAAGGGACCCATGGCCGGGGCAGGGAAGCCGAAGATCTTCTGGGTGCCGTGCTGCATGAACATCAGACCGGCGATGATACGCAGACCCGAAAGGGCCAGCGGGCGGTGACGCTCGAAGGATTCGAACATGGCTGCCTCCTTGTGAAGGCTTAACCGTGCAACAGCGGCGGTGTCAGATCAAGCAGCTGCGCTCGGGGCGCTCGGGTCAGGCCGCCTTGTCCATCTCGACAAGGCTCTGGATCGCGACGTAGTCGGTCTTGCCGGTGCCGAGCACGGGCAGCTCGCCGACCCGCATGATCTTCTTCGGAATGGCCAGCTCCGGCGCCCCGTGTTCGCGGGCCCATTCCGCCAGGCGGGTGACGTCCGCGTCGCCCCGGTCGGTGACCAGCACCAGCTTCTCGCCCTTCTTGGAGTCCGCAACGGCGACGACGGCGTGGCGCGCCTCGGGATAGACCGCGGCCACCAGCCCCTCGACGGCCGACAGGGACACCATCTCCCCGCCGATCTTGGCGAAGCGCTTCACGCGGCCGAGGATGGCGATGTAGCCCTCCGGGTCGATGTCGACGATGTCGCCGGTGTCATGCCAGCCGTCGGGCAGAGGCTCGACCCGGTCGGGATCGTCCGCCGACATATAGCCCGCCATGACGTTGGGCCCACGCAGATACAGACGCCCTCCGTCGGTGATGCCTTCCACCGGCTCGATGCGCGCCTCCATGCCGGGCAGCAGCTGGCCCACGGTGCCGGGGCGGTTCCGATCGGGATGGTTCACCGCCACGACCGGCGCGGCCTCGGTGGCGCCATAGCCTTCCAACAGCTTCACCCCGCCGAACTTGGTGTTGAACAGGTGGTGGGTCTCGTCGCGCACCTTCTCGGCACCGCCGACCACGAACTGCAGGGTGCGGAAGTCGTCGGGCGAGGCCACCCGCGCCCACTGGTTCAGGAAGGTGTCGGTGGCGAACAGGATCGAGGCCTTCACGTCGGCCAGCAGCGACACGATCTGTTTGGCGTGCAACGGGGAGGGGTACTGGAACGCCTTCAGCCCGTTCAGCAGCGGCAGAACCACCCCGCCGGTCAGGCCGAAGCAGTGGAACGTCGGCAGGGGATTGAACATCACCCAGTTCGGATCGAGCGGAATGTGCGTCGCGACCTGCCGCGCGTTGGCCACCAGGTTCTTCTGCGTCAGCACTACGCCCTTGGGCGCGCCGAAGCTGCCGGAGGTGAACAGGATCACGCCCGGATCGCTGGGCAGGGTCTTCGTCCGAAACTGGCCCGGCATCAGCCCCGCCATCAGGCCGAACAGCTTGTCCGGCAGGCCGATGGAGGCCCGCACATCGTCCAGCCAGACGATCTCGGCCTCTTTCGACAGCACCTCGATCAGGTCGTCGATCTTGGCCTGGTCGACGAAGCGCTTCGCCGACAGGATGCGCTTGACCCCCGCCGCCTTGATCGCCGCCTTCAGGTTCAGCTCGCCGGCGGTGAAGTTCAGCATCACCGGCACGCGGCCGAAGGCGTGCAGGCCGAAGAAGGTGACCACCACCCCCATCGACGACGGCAACAGGATCGCCACCCGTTCCTTGGGCTCGGTCATGGCCGCGATCTTGCGCCCCAGGACGAAGGCCGCCCGGATCAGGCCGGTGTAGGTCAGGGGCTTCCGGTCCTGATCCTCGACGATCTCCTTGTCACCATACTTGGCGCGCGCGGCCACGAGGGCGTCGAACAGGGATTCTTCACCCGCGGAGGGGTCAAGGCCAGGACGGAACAATACGCGTCTCCTCCGGGGGACTGTCGCCGCCCCCTCGCTGTCAGGGCGCGCAAACTAGTTAAGCGTCGCGGCGCTGAAAAGATGCGTTACGCAGAGTGAGGTTTGGATGCGGGGTCGACGACCAGGAATCCTAGCGACTTACCGTCCCGACCCATAGCGGACCTTGGCGGTCATGATAGTGTCCACGCATGAACCTCGGTCCCGGCTGGTTAAATCCGTTCGATCAATCGCCCTACTCGCTCCGGTTTGAACTTGGTGGCGAACATTCAAATCTCAACGATCCGGTTAGTCGGTTCACGCAGGCTTATGATCGAGCGCGAACGGTCGCTGAAAGCATCTTTGGGGCGTCCCAACGGCTGACTGCAGTGGTGATGTGCACGGAGGCCCCATCCGACCTAACTGGCCAGCCGCGAGAGCCCGGTCTGTCCTCGCTGGCATCCGTTGGGTTCGACGCGTCCCAACCAACCTGTTCATGGGAAGGGTTGCCGCCATGGCTCGAAGGAGAGGACCCCGAAGAGGTCAAATGCTTTTGGGCTGCATTCGATCTGACCGGGAGCCGCAGGCAGCAGGATATTCTGCTCTGGTGTTCCATTGCCGACGAGATGCCGATCCAACCAAAAGCGGCTGTAGTGAGTTATCTGCTTGACCCCGACGCCAGCGTGCTTCTCCACGTCTATGACGATAGAGGGATGGACCTAACGGGTTTGTCTGCTGCGAGTGTAGCATCAACCTACCGCAAGTTTGATCAGTGGTTTCTGGACTACGACCGGGATCGAATGGCTGCTGCTCTCCAAGACGTCGACCTCTAACGTCCGCTTCCCACCTAAGGCAGACGTTGGTCGGCCATCGCCTGCCTCGGCTTCCCACAGCGACACAGGCTGTGACTTGCCTTCGCCGCTCCGAACGACGACATACCGGGTTTCCGCCCGCCTGGAGCCCGGCCCGCCTCGATGGTCACCGTCATCGACACCCTGACGCGAAAGCCTTCGGAGCTGCGCCATCCCGAGAAGGCCAACCGGCCCGGGACGGCGGTGTTGCGCAAGCCCGACTGGCTGAGGGTCAAGGCGCCCGGCTCGGGCCAGTACAACGCCACCAAGGCCATCGTGAAGGACAAGGGCCTTCACACCGTTTGCGAAGAGGCGGCCTGCCCCAACATCGGCGAGTGCTGGAGCCAGAAGCACGCCACCCTGATGATCATGGGCGACACCTGCACCCGGGCCTGCGCCTTCTGCAACGTCAAGACGGGCCTGCCCCAGCCGCTGGACCCCGAAGAGCCCGCCAAGGTCGGTCTGGCCGTGGCGCAGCTGGGCCTGAACCACGTCGTCATCACCTCGGTCGACCGCGACGACGTGCATGACGGGGGCGCCGCCCACTTCGCCGAGGTGGTGCGCGAGATCCGCCGCCAGGCCCCGGCCACCACCATCGAGATCCTGACGCCCGATTTCCTGAGGAAGGACGGCGCGGCCGAGGTGATGATCGACGCCCGCCCCGACGTCTTCAACCACAACCTGGAGACCGTGCCGCGGCTCTATCTGAAGATCCGCCCCGGCGCCCGTTACTTCCACTCCCTGCGGCTGCTGCAGATGGTCAAGGAGCGCGACCCCAACCAGTTCACCAAGTCCGGCATCATGGTCGGCCTGGGCGAGACCAAGGAAGAGGTCATGCAGGTCATGGACGACATGCGCTCGGCCGGCGTCGACTTCATCACCATCGGCCAGTACCTCCAGCCGACCCGCAAGCACGCCGCCATCGAACGCTTCGTCACGCCGGAAGAGTTCAAGGCCTATGAGGCCATCGCCCGCGCCAAGGGCTTCCTGATGGTGTCGTCCTCGCCCCTGACCCGCTCGTCGCACCACGCCGGCGACGACTTCGCCCGGCTGAAGGCCGCGCGGCTGGCCACGGGACGCTGACCTCCGCTTGGCCGTCCACCGCGTCACCCGCATCCTGCCCTATGCGCCGCATCAGCTCGCCGAGCTGGTGGCGGACGTGGAGGCCTATCCCCGCTTCGTGAAGTGGGTGAACGCCATGCGCGTCTGGAACCGTCGCGAGGAGGCGCCCGGCGTGCGCGTGTTCGACGCCGAGGCCGCCGTCGGTTTCTCCTTCCTGAAGGAGCGGTTCTCGACCTGGGTGCGCCATGACGCGAACGCGCCATCCGTCGAGGTCGGCCTGCTGCGCGGTCCGTTCCGCCACCTGAAGAACCGCTGGGACTTCCACGCCGTGCCCGAAGGCACACGGCTGGAGTTCGTCATCGACTTCGCCTTCCGCTCCCCGCTGCTGAACGCCGCGCTTCAGGCCAATTTCGACCGCGCGGTCTCCGCCCTGATCGCCAGCTTCGAGGCCGAGGCGAAGCGGCGCTACGGATCGCCGGGATGAGCTTCGACTTCGACGCGACCGTCGTGGGCGCGGGGGCCGTCGGTCTCGCCTGCGGTCGCGCGCTGGCGAAGCGGGGCCTGACCGTCCTGGTGCTGGAGAAGGAAGGCCACATCGGCCAGGGCGTCTCCAGCCGCAACTCCGAGGTCATCCACGGCGGCCTCTACTATGTGACCGGATCGATGAAGGCCCGGTTCTGCGTCCAGGGCCGCCGCGCCCTCTACGCCTTCCTCGACAGCCGCAAGATCGACTATCGCCGCTGCGGCAAGCTGGTCGTGGCGACGGAAGCAGCCGAGGTCGAGCGCATCGAGGCCATCTTCCGCCAGGCGACCGACAACGACGTCGAGGGGCTGGAGCATCTGACCGGTGCCCAGGCCCGCGCGCTGGAGCCCGGCCTGAACGCCCACGCCGCTATCCTGTCGCCCGAGAGCGGCGTCTTCGCCAGCCACGACTACATGCTGGCGCTCCAGGGCGAGATCGAGGACGCGGGCGGCTCGGTCGTCATCTCCACGCCGTTCGAACGCGCCGAGTCCCTGCCGGGCGGCGGATTTCGCACCACCGCGGGTGGGGAGGGGGGCGCGACCCTGACCACCCGCCTTCTGGTCACCGCGCCGGGTCTGGAGGCGCAAGGTGTCGCCGCCCGCATCGAGGGCTTTCCCGCCGACCGCATTCCGACGCGTCATCTCGGCAAGGGCGTCTACTTCCGCCTGACCGGCAAGGCGCCCTTCGAGCGGCTGATCTATCCGCCGCCGATCCCGGGCGCCCTCGGCACCCACTACCGCAAGGACCTGGGCGGCCAGGCCGTGTTCGGCCCTGACCTGACCTATGTCGAGACCGAGGACTACACCGTCGATCCGGCCAAGGCCGAGGAATTCGCCCGCTACATCCGCCGCTTCTGGCCGGACCTGCCCGAGGGCACCTTGACCCCCGACTACGCCGGCATCCGCCCCAAGCTGCACGGCCCGGGCGAGCCCCAGCCGGACTTCCGGCTGGACGGCCCCGAGGTCCACGGCCTGCCCGGTCTCGTCGCCCTGTTCGGCATAGAAAGCCCCGGCCTGACCAGCTCCCTTGCGATTGGAGAGGCTGTCGCCGACAAGCTTCAGCATGGATGACGTGACATTCCGCGAGGCGACCCTCGCCGACGCCCCCCTGATCCAGCCCCTGGTCCACCACGCCTATCGCGGAGATCGCGCCAAGGTCGGCTGGACCCATGAAGCCGACCTGCTGGACGCCCAGAGGATCGACGAGGACCAGCTCCGCGCCGCCATCGCCGACCCGGCTCAGACCATCATCCTCGCCGAGCAGGGCGGGGCGCTGATCGGTTGTGTCCAGGTCAGCGACAAGGGGAATGGTCTGGCCTACCTCGGCATGCTGACGGTCGACGCCACGCTTCAGGCCAAGGGACTCGGGCGCCGTCTGATTGATCAGGCCGAACGGCTCGCCCGCGACCGCTACGGGGCCGACCGCATGGAGATGACCGTCATCGTCCAGCGCGCCGAGCTGATCGACTGGTACCAACGGCGCGGCTACCGCCTGACCGGGGAGCGGCGGCCGTTTCCCTATTTCGACGCCCGCTTCGGCGCTCCGCGCCGCAGCGACCTGGAGTTCGTCGTCATGGAGCGGTCGCTGGCGTGACCGAGATTCGCACCAAGCGCCTCCTGCTCCGCCACGCGCGGCTGGAGGACGCCGAGCCGTTGCACGCCATTTTCTCCGATCCGGTCGCCATGCGCTGGTGGTCTTCAATGCCCCACGAAACCATCCATCAGACCCGCGCCTGGGTCGAGGCGATGATGGAGGGTAACGGCGAGGGCGCGCCCGACTTCATCGTCGAATGGAACGGCAGGGTCATAGGCAAGGCGGGCTTCTGGAAGCTGCCGGACGTCGGCTACATCCTGCACCCCGGCGCATGGGGACAGGGTCTGGCGCGCGAGGCGGTCGGCGCCGCCATCGATCACGTTTTCGCCGAGAGCCTGACCGACATCGTCACCGCCGACGTCGATCCCGAAAACACGGCTTCGATCCGCCTTTTGGAACGCTTGGGCTTCACTCGTACCGGCTCGGCCGAGCGAACCTGGAACATCGGCGGCGCGTGGAAGGACAGCCTCTACTACGCCCTCAGGCGACCCCGTTCGGAACCAGGAACAGGATGCCGAACATGATCGCCGCCCAGACGGCGGGCCACAACAGGAGCACCCAGGCCGTTCTCTCCCGGCGCAGGGCATAGGCGATCCAGGCGCCGACGGGTCCGACCACGACGACGACCGGCAGGCTCCAGGCAAAGGTCAGGAAGGTGAAGATCAGCGGGCTTGAGCCCGAGGCCGCCACCATCACCGACATCGTCGCCATCACGAAGACGGGCAGGATGGCCAGCAGCGCCACGATCGTGCCGACGATCAGGCCGATCAGCAGTAGCCGACTGCGGGGAGGCTTCATTGCGGCGCCGGGGTGGGTCATGGAGCGATCAGACACCGCCGTTCCCTGAACGGCAAGGCTTGCGAGGCAGGCCTTGAAATCACCGGGATGATCCGGCATAAGCCCGCGCTCGCTGGCGGCTCATCCCTTGGGCCGCCGCTTTTCGTTTTTCGCGCCCTCGCCGGCGCCCGACCCTGAGATCGAGACGGACATGGCCGTTCCCAAGCGCAAAGTATCGCCCTCGCGTCGCAACATGCGCCGCGCCCACGACGCCCTGGGGACCAACCCCTACACCGAGGACAAGGACACGGGCGAGCTGCGCCGCTCGCACCACATCGACCTCAAGACCGGCACCTATCGCGGTCGCCAGGTCCTGACGCCTAAGGAAGACTAGGTCTTTCCACGACGGCTCGATGAAGATTGCGGCGCGCGGGTTTTCTCGCGCGCCGTTTTCGTGTCTCCATGCGGCTCCACGTTGAATCGGAGTCTCCGCATGATCCGCCTTGCCACGACCGTCGCTGTCGCGTCCCTGCTGACGCTCGCCGCCTGCAACGCCCCTGAATCGGCCGAGACGCCTGCCGCTGAGGCTCCGGCCGCCGAAACTCCCGCAGCCCCCGTCGATCCCAACGCGCTGACCGCCGAGGGCTTTGGCCCCCTGCGCATCGGCATGACCGTCGCCGAGGTCGAGGCCGCCTTGGGCGGCGACAGCGATCCGAACTCCGTGGGCGGCCCCGAGCCGGCGACCTGCGACCAATGGCGTCCGGCCCGCGCGCCCGAGGGCCTGCTGGTCATGATCCAGGACGGCGTCCTGACCCGCATCTCGGTCGCCTCGCCCGCCACGCTCAAGACCGACCGCGGCTTCGGCGTCGGCGACCAGGCGGCGGCAATCAAGACCGCCTACGGCGATCAGGCCATCGCCCAGCCGCACAAGTATTCCCCGGCCCCGGCCGAGGACATCTTCGTCTGGTCGGTCGGACGCCCGGCGGACGCCAACGCCTATGTCCAGGACGCCGCTGCGCGGGGCATCCGCTACGAGATCGGCGCCAACGGCACGGTCGAGATCGTCCATGTCGGCGGTCCGGCCATCCAGCTGGTCGAAGGCTGCGCCTGACGGCCGAGGGCCACGGTTGGCGTTTGGCGGGCGGCGGGCTAAACCCCGCCCGCCATCCTCCTCCATCCGCGAAGGCTCTCATGACCGACATCGCCGACATCGTCGCCCGCCAGATCCTGGACAGCCGGGGCAATCCCACGGTCGAGGTCGATGTCGTGCTCGACGACGGGTCGTTCGGCCGCGCCGCCGTGCCGTCCGGCGCGTCGACCGGGGCTCACGAGGCGGTCGAGCTGCGCGACGCCGATCCGGTCATGTGGGGCGGCAAGGGCGTCCAGAATGCGGTCGACGCCGTCAACGGCGAGATTTTCGACGCCCTGTCCGGCATGGACGCCGAGGACCAGCGCCGCATCGACGAGGCGCTGATCACGCTGGACGGCACTGAGAACAAGGGTCGCCTGGGCGCCAACGCCATCCTGGGCGTCTCGCTGGCGGTCGCCAAGGCCAGCGCCATCTCGGCGGGCCTGCCGCTCTATCGCTACGTCGGCGGCATCTCGGCCCGCGTCCTGCCGACCCCGATGATGAACATCATCAACGGCGGCGCCCACGCCGACAATCCGATCGACATCCAGGAGTTCATGATCCTGCCGACCGGCGCGGAGACCTTCGCCGAGGGCCTGCGCATGGGCGCCGAGATCTTCCACGCCCTGAAGAAGCAGCTGAAGGACGCCGGTCACAACACCAACGTCGGCGACGAGGGCGGCTTCGCCCCCAACCTGGCGTCGGCGGAGGAGGCGCTCAGCTTCATCACCCGCGCGGGTCAGGCGGCCGGCTATCTGGCGGGCGAGGATTTCCATCTCGCGCTCGACGTCGCCGCCACCGAGTTCTTCAAGGACGGCGCCTACAACATGACCGGCGAGGGCAAGATCCTCGGCGCCGACGGCATGGTCGCCTATCTGGCCGACCTTTGCGAACGCTTCCCCATCGTCTCGATCGAGGACGGCTGCTCGGAAGACGACTTCGAGGGCTGGAAGCACCTGACCGAGGTGCTGGGCGACCGGGTCCAGATTGTCGGCGACGACCTGTTCGTCACCAACCCCGCGCGCCTGGCCGCCGGCATCGGCGAGGGCCTGGCCAACTCCATCCTGGTCAAGGTCAACCAGATCGGCACCCTGTCCGAGACGCTGGACGCCGTCGATATGGCCCACCGCGCCGGCTATACCGCCGTCATGAGCCACCGCTCGGGCGAGACGGAGGATTCCACCATCGCCGATCTCGCCGTCGCCACGAACTGTGGACAGATCAAGACGGGATCGCTCGCCCGCTCGGACCGCACCGCCAAATACAACCAGCTGCTCCGCATCGAGGAGATGCTGGGCGACCAGGCCAGCTACTACGGCGACGGAATGCTGCTGAAATAGGCGGCCGGGCTACCATTCCTTAGGCATTTCCGGTCACGGATGATCAACCGTGTCCCGCGCTCAGAAGGAGCGTCCGTAGTGCCCGAACGGATGAAGCCTTACTCCCTGTCCGCCATTCTCCTGTTGCTCGTCGTGTACCTCGGCGTTCAGGCCCTGACGGGGGAACGTGGCCTGCTGTCCGGTTCAACCCGCGACGCGCGCCTCGCCGCCAGCGAGGCCCAACTGGCGTCGCTGCGGGACCAGCGTGCTGATCTCGAGGTCCGCGTTCGATACCTGAAGGCGGACAGCCTTTCGCGCGACCTTCTGGAGGAACGGGCCCGGGTCGTGCTCGGCTTCGCCGATCCCCGCGACTACGTGATCCGGGTCTCCACGCCGCCCGCGCCTGCGCCCGCCGTCGCGCGCTCCTGAACTCTTGTTACAGGCCGGGTCGCGTGCTTTGCCTTTCGGGAACGAAGGCTGCTACAGCCCCATTCCGTAACGACAAGAAGCCCTGACGGCGCGTTTCGCCATGGGCTCAGCCCGGAGACGCCGGATGGCGAGAGCCGCCCAGAAGACCTCGGATTCCAAGCCCGGGAAAATTCCCAACACGCCAGCCGCGACCAAGGACGAACTGCTCGCCTACTACCGCGAGATGGTTTTGATCCGCCGCTTCGAGGAGCGGGCGGGCCAGCTGTACGGCATGGGTCTGATCGGCGGTTTCTGCCACCTCTACATCGGCCAGGAGGCCGTCGCCGTCGGCGTCCAGGCCAGCGTCAAGCAAGGCCACGACAAGATCATCACTGGCTACCGCGACCATGGTCACATGCTGGCCGCGGGCATGGACCCCAAGGAGGTCATGGCCGAGCTGACGGGTCGCGCCGGGGGCTCGTCGAAGGGCAAGGGCGGGTCGATGCACATGTTCGACGTGCCGACCGGCTTCTATGGCGGCCACGGCATCGTCGGCGCCCAGGTCGCGCTCGGCACCGGCCTGGCGTTCGCCGGCAAGTACCGGGGCGATGACTCGGTCGCCTTCGTCTATTTCGGGGACGGCGCCGCGAACCAGGGCCAGGTCTACGAGAGCTTCAACATGGCCCAGCTGTGGAAGCTGCCGGCCATCTACATCATCGAGAACAACCAGTACGCCATGGGCACGAGCATCGAACGCTCGTCGTCCACGACCGAGCTCTATATGCGCGGCGCCAGCTTCGGCATTCCTGGCGAGCAGGTCGACGGGATGGATGTGCTCGCCGTGCGTGACGCCGTGCGCCGGGCGGTCGAGCGGGCGCGAGCGGGCGAAGGGCCCTTCATTCTGGAAGTGAAGACCTACCGCTATCGCGGCCATTCCATGTCCGACCCGGCCAAGTACCGCACCAAGGAGGAGGTCGACGAGGTCAAGAAGACCCGCGACCCCATCGAGCACATCCGCGCCCTGCTGGACGCCGCCAAGGCTACCGAGGACGAGATCAAGGCCATCGACAACGAGATCAAGGCCATCGTCGCCGAAGCCGTCCAGTTCGCCCAGGAAAGCCCCGAGCCCGATCCGTCGGAGCTCTACACCGACGTCTATGTGGAGACCCCTCAAGTGGAGACCGCCCAGTGACCGACATCCTCATGCCGGCGCTGTCGCCCACGATGGAAGAGGGCACCCTGACCAAGTGGCACGTGAAGGCGGGCGACGTGGTCAAGGCGGGCGACGTCATCGCCGAGATCGAGACCGACAAGGCGACGATGGAGGTCGAGGCTGTCGATGAGGGCGAGATCGCGGAAATCCTCGTGGCCGAGGGCTCCGAGAACGTGAAGGTCAACGCCGTCATCGCCCGTTTGGCTGGCGAGGACGGCGGCGCGGCCAAGACCTCGTCTCCGGCGCCCGAGCCCAAGGCCGCCGAAACCAGCGTCACCCAGGACGGCGGCGCCGCCGCTTCCGGCTCCGGCGATCCGGAGAAGAAGGACGTCACCGCCGCGGCGCCCGTGCCCAAGGTCGAGCTGAAGGACCCGGAAATCCCCGCCGACGCCAAGCTGGTGAAGACAACCATCCGCGATGCGCTGCGCGACGCCATGGCCGAGGAGATGCGCCGTGACGAGGCCGTCTTCCTGATCGGTGAGGAAGTCGCCCAGTACCAGGGCGCCTACAAGGTCAGCCGCGAGCTGCTGCAGGAGTTCGGCGACAAGCGGGTGGTCGACACCCCGATCACAGAGCACGGCTTCGCGGGCCTGGGCGTCGGCGCGGCCATGGCGGGCCTCAAGCCCATCGTGGAGTTCATGACGTTCAACTTCGCCATGCAGGCGATCGACCACATCATCAACTCCGCCGCCAAGACGCTCTACATGTCCGGCGGCCAGATCCGGGCGCCCATCGTCTTCCGGGGCCCGAATGGCGCCGCGAGCCGCGTCGCCGCCCAGCACAGCCAGGACTATTCCAGCTGGTACGCCAATGTGCCCGGCCTGAAGGTCATCGCGCCCTATGACGCCGCCGACGCCAAGGGCCTGCTGAAGGCCGCGATCCGCGATCCCAACCCCGTCGTCTTCCTCGAGCACGAGATGATGTACGGGCTGGAGTTCGATGTGCCGGAAGGGGATTACGTCCTGCCCATCGGAAAGGCCAAGGTCCGCCGCGAAGGCACCGACGTCACCGTCACCGCCCACAGCCGCATGGTCGGCTTCGCGCTCCAGGCGGCCGAGCAACTGGCCGCCGAGGGTATCTCGGTCGAGGTCGTTGACCTGCGCTCCCTGCGCCCGCTCGACCACGAGACCATCGTCGAAAGCGTCAAGAAGACCAACCGCCTGGTCTCGGCTGAGGAGGGCTGGGGGCCGATGGGCGTCGGCGCCGAGGTCGTGGCCCGCGTCATCGAACACGCCTTCGATTACCTCGACGCCCCGCCGCTGCGGGTGCACCAGGAAGACGTGCCGCTGCCGTATGCGGCGAACCTCGAGGCCCTGTCGCTTCCCGGGACGGACAGGATCGTGAAGGCGATCAAGGCGGTGCTGGCGTGACCGACATCCTCATGCCCGCCCTGTCGCCCACCATGGAAGAGGGCGTTCTGGCCAAGTGGCACGTCAAGGTCGGCGATACCGTCAAGGCCGGCGACGTCATCGCCGAGATCGAGACCGACAAGGCGACCATGGAGGTCGAGGCCGTCGACGAAGGCGAGGTCACGGAAATCCTCGTCGCCGAGGGTTCCGAGAACGTGAAGGTCAACACGCCGATCGCTCGCCTTGCCGGGGAGTCCAGCGCGCCCGCGCCTGCACCCAAGACTGCCGAACCGGCCAAGACCGAGGCCTCCACGCCCGCGCCTGCGGGTCACGAGAGTGGCCAGTCCGTGGCCACCCCGGAAGGTGTCAAGTCGGCTGAGGCCATCCTGCCGCCGGCCTCGAACAGCGCTCCCGCCGCGTCGTCTGGCTCCGGCGAACGCATCTTCGCCTCACCGCTCGCGCGTCGTTTGGCGAAAGACGCCGGGCTTGACCTGAAGTCCATCAAGG
>VYLE01000676.1_pt1 | contig 14137 bp, 15 predicted proteins | sample 5114391 | NCBI WGS metagenome assembly VYLE01 (sample SAMN12291771, study PRJNA351875) | freshwater metagenome | isolation source: freshwater lake | place: USA: Michigan, Kent Lake | collected 2013-08-15
ACGGACTTTTTGGCCGCGACGCCTGGCGTCATCAAGGGCGCGGTGGATGGCGGGCGGCTGCGCGTGCTGGCGAATTTCGGCGCCGCACGCAACCCCGGCTTCCCCGATGCGCCCACCTGGATGGAACTCGGCTACACCGGCGTCGAGTACTACAACTGGGCTGGCCTGTTCGCCCCCGCGGCCACGCCCGCACCGATCCGCGCCGAGCTGGAGCGCGCCATGAAAACCGCGATCGAGGATTCTGACACGGTGCGCGCCTTCACCACCGGCGGCGCCGACCCGGCCTGGCAGGACACCGCCCAATTCACCGCCTTCATCAAGGCCGACACTGACCGCCTGGTGGCGGTGGTGCGGCGCATCGGCAATGTCGGCTAGGAGCCACACATGAACACCGAAACCGCCATCACGGATTGGCTCGCCGCCCAGCGCCCCGCCATGCTGGAGATGCTGCGCGAGATGGTCGATACCGACAGCGGCAGCTACAACAAGAAGGGCATCGATGCGGTCGGCGCCATCGTGAGCCGCTTCATGGCGTCGCACGGCATCAAGGTGGAAACGGTCGCGCAGCAGAAGCACGGCGACTGCCTGCGTGCGCTGGGAAGCGCCAAGGCTGCGTCGAACCGCGGCAACATCGTGCTGATGGGCCACCGCGACACGGTGTTCCCGGACGGCGAGGCGACGCGCCGGCCCTTCACCATCGAAGGCAGCCGCGCCTACGGGCCAGGCGTGGCCGACATGAAGGCCGGGTTGGTGATGAACGCCTTCATCCTGGCCGCGTTCGAAAAATTCGGCGGCGCGCCCAACCCCATCGTCGCGTTGTTCACCGGCGATGAGGAGATCGGCAGCCCCGAAGGCCGCGCCGTGATCGAGGCGGAGGCGCGCAAGGCCCGTGCGGTGTTCAACAGCGAACCCGGGCGGGTCTCCGGCAACGTGGTGTCGGGGCGCAAGGGCGGCGTGTTCAGCGCCTTCAGCATCGAGGGCAAGGCAGCCCACTCCGGCGGCAATTTCAGCGACGGCATCAGCGCCATCGGTGAGTTGGCGCACAAGATCATCGCACTCCACGCGCTGACCGACCTGGAGGCCGGCATCACGGTGAACGTGGGGCTCGTTGCCGGCGGGCAGAGCGTGAACACGGTGGCGCCGCTGGCCACCGGCCAGATCGACCTGCGCTACGTCACCGCGCCGCAGCGCGAGGCGGTGATGGGCGCGATCGAAAAGATCATCCGCACCGCGACCATCCCCGGCACGCGTGCGACGCTGGAGATCCGCGGCGAGTTCCTGCCCATGGAGCACACGCCGACCGCGGCAAAAATGTTGGCGCTGTATCAGGACGCTGCCGGCGCCACCGGCTTCAGCCCGCAGGGCGAGTTCACCGGCGGCTGCGCGGATTCAGGCTTCACCGCCGCGGTGGGAGCACCCACGCTGTGCGGCGTGGGGCCGGTCGGCGGCAAGGCGCACAGCCCGGAGGAATACCTGGAGCTCGACAGCCTGGTGCCGCGCGCCCAGGCGCTGGCGCGGGCCATACTTCGGCTGGACGCGGCCGGGATCTAGGCGCGCAGCGCCTTCGTCGCGGCGAGGTCCTCGGCGAGGAACTCCGCCACCACGGCGTCGATCTGCGGCGCCGTGGTGAAGCCCAGCGCCTGCGCGCGGGACGAGTCGAAATGCGCGGGCCAGGGGCCGACCACCTTGAACACGTCGGGGTCGTCCACGCGCTTCACGCGCGCCACATCGCCGCCGGCGCGGGCCAACGCCGCCAGCATCTCGCCCGTGGTCACGGTCAGGCCGGGCGGGTTGATGGCGCGGTCCAGGCCCAGTGCGGCGCCATCCAGAGCTGCCGCGTGCAGCAGCCAGGCCACGGCGGTCTTGGGGCTCGCGATCCACAGCGCGAAATCCTCAGGCACGGGCAGGCTGGCATCCTCGTTCACGAAGGGCTCGCGCAGGATGGAGCTGGCGAAGCTGCTGGCCGCCTTGTTGGGGCGGCCGGGGCGCACCACCACGGTGGGCAGGCGCAGGCTCACGCCGTCGATGAACCCGCGGCGGGAGTGGTCGTGCAGCATCAGCTCGCCGATGATTTTCTGCGCGCCGTAGCTGTTGGCCGGCACCTGGCGCGTGCCGTCATCGATGCGCGCCTGCTGCCCGCCGGCATAGGTCGCGACCGAGCTGGTGAACACCAGCCGCGCCGGCTGGGGCAGTGCTGAGGCGGCGGCCAGCACGTTGCGCGTGCCCTCGATGTTGACGCGCTGGCCCAAATGGAAATCCGCCTCGGCCTGGGCGGAGACGATGGCGGCCAAATGGAACACCACGCCGGTGCCGTCCGGCATCGCACGTCGCAGCTTCTCGTAGTCGTCGAGGCCCGCCTGCATGACGGTGATGGGGAAGGGCGCGGCCGGTGGCGTGGCCGCCACCTGATCCAGCAGTGTCAGTCCGGTGACCTTGCGCCCGCCGATCGTGCCCTCGGCCGCGAGCCGTGCGGCCAGCTTGGTGCCCAGGAAACCGGCGCCGCCCAGGATGGTGACGTGCATGGTTGTCGCCCTCAGTACCAGCGCACCGGGTCGATCGCGGTGGGTGGGCGCTCGCCCTTCTGCCAGGCATCCAGGTTGCGCAGCAGGATATCGAGCGTCTTCGGCGTGTAGGTGTCCGGGTCGTCGGACGAGACATGCGGCGTGATGGTGAGGTTCGGCGCGCGCCACAGGCGGTGGCCCTTGGGCAGCGGCTCGGGTGTGGTGACGTCGATCACCGCGCCGCCCAGATGGCCGCTCTCCAGCGCGTCGGCCAGTGCCTCCTGGTCGATCACCTCGCCGCGGGCGATGTTCACCAGGCCCGCGCCCTTCTTCATCAAGGCGAGGCGCGCGCGCGAAATCATGCCGGTGCTCTCGGGCGTCAGCGGCATGGCCAGCAGCACGCAGTCGGCCTGCGGCAGCACCGCGTCCAGCTGCTCCACGGTCACCACCTGGTCGCAGTGCTCGTGCGCGATGTTGCGCGCGCGCACGCCGATGACCTTCATGCCGAAATACTTCGCGTGCTTCAGCGTGTCGGTCGCCATGTCGCCGACGCCGACGGAAACCAGTGTGCGCCCGCCGACCACGTGGGTGAAGCGCTTGCCCCAGATCTCGCCGCGCGCCTCGGTGGCGAAATAGGGCATGGCGTTGGCCAGCATCAGCACCGCCATGATGCCCCACTGGCCCGCCTTCTCGCCATGCGTGCCGCTGTTGTTGCACAGGTAGCTGCCCGCCGGCACCCAGCCGAACGGCGCCAGGCGGTTCAGCCCGGCGCTGGTCATCTGGATGATCTTCAGCTTCGGCGGCAGCGATTTCGCATCGGCCAGCAGGCGCTTGCCCTCGCCGGTCGAGGTCATCACCGCGTCGCATTGCGGCAGCGTGGCGTGGAAAAGATCGTCCTCGTTGCCGAACGAAACTTCCACCCGCGCTGCCACCGCTGGGTTGCGGGCGGCGGCGGCGGCCCAGACCTCGGGCGTGCAGGCGAAGGCCCCGATGTCCTTGGGGTCGTGGATGTGCAGGCGGATTTTCGGTGCGCTCATGGACGGGAATTTGACACGACCCCATGAGGCTGACCAGTTTCCCGCCATGCAACGCAAAGCCCTGGTCTGTGGCGCTGGAACCGACGGTATTGGCCGGGGCGCGGTGCGGGCACTTGCCGCTGCCGGCATGCGGGTCGCGATCCATCACCGCAACGAAGCCGAGGCCGCGAGCGCCCTTGCCGCCGAGACCGGCGGCGGCCCCGTGCTGGCGGGCGACTTCGCCCAGGCCAGCGAGGCCCGCCGCGTGGTGAAGCAAGCCGCCGCCGCGCTGGGGGGGCTCGATACGCTGGTCTATTGCTGCGCGGTGCTGCACCGCGCGCCGTTCCTGGAAACCACCGACGCCGACTTCGCCCGCGTGCAGGCGGTGAACCTGGAGGCCGCCTTCGCCGCCAGCCAGGAGGCCGCGCGGCTGATGGTGGCCGAAAAATTCGGGCGCATCGTGCTGGTCACCTCGGTGAACGAGTTCGCGCCCAACGCGGGCCTGGCCGCCTATGCCGCCAGCAAGGGGGGCCTGCGCATGCTCGGCCGCACCATGGCGCTGGAGTCGAGACCGACTTCAACCGCGCGGCGTTGGCGGACCCCGCCTGGCGCGCGCACAAGCAGGGCCTGGTGCCGGCCGGGCGCATCGCCGGGCCCACCGACATCGCCGGCGCCATCGGCTTCCTGTGCAGCGAGGCGGCCGGCTACATCACCGGCGCGTCGCTGGTCATCGATGGCGGGCTGACATTGGCAGGGGGGTATCCACCATGACCGACACCGCTTGGCAGGTGCACGCGCTGCGCTATGCCGTGGCGCCGCGCAGATTGCGCGACGTGCTGCTGGGCGGCCTCGCCGGGCCGGACGGCGATGCCGAGATCGGCGTGGCCTACCACGTCTTCGTGGTGCACCGGCCGGGCGCCGCCTTCGTGGTCGACACGGGCGCCGACAAGGCCGCGCTGGAAGCCCGCGGGCGTACCCTGCTGCAACCGGTCGCCGCGGGGCTGGCGCAACTCGGCGTCACCCAGGCCGAGATCATCCAGACCCACCTGCACTGGGACCACGCCGGCAACCATGACTTGCTGCCCGGCGCCCGCGTGTGGCTGCAGCGGCGCGAGATGGAGTACGCCAGCACCACGGGCCTGGCCGTGCCGTATTTCCGCGCCGGCTACGACGTGGCGGACATTGCCGCCATGGCACGCCGCATCGCCGCCGGCCAGGTCACGCTGCTGGACGGCGAGGCGAGCCCCGCCCCCGGCATCACGCTGCACCACGTTGGTGGCCACACGGACGGGCTGATGCTGACCCGTGTGCTGACCCGCAAGGGCTGGATGGTGCTGGCCGGCGACGTGGTGGCGTTCCGCGCCAACCTGCAGCGCCGCACGCCCTTCCCGCACCTGTTCCATGTGGCCGACGCGCTGGCTGGGTTCGACACCGCGCTAGCCTTGGCCGACAAACCGGAGTTGGTGATTCCCAGCCACGACCCAACGGTGACGCCCGAGCCGATCACAAGGCTGGACTGAGCGCGATTCAGTCAGGCGGGGTCGCGGCCGGGGTGCCGTGGTGGTTCACCGCGTCCTGGCCCAGCTTGACCAGCAGCGCGCGCAGCGAGTCGGGTGCCACGATCTCGACATTGCGGCCCCAGGTGAACAGGTGCCAGGCCATTTCCGCCGCACCGCCGGCACGGAAGCTGACCAGCAGGCTGCCATCGGGTTCCGGCATGAGTTGCTGCGAGACATGGAAGCGCCAGCGCGCGGCCTCCTCGGCCACGGCGGGGGCGAAGCGCAGCTGCACGTCGAACGGGTCTTCCTGCCAGGCGCCGAAGGCGCGGGCGGAAAACTGCTCCAGGCTGAAATCGGCGGGGCGGACGAAGCCCGCGCTGCCCAGCGCCACCTTGCCCATGCGGTCCAGCCGGTACTGGCGGGGCCCGCCCTCGCGCCCCGGGCGCACCGCCACCAACAGCGGGCGGCTGCCATACAGCAGGCCATAGGGGTGCAGCACCACCGGCACCGCCTCGGCGCTGGCGGCGCTGCGGTAGGTGGTCTCGATCGGCAGGCAGCCGATGACGGCGCGGCGGATCAGCCCCAGCGTTTCCGGCGCGATGGTGGGGCGGGGGCCTGGCCGCAGCGCCACACCCTCGCTTTCCAGCAGCGCTTCCAGGTCGGGTTCCAGCCGGCGCAAATGGTCGGGCTTGGCCATGGCGCGCAGTTTCTCGGCGGCCGCGGTCACCAGCTCGGCACGGCCCGTGAAACCGTTGGCGCGCAGCATGGCGGCGGCGTTCTCGAGTTCGGCCAGTTCCTCGGCGCTGGGGGCGAGGAATCCGGTCAGGGTGCCGCCGGGCAGGCGGAAGCGCGCCTGCTTCTCGCCGCTGTCCACACGTTCCATCTGCGGAAAGATGCGCTCGATCGCATCGCGCATGCGTTCCGCGGTGCGGCGGCCGACTCCGAATTCGCGTTGGATGTCGATGAAGGCCACGCCTTCGCGCGTGCCCTGCATCATCATGGCCAGGCGGAACAAGGCTTCCGTCTTGCCGTAATGCACTGCTCCACCCCCCATCGCAGTTGGTGCGACAGTGTAGTCAGCAGATTGGTCGGTGGGCCAGTTTCTTCGCGCGACTCGTCCGTGCCGCCGGTGCGGTGCCATCGCCATGCCCCCCCTTTGGGCCGGGGGAGCATGGCGGACAGCTGCGTCAGATCGTGGCGGGGGTTACGTGCCCCGCCCGCTCAGTGAATCTCCTCCGAGGAGGACAGCGCCTTCCTCAGCACTTCGAAGTTGAAGCCCTTCGAAGTGGCGGCGTCGAGAATCACCTTTTCCTTGCGCGCGCCAAGGTCGATCGCGCCCGGCACCTTGGTGGCGACGTCCAGCGGGATCACCACCGCGCCGTGCCGGTCGGCATGGATCAGCTCGCCGTCGCTGACCACCATGCCGTGGATCGAGACCTGCTCGCCCACGCCGGTGACGTGCACGAAGGCGTGGCTCGGGTTCACCATGCCCGCGATCAGCGGGAAGGGTTTTGCCACCATGCCCAGGTCGCGGATGGACCCGTTCGTCACGCAGCCCAGCACGCCCAGGCCCTTGTGCACGGTGGTGTTCACCTCGCCCCAGAAGGCGCCGGTGCCGGGCCGGCTGTCGAGGTCCTGGATGAGCGCGATGTTCGGGCCAGGCTTGGCGTTGGCGACGTGCTCGTACCACTTCAGGCGCAGCGCCTTCTTGGCCTCGCCCGGCAGGCTGGAATTCGCCTCGGCCCGGATGGTGCAGGTGCGCGCGAAGCCCACGATCACCGCATCAGGCTCGGTCGAGACGAAGGGCACCACGGTGAAGCGGATGAGTTCCCGCTGCATCACCATTTCCAGGGCGTTGCAGATGGTGGGGGTATCGACCTTGCCGAGTTCGGCCAGCAAGGCGGGGGTGATGTCGCTGGCTGCCATCAGTAGGGCCCACCCGCCTTCGCGGCCGCTCCACCCTTGAAGCTGGCGACCGCGGCCTTGGCGGCGTTGGCCAGCAGGGCGGTGTCGGCCAGGATGGTGGCGAAATCAAAGCCCATCTCGCCGGTCATCTTCTTGGCACCCTCGGGGCTGCCGGTGTGGATGCCGGCGAACAGCTTCTTGGCCTTGGTCTTGGTGATGATTTCCTTGATCGCGGCCAGCGTTACCGCGCTGGTCGGGTCGCCGACCGGCTGCTCGCCCAGCGTGATCGCCAGGTCGGCCGGGCCGACATAGACGCCGTCGAGGCCGGGCACGGACAGGATCGCGTCGAGGTTGCTCATGGCCTGCTTGGTCTCGATCATGGCGAGCGTCAGGATGGTGTCGTTGGCGTGCTGGTAGTAGTCGCCGCCGGCGTACCAGGAAACCCGCGTGGGGCCGAAGCTGCGGTAGCCCTTGGGGAAGTAGCGGCAGGCGCCGACGAAGCGCTCGGCTTCTTCCTTGGTGTTGATCATCGGGCAGATGATGCCATAGGCGCCGGCGTCGAGCATCTTCATGATGATGCCGGGTTCCAGCCACGGCACCCGGGCCAGCGGCGTGGCGGGGTAGGGGGCCATCGCCTGGAAGCAGGCAACGCCGGCCTGGAAGTCGATCGGGCCGTGCTGGCAGTCGACCGTGATGCTGTCCCAGCCGCCCTGGGCCATGGCTTCGGCGGAAACGCCGCTGGGAATGCCCAGCCAGCCGTTCACGGTCTTTTCGCCCTTGGCCCATTTTTCGCGCAGCGTGTTCGGTCGCACTGGTTTCGTCTCCCTTGATTTGATGGCGGGGCGCATAAAACCCCCGGAACGATCCCGCGCCAAGCCTTGGCGTGCGCATTGCGGCCACGGCACGTAATGGTCTTGCGGCTTACGGGGGCCTCGCTTACCGTTCGTTCCGGGAAACCGCGCCAGCACAAACACCGGCGCAGAAGGGGAGACAGAAAGGCATGCAACGCATCACGCGAAGTGCGCTGACGCGCCGCCAGGTCCTGGCGGGCTCGGCTTTGGCGGCCACGGCCGTACCCATCGTGCATGTCTCGGCGCAGGGCTCGGCCGGGCGCCTGCGCTGCGGCTTCTGGGACCATTGGGTGCCGGCCGGCAACGGCGCGCTGAACGAACTCTGCGCCGCCTGGAGCGCGCGGGAGCGGGTTGAGGTGCAGGTCGACTTCATCACCTCGGTCGGCAACCAGAACATCCTGACCATCGCGGCCCAGGCGCAAAGCCGGTCGGGCCACGACATCCTTTCGTTCCCGACCTGGGAACCCGCCAGCAAGGCGGAACTGCTGGAACCGGTGGACGACGTGGTGAACGCGCTCATCGCCCAGTACGGGCCGATCAACCCGGCCGCCGAGTATCTCGGCAAGGTGCAGGGCAAGTGGGTGGCCGTGCCCGCGGTTTCGGGCACGCAGATGAAGCCTTCCTGCGCGCGCATCGACTATTTCCGCCAGCATGTCGGCTTCGACCCGCGCGAGATGTGGCCGGCCGATGACCGCGCCGGCCCCGGCGCCGATGGCTGGAACTGGGACGCCTTCCTGGTCGCGGCCGAGAAGTGCCACCGGGCCGGCGTGCCGTTCGGCCTGCCCATGGGCTCGCTGAGCGACGCGGTGGACTGGGTGGGCGCGCTGTTCAGCAGCTACGGCGCCAACATGCTCGACGCGCAGGGGCGGGTGACCGTGCGCAACAACCCCAAGGTGCGCGCCGCGGTCGACTACATGGTGCAGCTTTCGAAGTTCCTGCCCAACGACGTCTGGGCCTGGGACGACGGCTCGAACAACCGCGCGCTGCAGTCCGGCCGTTCCGCGCTGATCTTCAACCCGCCCTCGGCCTGGGCGGTGATGAAGCGCGACAACATGGCCAACCACGACCAGTGCTGGACCTTCCCGATGCCGTCCGGGCCGGAGGGCCGGTTCTCGCCGTACCTGCCGTATTTCTGGGGCATCTGGAGCTTCAGCCGCGCCAAGCCGCAGGCCAAGTCGCTGCTGGCCTTCCTGAGCAGCCGTGAATCCGCCGACAAGCAGACCACGACCAGCTCGGGCTACGACATCCCGCCGTTCCTGAGCATGAACGACTTCCCGGTGTGGAAGACCGAAGGCCCGCCGGTGGGCACGGTGTTCAACTACCCGATCAAGGCGCACCACAACGCGAAAACCAGCGTGGCCTTCGCGCCCGCACCGGCCGAGATCGCGGTGCAGGCCTACACGCAGGGCATCAACACCAAGCTGATCGCGCGCATCGCCCAGGGTGGCGAGACCGTGGACCAGGCTCTGGCCTGGGCCGAGCGCGAACTGCGCAACTTCGCGCGCGGCTGAGCTTAGCGAAAGGCCAGGCTGGGCCGATGGCGGCGGCCGGGCACAGGCCCGGCCGCCCCACCCGCAGCGGAGGACGTGATGGCTCCTGACGGCACGGCACGCGTGGCCGCGACGCCCACTTCGCCCGCCCGCAAGGTCGGGCGCAGCGAAGGCGTTTCCAACCTGCAGCGCCTGGCGCGGCGGCGGTCCTCCATCGCGTTCCTGATGACGCTGCCGCTGATCCTGATCGTGGCCGGGCTGGTCGCCTACCCGGCGGCCTATGCGATCTATCTGTCCACGCTGAACCGCCGCATGACCGCCAACATCGGGCTGGGCAATTTCGAGATCCTGCTGGAATCCGAAACCTTCTGGATGGTGATCTGGCAAAGCTGCTTCTTCGCCGTCACCGCGGTGCTGCTGAAGGCGCTGATCGGCTTCTGGCTGGCGCACATGCTGCACCACATCCCCACCAAGGGGCAGCGCAAGTGGCGCGGCATGCTGCTGATCCCCTGGGTCATCCCGCCGGCGCTGTCCACGCTGGGCTGGTGGTGGATGTTCGACCCAGCTATTCCAGCATCAACTGGATCATCAACATCTTCGGCTTCCCCAACATTCCCTGGCTGGGCCAGCCCTGGTGGGCGCGCATCGCCGTGGTCATGGTGAACGTGTGGTACGGCGCGCCGTTCTTCATGATCATGTACCTGGCGGCGCTGAAAAGCGTGCCGGAACAGCTTTACGAGGCCGCCGCGATCGACGGCGCCACCAGCGTGCAGCGGCTGCGCTTCATCACGCTGCCGATGATGCAGAACATCATCAGCATTACCGTGCTGTTCAGCCTGATCGTGACCTTCGCCAACTACGACATCGTGCGGGTGCTGACCAATGGCGGCCCGCGTGACCTGACGCATGTGTTCGCCACCTACGCGTTCCAGGTGGGCATTCTTTCGGGCAACATCCCGCGCGGTGCCGCGGTGTCGCTGTTCATGTTCCCGCTGCTGGCGATCTTCGCCTACTTCATCCTGCGCGGCGTGACCCGCCGGAACAAGGAAATGGCCTGAGCATGGCAACGACCACCACCGGCGCCATGCGCGACATTCCCGCGATGTACCAGAAGGCGGGCAGCCTGCACAACGAACGCATGTGGGCGCTGCGCCTGTCCTATGCCTCGCTGATCTTCGCCGCCATCATCTTCCTGGCGCCGCCGTTCTACATGCTGGTGACCAGCTTCAAGACCGTGGTCGAGATGTCGAACCAGTCGCTGAACCCGTGGCTGGTGCGCGACCCCACGCTGGAACACTACGCCGCCATCCTGGGCAACCCGATCTTCATCCGGTTCTTCCTGAACAGCGTGATCATCACCACCGCGGTGGTGGCGATCACCATGGTGGTGTCGGTGCTGGCGGCCTTCGCGCTGTCGCGCATGCATTTCTGGGGCAGCCAAGTGCTGGCCACCGGCGTGTTCCTGACCTACCTGGTGCCGGACACGCTGCTGTTCATCCCGCTGTACCAGATCGTCGGTGGGCTGGGGCTGCTGAACAGCATATGGGGCCTCATTCTCGTCTACCCCACGCTGACCGTGCCGTTCTGCACCTGGATCATGATCGGCTACTTCGCCAGCATCCCGAAGGAGCTGGACGAGGCCGCGCTGATCGATGGTGCGACCTGGCCGCAGATGCTGATGAAGATCTTCATCCCCGTCGCACTGCCCGGCATCATCGCCGCCACGATCTTCGCCTTCACGGTGTCCTGGGCAGCGTTCGTCTACCCCACCGCCTTCGTCACCACGCCCGACCAGATGCCGCTGACCATCGGCGTGGTCAGCCAGCTGGTGCGCGGCGATACCTTCGCCTGGGGCCAGATCATGGCGGGCGCGCTGCTGGCCGCACTTCCCCCGGTGATCGTCTACGCCTTCCTGATGGACTACTACATCGCCGGCCTGACCGCCGGCGCCACGAAAGGCTGAGCAAGAGCATGGCGGAAGTTTCGCTTCGCAAGGTCGAGAAATCCTACGACGGCGGCGTGCAGGCGGTGCGCGGCATCGACCTGGAGATTGCCGACGAGGAATTCGTCGTGCTGGTCGGCCCCTCGGGCTGCGGCAAGTCCACCACGCTGCGCATGATCGCGGGGCTGGAGGAGATTTCCGGCGGCGAGATCGCCATCGCCGGCCACGTGGTGAACGACATCCCGCCGCGCGACCGCGACATTGCCATGGTGTTCCAGAACTACGCGCTCTACCCGCACATGAGCGTGTTCGACAACATGGCGTTCGGCCTGAAGCTGCGCCACATGCCGAAGGACGAGATCAAGCGCCGCGTGGACGAAGCCGCGCGCATTCTCGACATCGGCCCGCTGCTGGACCGCAAGCCGAAGGCGCTGTCGGGCGGCCAGCGCCAGCGCGTCGCCATGGGCCGCGCCATCGTGCGCAACCCGAAGGTCTTCCTGTTCGACGAGCCGCTTTCCAACCTCGACGCCAAGCTGCGCGTGCAGATGCGCACCGAGATCAAGAAGGTGCACCAGACGGTGAAGACCACCACCGTCTACGTCACGCACGACCAGGTGGAAGCCATGACGCTGGCCGACCGCGTGGTGGTGATGAACCACGGCGTGATCGAGCAGGTCGGCCCGCCGACCGAGCTGTACCATCGTCCCGCCACGCATTTCGTCGCCGGCTTCATCGGCAGCCCCGCCATGAATTTCCTGCCCGCGCAGGTCGATCGCGCCGGCGGCGGCGGCCTGGTGGTGCGGGTGGCGAACGGCCCCAGCTTCGACGTGCCGGCCGAGCGCACACAGCGCTACCAGGAAGCCGCCGGCCGCAAGCTGCTGCTGGGCCTGCGGCCCGAGCACATCCCGGCCGCCACCGAACTGTCCAACAAGCCCAACATCGCGACCTTCGACGTCACGCTGGACGTGATCGAGCCGATGGGCATGGAAACCCTGGTGTATTTCAACTTCGGCCCCACCCTGGTGTGCTCGCGCGTCGAACCCAACTCGGCCGGCGAGCCCGGCCAGGTCATGCGCCTGGCCGCCGACCTGAACCACATGCACCTGATCGACGAAGCCAGCGGGCGCGTCCTGTGAAGCTTCAGGGCAAGACCGCCTGGGTCACCGGCGCCGGCTCCGGCATCGGCGAGGCCTGTGCCATCGCACTCGCCCGCGAAGGTGCGCGCGTGGCGCTCTCCGGCCGCCGCAAGGAGCCGCTGGAGGAGGTGGCGCAAAAGATCCGCGCCGCCGGTGGCGAAGCGCACGTGATGCCGATGGACCACGGCATTCCCGAACAGGTCGATGCCGCGCGCGACGCGGTGCTGAAGGCGCTCGGCAGCCTGGACATTCTTGTGTCCAACGCCGGCACCAACATCGTCGAACGCCACTGGGACAAGCTCGACGCGGCAGCGATCCGCATGATGATCGACGCCAACCTGACCGGGAATTTCTACGTGGCGCTGGCCTGCCTGCCGCAGATGCGCAAGCAGGGCGGCGGCATCATGCTGCACACGGCCAGCTGGGCGGGGCGCTACATCAGCCACGTCTCCGGCCCGACCTACACCGCGGCCAAGCACGGCGTGGTCGCCATGAGTGCCACCATCAACATGCAGGAAGGCCAGCACAACATCCGCAGCACCTGCATCTGCCCCGGCGAGGTGGCCACACCCATCCTGAAGAACCGGCCGCAGAAGCTCTCCCAGGCCGAGCTCGACCGGCTGCTGCAAAGCGAGGACATCGCGGAGGCCGTGCTGTATGCCGCCACGCAGCCGGCGCGCGTCTGCGTGAACGAAATCCTGATCAGCCCCACCTTCAACCGGGGCTATTTGGCGATGCTGCCGAAGACGGCGTAGGCTTCGCCCAACCACACCGCGCACGCAACCGTTCCGCCACGGGCGGAGACGCCACATTTGCGCCCGCACCATACGGAGGCCGCCACCCTTGCCGATTCCAGTCGATACGCTGAAGGGCTTCGTTGCCGACATTTTCGCCAAGGCCGGCACCAGCCGGGCCGAGGCGGATCGCATCGGCCACTACCTGACGCAGGCCAACATCACCGGGCATGACAGCCACGGCGTGGTGCGCGTGCCGCGCTACGTGCAGAACCTGCAGGCCGGCGAGGTCTTCGCCGACCGGACCATCACCATCGAGCGCGAAACCCCGGTCAGCGCGCTGGTCGACGGCAATGGCGGCTTCGGCCAGACGGTCACGCCGCTGGCGGTGCGGGTGGGCATCGACAAGGCGAAGACCTCCGGCCTGGCCTGCGTGGCCTTCAAGAACACCGGGCATCTGGGCCGCGCCGGCGACTGGGCGGAAATGGCGGCCGAGGAGGGGCTCGTTTCCATCCACTTCGTCAACGTGCGTGGCTCGCTTCTGGTCGCACCCTTCGGCGGCGTGGATCGAAAACTCTCCACCGCGCCCTACTGCATGGGCGTGCCCATTCCCGGCCGCCCGCTGCTGCTGCTCGACTTCGCGACCTCGATCGTGGCCGAGGGCAAGGTGCTGGTGGCGTCCCGCGGCGGCAAGAAAATCCCCGAGGACGCGCTGATCACGCCCGACGGCGAGCTCAGTGGCGACCCCGCCACACTCTACGGCGACGTCTCCGGCGCCGACCGCAACCCGGAGAACGGCGGCGGCGCGATCCGCGCCTTCGGCCTGCACAAGGGTTCGGGCCTGGCCTTCATGTGCGAGATCATGGGCGGCGCGCTCACCGGCAACGGCACCTGCGGCCCGCGCGAGGGCGACCGCGCCGCCATCCGCAACGGCATGATGAGCTTCTACCTGCGCCCCGACGTGCTCGGCTCGCCCGAGGACATGGCGGCGCGCGCCGACAAGTATATCGCCTTCTACAAGGCCTCGCGCCCAGCCACGCCAGGCGGCGAGGTGCTGGTGCCC
>VYLE01000707.1_pt1 | contig 14086 bp, 16 predicted proteins | sample 5114391 | NCBI WGS metagenome assembly VYLE01 (sample SAMN12291771, study PRJNA351875) | freshwater metagenome | isolation source: freshwater lake | place: USA: Michigan, Kent Lake | collected 2013-08-15
CGATGCGGTCGGCGGCCAGGTGCGCAACCCGTGGAACCGGCAGCACGTGCCGGGCGGCTCCTCGGGCGGCTCGGCGGCGGCGGTGGCGGCCGGCCTGTGCGACGCGGCCCTGGGCACCGACACCGGCGGCTCCATCCGCATCCCTGCAGCGTTCTGCGGCGTGGCGGGGCTCCGTCCCACATTCGGGCGCGTGCCGAACCGCGGCTGCCTGCCGGTCAGCGCAAGCTTCGACACGATCGGGCCGATCGCGCGCCATGTCGGCGACCTTGCGCGCATCCTCGCCGCGATCGCCGGCCACGATCCCGAGGATCCTTCAAGCGAGGATGTCTCCGGCGACCTGGCCTGGCTGCAACCCGATCCGGACATCCAGCAGTTACGGATCGGCGTGCTGGGCGGCTTCTACGCGACCGATGTGGCACCCGAGATTGCGCTTGCTGTCGACCGCGTCGGCCAGGCGCTGCAGGCGCAAGGCGCAGTGCTGGTGCCGGTGGTGCTGCCCGAAGCGGCCGAGGCGCTGGAGGCCGCGACCACGATCATCTATGCCGATGCCTGTGCGTTGCATGCCGAAGCGCTGGACCAGCGGCGCCAGCTGATCTCGCCCGCTGTCTACGAGCGGATGGTGCGGGGCAGGGCAATGGATGCGCCCGCCTATGCGCGAGCGCTTCGCTTCCGTGAACGCTGGCGACGCGACCTGAGAAAAATGTTCGGCGGCATCGATGCGCTGATGCTGCCGGCCAGCCCCGTCACCGCGCCACCGATCGAGGCGACCAGCGGCGACCTGCACGCCGCCACCCGTGCGGCCACCCGCTTCACCTTTGGCGGCGGGCTGGCAGGCATTCCGGGCCTGGCGCTGCCCTGCGGCTTCGATGCCGCCGGCCTGCCCATCGGCGTGCTGTTCGAGGCGGCATGGGGCCACGAGACCACGCTGCTGCGCATCGGCGAAGCCTGGCAGCAGGCGAGCGACTGGCACCTGCGCCGCCCAGCCGGGCTTGGCTAAAGCTGGCCACGGGCGCGCGCATCACGACACGGACGGAGGGCTGGAATGACCAAGGCGATCGGCCACCGCGGCGACTACCGCTGGTATTTGGAGATCCCGACGCGCTGGGCCGACAACGACGTGTTCGGGCACGTCAACAACGTGGTCTACTACGCTTGGTTCGACACTGCGGTGGCACGTTTCCTGATGGATGCCATCGGGCTGAACATGCTGGCATCCGAGGTGATCGGCTTCGTGGTGGAAACGCAATGCCGCTACTTCGCGCCCACCTCCTTCCCCGACGTCATCACTGCCGGGTTGCGGGTGGCGCATATCGGCAACAGCTCGGTGCGCTACGAGCTGGGCCTGTTCCGCAACGCCGATGACCGCGCCGCCGCCGAAGGCCATTTCGTGCATGCCTATGTCGCGCGCGTGGCCGGCCGGCCGACGCCGCTGCCCGAAGCCATGCGGACTGCGCTGGCCGGCTTTCGCGTGCCGGGCAACCCGGCGCCGCGATGAACGCCGCCGCAGGTCATCCTGGCCTTCGTGCGCCACGCGCCAGTTTCTGACAACCGGGAAGGAGTCTTCGTGATGACGGGACGACTGGCTGGCAAGTCGGCGATCGTGTTCGGCGCGGGCTGCATCGGGCCTGGCTGGGGCAACGGCAAGGCAACCTCGGTGCTGTTTGCGCGCGAAGGTGCCCGCGTGACCTGCGTGGATCGCAGCCTTGCCGCCGCCGAGGAGACGGCCGCGATCATCGCGGGCGAAGGCGGCCAGGCGTTGGCAGTGCGCTGCGACGTGACCGTCTCGGCCGAGGTCGCAGCGGCCATCGCGGGCCACGTCGCTGCCTTCGGGCGGATCGACGTGCTGCACAACAATGTCGGCATCTGCGAGCCCGGCGGCCCGGTGGAAGCCAGCGAGGAAAGCTGGCACCGCGCCATGGACGCCAATGTCACCTCCATGTTCCTGACCTGCCGCCATGGGCTTCCGGTGATGGAGGCGCAGGGCGGCGGCGCCATCGTCAACGTCTCCTCCATGGCGGGCATGCGCTATACCTGGGTGCCCTGGGTGTCCTATGCCGCGTCCAAGGGCGCCGTGAACCAGCTGACGCAGGCGGTGGCCGGCCAGTACGCGGCCAAGGGCATTCGCTGCAACGCCGTGGTGCCGGGCCTGATCGACACGCCGATGATCGTTGAGCCGCATCGGACCCTGTACAGCGACCTTGCGGCGATGCACCGCGCGCGCGCCGCGCAGGTTCCAATGGGACGCCAGGGCACGGCGTGGGACGTCGCGAAGGCGGCGCTGTTCCTCGCCTCCGACGATGCCGCCTACATCACGGGGACCTTGCTGGTGGTGGATGGCGGCCTGTCGGTGGCGGTGCCCCGTCCGATCACGGCCTAGCCAGGCCGTCCGGCCGCGGCTGCTTCAAGCCTTTGCGGCAGCGCCGCCGGCGCCGAGTCCGGCGGGTGCACGATCGCCACGCCATCAGTGGCATCGTGCACGTGCTTCGTTCGGGCTGCCGCTGGAAGGACCACCCGGCTTTCCACGGCCGGCCGCCCACGATCCACAAGCGATGGAACCGCTGAAGCGGGCGCGGGCCGTGGATGCACATCGTCCCCCGCGTTAGCGGGAACATATCCTGCCGATCTGTCCATGGTCGACAGTGGCATGGTGAAGGCGCTTCCGGCGTCCTCGGGCGGAGCGTTGCCTTCCCCGGCGATGGGGCCGTCGTCGAATGCATTGAGACAACGGGGGCGGCTGACTGGCGGACGCTCTGGCCCTTAGTGTGGTGAGGTTATGCGGCGAGTTGTTGGTGGATCAGGCGTCGCTGTTGGATGGTCTGTCGCTTGATGCGTTCGTGGTCGAGCAGGATGGTCTGGCCGCGGCCGCAGTAGACGTCGGCCGGGGTGAGGTTGCGCAGGCTCTCGTGGTGGCGCTGGTGGTTGTAGTTGTCCAACGTCTGGACCCTAGAGACGGAACGGCTCGGTTGAGGAACGGAGAGTTTCTGGCTCGTCGTCACCGCCAGGAGAGTGAAGATGAGCCAGAAATCCTCCGCCCCTGCCGCCCAGCCACCCACCGCCAGGCTGCCAGCTGAGAAGCTGGTGCGCGACATCCGCCGCGCCATTCGCAAGCACCACTCGGCCGAGGACAAGATCCGCATCGTCCTTGAAGGCCTGCGCGGCGAGGACAGCATCGCATCCCTCTGCCGCCGCGGGGCCATTGCCGAGAGCCTGTAGTACGCCTGGTCCAAGGAGTTTCTCGGTGAGGCGCGCGAGCGCCACCGGTTCGAGCACAGTGCCGAACGGCAAGCGCCGCCTTGCCGGCGATATCGCGCGGGCCGCGACCACTGACGAGGTCAAGAAACTCCACCAGGAAGCCCGTGCCCTGAAGTAGGTCGTCGCCGAACGGGCGCTCGAGCTGCGATTACTGGAAAAATGCATGATCGCGGCTGGGGACGACCGTTCATGAGATATCCCGCCGCCGAGAAGCACGAGATTATCCACCTCGTCGAGCAGTCGCACTTGCCGGCGCGCCGCACGACGCGCCAATTGGGCGTGCCGCCGGCGACGTTCTATCGCTGGTATGACCGCTACCGGCGCGGCGGGCCTGAAGCCCTGGCCGACCTGCCCTCGCGGCCTGATTGCGCCTGGAACCGCATCCCGGATGCAACACGCGAGCAAATCGTCGACCTGGCCCTGGCCAAGCCAGAATTGTCGCCGCGCGAACTCGCCGTGCGCTTCACCGACCAGCAGCGCTACCTCGTCTCCGAAGCCTCGGTCTACCGCCTGCTCAAGGCGCACGACCTGATCGCCTGCCCAGCCTACATCGTCGTCAAGGCGGCCGACGAATTCCACACCAAGACCACCGCGCCCAACCAGCTCTGGCAGACCGACTTCACCTACCTCAAGGTCATCGGTTGGGGCTGGTTCTACCTCTCCACCGTGCACGACGATTCCTCGCGATACATCATCGCCTGTAAGCTCTGCTCCAGCATGGCCGCCAGCGATGTCACCGACACGCTGGAGATGGCGCTCACCGCCTCAGGCCGAAGCCAGGCCCGCGTGCGGCACCGATCGCGCCTGCTCTCCGACAACGGGCCCTGCTATATCGCCGGCGAGTTGGCGTATTGGCTGGACAAACAAGCCATGGACCATGTCCGCGGCGCGCCCTGCCATCCGCAGACCGAAGGCGCAAGATCGAGCGCTGGCACCAGACGTTGAAGAACCGCATTCTGCTCGAGAACTACTACCTGCCCGGCGACCTCGATGCTCAGATCGATGCCTTCGTCGGTCACTACAACCATCGCCGCTACCACGAGCGCCTGCGCAACCTCACCCCGGCCGACGTCTACTGCGGCCGCGGCCAGACCATCCTGCTCGACCGCGAACGCATCAAGCGACAGACCATCAAGAAGCGCCGCTTGATCCGCCAACAACTCGCCGCATAACCGCGTCGACCAGGGCAGCGAATTCGTCTAGCGTGACCTGGACTTGTGGGCATACACGAAGGGGGTCACGCTTGATTTCTCACGGCCCGGCCAGCCGACGGACAATGCCTTCGCCGAGGCCTTCAACGGGCGCGTCCGGGCAGAGTGCCTGAACGCGCACTGGTTCCTGACGCTTGCCGATGCGCAGGAAAAGTTGGAGGCTTGGCGCATATACTACAACGAGGAACGCCCACACGGGGCGATCGGCCATAAGCCGCCGATCTCGTTGCAGAACACCGGTGGCGCATCCAGCCCGCCACCGTGACGAAGGCCCGGAAACTCTACCCTCCGGTGCTCCAACGAATGGGCCCGGACCACCAGGCCGGAAACCCTTACCTCCGGCGCTACAGACAATGGGGCCAGATCATCAACACAGAGGACTGTCCGTCTGACAGTAGACACTCAGGGGACCACGTCACACCCAACCTGCCTCACATCCAGGGCGGCGTGGGCAATCCCTTCTCCCTGAGAAATTCGACGTTGAAGAGTTTGGAGGCATAGCGCTGGGCGCCATCGCACAGGATGGTCACGACGGTGTGGCCAGGGCCCAGGTCGCGGGCCACGCGCACGGCCGCTGCCACGTTGATCCCAGCCGAGCCTCCTATCGCCAAGCCTTCGCGCATCAGATCATAGACCTGGTGCAGGGCCTCCTCATCGGTGATGCGCACCGCATCATCGATCGGGGCGCCCTCAAGATTGCCAGGCACGCGCCCCTGGCCGATCCCCTCGGTGATCGACCCGCCCTCCATCTCCAGCACGCCGCGCTTGACCCAACTGAACAGCGCGCTGCCCATCGGATCCGCCAGCACGATGCGTGTCTCGGGCTTGCGTGCCTTCAGCGCGCGGCCAATGCCTGCCAGCGTGCCGCCCGATCCAACGGCGCAGGTGAAGGCATCGATCCGGCCGGAGGTCTGCGCGAAGATCTCGGGCCCCGTGGTGGCCTCGTGGCCGGCCCGGTTGGCCAGGTTGTCGAACTGGTTGGCCCAGACCGCCGAGATTTCCTCGGCCAGGCGGCGCGACACATGCACGTAGTTGCCGGGATCCTTGAACGGCTTGGCCGGCACGAGCCGGAGCTCCGCTCCCGTCATCCGGATCGCGTCCTGTTTTTCCTTGCTCTGCGTCTCCGGCATGACGATCACCGTGCGATAGCCGCGTGCGTTGCCAACCAGGGCAAGGCCGATCCCGGTATTGCCGGCCGTGCCCTCGACCACGGTGCCACCTGGCTTCAGCGACCCGTCGCGTTCGGCCGCTTCGATGATGGCCAAGGCGGCGCGGTCCTTGACCGACCCGCCCGGGTTCATGAACTCGGCCTTGCCGAGAATCTCGCACCCGGTGGCGGCACTGGCGCGGGCAAGGCGGATCAGGGGGGTGTTGCCGATGGCGCCAACCAACCCTTTGCTTATGGTCGAGAACGGGTGTGTGTGCATGATGGCAACCGTACCATAGCAATCGCAGCAACGGGAGAACTGCCATGGACGACGTGCCGAATGTCAGTGTCGAGGAGACTGCCAGGGAACTGCGCGAAAATCCCCTGGCCGAGATTGTCGATGTGCGCACCGACGCCGAATTGATGTTTGTCGGCTATCCGGACGCCCAGGCTTTCGGCAAGGCGCTCCATGTCATCCCCTGGCAGGTCTTTCCGACCATGGGAGTGAACCCGGATTTCGTGGCTGAACTGCAGGCTCGCGGCCTGACCCCGGATCGGCAGCTCTACTTCCTGTGCCGCTCCGGCGTGCGCAGCCTGGCCGCTGGCCGGGCGGCCTTGGCGGCGGGCTACAAGCATGTCTTCAACATCGCGGATGGGTTCGAGGGCCCGGTCGACAGCGAAGGCCATCGTGGCACGGCAGCGGGGTGGAAGGCCGCCGGGCTGCCATGGCGCCAGCGCTGACCACGCCAGTTCATGAGGTGAGTGAGCCGAGTTTCCGGCCAGTGCCGCACAGGTAGCCTTCGTCCTGGTCGCGTGACTGTAACCGAACGCCGGCCGCCAAGCCCAGCCTGACTCAGCGCCGCGTCAACCGGGCAGCAGCCGTGCCGCCTGGGCGATGCGGAACAGGCCTGTAGGCGCATCGGCCGGCGACTCGCGCACGGTCACGCCCGCCGAGACCAGGGCACGGCGATAGCTGGTTGCCAGCTGCCCTTCACCGATCAGCACCACCTCCCCCGAGGGCGCCTCGGCAGCGATCTCGTGGCCGATCAGCAGTCCGGAGAGAAACGCCCGCATGTCGTCGGGTTCAAGTGTGCCCACCAGGACGGCCGCGCGCAGCCCGAACAGATGAGCCGTCAGGGCGGAGGGATTCTGCCTGGCCCGGGCCAATCCGGCATCGAAACCACGATCGGTTGCGCCGATCACGCCCTCGGGGATCAGCGCCCCGACGATGGTGTGGTCCGCCACGGCGGCAAAAAGCTCGCCCGTCAGGTGAGTCCGGAAGTCCTGGACCGCTCCCTCGGCAACCCGCACCCATTTGCTGTGCGTCCCGGGCAGGCAGGCCACGGCGTTGGTCAGGCCCGCGCCAAGCAGCAATGTCTCCTCGCCGCGCAGCACGTCCGCCCCGTCATGGCGGTTGCAGGAAAGCCCCGGGACGATATGGCCAACCCGGCCCGCGATCCGCACCTTCAGCAGGGCCGCGGCGAGGGCGTACGGGTCGGCCGGGCAGGCCAGGTATGGCGCCTCGGCGAGGCCCTGCCGGCTGCCGACCATGCCGCACATCACCAACGGCCCATCCGCGGGCCAGCCCGCGACGGCACGTGCCAGCGCCTGCTCCAGGCCGGCGCCCTTCAACGTGCCGATGCCATCGGGCGTGACCCGACGGTCGAGAATCGCGCCCGCTTGGTCCAGCAGGAAGGCGCGCAGCCTGGAGGTGCCCCAGTCGATGCCGATCATGGCCTGCTTGTCATGGGAAGCCGTGTCGAAAGGCAATAGGCTAGGCCCAGCAAGGGGAGCACATGATGAATCAGAAGCTGCGCGAGACGGCCATTGCGGCGGGCCGGGAGAGCTTCATGCGCACCACGGGAAGGGTCAGTCCACGGTTTGAACTGCTGGCCCGGCACGCCCCCGACACCTTCGCCGGCTACGCCATGATGCGCGCGGCCCTGATGCGCGACACCGCAGAGGGTGGCGCGCTGCCGCTGGCAACCAAGGAACTGATCTTTGCCGTGCTCGATGTGGTGGTGGGCCAGGCGGAGGGCGCCCGCGTGCACGCCTGCAATGCCGTGCGCGGCGGCGTCACCCTGGAACAGCTGGCCGAGGCGATGACCCAGGCGATCATGGTGGGCGGCATCACGGCGTGGAACCTGGCCGGCGCGCAGGCCATGGAGGCAGCGGAGTCAGTCGTTGCCACGCTGCATCCTGCCGGCGATCAGGGATAGGCCCACGCAGACCAGCAGCACCACGGTCGCGGCGGCGAACACCGTGGGTGTGATCTGCTCGCGCAGGCCCGCGAACATCTGCCGCGGCAGGGTGTACTGGCCCGGGGCGGCGATGAACAGCGCCACCATCACCTCATCGAACGAGGTGGCGAAGGCGAACACCGCGCCAGCCCCCACGCCGCGCGATGCCATGGGCAGCACGACCCGGCCAAGCACCACAAGCGGGGCTGCGCCAAGGCTTGCCGCCGCCAATGGCAGCGCGCGCGGAATGCCGCGCAGCGAGGCCAGCACGCACACCACCACGAAGGGCGCGGCCAGCAGCGTGTGCGCCAGCACCAGCCCGGCCAGGGAACTGCCAAGGCCGACCGTTGCGAAGGCAAAATACAGCGCGAGGGCCGCCACCACCGCCGGTATCACCATGGGCAGCGCGAACAGGAACAGCAGAAACCCCTGGCCGGGCGGCCGCAGCCACAGGCCGAGACCAGCCGCGGTGCCCAGCGGGAGGGCCAGCAGCACCGTGCCGAACGCGACCACAAAGCTGTTGTAGAGCGCGAGGCGCCAGCGCGGCTCGGTCAGAAAATCTTCATACCACCGCCACGACCAGCCAGGTGGTGGCAGCGCCAGGATCTCGGACGACGAGAGCGAAATCGGCACCACCGCGAGCAGCGGCAGCAGCAGGAATCCCATCACCAGCAGCGCGACGGTGTGCCTCATCGCGGCGTGACCAAGGGCGCAACCCGGCGCAACAGAACAAGGCTGATGAACACCAGGCCCAGCAGCAGCACCGCCAGCGCCGCCGCCATGCCGAAATTGACCGTCTGGTTCACGAAGAAACTGATGAAGCTGGCCAGCATCTGGTCGCCCGGCCCGCCCACCAGCGCGGGCGTGACGTAGAACCCGGTCGAGACGGTGAAGACCGTGACGAACCCTGCCGCCACGCCCGGCAGGGAAAGCGGGATGTGCACAGCCACCAACCGCCGCGCCGCGCCCGCGCCCAGGCTTGCCGCCGCCCGGTCCAGCGCGGGATCGGCACGCTTCAGCACTGCATGAATCGGCAACAGCGCGAAGGGCAGCATCATTTGCGTCATGGCCAGCACCACGGCCAGCCGGGTGAAGATCAGCTGAACCGGCGCGTCGATGAAGCCGAACACCAGCATCGCCGCGTTCACCGGTCCTTCCCGCTGCAACAGCACGAACCAGGCGGCGGTGCGCACCAGCACGCTGGTCCAGAACGGGATCATCGCCAGGGCCAGCCAGGCCTCCGCCCGGCGCGGCGGCAGGCGCACGATGTGAAACGCCAATGGCCAAGCCAGCAGCACGGCCAACGCGGCCACCAGCGCCGCCATGCCCAACGTGCGGGCAAAGAGCTTGGCGAAAACCCGCTCACCTTCCTCCGCCCGCGTGATGGTGCCGTCGGGCGAACGCGCCAGGTCCAGGGCGCGCAGGAAATAGCTGGGCGTCGCCGGGCCGGCCAGGTGGCGCAGCACCTGCCAGGGTTCCGGCGAGTCCCAGCTGGCATCCAGTGCCCCGGTGCGGGCCACGCGCAGCATCTGGCCCCGCATGCCGGTTCGCTCGAAATTGGCCCGCCGGGTCAACTGCCCGAAGCCGTCGCTGCCCGCGGCGCGCGGCAACTCCGCCAGCAAGGTGGAGCGCACGATCGCGGGTGGCATGCCGCGCCCATCCCAGGCACGCAGGGCCCTGGCGGTCTCCGGCAGGGTGCTTGCCATCTCCGAGTTGTCGACGGCACGCCAGAACAGCAGCGCGATCGGCACCACGAAGGCCAGCATGGTCAACGCCGCCAGCGGCGCAACGAGCAGCAGCGGCAGGCCGCGCCTGGTCAGAACACGGTCCTGCGCTGATGCGTCAGCGGGCAGCCCAGGCGGCGAAGCGCTTCTCCAGGTCCTCGCCGTGCTCGATCCAGAAGGCCGTGCTCAGGAAAAGCCCGTTCCCGGCGTTGGTCGCGACTGCGTTCGGGTTGGCCGCCCGCAGGTCCGCGCGCTCGACGAAGGCACGATGCGCGGGTGAGGCCGCCCACACCTTGGCCAGCTCCAGCAAGGGATCAAGGTTGGTCAGGTGGTTGATCAGCCGCACTGAATCCGCGGCGCGCGGCGTGCCGCTGACGATCGCCCAGTAGTCGACGCTGTAGAGCAGCGTATCCCAGTTGAGCGCCCACTTCGCACCCTGGGCGTTGGCCTGCACCACGCGCCCGGTATAGCCCATGGCATAGGCCACCTCGCCCGCGCCGATGAGTTGTTGCGGCTGCGCGCCGCTCCGCCACCACACGATATGCGGGCGCAGCCGATCGAGGCTGGCGAAGGCGCGATCGCGGCCGGCCGGCGTGGCCAGCACGTTGTACACCTCGGCGCGGGCGACGCCGTCGGCCATCAGCGCCATTTCCAGCGTCATTTTGGGTCCGGTGCGCAAGGCGCGCTTGCCGGGAAACCGCGCCACGTCCCACAATTCGGCGAAGGTCGCTGGCCCCGTGGCGTTTCGTGTAGAATCCCAGAACAGCGCGGCACCCCAGGCGACCGCGCCGGCGCCGCACTCGGAGATGCCGGCCGGAATGAACCGCTCGCGGTGCATCTGCGACCAGTCGAGCTTCTGGAACACGCCGTCCTCGCAGCCGCGCACCAGTTCTGGCGCCTCGACCATCACCACATCCCAGGTGACGTCGCGGTTGCGCACCATGGCATAGATGCGCGCCATCTCGCCGTTATAGGTATCGTCGCGCAGCGCCAGGCCGGTGCCTTGCGTGAAGCTGGCGAAGAGGGTTTTCCGCGCGGCGTCCTGGAAGCCGCCGCCGAAGCCGACGACGGTCAGGTCGCGCTGGGCCGCGGCGGGCGCGGCAACCAGCAACGCGGCAGCGATGGCAAGGGCACGCAACATGGCAGCCTCCCCGAGAGTTTTCATGCGTAGGCGATGGGCGTGATGTGCCAGCCCGCATCCTTGCGCCGGTAGTACTCGGCCAGCAGGCGCGTGGCCACTGGCCCCGGCGCCCCGTTGGAAAGAATGCGCTGGTCGACGCGGGTGATGGGAAACAGGCCGCAACTGGTGCTGGTCATGAAGGCTTCGTCCGCGTTGCGCAGATCGTCCGCGTGCAGGTCGCCATACCGGGCCGGCATGCCCAGCTCCTTCGCCAGCTCCATCATGGTCAGCGCCGCGATGCCCTGCAGGCATCCTTCCGCTGGCGTGACGATCACGCCGTTGACCACGCCGAACACGTTGCAGCCGATGCCTTCGGTCACGAAGCCCGCGCGGTCGAGCAGGATGGGCAGGTCGAAACCCTCGTCGCGCACGTCGAACTCGGCGGTGGTGAAGTCGGCCCAGTGCGTGTTCTTCAGGCGCGGGTCGACGCTGTCGGGCGGGATGCGCCGGATCGTCGGGTGAATCCTGGCGGCCAGGCCCTTCTGCATCGCCGCGGGCGAGCCGCGCAGCACCAGCGGCGCCGCGTAGATGTAGAAGGCGTTGCGCGCCAGCATGGGGTCGCGCGAGCCAAGCGGTGCCACGCCACGCGTGCAGGCGAACCAGACGATCGCGTAGCGAAGCCCCGTGCGCCGCACCGCTTCCGACAACAGGTCGGCCACCTCGGTGCGGCTGCGTCCGGGGTTCAGCCGGAATCCGTGGCAACTGGCGGCGAAACGGTCGAGATGATCATCGAGCCGGAAGAAACCACCGTTCCACACATGCAACACATCGTAGGTCAGGTCGGCGCGCAGAAACCCGAAATCGCGCAGCGGGATGCGTGCCTGCTCGAACGCCGCCCAGGTGCCATCGACAAACGCCACGGCCCGGCTGTAGTCGGCATCCTCGATGCCCAGGAAGCCAGGCAGGATGGTGGACATCGAGACAGGCAAAGGCCGGTCATCGGGAACGTCGCTCATGGCAGTCACGATGCTGGCCCTGGCGTGGCGCTGTCAACGGCGGGGCCGGGCGTTCGTGCCGCAAGACACTCCAGGTGCTGATGCCGGTGCGTGGTGGTTTGCGCGCAGAGGGCCGGATGCCAAGGCATGTGTATGCGGCACAATCGGGCGATGGCATACGGCCAGGGCCGAGATGCCAGATGCCCCTTCACTCCTGCTGGATATCGCCATGCGGCTTTCCATCGTCATACCCACCCTCAATGCCGCGAGGACTCTCCCTGCCACGCTGCACGCCTTGTCGACCACCATCGATGCGGGCCAGTCCGCGAGCATCGAAATCGTCATCGTCGATGGGGGCAGCGCGGATGCGACCGTGCCGATCGCCCAGGCAGCGGGTGCGTTGGTGATTGCGGCGCTGCGTGGCCGCGGCAACCAATTGGCCGCGGGCGCAAGGGCGGCCAGCGGTGACTGGCTGCTGTTCCTGCACGCCGACACCAGACCGGGCGCAGGCTGGCGCGCAGAGACCGAACGCTTCGCCGCGCAGCCAGGCAACGCCCAGCGCGCCGCCTATTTCCGCTTTGTGCTGGATGCAGCGGCGCCGCAGGCGCGCACGCTGGAGCGGCGCGTGGCCTGGCGGGCCCGTGTGCTGGGCCTGCCCTACGGCGACCAGGGGCTGCTGATGGCCCGAACGCTCTACGACGCGGTCGGAGGCTTCAAGCCGATACCGCTGATGGAGGATGTCGACCTGGTCCGGCGGATTGGCCGCCGGCGGCTCGCCGCGATTCCAGTGGGTTTTGTCACGGATGCCCGCAAATTCAGCGGCCGGTGGCGCTGGCGCAGCGCACGCAATGTGGTCCTGCTGCTGCTGTTCTTTCTCGGCGTCCCGCCCAGACTTCTTGCAAAAATATACTGACGGCTACGGAGTTTTCCGCAGATGTTCCTGCAACCTGGGCATGAGGTCCACCAGGTTGCAGGGCCCGTGCCGCGCGTCGAGCTGCCAGCGCAGGATGTGGTCCCAGGCGTCCTTCACGGCACCGGTGCTGCCGGGCAGCGCGAACATGTAAGTCCCGCCCGCCACACCGCCTATCGCGCGAGACTGGATGGTCGAGCTGCCGATCTTGGCGAAGCTCAGCATGCGGAACAGTTCACCGAATCCCTCGATGGTCTTTTCCAGCACGCGGGCGAAGGCCTCGGGCGTGACATCGCGGCCAGTGATGCCGGTGCCGCCCGTGGTGATGACACAGTCCACCCTCGGGTCGGCGATCCATCCGCGCAGATGCGCCTCGATCAGCGAGGCTTCGTCCTTTTCGATCCTGCGGTCGACCAGGATATGGCCAGCCTCGCTCAGCCGGGCCACCAGCGTGTCGCCGGACCTGTCATCGGCCAGGCCGCGCGTGTCGCTCACGGTCAGCACCGCGATGCCGACGGGCACGAAACGCTTGTCAGGATTGATCCGGCGCAACGCCGCCTCATGCGCCGCGGCGAGAAGCGCCGGCTCCATCAATTGCGGGAAATCTCGGCGAGCTCCGGCGCGCCGTCCTGGTAGCGCGGCCAGCGACCCGCCGCGATCATGTCGAGCGATTCACTGCCCAGGTTCAGCCGCGACGCATAGATCCATTTCAGCGCCAGCACGCGCTGCACATGCGCACGGGTTTCGGCGTTGGGGATCGCTTCGAGGAAGATCAGCGGGTCGCCCTTGTGGTTCACGCCAGGCAGCCAGCGCGCCAGCGAACCAGGGCCCGCGTTGTAGGCGGCCAGGGTCAGAATGAGATCACCGCCGGTGCTCTCGTGCCGTGCAGGCCGCGGTGCGGGGCATGATCTGCATGGGCCCGCGCGCGCCGGCCGGGCTGACAGCGCCGGTGACGAAGTTGCTTTCGACTCGCGCCAGGGCGAACAGCAGCGCCGGGTCGGCCCGGAAGCCGCCCTCGGGGGTCCAGCCGGGCAGGGGGAAGCGCGCGAAATCGCGCGGACGGCCGTCGGCCGACTGGGCCAAGCCGGAAAGCCGGCCGGCGAGGCCCGGCATGCGGGAATTGTTGGCCACCGCCATCATGGCCCGAGCCAGCGCCGGGTTCGCGGCCGCGCGGGGCGCCAGCAGGGCCAGTTCACCCTCGGCCCGATCGCGTTCGTTGATCTGCAGCAGGGCCAGGGCGCGCAATCCGTTCCCGGTCTCGGCCAGCAGCGCCGCCTCGTGGCTGCCCAGCGTGTCGGGGTCCCAGGCGAAGCCTGGCGACAGACCAAGCGCGCGGCGGGCCACAAGCCCGTAGAAGCTGCGTGGGCTTTGCGCCGCCTCCATCAGCCATGGCGCGTAGAGCCTTGGCTGGCGTGCCCGCAAGGCCGCGCGTGCCGCCCAGAACGCCGCGGCTGCCTTCTGCGCGGGCTGCGCGCCCGGGGCGCCGT
>VYLE01000715.1_pt1 | contig 14048 bp, 15 predicted proteins | sample 5114391 | NCBI WGS metagenome assembly VYLE01 (sample SAMN12291771, study PRJNA351875) | freshwater metagenome | isolation source: freshwater lake | place: USA: Michigan, Kent Lake | collected 2013-08-15
CCGCGACGGCCGCGAACCGCCAGTCGTATGCCCCGCCCAGCACGCCTGCGGCGAGGATCAGCTCCAGACCCGTCGGCACGAGATTGAAGGCCAGGATGCGCAGCAGGAAATCGACCGCGCGCGAGCCTCGATCCACCGTCCGCGACAGGGCGCCCGACCGCTTGGTCTGGTGGAAGTCCAGCGACAGGTTCAGCGCATGGGCGAAGGTCTCGGCCGCCGCGCGGCGCTGAGCCGCCTGTCGCACGGGGGCGAAGACGACGTCGGACAACTGCGGGGCCGCCGTCGACAGGAACCGCACGACCGCCCAACCGACCGCGAACCCGGCAAAGCCCAGCCCGACCGCGACACCCGTCGGCTGGTCCGCCGCCAGATGATTGACCGCGGCGCCAAGCACCAGCGGCGCCAGCACGCCGAGCGCCTTGCCCGCGATGGTCAGCAGCACGGCGACGGTCAGACGGAGCTTGAGCTGCGGGGCCTGCGACCGGCCGACCAATCGGACCAGGTCCAGAAGGGCCGGCAGGGTCTTGGGGTCGACCGGCGCCTCCGCGACGGATCCCGCCGCCTGCGCCTTCGCCTCCATGGATCCGCTTCGCCTGCCCGCCCGTTCGCCTCTCGCCATGTCCCGCATATGGGCCGCGCCGGGTCGTAACGAAAGGCGTCAGTTCAGACCGGCGATCGCATCCAGCAGCTCATCCACCGCGGCTTCCTGTGTGGCCCAGGAACAGACGAAGCGCACCGAGCCGTCGTCGAAGCGATAGCAGGCCCAGCCCGCCGCGTTCAGCGCCTGATGCGCCTTCGCCGGCATGCGCACGAAGACGGCGTTGGCCTCGACCGGATGGGCCAGGGCTGCTGACCCGCCTGTTTCAGCCGATTGTCGATGCGCCGGGCCAACGACCTGTCGAACATGACGATGGCTTCGGTGCAAAGTCCGCCGGCCTTGGCTCCGCCGAACACAAGGACGTCGACGCCCAGTCGAGCGATCTGCGTTAGATCGAAACCGGCCGCCGCCGCGTTCGCCAGCCGCGCGCCGTCCAGATGCACGCCGTACCCGCGCGCCTTCACCGGCTCGATCAGGTGGCGAAGCTCTTCTTCGGCGTAGACCGTGCCGTACTCGGTCGACTGCGTCAGGCTGAGCGCCGCAGGCGGCTGGCGATGGCCGACCTCGAGCTCTTCGAGGGCGGCCAGTAGAGCCTTCGGGTCGATCTTGCCGGAGAAGCCCGGCAAGCCGATCAGGCCGACGCCCTGGCCAAAAAATCCCGGCGCGCCGGTTTCGTCCGTGCAGACGTGGGCGGCGTGGTGAGCCAGAACCGCCTCGTGGGGCCAGGCCAGCATGGACAGGGCGATGGCGTTGGCGGCCGTGCCGGAGAAGACGAAGCGAATCTCGGCATCAGCGTCCAGTCGCTGACGAATCTGGTCGGCGGCGCGGGCCGTGACCTCATCGGCGCCATAGGCCCGGGCATAGCCGGCGTTGGCGTCGATCAGGCCCTTGAGCGCGGCGGGCGCCATGCCGGCGGTGTTGTCGGAACCGAAGTCGTAGCGCATGGCGGATCAGGCCTCGTTCTGGTCGCCGTCGCGGCCGCTCTCGAAGCCCGCGCTGCGCGGATTCGGACGGACGCGCAAACCCCTTCCACCCTCGACGGCGCCGGGCAGATCGCCGTCCTCGCCGTAGGGCACGGCGACCTGGTGGGGGAACGGAATCTCGATGCCGGCCGAATCCAGCGCTTCCTTGGCGGCCTGGAAGACGTCGGCGCGCGTCTGCCAGTAGTCGTCGGACGCCGTCCATGCGGCCAGCGTCATCTCCACCGAGCTGTCCAGCAGATCGGTGACCCCCGCCCAGGGAGCCGGATCAGGCAGCACCTTCTCGTGCGAAGCGGCGGCCGACACGAGGGCCTGCTTGGCGTCGTTCAGGTTCTCGCCGTAGCCCACGCCGATCTTCAGCTCCATCCGGCGCGTCTTCTGACCCGACAGGTTCAGGATGAAATCGCCGAACACCTTGCCGTTCGGAGCCATGATCTTGACGTTGTTGGCGTCGGAAATCTGGGTGAAGAACAGGTCCAGCCGCTGCACCTTGCCGACGTTGCCGCCGATGTTGACCAGGTCGCCGACCCGATAGGGACGCAGGATCAAAAGCATCACCCCCGCGGCGACGTTCGACAGAGTGCCCTGCAGCGCCAGGCCGACGGCCAGCGACGCCGCGCCCAGCACCGCGATGATCGAGGTCGTCTGGACGCCCAGGCGTTGCAGCACGGCGATGAAGCCGATCAGCAGCACCACCACCCGCACAACCTGAACGGCGAAGCTCAGGACGGTGGGATCGTGGCGGAAGCCCCGGATGCGCCCCAGCGCCCGCCGCGTCGCGCCCGCAGCCCAGCGGGAGGCGAAGATCGTGACGACGAGAATGACCAAGGCGATGGCCAGATTGACCGCGAAGTCGCCCGCGATCTGGGTCAGCTTGGCGATCATGGCGGCGTCGAGCGTGATCGCCTGTTCGCCGGATGCGACCAGAGTGTTCAGCACAGTGTCGGGAGAAGCCATGCGGGCGGTCTAACGTCCGAGCCGACGAATGGAAGCGGCGCGGTGCAAAAACCCGCGCTCAGACCGTCGAGGCGATCCGTCCGCCGCCGCCCTCGATGGCGTCCAGCAGGTCCATGACCTCGTCGATCGTGGCGGCCTCCCGCGCGGGCTTGTCCCAGCGGATTCGGCTGACGCGCGGAAAGCGCATGGCGACGCCCGACTTGTGTCGCGGCGAGCGGTTCAACCCCTCGAAGGCGATCTCCAGCACCAGGCCGAAGTCCCGCTGTGCCCGCACCGAACGCACCGGGCCGAACCGATCGACGGTGTGGTCGCGCACGAACTTGTCGAGCTGCTTCAGCTCCTCGTCGGTGAAGCCGAAATAGGCCTTCCCGACGGGGGTCAGCGTCCCTTCCGGTGTCCAGACGCCGAAGGTGTAATCGGAATAGAAGCTCGATCGCTTCCCGTGCCCGCGCTGGGCGTACATCAGGACGGCGTCGATGGTGTGCGGATCCCGTTTCCACTTGAACCACGGCCCCTTGGGCCGCCCCGCCACATAGGGGCTGTCCCAACGCTTGAGCATCAGCCCCTCGGCGGCCGCCCCCACCGGCGGATCGGCGCGCAGACGGCCGAGTTCAGTCCAGTCGGCATAGGCCACGACCGGCGACAGGCTCAGCCGCTCGCCGCCATGCTCAGCGACCATAGCTTCCAGCCGCGCGCGGCGATCCCGCAGAGGCAGGGCGCGCAGGTCCTCGCCATCCAGAGCCAGAGCATCATAGGCGACGATGGCGGCGGGATAGGTGGCTTGGGCCTTGGCATCGACGGTCTTGCGGTTCAGCCGCTGCTGCAAGTCGCCGAAAGGCGCGATCTGCCCGTCGCGCAGCACCACCAGTTCCCCGTCTATGGCCCCCTCGAACGAGAGGGCCGACACGACGTCCGGGAAGGCGGCGGCGATCTCGTCGCCCGTACGCGAATAGAGCCTCGTGACACCGCCTTCGTTGACCGCCTGCACCCGGATGCCGTCCCATTTCCACTCGGCGGCGTAGTCGACGGGGTCCAGCTTTTGGAAATCCACCGCCTCGTCGATTGCGACTGCCAGCATGACGGGACGGAACCGGCCCGGCGCGTCGGGGCTGGGGCGATCGGCGCGCCCCTCCAGCCAGGCGAACAGGTCGGCATAGGGCGGATCGACAGCGTGCCAGATTTCCTCGATCTCGGAGACATCGATGGGATCGAGCGAGGTCGCCCCCTCCCCGCCCTCGGGGTCCGGCGATGCGGGAATGGCCTCGGGACGAATCATGGCGGTCGCCGTCTTGGCCAGCCGTGCCGAGAGCCCCACCCGCAACGCGCCCGTGACCAACTTCAGAAGCGCCCAGCGGCCCTTGGGCTGGAGCGCGTCCAGCCAGCCTTCGATCAGGCCCTGGACCCCCGTCCGCTTTGCCGTGCGCAACGCCTCGATCACCTCGCCGAGTTCGGGTTCGCGGTTGGGGCGGTAGTTCGGGTCCGCCGGCCAGATCAGCGCGACCGTCTCGGCCAGATCGCCGACGTAGTCGTAGGACCAGCCGAAAAGCACCGGATCGACCCGCGACTCCACGGCCTTGCGGATCATCGCCGGCTTCGCCGCGTCGAAGGTCAGATCGCCGGTCAGGGCCGCCAGCGCCCATCCGCGATCCGGGTCGGGCGTCGCGCGCAGATAGTCGCGCAACAGGACGAGCTTGGCGTTCCTCGATCCCGTCAGGGCCAGGCGGTCCAGCAGTTCGGCGAAGGCGCGCATCGGACCTCATCTAGGCATGGACCGGTGCAAACGCGAAAACGCCCCGGAGGTCTCCCTCCGGGGCGCGTCGTTCTTCGCGCAGACCTTAGTTGAACAGGCCCGCGATCACGGCGGTGATCAACCCCCCGGCGACCGCAGCGAGCACGACGTCGTTGCCGCTGCGGACATAGTGATAGCCCTGAGGCGGCTGGCGTAGACCGTAGCGGTTGTAGTCGCGGATGACGTAGCCGTTCACATAGGCGCTGGGGATGCGCTGGCCATAGCTCCACTGACGGACCTGATAGCCGCGTGGGGCGTAGTAGCGACCGGCGTTGTAGCGACGCTCGGCGCGCTGCCAGCGTTCATAGGCCCGGGCCTGCTGACGGTACTCGCGCTGGTCCTCGCGGCGGTCCTGACGCCATTCACGGCGATCCTGACGTTCGTCGCGGCGATCGTCGCGGCGATCCTGACGCTGTTCCTGACGGTCGTTGCGGTCGTAACGGGACTGGGCGTCGGCAGCGGAAGCCGTGGCCATGGAGCCCGCGGCGATAAGGGCGGCCAGGCTGGCGGTGATGATCTTCTTCACAGGAAGCACTCCTTGGGACGTCGGAAACCACCGACCTGTCCGCACCCTAGGAGTTCAGGCTTGAGCCCGAGGTGAACCACCGCGCTCAGGCGAGGTTCAGGCGGCAGCCCGATTTTCGTCGCATTCGGAGATCTCGCGAACGGCGTCGCGACCGGCCCCGACCGTCTGGATCAGACGGGCCAGGGCGACGAAGTCGATCGGCTTGTTCAGATAGGCGTCCGCGCCCGCGTCGAGGCCAGCTTCATGGTCTTCGTGACGCGCCGACGCCGAGAGGACGGCGACAGGGGTATCCTGGTTGACGCCGGATTGGCGGATGAGGCGCGTCGCCGTCAGACCATCCATGACGGGCATGTTCACGTCCATCACGATCAGGTCGAAAGCCTGGTCCGCGGCCAGGTCGACGGCGACCTGGCCATTCTCGGCGGAGGTCGTCGTATGACCCGCCGACGTCAGCCAAGCTTCCAGGATCATGCGGTTGACCGGGTGGTCCTCGACGACCAGGACCGACAAGCTCTCTCCGGCCGAGCCGTCCGCGTCGACCGCCTCGATCGCCTGGATCGGCTTCCATTCGACGATCTCGGCCTCGACCGAGAGGGTGAAGGTCGATCCGACGCCGACGGTGGACGTCACCGTGATGTCGCCGCCCATGATATTGGCCATGCGCCGCGCGATGGTCAGACCCAGCCCCGTGCCGCCGAACTTGCGGGTCGAAGAGACGTCAGCCTGGGTGAACGGCTGGAACAGGCGCTCGAGGTCCTCCGGCGCGATGCCGGGTCCGCTGTCGGTGACGGCGAACTCGAAGGCGCAGCGGCGATCGCTGATCCGGCGCGTGCGCACGACATATTCCACGACGCCGCCCTCGGTGAACTTCACGGCGTTCGACAAGAGATTCTGAATGACCTGACAGACGCGAAGAGGGTCGCCGCGAACCACTGCAGGCGGCTCGCCGTCGAAGACAGAGCGGAACTCCAGCCCCTTGGCCTCGGCCTGAGCGATGAAGGGGCCCGTGACCCGGCGGTGCAGGTCCTCCATCGTGATGTCGATGACCTCGAACGTCATCTTGCCGGCCTCGATCTTGGTCATGTCGAGGATGTCGTTGAGCAGGCTGAGCAGATTGTCGCCGGAGTTGCGGATGATCGACAGATACTCGCGCTGCGTGGTCTCAAGGCGCGTGGCGCTCAGAAGCTGGGCGGCGCCGAGCACGCCGTTCATGGGCGTGCGAAGTTCGTGAGAAATGACGCCAAGGAAGCTCGATTTGGCCTGATTGGCGGCGTCGGCCTTGTCGCGCGCGGCCTGGAGTTCCTCGATCAGGTGCGCCTGATGCTCCTGAAAGGCCTTGATCCGCTCTTCGCGCAGCATGGTCATGGTGACCAAAACGAACAGACCCGCGGCCGTGAACGGTGTGATGGCCAGGAAGGGCCAGAAGTTCGGCGTCCCCCAGGCGCTGGCCAGAATGATCGCCGCGGCCACCGTATAGGGTGACGAGATCACGATCGCCTGCTTGGGCGAGCTCCGAAGCTGGGAAAAGACGAGCACATAGCCGCCGATCAGGAGCGCGACCGCCAGAGACTGTCCGAATGGGTGCCCCGAGAACCAGGCCAGAAGCGGCGCCGAAGCCCACGCCGCCGTGGTCACCGTGGCGACCGCCGGGAAAAGCAGGCCCCAGCCGGCCGTCACCTTGTCGGCCATGCGGCGTTCGAACGAGCCGCGCACGGCGCCGGCGGCGACCGTTCCGCAGAACCACACCGCGGCCTCCAGGGGGCCAACGGTCGCGAACAGGCCCAGCGCCCAACTGGCGATGATGAGGTAGCGGAGGTATTGCGTTTGCAGGATGGCCGTCAGGGCCTGGGTCGCGTCGCCCGCAGCGCCTTGTCCGGCGCCGAGGCTCTTGCCGATCTCCTCGGAGCCAACCATTCCTACCCCGTCATGCAAACAGTCCCGACGACGACGCTAGGGCGAACCTTCTAAGACGGAATGAACGGCGGTTTTCCTCAGTCCACGGCCTCTTTCGGCGTCATGGCCCGGATCGACAGGGCGTGGATGGGGCCGGCCAGTTCCGCGGCCAACAGACCGTTGACCCTCCGCTGACGAGCGAGACGGGTCTGACCCTCGAAGGCGGAGGATACGACCGTCAGGTTGAAGTGGCTCTCACCGCCGGGCTTGGCGTCCATGCCGCCTTCATGGTGGTGGCCGGCATGGCGGGCGCTGTCGTCCTCGATGTCGAGCCGCAACGGATTCAGAGCCATCGTCAGTTTTTCCCGGATAATCGTCGCGATCGGGCCCTCGGCCATGCGCTGTTCCTTGATGGTGACCAAATCGATCCTACACTGGGGACGATGCCTGCCTCGTTCCAGTACAAACCCCGCTTCAAGGACATGCGGATCAAGCCGCCGCGCCCCGAGGAGGAGGAGGCGGAGGCCGACGTCCTGCGCCTGAAGCCGGGCGAGAAGCCCTGCCAATGGCCCGACTGCAGCCGCGCCGCCACGGCCCGGGCGCCCAAATCGCGGGAACGGTTGAACGAGTTCTACGACTTCTGCCAGCCGCATGCGGGCGAGTACAACAAGGGCTGGAACTTCTACGCGGGCATGTCCGAGGGTCAGATCCGCGCCGCCCAGGAGCGCGAGGCCATGACCGGCGGGCGCCCGACCTGGGAGATGAAGGCCGGCAAGTTCAGTCGTGAAGCGGCGGCCTTCGCCGCCAAGATGGGCACGGCCAACACGGGCGGGACCGGGGGCTGGCACGACAGCTTCGGCCTGTTCGGCCGCCGCGTGCGCGAACAGGCGGCCGCGGAGGAGGAAGGCCTGCGGCTGGGCAAGCTGGAGCGGCAGGCGCTGGCGGACCTGGACCTCGACGCCCGCACCGACAAGGCGGCGGTCAAGGCGCGCTATCACGAGCTGCTGAAACGCTTCCACCCCGACCTGAACCAGGGGGATCGCGGCGCCGAGGCCAAGCTTCAGCGCGTCATCAAGGCCTACAAGACGCTGAAGAAGGCGGGGATGGCGAACTAGGCCCCTCGCGCCGGAGCCGCGACGCACTAGATACGGCTCCCACCCTCACAGGAGCCCTCCCATGGACGTTCTCTACAAGGCCCACGCCACCGCTTCCGGCGGCGGCCGCTCCGGCCGGTCGCACACCGACGACGGCAAGATCGATGTGGCCCTGTCGGTGCCCGCCGCGATGGGTGGCGACGACGGTCCCGGCACCAATCCGGAACAGCTGTTCGCCGTTGGCTACGCCGCCTGCTACCTGGGCGCGCTGCGCCTGGTCAGCCAGCAGGCCGGAACGCCGGTCGGGCCGGACACGAAGGTCCATTCGGGAATCGGCTTCGGCAAGAACGACCACGGCGAGGGCTACAACATCTCCGTCGACCTGAAGGTCACCGACCACGGGCTGGACAAGGCCACGATCGACGGCCTGATCGCCAAGGCCCATCAGGTCTGCCCCTACTCCAACGCCACGCGCGGCAACGTCGACGTCGACCTGTCGGCGGAATAACCGCAGCCAAAGACGCCGCGCGCGTGTTGAGCCGCGCGCGCGGCGCCTCTAGAGGAGCGACATGGCTCCCTCTCCGCTCGACGCTTCGCCCGATCCGCTCCTGACGTTCGAACCCCACCGCAAGGTCTCGGTGCGCGAGGCCTTCGGCGTCGATTCCGATATGACGGTGCCGTGCTTCGAGCCGGGCGACAGCCATGTGCCCGAGATCGACCCCGCCTATCGCTTCGATCCGCAGACGACATTGGCGATCTGCGCCGGATTCGCCCACGATCGCCGAGTGATGGTCCAAGGCTATCACGGCACCGGCAAGTCGACCCATATCGAACAGGTCGCCGCCCGCCTGAACTGGCCGCTGGTGCGCGTGAACCTGGATAGCCACGTCAGCCGCATCGACCTGGTCGGCAAGGACGCCATCGTCCTGAAGGACGGCAAGCAGGTCACCGAGTTCCGCGAAGGCATGCTCCCCTGGGCCATTCAGCGCCCCATCGCCCTGGTGTTCGACGAATACGACGCCGGCCGCCCGGACGTGATGTTCGTCATCCAGCGCGTGCTGGAGGCGCAGGGTCGCCTGACCCTGCTGGACCAGAACCGGGTAATCCGGCCCAACAAGTGGTTCCGGCTGTTCGCCACCACGAACACCATCGGCCTGGGCGACACGAGCGGCCTGTATCACGGCACCCAGCAGATCAATCAGGGCCAAATGGACCGCTGGTCGATCGTGACGACCCTCAACTATCTGGACCACGACGTGGAGGCCGAGATCGTCGCCGCCAAGGTTCCGGAGTGGGCCGACGCCGAGGGCCGCCGAAAGATCGCGGCGATGGTCCGGGTGGCGGACATGACGCGCAACGCCTTCATGAACGGCGACATATCGACGGTCATGAGCCCGCGCACGGTCATCACCTGGGCCCAGAACGCGCAGATCTTCGGCGGCGACCTGGGGCTGAGCTTCCGCCTGACGTTCCTGAACAAGTGCGACGAGCTGGAGCGCCCGACCATCGCGGAGTTCTACCAGCGCGCGTTCGGCGAGGATCTGCCGGAAGCGGCGGTCCGGGTGAAAATCGCCTAGGTCACCGGCGCGGCCTGCCGGATCGATCAGGCGGCCCGGATCACAACGCGGTCGCGGCCGGCGGCCTTGGCTTCATAGACGCCTTCGTCGGCGCGCTTTAGCAGGGCCTCGGGCGTGTCGCCGGGGCCGGTGCAGGCCGCCACGCCGATCGAGATCGTGACGGTCAAGAGCTCGCGTCCGCCCATGACGCGGAAGGGCGTGGAGCCCACGTCGCGCCGGATGCGCTCGGCGATGCGCCGGGCGTCCTCCATGTCGGTGCCCGGCATGACGACGACGAACTCCTCCCCACCCAGGCGGCACGGCAGGTCGACGGCGCGGACATTGGTGGCCAGGCGCACGGCGAACTCGCGCAGGACCTCGTCGCCCGCATCGTGGCCGAAGCCGTCGTTGACCGCCTTGAAGTGATCGATGTCGAGCACCAGCACAGACACGGGCTCTCCGCCCAGCGCCGAGCGACTGACGAAGCCCTGGAGCTGTCCGGCCATGTAGCGGCGGTTGTGCAGGCCCGTCAGGGCGTCGGTGACGGCCATCTCCAGGCTGTAGTCCAGCTTCTCGCGCAGGAAGTCGGTGTAGCGTTTGCGCCGAACCTGAGTGCGGGCGCGGGCGGCCAGTTCCTCGGCGTCGACCGGCTTGGTCAGGAGATCGGTGACGCCCAAATCCAGCGCCTTGACCAGACGCGGCCGGTCCGCCGGATCGACGACGGCGAGGATCGGCAGATGGCGTGTGCTCTCGCTGGATCGCACCTGCGCGACCAGGCGCAGGCCGTCGAACTCCGAGGCCGCGACATTGACGATCATGAGGTCGTGAGGCCCCTTGGCGGCCGCCAGGCCGGCCACGGGATCGACCTCGACCGTCGGCCGGTGCTCCTTGGACAACACCTCGACCATCTTCTCGGCCTGGCGGACGTTGTCGTCGACGATCAGGATGCGGCCGCCCGACCCCTTCAGACGGCCGGCCTTGTCGGCGGCGACGCCCAGACGGCGGCTGGATTCCTCGCGCTCGCGCAGTTCGTCCATGATGAGCTTGAGCCGCGTCAGCGACTTGACCCGGGCGAACAGGACCACGTCGTCGATCGGCTTGGTGACGAAGTCGTCGGCCCCGGCGTCCAGTCCCTTGATGCGATCTTCGCGGCCGTCCAGCGCCGTGACCAGCACCACCGGGATGTGGGACGTTGCGGGATCGGCCTTGATGCGGCGGCAGGTCTCGAACCCGTCCATGCCGGGCATCATGACGTCCAACAGGATGATGTCCGGTCGCTCCTCCGCCGCGATGCGGATCGCCGACGGCCCGTCCATGGCGGTCAGGACGTCGTAGTATTCGATCGTCAGCTTGGCTTCGAGCAGGCGGACGTTGGCGTCGACGTCATCGACGACGAGGACGCGCGCGACCATCGGCTCAGCCCACCGTCTCGGGCTGGTTCAGGTGCTTCTTCACCGTGTCCAGGAAGTGCATCACCGAGATGGGCTTGGAGATATAGGCCTCGCAGCCGCCCTGACGGATGCGTTCCTCGTCGCCCTTCATGGCGAAGGCGGTGACGGCGATGACCGGGATGTGGGCCAACTCCTCGTCGTCCTTCAGCCACTTGGTGACCTCCAGACCGCTGATCTCCGGCAGTTGGATGTCCATCAGGATCAGGTCCGGCATGTGCTGACGCGCCAAGGCCATCGCCTGCAGACCTTCGCGGGTCTGCAGCGTCTGGTAGCCCTGCGAGTCGAGCAGATCATGAAAGAGCTTCATGTTCAGCTCGTTATCCTCGACGATGAGGACTTTCTTGGACATCACCACCCGGTGTTCGGCGCGCGGCGCATTTGGCCGACTTCGGTTCCGATCATGCCGATCCAGTCTTAAGTTGGCGTGAAGCGGGCGCGGACCCGCGCCGGGAGGACGCCCGAGGTCCGCTCGGTCTGCCTTTTGGAAGTGATGAAGAGCATCTGTCGCGAGTGTCTGTGGACCGGAGCCGAGGCCGCTGCGCGCTGCCCGGCCTGCGGTTCGCCGCGCGTGGCGTCGGACCCGGAACTGGATCAGCTGTCGATCGCCCATCTGGACTGCGACGCCTTCTACGCCTCGGTCGAAAAGCGCGACAGGCCCGAGCTGCGCGACAAGCCCGTGATCGTCGGCGGCGGCGTGCGGGGCGTCGTCACCACGGCCTGCTACATCGCGCGCCTCTATGGGGTGGGCTCGGCCATGCCCATGTTCAAGGCGCTGAAGGCCTGTCCGGACGCCGTTGTGATCAAGCCCAGCTTTCCAAAATACGTCGAGGAGTCGCGGCGCATCTTTTCGATGGTTCGCGAGCTGACGCCCCTGGTTCAGACCCTGTCGCTCGACGAGGCGTGGATCGACCTGTCGGGGACCGAGCGGCTGAACGGCGGCCCTCCGGCGATGCAGCTGATCCGCCTGCAGAAGCGGATCGAGGCGGAGACGGGGCTGACGGTCTCGATCGGCCTGGCGCCCAACCGCTTCCTGGCCAAGATCGCGTCGGAGCTGGACAAGCCGCGCGGCTTCTCGGTGATCGGCGCGGCGAACGCCCAGGCCCTGCTGGCGCCCAAGTCGGTGAGGGTCTTGCCTGGCGTGGGGCCGGTGTTCGGGAAGACGCTGGTCTCGGACGGCTACGCCACGGTCGGCGACCTGGCGGCGGCGGACGTGCGCGATCTGGTCAAGCGGTATGGCGAGACGGGCCTGCGGCTGCACGACCTCAGCCACGCCCGCGACGCCCGGTCGGTGAACCCCGAGCACGACCGGCGCGGCATGAGCGCGGAGAACACCTTCAACACCGATCTGGCGACCGCCGAGGATCTGGAGGCCGAGCTCTGGCCCCTGTGCGAGAAGGTGGCGTCCAAGGCCCGACGCGACGGCGTGGCCAGCCGGGTGATCGTGCTGAAGCTGCGCCGCAGGGACTTCAAGATCGTCACGCGCCGCAAGACCCTGCCCGAACCGGTGCAGACGGCGCGCGCCCTGTTCGCGGTGGGGCGGGAGCTGCTGAGGCCCGAGCTGGGCCGCCCCTATCGCCTGATCGGCATCGGCATGGCCGACATCCACGACGCAGAGGATGCGCCGGACGGCCTGTTCGCCACCGCCGAGACGAAGGCGCTGAAGGCCGAGACGACCATCGACGCGCTGCGGGCGAAGTTCGGCGCCGGGGCCGTGGTGGCCGGGCGGGCGTTGAAGCGGCCTTAAGGCTCGGCGGCTAGGGTGGGCCCATGTCCGCCTTCGTCGACAAGATGCGCCGCCGGGCCGGGCGGTGGCTGGATCAAAGGCCGATGCGCGTGACGCCGGACCGCGGCGTCTTCAGCCTGTCGTTCGACGACATCCCCGAGACCGCGTGGACGGAGGCCGGGCCGATCCTGGCCGAGCATGGGGTCAAGGCGACCTACTATGTCTGTGGCGGGCTGGAGAGCGGGGAGAACCTGGGCCTGCCCCAGTTCACGACGGCGCACCTCCAGGCCCTGTTCGAGGCGGGCCACGAGGTCGGCTGCCACACCTTCAGCCATCTGAGCGCGCTGCGCGCCACGCCCGGCGCCTACGCCGCCGATCTGGACCGCAACGCCTATTGGGTCGCCGAGCGGCTGGACGGCCATGTGATGACGACTTTCGCCTGGCCCTACGGCGACGTCTCCCTGACCGCCAAGGCCGTCGCGGCCGAGCGGTTCAAGCTGGCCCGCGGCGTACGGGACGGGGTCAACGCCGGCCGCGCGGACCGGGCGGCGGCGCAGGCGATCGGGCTCGAGAGTCGTCGGCTGCCGGGCTACGATTTGGAGGCGTTGATGGCCGAGACGGCGAACGAGCGCGGCTGGCTGATCGCCTATGGCCACGACGTGATGGACGGGCCGACGCCCTACGGCTGCACGCCCGACGATCTGGACCGGGTGATCCGTCTGGCCAAGGCGGCGGGTCTCGACATCCTGCCGGTCGGGCAAGCTTTGGCCCGGATGAGCTGACCTCAGGCCAGAGCGGCGCTGATCTTCGCCGCCGTCGCCTTGAGCTCGTCCAAATCCGCCATGCCGCCCTGGCCGTGGCCCTTCAGCGGTCGGTCGGCCCAGCGCGGGATGACGTGGAAATGCAGGTGGAAGACGGTCTGGCCGCCCGCCTCGCCGTTGAACTGCATGATCGACACGCCGTCGCAGCCGAGCGACTGAACCACGGCCCGGGCCACCCTCTGCGTCGCGGCGGCGAGACGGCTCAGCACCTCGGGTTCGACCTCCAGCAGGGTGCGGGCGGTCGAGGTTTTCGAGATGATCAGGACGTGCCCCTCGGACTGGGGGAACACGTCCATGAAGGCCAGGACGGCGTCGTCTTCGAACACCTTCACCGCGGGCATTTCGCCGCGCAGGATCTTGGCGAAGACGTTGGACGGATCGTAGGGGGCGTGCAGCGTCATCCTAGAGCTCAGGCGCGCGCGGCGCCCCTCGCCTGCTCTACGCCGAGCGCCTTGAGCGCAGTCGCGGTGATGTGTTCGGCGTTCAGGCCGGCCTCGGCATATTGCAGCGCGGGCGCGTCCTGGTCCTGGAAGACATCGGGCAGGTGCAGGGTGCGGACCTTGAGCCCCGCGTCCAGCGCGCCCTCGGACGCCAGGAACTGGAGCACGAAGGCGCCGAAGCCACCCATGGCGCCTTCCTCGATCGTGATCAGGGCCTCGT
>VYLE01000682.1_pt1 | contig 14037 bp, 15 predicted proteins | sample 5114391 | NCBI WGS metagenome assembly VYLE01 (sample SAMN12291771, study PRJNA351875) | freshwater metagenome | isolation source: freshwater lake | place: USA: Michigan, Kent Lake | collected 2013-08-15
TCCCGCCGCCATGCGCGGCCCGGTCAGCCGCGCCGCAAGGCCGCGCTGTGCCGCCCGCTCTGCCGCCTCTTGCAGGATCGCGTCCACCACCATGTCGGGCGTGGGCTTCGGCGGTTCGGCATGGGTCGCCGCCACCTTGACCCAAGCCTCGGCCACCTGCGGCACCATGGCGAGAAGCGCCTCGTCAAAGATCGCGCGGATCGCCAGAAGGTCGATCAGCGTCACATCCGACTGCCCTTCCAATTCTGCCTGCCACAAGAGCCAGCGCGCATGCTGCGCCCAGCCGCCCAGATCGACCAGCAGCCGGTGGAAGGCCGTCTCCGCCGCTGCCTCGGACAGCCCCAACCGCTCTGCCGCGCGCAGGATCGCGCGTTCTGCCGTGTCGGGCGCGGCCTCGACATGGGCGCAGAAACCGGCCAGCCCCGCGATCTCGGGCGTCAGGTCATGCGTGGCCCAAGCCCGCCAGGCGGCAAAGGCCCCCTGCCCCGTTGCGGGCGACCACAGCGCCTGCCCCCGGTCGAACCGCCCCGCCGCCCACAGCCCGATGCAGCGCGCGATGACGGCAGGCCAGTCCACCCCCGTCACCTCAGCCGCCAGCTCTGCGACCGTGGGCAGGGCCTTCGGCGTGGGCGCGGGCTGCGCCACCTTGGCCTTCAACAGGGCCAGATCCACCGGCTTCACCGCCGAAGGCTGCGCGATCAGGGCGGCGGCGAGATCATCCTCGCTGATCCGGCCGTCGCGGACCATCGCCGCGAAGTCCGCCCGCGGCCGCATCAGCCGCACGCCCGCCACACGGGCCATCCGCGCCTGTGCTGTGGCCAGATCCTCACCCGTTTGGCCGAGGAAAGGGTTCACCGCCACCGTGGCCGACAAGGGAAAGGCCGGGGGGATCGCCCGCGCCGCCGCCTCTGCCGCCGTCAGAAGACCCGTGATGCGGGCCGGTGCGATCTGTGTGTGCTTCAGAAACATCGCCATCAACTCCTGTGCGTCAGAGGGATTTGGAAACCCGGAACCCGCCGATCAGCCGGTCCAGAACCGCGTTCAGATAAAGCCCGTTGGCCAGATGCACCCGCAGCCCCGCCGCCGCCGGATGATGTGCCCAGAGCGGGAACAGCGCCTGCGCCACCGCGACCGTGCCGAAGGACAGCACCGCCAGCACGATCAGCGCCCATTCCAGCGCGCCCGCCTCGGGTGCCGCAGGCAGATGCGGGCCCCACAGCGCCCCGGCCATCACATGGAAGCCGAAATAGGCCACCGCCGCCACCAGCGATGCCGCGCCCGTCCGCAGCGTCAGCGCCCAAGGCGCGGCATCGGCCAGACCCTGCGCCACCAGATAGGCCACCCCGAAGATCAGGATCGCACCAAGGGCCAGCGCCTGCGCCGATTTCGGCCCGACGGCCACCCCGAAGGCCAGCGCAACCACCGCGTAAAGGATCAGTGCCAGCGCGAAAGCCCGACCAACCGCCGCCAGCCCCGGCACCGCCACCGGACCCGGACGCCGCACCGATGCCACCGCCCGCACCGCGCCGCCCGACGACAGGAAGGCATGCGCCTTGTAGAGGGAATGCGCCACGATATGCAGCACCGCCAGCGCCCAGAGGCCCAGCCCGCATTGCAGCAGCATGAACCCCATCTGGGCCACGGTGGACCAGGCCAGTGCCGTCTTCACCGCCGATTGCGTCAGCATCACCGCCGCGCCGAACAGCGCCGTGAACCCGCCCAGCATCACCAGCGCGGCCATCGCGCCGGGGCTGCCCTGCACCACCTCGGCCAACCGCACCAGAAGGAAGCCGCCGCCGTTGATGATCCCCGCATGCAGCAGGGCCGAAACGGGGGTCGGCGCCTCCATCACCTCGGTCAGCCAGCCATGCAGCGGGAAGGCCGCTGTCTTGAGCAGCGCGGCCAGCACCAGAAGCGCCACCGCGCCCTGCGCCGCGACCGGCAACCCGGCCTGCGCCGCCTGCGTCAGCGCCGCGATTTCCGCCGTTCCGAAGGCCACCCAGAGCAGGCCCGCCGCCGCGACAAGGGCCACATCGCCCGCCCCCCAGACCAGCGCGAATTTCGCCGCTGCGCGCCGCGCCTCGGCCCGTTCGGGATAGAACAGCAGCAGATGCCGCAGCCCCACGCCCACCGATGCGAAGGCCAAGACCAGAACCGCAAGGCTGCCCGACTGCACCAGCAGCAGCACCGCCGCCAGCACCGCCAGCATCAGCCCGTGAAAGGCCCCTTCGCGCGTCTCGCCATCCAGATAGCTGCGCGAATAGCGCACCACGACCCAGCCCACGAAGGCCACCAACAGCGCCATTGTCGCGCTGACTGCGTCAAGGCGCAGCGCCACAAGCCCCGCGCCCTGCCCCATGGCCGCCGTCTGCGGCCCCATCAGGACCAGTTGAACAACCCCACCCAGCGCCAGCACCATGGCAAGGCCCGCCGCGCCTTCCGCCAACAAGGGTACAGCCGCCGGTCGGCGACCGGGGCGCAGGGCGGCAAGGATCGCCACCAGCAACAAGGGCAAGGGTGCTAGGAAGGTGAGGATGGGCAGGAAGGCCATGTATCGTCTCCTGTAGATATGAGGTGACGTGCAGATAGCCCTTGCCGATCTTCCAGAAAATTACATATTTTCTGCCTAATCGTTCTATTTTGTGGAAGTCATGGCTCAGATCAACCTGCACCACCTCCGTCTCTTCCGCGCTGTGGCCAGTGACGGCACCCTCACCGGGGCTGCGCGGGGTCTGAACCTGTCGCAATCCGCGCTGTCCACCCAGATCAAGGCGCTGGAGGCGACCTTGGGCCATGATCTTTTCGAAAGACGCGGGCGCGGGCTTGCACTGACCGAGGCGGGGCGCATCGCGCTTGACCATGCCGAGGCGATCTTTCGCACCGCCGACGACCTGACCGCGACCTTGCGCGAAACCGGACGTGCCCGCCGCCCCCTGCGGGTGGGGGCGCTGGCCACGCTGTCGCGCAATTTCCAGATGCAGTTCCTGCGCCCCCTGATCGGGCGCGCGGATGTTGAGGTGGTGCTGCGCTCTGGTTCGCAGACCGAACTGCTGCGCGATCTCGATGCGCTTGCGCTTGATGTGGTGCTGACGAACCTCGCCCCCTCGCGCGAACAAGGCAGCCCGTGGCTTGTCCATCGCATCGCCGAACAGCCCGTTTCGCTGATCGGAACCCCGGACCGCGTTGCGGGGCCGTCGCGCGATCTGACCGACCTTCTGTCCACCGAACCGCTGATCCTGCCCGCCCCCGACACCGCGCTGCGTGCTGCCTTCGATGCATTGGCCGCGCGCCTTGGCGTCGTCCCGACCATCGCGGCCGAGGCGGATGACATGGCCATGCTCCGCCTTCTGGCGCGCGAGGATGCGGGACTGGCCGTCATCCCCACCATCGTGGTGCAGGACGAATTGGCGAACGGCCTTCTGGTGCAGGTCGCGCGCATCGAAGGGATGCGCGAAACCTTCTACGCCATCACCCGCGAACGCCGCTTTCCGAACCCCATGCTGGCCAGCCTGCTGCGCGGCTGAAGATTTTTTCGCCGCATTTGTCGAAATCGCCACCCTTCGCGTGTCATCCGGTCAGACCTTGCCATCCCGGCACTGTCCGACCCCGGAAGGATCACGCCATGACAGCTAGCCTTATCCCCGCCGCGCCCCGCCCGCGCTGGATCACCCTTGCCGCCCTTGGTGGCATCGGGTGGAACCTCTTCGGCCTTGTGCAATTCGCAGGTTCCATCACCGCGACCGCCGACAGCCTGATGGAAAGCGGCCTCACCGCAGAACAGGCCGCCGTGATGACCGGCTATCCCGTCTGGATGACCGCCGCCTTCTTCATCGGCGTCTCCGGCGGGCTCGTGGGCAGTATCCTCCTTGCCCTGCGCGCCGCCCCCGCCCGGCCCGTGCTGCTGGCCTCCCTTCTGGCCTATGTCGCGCTTTGGATCGGCGACGCGGTCCACGGCGTCTTTGCCGCCATGGGCGCGCCGCAGGTGGCCATCCTCTCCACCGTCGTCGCCATCGCGGCGGGCCTTTTCTTCGCCGCCACCCGCAATTCCGCCCGCGCCTGACCGCGCGCGGCGTGCTAGCCTCCCCCTGAACCGGAGACCATCATGCACTACATGCTCATCCTTAACGAAACCGCCGAAGACTTTGTCCGTCGCATGGACCCCGCCACCACGGGCGAATACTGGGGCGGCTGGAACGCCTTTATCGGGGCCATGGCGCAGGCCGGGGTCATCGTCAAAGGCGACGGCCTGCAAGGCCCGCACAGCGCCACCACGATCCGCATCCGCGATGGCAAGCGCATCGTGCAGGACGGCCCCTTCGCCGATACCAAGGAACAGCTCGGCGGCTACTTCGTGATCGACGTGCCCGATCTTGATGCCGCGCTCGACTGGGCCGCCCGCGCGCCTTCGGCGTTTTCCGCCTCGGTCGAGGTGCGCCCCGTGCTGCCGCCGATGCCCGCCCCCGGCGCATGACCGCCTTGCCCGATGATGCAAGCCGCGCCGCCGAACAGGCGGCGCGGTTAAGCTATGGCCGCCTCGTGGCGATCCTTGCCGCGACCGACCGCAACATCGCTGCCGCCGAAGATGCGCTTTCCGACGCGCTTCTCGCCGCGCTTGACCACTGGCCGCGCCACGGCATCCCCGCCAATCCCGACGCATGGTTGCTGACCGCCGCCCGGAACCGCCGTAAGAACGCCGCACGCGCCCGCAGCATCCGGCAGAGGGCAGAGCCTGACCTGCTGCTACACCTCACCCCGCCGCAGGACGACGCGCCTTTTCCCGACGAACGACTGCGCCTCATGTTCGTCTGCGCCCACCCTGCCATCGACCCCGCCGCCCGCGCGCCCCTGATGCTGCAGACGGTCCTCGGCCTTGAGGCCGCGCGCATCGCGCGGGCCTTCCTCGCCGAACCCGCCGCCATGTCGCAGCGCCTTGTCCGCGCCAAGGCCCGCATCCGCGACACGGGCCTGCGCTTCGCCCTGCCCGATGCCACCGATCTGCCCGATCGTCTGGCCGACGTTCTGGATGCCATCTATGCCGCCTTTACCCAAGGCTGGGACGGGCTCGACACCCCTGATGCCCCCGATGCCCTAACGGGCGAGGCGATCTGGCTTGCCCGCCTCCTTGTCGCATTGCTGCCTGATGAACCGGAACCGAAGGGTCTGCTTGCCCTCATGCTCTACTGCACCGCCCGCCGCGCCGCGCGCCGCGATGCCTCTGGCGCCTTTGTCCCGCTCGAGGCGCAGGACAGCCGCCTGTGGAACCGCGACATGGTGATTGAGGCTGAGGGGCTGCTGACCGACGCCGCCCGCGCCGCCCGCTTTGGCCGCTATCAATGCGAAGCCGCGATCCAGTCCGTGCATATCCAGCGCCCGATCACCGGGCGGCTCAACCTCGCGGCGCTGCGTACCCTCTACGACCTGCTTGTCGCCCATACGGATGGCATCGGCGCGCAGATCGGGCGTGCCGTCATCCTTGCTGAAAGCGGCGATCCCGCCGCGGGGCTGGCGGCGCTTGACGCGCTGGACCCCGCCCGCATTGCCCTGCATCAACCTTGGTGGGTCGCCCGTCATCGCATCGCCCGTCTTGCGGGCGACACGGACCGTGCCGAGGCAGCGCTGAGAGAAGCCCTCGCCCTCACTGACGATCCCGCAACCCGCGCTTTCCTTGCAGCGCAAACCAATCCTTCCCCGAACTGACATGCTAGCATACACTCCCAGCAAAGGGAGGCCGCCATGACCCGCATCACCGCCATCCGCGCGCTCGACATTCGCTTTCCCACCTCGCGCAGCCTTGACGGGTCGGATGCGATGAACCTCGCCCCCGACTATTCCGCCGCCTATATCATCATTGAAACGGATGGCGCCCACCACGGCCACGGCCTGACCTTCACCATCGGTCGCGGAAATGAGCTTTGCGTCGCCGCCCTGCGCGCCCTTGCGCCCCTGATCGAACAGATCCCCGTCGAAGACCTGCTGTCGGATATGGGTGCCACATGGCGGCGCATCACCGGGGACAGCCAGTTGCGCTGGGTCGGCCCTGACAAGGGGGTGATCCACCTCGCCACTGCCGCCCTTGTCAACGCACTGTGGGACCTGAAGGGAAAGATGGAGGGCAAGCCTGTCTGGCGTCTTCTGACCGACATGACCCCCGCTGAGACCGTCGCGCTCGTCGACTGGCGCTATCTGTCAGACGCGCTGGACCCCGGTCGCGCCCGCGAACGGCTGGAGGAGAACCTGCCCACCCGCGCGGCCCGCATCGCCGAGATGCGCGCGGATGGCTATCCGGCCTATACCACCTCGGCCGGATGGCTGGGTTATTCCGATGACAAGATGCGCCGCCTCTGCCAAGACGCCATCGCGCAGGGCTGGAACCATTTCAAGATGAAGGTCGGCGGCAATCTGGAGGACGACATCCGCCGCGCAAGGATCATCCGCGAAGAGATCGGCCCGCACCGTCGCCTGATGATGGATGCCAATCAGGTTTGGGGCGTGCAACAAGCCATCACCCATATGAAACCCCTCGCCGCCTTTGACCCGTGGTTCATCGAGGAACCCACCAGCCCTGACGACATCCTCGGCCATGCTGCCATCGCGCGGGGCGTGGCCCCGATCAAGGTTGCGACGGGCGAGCATTGTCAGAATGCGGTGATGTTCAAGCAGTTCCTGCAGGCCGACGCGCTGCAGATTCTGCAACTGGACAGCGCGCGCCTGGGCGGCGTGAACGAAATCGTCGGTGTTTTCCTGATGGCCGATCACTTCGGCGTCCCCGTTTGCCCTCATGCGGGCGGCGTGGGGCTGTGCGAATATGTCCAGCACCTGTCGATCTTCGATTATGTCTGCGTCTCGGCCAGCCTGACGGACCGCGTGCTGGAATATGTCGACCACCTTCACGAACATTTCGAAACGCCCGTTCGCATGAAGGCCGGCCACTACCTGCCGCCCGAGGAACCGGGCTATTCCATCACGATGAAGCCCGACAGCATCGCCGCCCATCTCTGGCCCGACGGGGCGGCCTGGCGGGCCTAATCCACCCGCCGCGCGGTGATCTGCGCCAGATCGCCCCCGGCGATATCCGCAGCCTGCAGCAGCGCCGCGTCGGGCCGCATCTCAGGCGGGGTCAGGTCTGGGTTGATCTCGCCCGTCCGCGCCCTCTGCGTCACCAAGGGCAGCAGCCGCGCCCGATCATCCGGCGCCACCCCCATGGCCGCCAGCGTCTGCGCGGCTGTCAGATAGCGATCCCCCGGCGAAAGCCCGGCCATCATCGTATCCCGCGCGCCCACCGACAGGCCCGCCAGCGCCAGTACCGGCCCGGGCGCGAGGTAAAGGTCCACCAGCCCTTCCACATCGCTGACGCGCACCTCCCAGCGCATCCCGTCTTGCTCCACCACCACGGGCGACCCGTCTGCCACGCGTGGCACGAGACGTGGCGCAGACCACTCCGCCCGCACCCGGTGCATGACCGACACCTCTGCCAGCGCCACGCGATGCGACTCGGTCAGACGCACCAGTGCGGCCTGCGTTGCCCCCGCCCGTGCGCGCAGCGTGCCCGCCAGCGCCGCGATCAGCACGACGCCCGCCAGCACGGCGAGAAGAACCACCCCTTGCCGCCCGTTCCGGCGCAGCCGATGATCCGCCCCCATGACCGACACGCGCATCCTCTTGCCCCTTGCCCTTGCCGCCACCTATCTGGCGACCTTCGGCCTTGCCCTGACCACATCCCAGACCGACCGCCTGATCCTCGCCGCCGCCCTCGCCGCGCCGCTGATTTGGCTATCGATCACCGACCTTGGCCGCCACGAAATCCCCGACCTCGCCACCGCGACTATCGCCCTCGCCGGGGCGGTTTTCCAGTGGCATCTCCATGGGCTTACTACACCCTTCCTTCTGACCATCCTCAATGCGACCGCCCTCACCGCCCTGTTCTGGGGTGCTGGCAGTCTCTATTTCCGCAGAAAAGGGATCGAAGCGCTCGGTATTGGCGATGCCAAACTCATTGGCGCGGCCACGCTCTGCCTTGGTCCCGGTGGCGTCTGGGCCATGCTCTTTCTCGCCGCCAGCGGGGGCATTCTCGCTCTCCTCCTGTCACGTCGGCGCGAAAAGGCCGCAAGGGGTATCGCCTTCGGCCCCTTCCTCGCTTATGCCTTGTTCATACTTGTGAACTTCCCTCTCTCCGGACCCGCCCTCCCATGACCCGCAGCCGCAATCCGCAATCCGGCGTTACGCTTTTGGAAGTGATGATCGTGCTGGCGGTCATCGCCCTGATCGTGGGCTTCGGCGCGCCGCGGCTGATGGAAAGCTTCGGTCGCGCCAAGTCGCAGGCGGCAGAGGTGGCGATGGCCAATCTCAAAGGCGCGGTGCAGCTTTTCTACATCGATACGGGCCGCTACCCGACCGAAGGCGAAGGTCTGGCCGCCCTCCTTGCCGCGCCGGAAGGCGTGGCGAACTGGAAAGGTCCCTATCTGGACGGTGAAACCGATCTGGCCGATCCTTGGGGCAATCCCTTCACCTATACCGCCCCCGGGGCCTCTGGGCCCTTCGGGTTGTCCACCCTTGGCCGCGACGGTCAGCCGGGCGGCACGGGCGAAGACAGCGACATCTCGCTCTGACGCGCCCGCCGCGCGGGGATCACCGTCAGCGGCGGCACCACGCGTCCCCGATCCAGATACTCGATCCGTATCGCATCGGGCAGTGCTGTGCCCGCCCAATCATCGCGCCAAGCGCCGCCACCGAAATAGCGGATGCCCACCAGCACGCCATCTGCTGACAATTCCGCCACCACCGCGCCGTCACCCGCAACCGCCCGCAGCGCGGCGCCGTCGATCGCCACCCGCACCCGCTCTACCCGTGCTGCCGTCAGGGGCGGGGCGTCGATCAGCGCGCCGAACTCCATCCCCGTGGCGTCGCCCGAAAGCCGCGCTGCAACCGGCATCTCCTCCAGCCAGCGCCGCAGCACGGCCCGGGCGGCCAGCGCATCCACATCCGCCGCCTCTGATCCCACACGCTGCAAGGCGCGGCCCGTCAGGCCCAGCGAGGACGACAGGATCACCGCCGCCGCCGCCATCACCCATAGCGCAATCAGCATTTCCAGCAGGGTCACGCCTGCGCGGGCATTCCGCCTCATGGCCCCGCCTCCGGCAGCAGGACCGCAAGCCGCACCTCGCGCTCTGGCCCGCCCGCGCGCCAAGCCACCGCCGCTGCCTCTACCAGACCGCCACCCACGGGCCGCACGGTCAGCGTCCACCGCCAGTCGCCCGTCGCGCCCTCGGCCAGCCCTGCATCCCGGGTCGCGGCATAATCGTCCAGCACCGATCGCGCCAGTTCCGCAGCCCATGCCGCCTCGGCCCGCTCGGCCACCCGGCCTACGGTGAACCCCACGCCCGACAGGGCCGCCCCTAAGACCAGCGCGAGGATCGCCATGGCGATCATCGCCTCCAGCAGGCTGAACCCCCGCCGCCGCCGATGCTTAGAAGGCAAGGTCATTGATCGACAGCACCGCCCCCATGATGGAATAGACCAGCGCCCCGACCGCCCCCCCGATGATCAGCGTCAGGATCGGCGTCAGCAGCCGCAGCAGGCGCTGCGTGGACTGGTCCATCTGCCCTTGCACCGATTGGGCCAGCGCCTCCAGCACGGGGACCAGCGCATTCGCCTCTTCCCCAACCCGGAAAAGCTCGCGCACCAAGGGCGGCAGACGCCCCCCTTCGGCCAGCGCCGCATGCGCCCGCCCGCCGCCTTCCAGCGCCGCCACCGCCGCGCGCAGATCGGGGGCGAAGGGGCCTGCCGGATCGGCGTCCACCATCCCGCGCAACGCCTCGGCCAAGGGCCGCCCGGCCTTGAGCATCAGCGCCAGCGACCGCACCAGCGCCAGCAGCGCCGCATCCCGCATCAGCGGCCCGAACAGGGGCAGCCGGAAGGCCACCCGCCCCCAGCCCGCGCGCAAACCCAGAACCGTCGCCACTGCCGCCGCCACAAACCCCGGCAGGATCAGCCACCACCACCCCCGGATCAGGTTGCCAAGGCCAAGGAAGAAGGCCAGCGACCCCGGCATCTCTCGCCCTTCGCCCTGAAACAGCGGGGCCAGCGCCGGGGCCAGCGTCAGCGCCACGATCAGCATCACCGCCACCGCCGCCGCCACAAGGATCGCTGGGTAAAGCAGCGCCGTCGCCACCTGCCCGCGCAACTGCTCTTGCAGCCGCAACAGGCGGGCGAGATCGGTCAGCTGCTCGGGCAGCGCATCCGACAGGGCGCCTGCCCGCAAGAGCGACAGGAAAACCGGTGCCACCTTCGGCCCTGCCTGCGCGAAGGCCTGCGCCAAAGGCATGCCTTCCGCCACCAGCCGCGCCGTGCGTTCCAGCTTTTCCCGTGTCTCGGCCCGCGCCGTGCCCTGCGCCAGAATTCGCAGCATTTCCAGCACGGGCAGCCGCACGCGCAGCATCGTGGCCATCTGCTCGGCCAGCGCCGCCTGATCAGCCAGCGGCAACCGCCCGTCGCCAAGGGAAATGTCGCGCCGCCACCACGGCAGCGCAGCCACCGCCGCACCCTCGCGCAACTCGACCACGGTGAGACCCAGCGCCTTCAGCGTCTGATAGGCCGCTGCCTCTGACGGGCTGTCCAGCGACCCGGTCTCTACCGTGCCACGCGCGCCGTACGCCCTGTAGGAATAGGTGGGCATGGCCCCAGCGTCACTCGATCACGTCGGTGATCGTGTGGCGCGGGCGGCCAAGCCCCGATTCCAGCGTGGAATTTGCCCCCGACAGCTTCGTTCGCCAATAGGCCGTGGCCGAATTCGCATCCCCATCGCTCAGGATCACGCGCGGACGGATCAGGATCAGCAACTCGGTCCGCCCCCGGCGGCTATCCTTGCTGCGGAACAGGTTGCCCACGACCGGCACCCGGCCCAGACCCGGCACTTCCGACCGCGTCAGATTGTCGGATTCCTGCACCAACCCGCCAAGCGCCAGCGTCTGCCCGTCGGTCAAGGCGACCGAGGTCTGCACCTTCCGCTGCCGGATCGTCGGGCTGTCGATGCCTGACGTGTCCGTCTCGGCCACATCGCTGACTTCCTGACTGATGTCCAAGGTCACGCGGCCGCCATTGCCGATACGTGGCCGCACCCGCAGGATGATACCCGTGTCGCGATATTCCACCTGTGTCAGGATCGGCGCATCGGCTGTCTGGTCCTGCGATTGCGAGGTGACGATCGGCACCTGATCGCCGATCTGCAGCACGCCTTCCTTGTTGTCGATCACCATCAGGGTGGGGGCAGAGATGACCTTCACATCCGTCACCGCCGCCAGTGCCGAAAGCGCCACATTCGCGCTGTTGGACCCGAACACGGCGGTAAAGCCCGTGTCGTTGCCTACAATATCTCCAGCCTGATCCGACGACCGGAAGTCGAAATTGCCGTTCTCAAAGAACCAGCGCGTCCCGATATCCAGCCGGTCGTTCAGCGTCACCTCGGCAATCGTCGCCTCCAGCAGAACCTGCCGCGCCGGGCTGTCCAATTCGCGCAAGAGGCCCTCGATCTCGGCATGCTGGGCGCGCGGGGCGCGCACCACCAGGGCGTTGCGCGCATCATCCGCCGCCACCCGCGTGCCGTCCCCCGATCCCGCCAGCGCCTCTTCGCCCTCGGCCACCTCGCCCGCGCCTAGAAGCCCGGCAAGGATGGGCGCCACTTCCACCGCGCTGCGGTTCTGCAGGTTATAGGTGGCCAGATACATCCCCGCCCCCGGCCCGGGCTTGTCCAACTCGCGGATCCAGCCCACAGCGCGGTCCAGATAGGCCGCCCGCGACGAAATCACGAGGACGGAGCCAAGCCGTTCATTCGGCACAAACTCCACCACCCCGCGCAGCGCGCCGCCTTCCTGCGTTTCGAACAAGGCCTGCGCCTGTTCCACCACCGCCTCCGGCTCGCCCGAGGTCAGCCGCACCAAGGCGACCGATTTCCCCGACAGCACATCCACGTCGAAAATGTTCAGCGCATCCAGCGCGCTTTCCGTCACCTCTGCAGGCCCCGACAGAAGCAGGATGTTGCGCCGCGAATCCGGCACCACGTTCAGTCCCTGATCGATCTGCGGCTTCAGCAGGTTCAGCATTTCGGACGCTGACACATATTGCAGCGGTGCCACGATGATCGACGATCCGCCGCGCCCGCCCTGCCCGGCAAGGCGGAAGCTGGAACTGCCCGAAACCCCCGCCACGATCTGCACCGTGTCGCCCGCTTTCTGCATCCGCGCGCCGTTGGAATTCAGCGCCGCCTCGAACAGGTCCAGCAGCACGTCGCGCGGCACGGGGCTGGTGGTCTGGACGGTGATCCGCCCCTGCAACCCGTCCTCGATCACGTAGCGCAGGCCCAGCGTATCGGCCAAAACCGCCTGCGCCGCCGCCGCGATGGAGGCATTCACAAGGCTGATCTGCACATTGCCGCCGCCCGTCGCCGTGATCTCGGCCCGCGCGGCGCTGTCGGCCATCGCATCGGTGTCGAAGAATACGTCCGATCCGCGCTGCGTCGCCACCCGGTCGCCGCCATCGGCCAGACCAAAGCTCGATCCACTCGAGGCCCCGCCCGACGACCGCGCGCCGTCCGGGCCAAAGGCACCCGCACTGCGCCCGCGGTCGGTTTCGACGCAAGCCGCAAGCAGCGCCAGAGAGGCGCATAGAACGATGGCAATTCCCCGGAAGGGCATGGCAGACAACCCCGAATCCCTGTTCCCGATTAGCTATTGGGGGAACATTTTAACAGTTATTTCTTCGCCGTCGCCCCGCAGGACAACCGAATCGGGCTGCACCTGCAACACGGTAAAGCCAATGAATTCATCACCTTCCCGCACGATCGCCTCTTGTCCCCCGGACTCGGTGGCCAGGATGGCGCGCGGTTTGGTCCCATCATTCACATATCCTACCATACGCGGAACCTCTGCCCGGGTCGCCTCTTCATTTGCCGGGGATTCGGGGGCCTCCGCCGCCTCTCCCTGCCGCCCGGGCGCGAAAAGCGGTCGCGCCAATAGCGCTGCCGGGGCCACAGCCTCGCCCGCCGCCAGCAGCGCGGCCAAGTCCTGCGCGGCAGCCGGGGCCGCCGTCACCTCTCCGGCAGGCGCGATTTGCGGACCGGCGCGCAGGTCCTCCAGCCGCTGCCAGCCCAAGGGCAGGATCAGCGCCAGCAGGAGCAGATGCAAAAGCGGCGGCCACCAGCGCATCATCCCGCCTCCCCGCCCATGAAGGCCCAGACGATCAGGCGCAGCGTCACCCGCTGCTGCCCTTCCACCACAGGCCGGATCACCACTTCGCGCAGCCCAAGCGGCGGCGTTTCCGCTTCCAGCGCAGCCAACAGCGCGGCCACCTCGGCAAAGCTGCCTTCGCCCTGCGCCTCGACCGCCACCGTGGGATGGGTCACGCCTTCGGGCGGTGCCCCTTCGGACAGCGCCAGCAGCAGCACACCCTCCCGCTCGGCCAAGGCCGCAAGCTTTTCCTGCAGGGCCAGCCCCGCCTCGGTGGCCGTAGGTCCGGCCAGAAGGGCCGTCGCGGGCAGGTCCGGCACTGCCATGCCCGACCCAAAATCCGCGATTCTCTGGCGCAGGCCGACCTCTTCCTCGGCGATTGCGGACAGTTGCGCCTGCCGCGCATCAATGGCCTCCTGCATCGGCGTGGTCGCCAGCCAGAACAGCCCAGCCACGGCGCCAAGGCCCAGAACGGCAGCGGGCAGACCCAGAACCCCGCTCATGCCGCATCCTCCGCCCGCAGGGTGATGATCACCTGAAAGCGCCGCTCCGCCGACCCTTCGCTCAGGCCAACTGCCCCGTCCAGATCGACCTCTGCGACCCAAGGCAGCGCCTTGATCGCCGCCAGAACCTGCGCCACGTCGCCATCCACGAAACCCGACAGCCGCAGCACGTCATCCTGCACCATCACAGAGGTTGCCCAGACCTCATCCCCCAGCGCCCAGGTCAGATCGGACAAAAGCGCCACGCGCCGCCCATCCCGCGCCATGCGCTGCGCATCCGCCTGCCGCGCCGCGCCTTCGGCATCGCGCGTCTCTGC
>VYLE01000683.1_pt1 | contig 14035 bp, 17 predicted proteins | sample 5114391 | NCBI WGS metagenome assembly VYLE01 (sample SAMN12291771, study PRJNA351875) | freshwater metagenome | isolation source: freshwater lake | place: USA: Michigan, Kent Lake | collected 2013-08-15
AGGGGTGGGGTGGGGACGGGCTGATCTGACGGGGGCGTGAGCGGGGGGACGGGTGGCATGGGGATTGCAGGGACAGGGCCAACTGACGGACCCTTGACTGGAGCCTTGCGATGCACCGCGCCGCCCCTGCCCTTTTCCTGATCCTGCCGCTTGTGGCGGGATGTGTCTCGACGCCCCAGACGGCGACGCAGGCCCTGCCGATGAGCGCGACGGAGCAGACGCGGCAGCTGGCCGAGGTGAAGGACAATCTGGATGCCGCCGACCGGATGCACGCGCCGCCCCCGCCTGCGGCCACGGCGATGGCGTCGGGCGTGCAGCCCCTGAAGGGGATGGGCTTTGCCCAGATCGCGGGGCAGCCCGGGAAGACGACGAATGAAAAGCGCCTGATGGCGATCCGGGCGGCGCGGATGGATGCGCTGCGCGACCTGACGGAACAGGTGCATGGTATCCGGATCAACGCCTCGACCACGATCAGTCAGGCGGTGGTGCGGGATGACAGCCTGTCTGCGGTGGTGCAGGGCACGCTGCGCGGGGCGCGGACGGTGCGGGTGACGCCGAAGGGCAGCGACAGCTATGAGGTGGAGATGGTGCTGGACCGCGAGACGGTCGCCTATATCGTGCGCGCCATGAAGGGGCGGGTGTGATGCGGCTTGCCCTGCTGGTTCTGGCGCTGATGCTGGCTGCGCTGCCCTTGCGGGCGGCGGAGGGGCTGGTGGTGCGGGCCACGGGCTTTGCCATCCAGTCGGGGGCCGAGGATGCGGCCAGCGCCAAGCGGCGCGCGGTGGCGGATGCGCTTTTGCAGGCGGCACTGTCGGGCGGGGCGTCGGTCACCGGGCATACGGTGATGGACAAGAGCGTGATCACCAGCGACCTCTTGATCGTGCGGCCCGTGGGGCGCGTATTGCGGCACCAGATCGTGGAGTTGTCACAGAACGGCGCGACATGGAGCGCGACGATCGAAGCGGTGGTGGGAGAGGGCGTGTCGGGCGAATGCACGCGGCGGCGGAACCTATCGCTGATCGTTTATGCGCCGGTGATCGCGGTGGAACCGCAGGCCCCGGCTTGGACCGAGCCGCTGGCCATGGAAGTGGCCAAGCAGATGGTGCGGCGGCTGGAGGCGCATCCGGCGACCGATCTGGTGCGGGTGACCGACCGCGCCTTTCCCCGTTTGTCGAAAAAGCGCGAGGCCACGGATTACGAAACGCTGACGCGCGGATCGGTGCGGCTGGGCGAAGGGGACCATGCCTTCATCCCGGTGGTGGAGGTGGATGTCGGCGGGATGGGCATGAAGCCCGACCTGCGGATGCGGATCGAGATGGTGCTGATCGCAGGGTCGGGCGAGGAATCCCGGCAGGCGGCAGAGCGCAGCGTGAAACTGCCCGGCGTGTCACCCTTGGGGCGGCTGGCCATCGCCATCGAACCCGACCGGCGGCAGCTTGCCGCGCAACTGACCGAAGGGTTGGAGCGCGAGATGGATCGGCTGCTGGACATCGAGACCTGCAAGCCGGTGACGGCGCGGCTGGATGTGGCAGGCGGCAAGATCGTGGCCCCGGTGGGCAAGCGGCAGGGTCTGACGCGGGGCAGCATCGCCTTCACCGCCGATGCGGACCATTCGACCGAGATGCTTGAAGTCGTGGACCTGAGCAATGACCGCGCGGTGCTGCGACCGCTGGATCCGGGCCGGGGGGCCAAGGCCTTTGCCGGGCGTCCGGTGCGGTTCGTGGAGGCGGGGCTGTGAGGGGGGTTGCGATGGGCCTGATGATGGCGGCGACACCCGCTTTTGCCATGGAATATGGCGGCGGCGTGCCGGGGGAAGAGGTCGGGCGGCTGATCCGCGCGGCGATGGAAGAGGCGGGTCAGGCCGTGCCCGATTTCGCTGATCCAGCGCGGGCCTTCCCGCCCTGTGCGAGCAGGCCGGAGGTTCTGCCCCGGCAGGGCAGTTGGGCCACGGCGGAGGTGCGCTGTGACGGGCCGGTCTGGAGCCGCGCGGTGCGGACCGGGGCGGTGATGGGTGCGGCGGCCATGGCCGCCCCCGACATGGAAACAGATGACGGGCCGATGGCCGTAGTCCTGCTGCGCAGTGTGGCGCGGGGGGCGGTGCTGATGGCCGAGGATGTGGCGCTGGCCCCGGCGGGGGCGCGCAGCCCCGACGGCATCTTCACCGATCCCGGCGAAGTGATCGGGCGACGGACCAAGACGGCGCTGGGGGCAGGCAAGCCCGTCCTGCTGCGCCAGTTGGAACCCGTCTGGATGGTGGGGCGCGGCAATCCCGTGGTTCTGGTGGCGATGGCCGGGGGGCTTGCCGTTTCGGCCCCGGCAGAGGCGCTGGACGATGGCGGGATGGGCGATGTGATCCGCGTCCTGAACAAATCGAGCGGGCGCGAAGTGAAGGCTGTGGTCACCGGAAGAAATTCCGTGATGGCCCAGACTAACATGCGCTGAAATTCTTCCGTAATGACAGCTAAACGGAGGCTCTCATGGTAGACCCAATTTCAACATCAGCTGCACGTCCTCGGATCGCCCGTCCGGGCGAAGATGTCGCTGTGCCGGTTCAGGGTTCCACCGCGAACGGCTCTGCCACGGCTGTCGGAACGGCCGCAGGGGACAGCGTATCGCTGAGCCCGGCGGCACAATCCCTGCCTGCAGAGCTTAAGGGTGGACCCCCCATTGATCTGACCATCGTGGCCAAGATCAAGGAAGCGATTGCGGAAGGGAAGTATCCCATCGATCTGGAGAAGATCACCGACAGTCTGTTCGAGAACTATCTCGAACTGACGTCGTGATCCTTTTCCCGATCCGCAAGATCTAACGACCCGGAGCCTTCCGACATGACACTCGGCACGTCTGCCATTCTTCTGGCCACCCTTCTGGCAGGGATCACCCTTGTCGCCTTTGGACTGCTGCGCAACCGCGCGCGGGACGCCGAGGCGGTGGCGGAGATGGGTCATTCTGACGGGGCGGATGCGCCCGACATGAGCCAAGAACTGGCAGGCGCCTTTGCCGCGCGGCTGGAGGCGATTCTGGCCGAGCAGACGGCGCGGCAGTCTGAGGCGCTGAGCGATGCGCTGGCGGGGCTGAAGTCGGACATTCAGGACCTGAAGTCGGATGTGGAATGGCTGGCGGGCGAACGGATGATCGAGCAGGCGATCACACTGGCGCAGACGGGGCTGGAGGCGGACGAGATCGGGCGCGAACTGGGCCTGACCCGGGAGACCGCCGAGACGATCCGGATGTTCCGCCGTCATTGAACGGTGAAGGGTAAGGAAAAGGGGCCGGACGGGATGCCGTCCGGCCCCTTTGTGCATTTGATCGGCAGGTCAGGGCAGCGTGGCGCAGAGGGCATGGCCCGCCATGCCGCCCGCGCAGAGATCGCGCAGCGCCTGCAGGGCGGCATCCTGCGCGGCGAGCCGATCCTTGGGATCGATGCGCGCCAGCGTGGCATCGCGGGCCGCCGCCGCATTGGGCGTGGCAAGCGCGGCAGAGAGGGCCTGCCAGACATAGCCGCCCGTCAGATCCGGTTTCGGCAGTAGATCGAGCCGCAGGACCGAACGTTCCAGCATCGCACGCCCGTCGCCGGATTGGATGCGGGGATCGAGATCGGCTTCGATGCGGGTGACAAGCTCTTCGCGCAGGGCGGGGCTGGCCTTGTCGGCCAGCTTGTCGATCAGGGCGCGGGCGGCGGGCACGCCCGCCAGACGGGCGCGCCAGCCCCAGTAGAGCGCCTCGCGGTCGTTCTGCGGAACGCCGATGCCTTGGGCGTAGAGAAGGCCGAGGTTGAACTGCGCCTCGGACTCGCCCGCGCGGGCGAGATCGAGCAGCATCTGCGCCGCTTCGGGCGCGCGGCCTGCGCGCAGGGTTTCGATGGCGCTGCCGAGATCCGGTGCGGCCTGTGCTGCAAACGGCAGCAACACGAGCGGAAGGAGAAGGGCGCAGGTCTTCATCGGGCGGCCGTCAAGACAAGCTGAAGGTAGAGGAGACGCCGCCGGGGCATGTGCCGGATGGGGCGTTCGTAGACAACGACCTGTGGGCGGCTGTTCGCCTCGGTCACAAATTCGATCTCGATGTTTTCGGGCAGGAAGACGTCGTAGAATTCCAGCGTGGCCACCGGATCGGCGGCGAAGCGGTCACGGAAGCCGGGATCGATCCAGATGCGGGCGAGCGCGCGGCCGAGGATGTCAGGGAGGTAGCGTTCCACCTGTTCGCGGTTGCGCAGGCGGGTTTCGTGGCGCACGAGATCATAATCGCGGGCGTGGGGCTGTTCCTTCGGCTCGGCTGCGCCGGGCACGCCATAGGCATGACGTACGGCATCGCGCAGCCGCGTCAGCGTGGGCAGACGAGAGATGACGGGGACAAGCGCCCGGGACATCCTCTCTTTCATCGCGGAGCAGCCCTTCGAAAGGTGTTCAATTCTAGGGTGAAAACGGCACGGGTGGCGATTTGTTTAGGAGGTTGCCCTCAAATGGCGGGGGCTGGTGCCGTTCTGGATGTATGCGGTGACAATTGGGGGTTGCCATGATTGTGGCCTTGCCGGGCCAGACGCCAGCCATTTTGGGTTTCGCCTTTCCGGCGGGGCTTGCGCTTGCCTTGGCGGCAGTGCTGCTGGTGTCCTATCCGCCGCGGGTGGAGGTTGCGGCGGAAGAGGCCGTGGTCGAGCAGGAAGCGTTGACCCATCTTTACATCGCGCTGGAAGAGCCGCTGTACGTGTCGCTGGGCACGGGGCCGCGGATGAAGCTGGATCTGGCGGTTTCCGTCTCGGGGACGAGCGCGCAGCTTTTGGAACTGAATGCCGTGGTGGATGACCAGCTGTCGCGCGTCCGGGCGGCGATCCTGAGCGAGGCGCAGGAGATGGTCATGGAAGGGGCAGACAGCGTGATGGTGCATGCCGCCCTGCCAGAGCGGGCGCGGGACACGATCAATGGGATGCTGGGCAGCGAGGACTTTCCGGAACCGGTGGCCGAGGTCCTGATCCTGGGGCTGGCGCTGCAGGAGTGAGGCGGCACATATCTTGCACGACTTGGGCGAGACTTAGCCCGAGGAGGCAGGAATGACTGCGATGACCGAACGGACCATGACCGATGCCAGCGATCGCGCGGTGCTGTCTGCCGCGCTGCAGACGGTGGCGGTGGAATGCGTGCATTATGACGATGCGGAGCGGCCCAATCGGCGGCACTTGATGCCGCTGGCGGGCCTGCTGGCCCCGCTGGTCAGCGCTCGTCTGGGTGACGCTCTGCGCGACGCCAGCTGAGATAGCGATAGAGGAAGGTCCCGGCGATCACCGCCGGGAACCACAGAACCAGCTGGCGCAGGTCCGGTAGGTTCGACAGGAGCCGGTCGGTCAGGATCGGGTCCAGAAGGCCCATGCCCAGAAGCGGCGCGGCCGAAATCAGGAACCAGCGGATATTGCGGCAGCGGCGGCAGGCCATCGGCGCACCCGTCAGCGCGCGCGCTCGCCCGGCTGGGCGTAGGCGGCGCGGATCTGGCCATCGCGGCGGGCGGCGACTTCGCCCCGGGCGACGGCCTGTTCCAGCGCCACGATGGCACGGGCCACGATGGCCTGAGCGTGGCGGGCGGCGGCTGCGTGCTGCGGGCCGAGGCTGCGCGCCATGCGGTCGAGATCGGCGGTCGAGATCAGGGTCTGCACGATATCCTCGCGCTGGGCGGCATCTTCGAGCCTGCCCGCGATCAGCGCGAATTCCACCTCGGCCGCATCGGTGAAGGGAACGCGCTGGAGGGTCATGCCGCGTCGCCCGTCACGCGGTTGCCGATCTGCTGCCACGCGGCGAGCAGGCTGCCGATGTGGTCGGCGCATTCGGCGAGGCGGGGCGAGGGTTCGCGGCGGAACGTCTCGGCCACGCGGAGGCGGCAGTATTCATAGACCCGGAACAGATGTTCGGAAATCTCGCCGCCCTTTTCGAAATCGAGGCTGGACTGCAGGATGTAGATCGCCGTGAAGGCGCGGTTGATGTGGGGGGCCGGATAGCTCCGATCCGGTTCGGCGGCCGCCAGCACACGCAGAGAGCGTTCCAACTCACGCAGGGTGACGAGGATGATGCCATGGGGGCTTTCGACGGTGAGCGCCTCGCCGGTGTCGGTGCGGCGATACTGGGCACGGGCATCGAGGAACGTCATGCTGTGCATCCTTTCTTGGGTGCTTGGAACTGCCTGTTGTTGAAAAGAGAAACGACCTTTTGGCCCATATGTTTAGCCGCCGGAATGCCGCTTGCGGGCGGCTTGCGCGCAAAGCAAAGGGCGGGCCGCTGGTTCCAGCAGGCCCGCCCTTGGGACGTGGTAAGGCGTGATCAGATCAGTGGAAGAGCGAGGCGCGGCGGGTGGCCGGGCGGCGCAGCAGCGCGGCGCGGGCGGGTTCCGGGGCGACGTGACGCAGGCGCGAATGGGCGAGCATCTGGCGGCCGGTGGCCAGCGTGTCGGCCAGTTTGTCGTCGTCGGCGTTGATGTCGAAGATCAGATCGATGGCGAAGCCCTGCGCTTCGGCAGCAGTGCCGCGCGAGGCGGCGATGACGAGGTCGCGGCGGGCCCAGCCCAGCTGCGCCACCAGAAGCGCCATGCGGCGGGCGGGCATGGTGCCCGGGTCGAGATCGAGGATCAGCATGTCGGGCGCATCGCGACGCAGCAGCGCCAGGTCGCAGCCGGTGGCATCGGTCGCCATGATGTCGCGGGCAGCGAGGGCCTGCAGCAGGCGGGGCGCGCGGGGCGAGAGGATGGCTGCATTGACGGGCTGACGCCAGATCGCGGCTTCCGGGAGGAAGGGGGCGGTTTCAGCAGGAACAACGGCGCGATGCATCATCATGGGACTACCCGTAGCGGTGTTTCGGAGCCGTGGTGCCGTTCGTGGCAAGCGACTCAGGTTTCGTGTTGAAGGTAGGATTCCGCTATTTTCGCCTTGTTTTCAACGCTGGACCGGCCCCCCGATACGGATGCCGCCGGGCACGGCATCCGCGTATGCCGGGTCTACATCCGAAGGGATGTGGAGACCGCATGGGTCGGCGACTGGGCGGCGCAGAGCATGTTGGCAGAGACGACCATGCCCACGTCACCGCCCGCAAGAAGGGCGATTCCCGTCATGTTCTGGAGGCCCGAGAGCACCCCTTTCAGCGGGCGGAGGAGCACCAGTTGCTGACCGATCAGCTCGTCCACCGGGACGGCAACGGAGCGGCCTTGCGCCCCCACCACGACATAGACGTTGCGGCGGCTGCCCTGTGCCGGAGCCCCGCCACGCGGGCCGGGAAGAGACTGGACGGCGACGATCTCATTGTCGCCGATGCGCAGCATCTCGCGCCCTTCGGCGGCCGAGACGCGCAGGCGGCGGTCGGGTTCGGGCTGCAGGATCATGCGGATGGCATCGACGGGCACGACATAGCGCACGCCTTCGACGCCCACGACCATGCCTTCCAGCACGACCATGGCAAGCGGCAGCGAGATATGGAAGCGCATCCCCATGCCGGGCAGCGCCACCTGACGGAGGCTGCCGCCCATGCGGGTGACATTGGTGCGGAGGTCTTCCAGCGCGGGCGAGACTTCGGAGGCGACGCCGTCATCTTCGAAGATGGCCAGCACCCGTTCCTCGTCGCGGTGGAAGGAGATGTGAAGGTTGCGCGGCGCCTCGGTGCCCAGTTCCAGCCGCGCCACGGCAAGGTTGCGCAGGATGCGGCGGAGGTTTTCGAGGATGGTGAGGTCGAGCGTCAACTCGCCGCCCGCGAAGGAGGTGGTGGCCTCGCGGCGGTTGCGGCGGGAATAGGTCTGAACGAACGCTTCGAGCGGGCGGAAGATCGTCTCGATCCGGCGAGAGCGGATTTCGACGGTTTCCTCCTGCAGGTGGGTGATCTGGCCGACAAGCTGGGTTTCCAGTTGGGCGAGTTCCTGAAGCTTTGTGCTGAAACCCGTCAGCAGCGCGCGCAACGGCGTGCGGGCGCGGCGCCAGTCATTGCCGACACTGCGCATCACGGCCTCGACGCTATCGAAGAGATCATCCTCGGACAGTTCGGTGAGCATGTGGCTTATCATCGACTGGCTGGCCGCAATCTCGCCGATCTGTTCGACCATCTCGGCGGTGATACCCGCCTGCGGGATCTGCGCGACGGCGCCATCTGGATCGGCGGGCGCGGTTTCCGGCACGTCGGAGGTGGGCACCAGCATGCGTGTCAGCTTGAGGTAGCGCGCGGTGGAGTCGAGGGAGGCCAGCGCCTCGCCCATACCGGCCTCGTCCAGCGCGGAGGCGAGGAGGAAGTCGAAAAGCGTGTTGTCGCCGTCAAAGACGGTAACGTTGGTGATGGAGCGGACGGTATCCTCTGACAGCCAGCCGATGAAGGCCTCGGCGAGTTTCTCGTCGTTGTTGATGTCGGCGCGCACGATGAAGAAACGCAGGCCCTGTTCGATGGCCTCTGACGCCGAGCGGACGCTTTCGGGCGACAGGACGCGGTGGAATTCCTTGGGCAAGCCGAGGCGGCGTTCGACGGCAGAGGCCGTCATCACGCCGTCCTGCACGAAGCAGAGGTTGGACGCCTCTTCGAACAACTTTTCCAGCGAGGCGGTGTCGGGCGTTTGGCCCTGAGTGATGGCGTCGAAGACCAGTTCGACCGTGTCGATGAAGCCGCGAGCGACATGGGACAGGATCGGGTCGGGGACGACGCCGCGGGTATGAAGCCGCGAGAAGAGGTCGATCAGCGACATGGCCAGCTGACCGGCGGTTTCGATGCGGTGGTGGCCGCAGGCGTGATGGACGAGGCGCATCAGCCGATCGAGGCGGAGGTAGTCGGCATCGAGATCGACCGAGGCGCGGAGGCGTTCGAGGGTGGCCTCAAGCTCTGACAGCGTGGAGAAGACGTGTTCCGCGCACCAGCCTTGCAGCAGTTCGCGCGGGGAAACGCCGGAGGCGCGGGCGGCGTCGGGCATAACTGCCTCGACCCCCGCCAGTTCTTCGTAAAGGCGCAGTTCGGCGGCGTGGAAGTCTTGTGCGTTGGTGGCGACGGGGATGCGGGCGGCGGCCTCGTCGGCACGGACATAGCCCGATTGCTGGGCGGCCTTGCGGATGATGGCGACGCGGTCGGCGACCGCCACGGGGTCTGGGGTTTCGCCGCAGAAGAAACCGGTGCCGAAAGCGGCGATATCGGACAGCGGATCACGGATCAGGTCGAAGAAGCTGTGTTCCGGCGCGGCTTCAGCTGTCTCGGTCGGGCCGAAGGTGGCCTCGGACAGTTCGGCCAGGGCCAGAAGCAGCGCGGCGAGGGGTTCGGAGCCCTGCTCCGGCGCGGCGAGATAGACTTTGAGCGCGGCGGACCAGTCATCGAGCCCCATCTGGCCCGCGGCATGGGCGAGGTTGTCCGCTTCGCGCCGGGCCTTGGGGCGGATGGTATCGGGATCGCCGTCGAAGGCGGCGAGATGGTCGGTCAGCTTGCGCGTGGCGTCGGTGGCCATGCCGCGGAAGATCTCGCGGTAGGCGGGATCATCGGCGAGACGCTTTTCGGGGCGTTTCTCGGCACGCGGAGCGGGTTCGGGGGCTGGTTCGGGGGTGGGGTCCGCCGCGACGGGCGCAGGGGTTGGTTCAGGCGCCGGTTCGGCGGCTGGCTCGGCGGCCTTGCGGGCGCGTTTCTTCGGGGCAGGGTCGGCTTCGGCCACCGGTTCGGGGGTGGGTTCGGGATCCACCGCCATGGGGGCGGCGGGGGGTTCGGCTGCGGCCTGCGGCGCGGGGACCGGCTCAGGTTCAGCGACAGGTTCGGCGACAGGTTCTGGGGCGGCGGGGACCGGATCCGCTGCCTTGGCCTGTGCGACCGGCTCTGCCGGGGTGGGGGCGCCGCTGGCGCGGGCGATCTTGTCCTTCAGGCGGTGAAGCAGATCCTCGGACGGGCCGGGGTCCACGTCGGCGCGGTTGGCCGCCGTATCCTCGAGCATTCCGCGCAGCGTATCGGCGGCGAGGAGGAGGATATCCTTGATCTCGGCATCCCACGGGACGCCCTGATCGCGGACCAGACCGATCAGGTCTTCGGCGTAATGCGCGCGGCTTTCCACCACGGCCAGACCCAGCACGCGGGAATTGCCCTTGAAGGTATGGACGGCGCGGAACAGGGCCGAGACATGCGCGCCCTGATCGGCCGCACCACCATTGCCCAGCGCGATGAGCGCGGTTTCCATCGCATCCAGAGCCTGCGCGCCATCATCGGCGTAGAGGGCCCAGATTTCGTCCATTTCGTCAGACATGTCAGCCTCATGCTGTACCGGGCGGGGGCCAGCCCGCCGTCAGGGGATCGCAGTGCGGTGGATCAGGCGGCGCAGAGTGTGCGCATGGTGCGCGCCAGTTCGTCGCCGGTCTTTTCCTCTAGGTCATGCGAGACGGTGCCCGAGGGTTTGGCCACCACGCCATCCGCGCCCAATTCGCGCGCCTTGGCAGCATGGGCCGAGCCGGACACTGCCACCGAGGACAGCATGCAGATCTTGGCGCGCGTCTTGAGTTTCGCATGGCGCAGGAATTCAAGGCCATCCATCACCGGCATCTCGATGTCGAGAAGGATCAGGTCCACGTCCGGGACGGTGGACAGTTTGTCCAGCGCCTCTTGTCCGTTGGCGGCCTGTGCCACGACCTTGAAGTCGGGCAGGGTCTTGATGAAGGAGGCGATGTAGAGCCGCATCATGGCGGCGTCATCGACGATCATGACATTGTAGGGCATCAGGTTCTCTCCGGTCGAAAATGGGGGCGAGGGTGTGGTCTCGCCGTCAGAAATTTGCGTAGCCCCGCTGATCGCGGTCGCTGTTGAGTTGGACCTTGGCGGGGGGCGTCCCGCGCGAGGTCTGGGCGATCATCGACTGGATCTGCGACATGAGGTCGGCGGGGATCTGGTCGAGGTTGATGGCGCTGCCCTTGAGCTGCGCCACCCGGCGGAGGCGGAAGCGGGCCAGTTCGCCCCGCATGCCTTCGGTTGCGGATTGCATCTCGGCCACGGCGGAGGCGAGTTCTTCCGCCTGCTGCGAGGTTGAGAGGGCGGATTTCGCGATCTCGCCGATGGAGCCGTTGATCTGGGCCACGCCGCGCGACTGTTCGTCAGAGGCGGCGGCGATGTCGCGCACCAGCGATTTCACCTTGGCGATGTCGTCGGCGATGGAGACGAAGGCGCGGCTGGTTTCATCGGCGATGCGGACCCCGGCCTGCACACGGGTGGAGGCGTCTTCGATCAGGTCCGAGGTTTCGCGCGCGGCGCGGGCCGAGCGGCCTGCGAGGTTGCGGACTTCCTGTGCGACCACCGCGAAGCCCCGGCCATGCTGGCCTGCGCGCGCGGCCTCGACCGCCGCGTTGAGGGCGAGGAGGTTGGTCTGGAAGGCGATCTCGTCGATGACCTTGATGATCTTGGCAATGTCCTGGCTGGAAGCGCGGATGCCTTCCATGGAGGCGACCATCTCGGCGATCTTTTCTTTGCCATTCTCGGCCACTTCGGAGGCGCCGGTGACAAGCTGGCTGGCCGAGGTGGCGGCGGCGGCGTTCGACTTCACCTGGATGTCGGTTTCCTCGGCGGTGGCGGAGACCTCGTCCACGGAGGAGGACTGCACCTGCGCGTTGGAGGCCAGCGACTGCGAGGACTGCGCCATCTGGCGGACCGAGACGGAGACCTGCTGCACCTGCGTGTCAAGCGCGGTGAAGGCACCGTTCAGGCTTTCGAAGGCGGCCTCGAAGGCCTCGATGATGCGGCGGTAGGCCCCGCTGTGGCGGGACGCGTCGATGGAGGTGTCCAGCTCGCCCGAGACGATGGCGTTGGAGAGCCGTTCGATTTCAGTCGTCACGTCGCGGAAGTTGCCACGGATGCGGTCCAGCGTGGTCATCAGGTGACGGAACTGGCCGCGATGGCCCGAGGTATCGACCTTGCCGTCGAAGCGGCCTTCCACCAGCGCGGCGGCAAGGGTTTCGATGTCACGGAAGACGGATTTGAAGTTGGCGCGCACGCCCTCCATCGCTTCGTTGATGAAGGCGGATTTGCCCGCGAAGGATTCGAGCGGGGCGTCGAAGTTTCCTTCGGCGAATTCGGAAATGCAGGCGATGATCTTACGCTTTGTTTCGATATGGCCCTGAACCATGCGATTGACCTTGTTCAGGACATCGGCATTGCCTGAGGCATAGCCGTGGGCATCGACGAAGTGGTCGATCTCGCCCTTTTGATGGGCGGCGGCCATGTCGGAGATGGCGGTGATGAAGCGATCCGTCTCGGCCCGCGCCTTATGGTCGACGGTTTCGTCGCGCCATTCGACGATTGCGCCCTTCGATGCGCCCTCGGCAGCGGCGAGCGGGGTGGAGGAGAAGGCGAAGTGACGTCCACCTGCGGTCAGCGTGCCTTGCAGGCGGTCTGCCATTCCGGGGGCGACAAGGCGCGTCGAGTCGCGGTGGAAGAGTTCCAGCGGCTGACCGACCAGCGTGTCGAGCGCGAAACCGGGCAGGTCGCGGCGGATCTCGGCCTCGTAGGGGCGGAACATGGCGCGGGCGGCCTTGTTGACGAAGCGGATGGTCATTCCGGCATCGGCGATCACGACGGGCGTGGCCAGTTCGTCATAGGCGGCGAGGCAGGACTGGCTTTCCCACAGGAGGGGCTTGGGCTGGTCGGCAGTCGCGGCGGGCATCGGTTCGGTCCTCTCGGAAAGGTCGTCGGACGGGGCGGCGACCATGGGCAGGGTTTCGGCTGCGTCGTCGATCAGGTCGAGCGGATCGGGACGCGGATCAGGGCGGGCGGCGGCACGGCCGGTGGTGGCGCGGGCCGGACGCGAGCGGTTGGTCGGTTCGGTCATCGCCATTCTCCGGTTCAGGCCGCCATTTCGGCGGGCAGGGCGATGTCGCCGTCGGCGACGAGCACCTCGGTGTCGAGCAGCACGGCGACGCGGTCACCGATGCGGCCGATGCCCGCGATGACGGGACGGGTGGACGAGCGGCCGAATTGGGTGTGGCGGTCCACCTGCGAGGGCGGGATTTCCAGCACTTCTGACACGCCGTCGACGATGAGACCGATGGGGGCCTCGCCCACGTCCATCACGATCACGACGGTGCGTTCGTCATAGGCGCGTTCCGGCATGCCGAAGCGGAGGCGGACATCCATCAGCGGGATGACCTTGCCGCGCAGGTTGATCACGCCCTTGATGTAATGCGGCACGTCCGGCACGGACATGATGCGCTGCATCCCGACAATCTCGGTCACGCCGGCGATGCCGACGCCGTATTCCTCGGCCCCGAGGGCGAAGGTCAGATACATCTCGTCGATGTTGTCGGCCTCGCGCAGCGGCAGCCCATCGGGGCGGGCCTTGGTGGCTTCGGCGGTGTCTTGGGCCATGACGCTCTCTCCTTCCGGTGTCTCGTTGCTTTGGTCCGGTTCAGACCCGTGCCGCGTGGGGGGCGGTCACGGCCTGCAACATCCGGGCCGGTATCTGTTCAAGCGGCAGGATCGACTGGGCGGCGCCCAGATCGCGTGCTGCCATCGGCATTCCATAAACGACTGAACTTTCTTCATCTTGAGCCAGCGTCGCGCCGCCCGCGTTGCGGATGGCCAGAAGGCCCGCTGCGCCGTCGCGGCCCATCCCCGTGAGGATCGCGCCGATGGCCTGCGTTCCGGCGGCAAGGGCCACGCTGTGGAACAGGACATCGACGGAGGGGCGCGAGAAGCAGACCGGATCGCCGTCGCGCAGGATGACGCGGTAGCCGCGTCCGGCGCGTTCGATCGCCATATGGCGGGTGCCGCCCGGGGCGACGAGAATCTGGCCGGGCTGGACGGTGTCGCCATCCTGAGCCTCGCGCACGGACATGGCGCAGATCGTGTCAAGCCGGGAGGCGAAGGGGCCGGTGAAGCCTTCGGGCATATGCTGCACGATGAGGATCGGCGGGGTTTCCGGCGGAAAGCAGGGCAGGATGGTGGTCAGTGCCTGCACACCGCCCGTGGAGGAGCCGATGCAGAGCAGCGTCGGGCCGCCCGTGCGGCGCGGTTGCGGAGCGGGGACCGGGATCGCGGGTGCCTCGGCCCGTGTGGCGCCGGGGCGGGCGTGACGCGGAATGTGGGGC
>VYLE01000684.1_pt1 | contig 14020 bp, 8 predicted proteins | sample 5114391 | NCBI WGS metagenome assembly VYLE01 (sample SAMN12291771, study PRJNA351875) | freshwater metagenome | isolation source: freshwater lake | place: USA: Michigan, Kent Lake | collected 2013-08-15
CGTCGGTGCCCGCGTCGGTGCCCGCGCCCCCGCGCGTCGTTGCCAACGCGTTCCTGCCAACGCGTTCCTGCCAACGCGTAGCCGCCAACGCGTCATCGATCGCGCGTGGTCCCCCGCGTCGTGTCCCCCGCGTCGTGTCCCCGCCTACATGTTCGGCGGCATCGCCATCGCCTGCCCCGCCACCAGATTCGCCAGCAGCCGCGCCGCCCCCGGCACCCCCGCAGACCACTGCCGGAACAGCGCGAGCGTGACGTACACGTACCGCCCTCTGCCCACGGGCGCGGTGAGCAGCGCACCGTCATTGGCGGATTCGTCGGGATCGTTCATGCGCAGCAGTGGCGTGTAACGCCGGTCGATCACGCTGGGCATGTAGGTGGCGCGTTCCTGCGCCCAGTCAGCCCAATCGGCAGCGCCAATACGGTTGGGACTCGTGAGCAGCGGATGGGCGGGCTGCAGCACCGTGACCGGTGCGTCCTCCATGGTCACGCGCGCCGCCCGCGGCGCCCACTGCAGCGGATAGGGCGTGATTCCCGGGAAGGCGTTCATGTTCTGCGCGCCGTACTGCACCACCAGCGTACCGCCGCGTCGGGCATACTCCAGCAGCCGCGCGTTGTTCTTCACCAGCGTCTCACTCGTTTCATAGGCGCGCGGCCCGACCACGATGCTGGTGAAGCGCGAGAGGTCCGTACTGCCGAGCATGGCCGGCTCGAGCTTCTCCACCGTGATGTCGAGCTGCTCCAGTGCCTTGACGCCGCCATCACCGACCCCTTCCACGTAGCCTACGCGTGCGCGCGGGGGAAGCTTCACATCGACCGCCGACAGGTACATGCCCGAGGCGCCGTACAGGCGCATGGGCGTGATGTGATCGTACGCCACCAGATACGGGCCGCTCGTGCTCATGGTGCCCTCGTGGAGTGCCATGGCACCGAGCTCGTGACGCCCGGCCCTGATGGTGCCGCGCACACGGAAGGTCACGATTACACTGCCCTGTGCCTCCAGGGTGCGTTCACGCTCGACCGTGTCGGCCTTGAGACCATCGGGGAGCAGGATGCGTATCGCCACCGTGGCCTCGTGCGGATACGACGAGGTGACGCGCACCGGGATGTAGCGATCCACCGGCACTCCCGCCCGGATGTACTCCATGGTGCTGCCGAGATTCATCGAGATGCCCGGCACCGCACTTACCGGAATCTGCAGGTCGCCCTTGACCGGGTCGGCATAGCGGTAGACAACCGGCGTGGTGATGGTCACCGATTCTCCGGCGATCTGCACGAACGCCTGCAGCACCGTGGACACCTTCTCCTGCTGAGCGACCTCATCGCGCGAATCGATGGGCTGCTGGAACCAGTCCTGCTGCTGGCGCCCCTTGGCACGCCACCACGGGGAGTTGCTCGCGAAGGCCACCGCCCACCGCGCCATCACGTGCGCGCTGTCGGGCGCAATGGTGACATCGCCCTGGTCGATACCACGCCACCCGATGCCCGCCACGCCGGCATTGCGCAGGAAGATCGGTGCCCGCCCCCGGTTGAACACGGTCACCGTGACCGGCAACGTATCGTTCACGTCCACCTTCACCGGCTCACGAACCGGAAACGTGCCACGAGGGGCCGTGGCTTCCACCACCACGCCAGCCGCGAGCACGAGCGCCTGCTCCGTACGCTCCACGGTCGTGGCCATGGCCGCCCAGAGCGCCGGGTCGGCCTCGTCCTTTGCGCGCCGCGCATTGGGGCTGTTGCCCCCGCGCAACCCGTCGTTGACGTACACGAAGGGCCCGCTCCCCAGCGTGTTGCGCACGCGTCGGAACTGTCCGAGTGTCCGCGCCAACGGCTCGACGATGTCTGCAGGACTGGCAGCGCGATACTCGGCGCGAAGGTGCGTGAGCGCCTGGAGCGCCGAGTCCAGCACCGGCTGCGCCGCCGCCGGTACCCGGCTGCGAATCGCCGCCCACGTGGTATCGATGCCGTCGAACAGCGAGCGTTCGGCGCGCGCATCGGCGGGCCCGGTACGCGTGGCTTCGCGCGAGAGATAGCCCCAGATCACGCCTTTTCGCTGGAGCACACCAAAGCCCTGACTCTTGTGCTGCGACCGACTCTCCGCGGCAATCTCGTAGTAGCTGCGGCCGAGCAATGCGTCGTACTCGCCGGTATTGACACGCAACGTGGCGCTGTCAGGCATCTGCCGCGCGCTGCGGTAGAATTTCTGCGGTGTCCATGGCATCCCGAACTCGCGCACGGGAAAGCGCACCGTGTCTCCGGCCAGTTCGTAGGCCTCGCGTGCCAGTAGCCCGCTCACCTGATGATGCCCGTGGCCGTCGCGCGGAGTGCCGCTGAAGAAGCCGATCATCACGTGCGGCCGGAACGCCCGCACCACGCGCACCACGTCGCCGAGGATGCTGTCCTTCGGCCAGTGCCGGTACGTCTCCTCGGCGTTCTTGCTGAACCCGAAGTCATAGGCGCGCGTGAAGTACTGCGTACCGCCGTCGATGCGCCGTGCGGCGAGCAGCTCCTGCGTACGGATGGCGCCGAGCGCTTCGCCCAGTTCGTTGCCGATGAGATTCTGGCCACCGTCACCGCGCGTCAGCGAGAGATACGCCGTCTCCACGTGGCGGCCGCGGGTGAGCCACGCGATGATGGGCGTGTCTTCGTCATCGGGATGTGCGGCCACGGTGAGGACGCGCCCGGTGGTGCCGATCCCGGCCAGCGCAGACCCGAGGGCGGCCGCGCCACGTTCGGGAGCGACCTGTGCCGCGAGCGGAGCGGCCGGAACGACGAGCGCCGCGGCAAGAGCCGCGGCGCCGATCGTTCGCCTCGAAGCAGCGAACGGGTGCATGGTGGTCAGTATGTGGCGGTCATGACCGGGCGCCCCTCGAGCACCTCACCCGTGTCCATCACCATCGCGACGATACGGGCCTGCTCCGCCTGGTGCGCATCGGCGAATCCTTCTGCCGGACTCGCCCGCTCCGGCCGTCCCACATAGCGCACGCCGACAGCCGCCCCGGCGCTCGCCCGCAGGCGCGGCTGCACGTAGGTCCACGCGCCCTGATTCTTCGGCTCTTCCTGCGCCCACACGACCTGCTCCAGTGCCGGATAGCGGTCGACCACCCGCTGGATGTCCTCGTGCGGCCACGGATACAGCTCTTCCACCCGCACGAGCGCCACGTGCGGATTGCGTGATGGCGAGAGCGCGAGATCGTAGTACAGCTTCCCCGAGCAGAACACGATGCGACGCACGTCGTCGCGCTGCGGCGAGGTCATGGGATCGTCGATGACGGCCTGGAAGCCACCCTGCACGAGATCCGCGAGGCGCGACGCTGCCTGCGGCAGGCGCAACAGCGACTTGGGCTGCATACAGACGAGCGGTCGACGATCCTTGCGCAAGGCTTGTCGCCGCAGCAGGTGGAAATACTGCGCCGGCGTACTGCAGTAGGCCACGGTCATGTTCCCTTCGGCGCACAGCTGCAGGAACCGCTCGAGTCGGGCACTCGAGTGTTCGGGCCCCTGCCCTTCGTAGCCATGCGGCAACAGCAGCACGAGGCCACTGTCCTGCCCCCACTTCGCCCGGTCCGCCACGATGAACTGGTCGATGATAGGCTGCGCCACGTTCACGAAATCGCCGAACTGCGCTTCCCAGAGCGTGAGGGTATCGGTGGCGATGACGCTGTAGCCGTACTCGAAGGCCATGATGGCCGTTTCGGAGAGCGCCGAGTTGTACACCTCGAACGCGCCCTTGGCGCCCGGAAGATGGGCGAGCGGTGCATACTTGCGCCCGCTGTTCACATCGTTGAGCACCGCGTGCCGATGCGAGAAGGTGCCGCGTTCCGCATCCTGCCCCGTGAGGCGCACCGACAGGCCGTCGAGCAGCAGCGAGCCGAAAGCCAGCGCCTCGGCGTGGCCCCACTCGATCCCCCCCTGGTCCCCCATCGTTTCCCGACGACGCTCGAGTTGCTTGGCGAGGCGCGGGTTGGCGGCAAAGTCGGAGGGCCACTGCAGGAGCGACTCGTTGATGAAGTGCAACCGTTCGGGCGCGACCCGGGTGGCCACTGGCCGCGGCGCCTCGGCAGGTTCCGCCGGCCACGGCGCGTGCTTCTCGCTGCCCAGGAGCGACTGCTTGAAGCGCGCGTGCATCTCGGCGTAGCGCTGCGAGACCTCCTGCTCCACGTGCGCCGCGTCTTCAGCGGTCATCACGCCTTCGGCGACGAGACGGCTCGCCCACACCTGCGGCACGGTGGGGTGCTGGCGAATGGCCGCCGTGCGCGTGGGCTGCGTGTACATCGGCTCGTCGCCTTCATTGTGCCCGTGACGACGATAGCCCACCAGATCGATGAGCACATCCTTCTTGAACGTGGCACGGTACGCGCAGGCCAGACGCATCGCAATGACGCATGCCTCTGCATCATCCGCGTTCACGTGGAAGATGGGAATCTCGAAGCCCTTGGCCAGATCGGACGCGTAATAGGTGGAGCGTGCGTCTGACGGGTCGGTGGTGAAGCCCACCTGATTGTTCACGATGATGTGAATCGTGCCGCCCGTCCGGTACGCGTTGAGATGCGAGATGTTGAGCGTCTCCGCCACGATGCCCTCGCCCGGGAAGGCCGCGTCACCGTGAATGGCCACCGGCACCACCACGTGCTCATTGCGGCGTCCGGGCTCGCCCGGCTCGCGCTGCAGCGCGCGCACGACGCCTTCGATCACGGGGTTCACCACTTCGAGGTGCGACGGATTGGGCATGAGGCGCAGCTTCACCTCGCGCCCGTCGACCGTGCGCGAGCCCATGTAGCCCATGTGGTACTTCACATCGCCGGTGGCGTTCTCATCGGCGGCATCATGATGCCCCTCGAATTCGGCGAAGAGCGCCTCGAAGGGCTTGCCCATCACGTTGGTGAGGACATTGAGCCGGCCGCGGTGCGCCATGCCGATCACCACTTCGTGCGCCCCCGCGCGGCCGAGTGCGTCCACCATGGCATCCAGCAGCGGAATGAGCGAATCCGTGCCTTCAACGGAGAAGCGCTTGTATCCCTGGTACGCGCGTCCGAGGAAGCGCTCGAGCCCGTCGACCTCGTTGAGACGACGCAACACCTGCTTTTTTTCGTCGGCCGTGAGCGGGCGCGTGATGACACCGTCGCGGAATGCCTTGCGGAACCAATTCCGCTCTTCGTTCACTTCGAGGTGCCACACCTCGTAACCGATACGCCCCGAGTACACACGGCGCTTGCGTGCGATGACGTCCTTCGCCGTGGCGAAGCGATCGTCACCGAGCGCCGCGCCCGGGATCTGCGCCAGATCGGCGTCGGTGAGGCCGTGGAACTCGGGGTGCAGTTCGTCGGCGCCCGGAGGCGGGGAGCCGAGCGGATCGAGCTGCACGGCATAATGCCCGTACATGCGGATGGCCTGCTGCAGCGAGGCGGCCGCCGCCACCTTGGCCAGCAGGGCCGTCTCCACGACGCCGGCCGCCTGGCTCGCCGGTGCCGACGCCGAGGGACCGCCAAACAGCGACTCGGCGATACGGAAGTATTGACGCCACGTCTCGTCGACGCTGGCGGGATCGCGACGGTACCGCTCGAACTGCTCGGCGAACACCCCGTCGTTGAAGACACTCGTGATGGCTGACATGGGGAGAAATCTAGCGGAGCGACAACGGCTCGCGGCACATCAGGGGGCGGTGAGGAACTGCTGCGGCAGGACCAGCGTGAAGGTCGACCCCTCTCCGGGGCGCGAGACCAACTCGATGCGCCCGCCCAGCAGGGTGGCGAGCCGCCTGGCGATATACAGACCGAGGCCGGTGCCGCGCGCACGGCGCGTCGCGGAGTCTGCCAACTGCGAGAAGGGGCGAAAGAGCCGCTGCATGTCCGTGGCGGCAATCCCCACGCCGGTATCCCGCACGGCAAACCGCGTGGTGGGCGATCCATCGGCGGCCGGGGACCCACGTGACACGCGCACGGTCACGGCGCCGACCTCCGTGAACTTGATGGCGTTCTGGCAGAGGTTGAGCAGGATCTGCCGAAGCCGGGCCTCGTCGGTGACGAGCGGCGGCAGGGCGGGTTCGAGCTCGATGGCGAACGCGACCCCCTTCTCCCGGGCCAAGGGCTCCAGGAAGGGGTGGAGCGAATCCATGAGTTCGTCCACCCGGAGCGGTGCCGTGCGTGCCGTCAGCCGGTCGGCCTCGAGCGAGGCGTAGGTGAGGATGTCCTCGATGAGGCTGCCGAGGTGGCGACCGACGGTGCGCAGGCGCACGATCACATCGCGCTGTTCGACAGTCAGCGGGCCAAGGATCTCGTCTTCGAGGAGCTCGCCGTAGCCTTCCAGCGCGGTCAGCGGGGTGCGCAGTTCGTGCGACAACATGGCCAGCAAACTGGTCTTGGCCGCATCGGCCGACCGTGCCTCTTCGAGCAGGCGGGCCTTCCAGATCGCCAGCGCGGCCAGGTCGGCCATCACCCCCAGGCGCTCTTCATCAAGGTCATCGAAGAGCGGATGCCCAGCGTCCCTCGTGATCGACAGGACGCCGAAGAGTTGCTGGTTGGCGAGCAGCGGCAACAGCAGAATTGGCCCCACGCCCAACGTGGGCAGCAGCGTGGCAAAGAAGGGCGAGATCTCGCTGGGGCTGGCAATGGAGAGGGTGCGATGCTCACGCGCCACGCGGCCGGTCATCGTGCCCTCGAGGGGGAACGAGATATCATGGAGCGCTTGGGCCTTGCCAGCGACGGCAACATATACGCCATTATCGCCGCTTAGTTGCGCCACAGCAGCGCCACTTGCCCGTCCTCTGACCATTGAGAGCTGACACAACGTCTCCAGCACCTTCTGCGAATCGGTCTCGGCGGCGAGCGCGCGGGCCACCTGCCGCAGCGTGCCGAGCTCCTCGGTCTTTCGATAGTCGGAGTAGAGGAGGTCCTGATTGCTCGCCGGGAAATCGGCGGGGTCGATGGCGGCGTGTCCCCCCGAGGGCCGCGGCGGCGGTGATGGCGAGTGCATGCGGGAACAGTGTACCGGCCCGCGCCGCTTGGGGAGCCATGGCATCTTCTCGCAAGAGCACCGGTAAGCAGCCGGGGGCGGTGAACGGGCACCCCGACAAGCTGTGCGCGCGCTGTGGCCGGCCGTTCTCCTGGCGCAAGAAATGGGAGCGCGACTGGGAGCGTGTACGCTACTGCTCTGACCGGTGCCGCATGGGGAAAAGCGCCGGCTGACGGCCTTCCGGCGCGCCGCCGCGTGCCGCGCCGGTGGTCAGGAGCGCGGCCCCCACTCGCGTCCCAGGCCAACCATGAGCTCCGTCATCAGCGCCACGGCATCCCACAGGTTGCCGATCCGCAGGTTTTCGTTTGGGGCGTGCTGGCTGTTGTCGGCATTGACCGTGGGGACCGTGATGACGGTGGCGCCCAGCTGCTCCACAAAATGGAACAACGGCAATGATCCCCCCAGAGTGGGAAGGGTGAACGGCTCCCGTCCGTAGCTCCGCGTCATGACCCGCTTGACCGCCTGGACGCTGGCCAACGTGCTTGGCACCCGCACGGCTGTGTACCCGCTGTCGTACGTGACGAGCGCGAGGCGACTCCGGTCGGCGCTCCGGGCCGCCGCCCCGGCGTCGTTGGTGATGGCGTAGCCCTGGGTGACCAGATGCTGCTCGAGCATCGCGCGGATGCGTGCCGGCTGCTGGTCCGGGACGAGGCGAAAGTCGATGCTCACACTCGCACTGGTCGGTACCGCGTTGCTGGCGCCATTCCCCACGTTGCCGCCACGAATGCCGCGCACATTCAACGCGGGCAGCATGATGCGCGCCCCCAGCGGGGCATTGTTGGCTTCCGTGCGGGCAAGTCCGAGTGAGCGACGCACGCTGTCGTCGGTGGCACTGAGGGCGTTCACGAGCGCACGCTCGCCGTCGGACATGGCGGGCACATCGTCGTAGAAGCCGGGCAGCAGGATACGGCCGTCGGTGCTGCGCAGTCCGGCCACGAAATGCGCGGCGGCCACAGCGGGGTTGGGTGACCAGTTGCCGTAATGGCCGCTGTGCAGCGCCCGGTTGGCGCCGTAGAAGGTGACCTCCGCCCCCATGACACCGCGCACGCCGAGTACGATCTGCGGCGCGCCGCTCACGTGCACCGGCCCATCGAAGAACAGCCACGCGTCGGCGCCCAGGAGTGCGCGGTGCGTGCGCAGGATGTCGCCAAGATGATTCGACCCCGCCTCCTCCTCCCCTTCGAGGAAGAACTTCACGTTCACGCTCGCCCGTTGCCGCAGCGCCTTCATGGCGTCGAGCGCCGCAAGCATGGCCACGATGGGCCCCTTGTCATCACTTGCGCCGCGCGCGCGGATGCGCACCTCGGGATCGACGGTGTCGCCTGGCGCCGGCAGTGGCACGTCCTCGGTGAGGGCGCTGTTGCGATAGCGACTCAGTTTGGGCACAAAGGGCTCGCTCTCCCAGCCGCCTCCCGCTACGGGCTGCCCGTCGTAGTGCGCGTAGAACACCACGGTGCGCGTGGCCCCCGGCGTCTTGAGCTCGCCGAAGAGCGCGGGACTGCCGCCCGTGGGTGCCCGCAGCGGCGTGAGGGCGACCCCACGCGTCGCGAACGCCTGGGAAAGAAACGCGACGTTCTTCGCGATGTCGTCCTGGTTGCTGGCCACATTGGGGATGGCGAGCAGAGCGAACGCTTCGTCCAGGATCTGGCGTTCATGCTGCTTCCGCCACGCGTCCACCTGCAGACGAAGTGGCTGCGCGGCGACGATGGCGGGCGCGAGGAGCGCGGCGGCGGTGAGAACGGTGAGGAGTGGGCGCATGGCCTCACCATACGGCGAGGCGCGGCGCGGAGGAAGGGAGGCGCAGGGACCGCCGCTCGGCCGCTCTCCCCGCGCCTCCTCTGCTCCGTGCCTTCCCGATCAGAACTCGCACGCCGCCGTGAGGAACACCGCGCGCGCGGGAAGAATGAAGTAGCGCACCCGCCCGCTGCTGCTCACGGCACCACTGCCGAACTTGCGCGTATCGCCCAGGTTCTGGCCGCGCAGCGTGACGCTCGTACGCCCCAGCATCAGACGCGCCGTGGCATCGACCGTATAGAAGTCGGGGAGCACGCGATCGGGGCTGTTGGTGTTGTCGAGAAAGGCGCGACTCTGATAGCGCCCCTCCACGCTCACCCACAGCCGCGACGCCGGCGTGACTTCCACCCGGTGCGCACTCGTGAAGCGCGGGGTGAGCAGCGGCTCCACATGGCGACGCACCACCGGCGTGCCCCGCGACGAATCGGTGAACCGCCGGATGCGATTCGTGCTCCAGGTCGCGTTGCCGGCCAGCACCACACGATCGAGGCCACGATACGCCCAGTCGAGTTCGAGGCCGCGGCGGAAGCTGCTCCCCACGTTGCGGCGCAGAATGGAGCCGCTGGCCGTGGGGGCGCCGATGCGCGCGATGTCGTTGCGGAAGTCCATGCTGTACACGTTGGCCGACAGGTCGACCGTGCGCCGCACGAGGTTGACCCCCGCTTCGAAGTCACGGAGCTGTTCGGGGCGCACGCGCGTGAAATCCCCGAAGGCCTCCACATTGCCGCTGTTGAGATCGTCCTCGCCGCCGAACAGGTCGTTGCGCGCCGGCTCGCGGCTGGTCATGCCGTAGCTGGTGAATGCCGACACGCCGCGCGCGAGGGCGTAGGTCACCCCCGCCTTGGGGTTGAAGAAGGCCCAGTCGATGCTGCGCCCCGAGATACCGGCATTGTCCGACGGTTCGTACCGGAACCGCGCCCACCGCCCCTGCACGTCGGCGAACCAGGTGGCCTTGCCGCGCGTGTACGACAGCTTCACGAAGCCGCTCGCGTCCTGCTTGTGCCCGGTGTTGTCGTACAGTTCGGTATCGGGCTGGAAGTAGCCGCGATGCGCGCGCTGATACGTATTCGCGTTCACTCCCGTGTTGAGGGCGAGGGCACCCCGCTCCACGTTGTAGACGCTGGTCACACCGTACCAGGTGTGCGCGAGATTGAAGCGGTAGCGATCGGGGAGTTCGAAATAGTCATAGTTGCCACTCGCCGAGTTGCGATAGACGGTGGTGTTCACCGCCCCCCCGTTGGCGAGCGAGCGTGACCAGGCCAGCGACACCATCTGCTGCCCGAACTTGTCCCGCTCGTTGGGCGCCAGCGGATTGAAACGCCAGTTCTGCTGCAGCTGCTCACGCGTGGCGCCGGTGTAGCTGAGCGTGTCGTAGAGCTGCCCCACCAGAGCGGTGAGCTTCACGATGTCGCGCTGGCCGAACCAGCCCGCGCCAAGAAAGCCGGTGCGCCCCGCCACGCCGCTGTGGTCGCGGTAGCCGTTGGTGCGCAGCGCACTCACGCGGCCATAGGCCGCGAACCCATTCTGCAGGCCGCTGTTGAACCCGGCGGTGACACGCTGGGCGCCGAAGCTGCCTACCTGCACCTGCACATCACCGCCGGCCTCCTGGCGCGCTACCGGCATCGTTTCGAAGTTGATCGATCCCGCGTACGACGCCGTCCCGGCGGTGCTCGTGCCCACGCCGCGCTGCACCTGCACCGACTGGACGTTGGACATCAGGTCGGCAAAGTTTGCGAAGTAGAGGACCTGGTCCTCCATGTCGTTGAGCGGCACGCCATCGATGGTGATGTTGATGCGCGTCTGATCGAGCCCGCGCAACCGCAGGTAGCTGTAGCCCCATGGCGTGCCGGTTTCGGTATGGGCCATGAGGCTGGGCGCGGCGTTCATGAGCAGCATGGGCACATCCTGGCCGAACTGCCGCTGTGCGATGGCCGCCCGTTCGATGGTCTTCTGCGCAATGGGCGCGGTACTGCCGGCACGAATGGCCTGTACCGAGACGCCCTCGATGCGCCGGGCCGCGCTGTCGGATCTCGCGGAATCGGGGCGCGCCTGAGCGCGGACCGTGGTGGCGGACGCGGCGGCGGTGGCGACTGCGGCGGCAGCCAGAACGGCAGCGGCCAGAACGCCACGGGGGGCGAATCCCTGGTGCTGCGCGCACGCCCATGCGCGACACGCGACAACCACAGGTCGCCCGGCGCGCACCAGGCGCGCGAGGATGCGACGAAACACGTTTGGACTCCCTACGCCGGTGCAAACCGGATCAGGTTCGGCGGGTGTTATCTCAGCCGGACGCTCACAGGCGGCGCCGGCACCCCGGTCATGTGGTGGACATGCTAATTAGCTTTGCCAATCATGACCAGTGGCGACCCTGCGGTGACCGGCACCCTCTGCACGTGGCTCTCCGCGCATGGCTCGTCGTGCGCGGAAACCTTCGGATTCGTCACGGGTGTGGCCAACGTGTGGCTCGTGACGCGGCAGAGCATGTGGAGCTGGCCACTGGGTGTGCTGAACGCGGTGTTCTACATGATCGTATTCGCGCGCACGGGGCTCTACAGCGATACCGGGCTGCAGGTGGTGTACTTCCTGCTCTCGCTGTACGGCTGGTGGCACTGGACGCGGGGGGGGGCGCCGCATGCCCCCGTCGTGGTGACGCGCACCCCCGCCAGTCTCGCCGTCGTGCTCGGTGCAATCGTGCTCGGCACATGGGTCCTCCTCGCGACCATCACCTCGCGGATCCCCGGCGCTGCGTTGCCGTGGCTCGATGCGATCCTCGTTGCCATCAGCCTCGTGGCCCAGTGGATGATGACCCGCAAGCTGCTCGAGAACTGGCTGCTGTGGATCGCGGTGGACGTGGCGTACATCGGCCTGTTCGTGAATCGCGGCCTGCCGCTGACCGCGCTGCTGTACGCCGTGTTTCTGGGCCTTGCCGCACTGGGCTATGTGCAGTGGCGGAAGACGCTGGTACCAGTGGCCGCCGGGTGAGTGCCGCGATGCCTTCACGTCCCCGTCGTCTCGTGGTGACCGGGTCCGAGAGTACCGGCAAGACGACCCTCGTGTCCCAGCTGGCGGCGCACTTCGGACTGCCGTACGCCAACGAATTCGTGCGCGCGTACGCCGGGCACAAGGGCGCGCCGCTCGATGCCTCCGACCACTGGCCCATCGCGCGCGAACAGACGACGCGGCACGAGGCGCTCCTGCAGCAGGCCGCGATCGACGGCACGCCACTCGTGCTCTGCGACACCGATCTGCTGAGCCACGTGACCTACTGTCACCACTACACCGGCGGCTGTGACGCGGGCATCGAGGCGCTTGCCCGCGATTGGGTGGCCGACCACTATCTACTGCTCGACATCGACGTGCCGTGGATTGCGGATGGCGTGCGCGACCGCGGCGACCGGCGCCAAGAGCTGCACGAGGCCTTTCTGGCCACCTTGTACCGCTTTGCGGCACCATTCACCCTCATTGGCGGTTCGTGGCAGGAGCGCTATGCGCGCGCCGCCGCCGTGGCCACGCACTGGCATCCCGTTTCCCCCTAACCTCCACCGAACACCATGCCGCGACCCCCGCAGCAGTACGCCAATCATGCGCAGTACACGCCACTCTATCATTTCTTCACGAGCCCGCTGGCGCTGATCTTCCTCGTGTGGAGCCTCACGCGTTTCTTCAGCAATCCGTCGTACGATACCGGCTACCTGCTGGTGGGTGCCCTCGCCCTGTTCGGTGTAGTCTCGGTGTCACGGCTGTCGCCGCTGCGCGCGCAGGATCGCATCATCCGACTCGAGGAGCAGCTGCGCTATCAGCGCGTGCTGCCGGCCGCACTCGCGGAGCGGGCCATGACCGCCCTCTCGCCGCGCCACTACATCGCGCTGCGGTTCGCCAGCGACGCCGAGCTGGCGGGGCTCGTGGAAACGGTGATCGCCAACCCCACCATGAAGGGGAAGGAGATCAAGCAGCAAATCAGGAGCTGGCGCGCAGACTACTTCCGGCTCTGAGCCGCCGCGTTCGCGGACTGGGTCCGACCGGGAGACGCGTCGAATGCCATGGCGTGTGCGGACGCCAGCAGTTCCACGGGGAGTCCGCCGTTCGCCGTGCGCAACAGTGGGGACAACGTCAGCCGCAGCTGTCCCGCGAGCGCACGATCGGGGGGCACCAGCATCCCCAGCCGCCAGCCTCGTCCGCCTGCTCGCAACACGTCGCCCAGTCGCGCGTACAGACCGCGCAGGTCGGCGCCGCCGCTCACCCGCTGTCCGTAGGGCGGATTGGTCAGCAGTACGCCGCGCGTACCGATTGCCGCCAGGTTGGTCTCCGACAGCGCCCCCTGCTCGATCGTGAGATCGTGCAGCACACCGGCGCGCTCGGCGTTGGCGCGCGCGGCAGCAATGGCGCCCGCATCGCGATCGCGCAGCACGATGAGCACCCCGGCCGATGGCTTCACGCGCGCCCGGGCCTCGGACCGTAGCGCGGCATAGGCCACCAGCGGGGCCTGCGGCCACTGCTCCATGGCAAAGCTGCGCGCCACGCCGGGCGCCATGTCGCGCATCAGGAGTGCCGCCTCGATACCAATGGTCCCCGACCCGCAGAACGGATCGACCAGCGGCACGTCGCCCGGCCATGGCAGCGCGGCCAGCATCGCGGCCGCCAGCGTCTCGCGCAGCGGCGCCTTGGCCACATCGAGGCGCCACCCGCGGCGATGCAGCAAGGCCCCCGAGCTGTCGGCGCTGATCGTGCAGCGGTCGTGATCGAAGCGTACGATGATGAGCTGCGACGGTCCCGCTTCCTCGTCGTCGTCGTCATCGTCGCGCGCCCGCCCCGCAATCTGCGCCCCGGTGATGGCCCCCGCGATGCCGCGCGCGATGCGCTCCGCAACCGCATCGGAGTGATAGAGACGAGACTTTCGGCAGGTGACGCGCAGACGCACCGAGCCGCCGGGCACGATGACGCGCCCCCATGGCACCCGCGCCGCCGCCTTCTCGAGGGTGGCGAAATCCCGGGCCTCGAACGCGGCGAGCCGCACGATCACCCGGCTGGCACACCGCGCCCAGCAGTTGAGGCGGAACAGCTCCGGGAGCGTCAGGTGGAGCGAGACACCAGCCGCGCTCACCGCCTCGACGTGGAGCGACTGGGCGGCGCACTCGGCGGCAACCAACGGCGCGAGGCCCGGTGCGCACACGGCGAAGGCCTCGACCCGCTCGGGCCAGGACGTCGCGGGGCGTCCGGGC
>VYLE01000685.1_pt1 | contig 13969 bp, 7 predicted proteins | sample 5114391 | NCBI WGS metagenome assembly VYLE01 (sample SAMN12291771, study PRJNA351875) | freshwater metagenome | isolation source: freshwater lake | place: USA: Michigan, Kent Lake | collected 2013-08-15
CGCCGGCGTCCCGGAACGTCTGGTCGAGGAGACGGCTCACCGGTTCGGGGCTCAGCCCTGCGGCGGCGGGGGCAGCATGGGACGGATCTCGATCGAGCCGGTCTTGGCGATCGGCAGCTTCCTGGCCCATTCGATGGCGGCGTCCAGGTCGGGCACGTCGATCATGTAGAGGCCGCCCAGCTGTTCGCGCGTCTCGGCGAAGGGACCGTCGTGGACGGTGCGGCCCTGGGGCGTGACGCGGACGGTGGTGGCGGCGTCGGTGCGCTTCAGGCCGGCGCCTCCGACGAAGACGCCGGCGGCGCCCATCTCCTGACCGTAGGCGGTGTGGGCGGCGAGGATGTCGAGCCAGGCCTGGCCGTTCTCGCCGTCGGGATAGGCCTCGGCCTCGGGTTCGTGGATCAGAAGGGCGTAGTGCATGGCGGTCTCCGGTTTGAGGATCGCGGCTCGGACGATCCGAACCTTAGCGATATCGAGGAGACGCGCGAGGGGGCGAGGGATCGACAGGGCGTTGGAGAATTCTCCACAGGGCCTTTATTTCGCCGACGAAGCGCGTATATGTGCCGGCTCCGCAAAACTCCCCATGAGTCTGCGCGAAAGCGCCGAGGCCCGGTCCGTCGCCCTCCGACCGAGCGAAGGCGTGGCTCCTCTCCCAGGAGCTTCAATGATTTCAGACCTCCTGACGTTCCCCCGGACGTCGAGGGTGGAGGTCGAAACTCCTGTCACGGGACGCCGCAAGGCGCGCTCGTGCCGCCGCATTTCACGCGCGTCTCCCCAAATTCTTTGAGAGGGGGCTGCGCGACATGGGAAAACAGAATGACTGACGTCCTGAACGGTCTCGCCATCAACGGTCAGATCGCCTCGGCCACGACCTTCACCGGCAAGAAGCGCATCCGCAAGTCCTTCGGGCGCATCCCCGAAGCCGTGGCGATGCCGAACCTGATCGAGGTGCAGCGCGCCTCCTATGAGCAGTTCCTGCAGCGAGAGGTCCGTCCCGGCCAGCGCCGCGACGAGGGCATCGAGGCCGTCTTCAAGTCGGTGTTCCCGATCAAGGACTTCAACGAGCGCGCCATCCTGGAATACGTCTCGTATGAATTCGAGGACCCGAAGTACGACGTCGAGGAGTGCATCCAGCGCGACATGACCTATGCGGCGCCGCTGAAGGTCAAGCTGCGCCTGATCGTGTTCGAAGCGGACGAGGAGACCGGCGCGCGCTCGGTCAAGGACATCAAGGAGCAGGACGTCTACATGGGCGACATCCCGCTCATGACGGACAAGGGCACCTTCATCGTCAACGGGACCGAGCGGGTGATCGTGTCCCAGATGCACCGTTCGCCGGGCGTCTTCTTCGACCACGACAAGGGCAAGACGCACTCGTCGGGCAAGCTGCTGTTCGCCGCGCGGGTGATCCCGTATCGCGGGTCGTGGCTCGATTTCGAGTTCGACGCCAAGGACCTGGTGTTCGTCCGCATCGACCGTCGCAGGAAGCTGCCGGCGACGACGTTCCTGTATGCGCTCGGCATGGACGGCGAGGAAATCCTGCGGACCTTCTACGAGACCGTGCCTTACGAGAAGCGTGGCGAAGGCTGGGTCACGCCCTACAAGCCCGAGCGCTGGAGAGGCGTTAAGCCCGAGTTCGACCTGGTCGACGCCGACACGGGCGAAGTCGTCGCCCAGGCCGGACACAAGATCTCGGCGCGCGCGGCCAAGAAGCTGGGCGAGACGACCAAGTCGCTGTCGCTGGCGGCCGATGCGCTGGTGACCCGCTATCTGGCCGCCGACGCGGTCAACTACGAGACCGGCGAGATCTACGCCGAGGCCGGCGACGAGCTGGACCAGGCCACGATCAACCTGCTGGAAGAGAAGGGCTTCACCACCATCGACGTGCTGGACATCGACCACGTCACGGTCGGCGCCTACATGCGCAACACCCTGCGGGTGGACAAGAACACCGGCCGCGAGGACGCGCTGTTCGATGTCTATCGCGTGATGCGCCCGGGCGAGCCGCCGACGCCGGAAGCGGCCGAGGCCATGTTCAACTCGCTGTTCTTCGACTCGGAACGCTACGACCTGTCCGCCGTGGGCCGGGTCAAGATGAACATGCGTCTGGAAACCCCCGAGGTCTCCGACGAGATCCGCGTGCTGCGCAAGGAAGACGTGCTGAAAGTCCTGCAGATCCTGGTGGGCCTGAAGGACGGTCGCGGCGAGATCGACGACATCGACAACCTGGGCAACCGCCGGGTGCGCTCGGTCGGCGAACTGCTGGAGAACCAGTACCGCGTCGGCCTGCTGCGCATGGAGCGGGCGATCAAGGAGCGCATGAGCTCGGTCGATATCGACACGGTCATGCCGCACGACCTGATCAACGCCAAGCCGGCGGCGGCCTCGGTGCGCGAATTCTTCGGCTCGTCGCAGCTGTCGCAGTTCATGGACCAGACCAACCCGCTGTCGGAGATCACGCACAAGCGTCGTCTGTCGGCGCTGGGGCCGGGCGGCCTGACGCGCGAGCGCGCGGGCTTCGAGGTGCGCGACGTGCACCCGACCCACTATGGCCGCATCTGTCCGATCGAGACGCCGGAAGGTCCGAACATCGGCCTGATCAACTCGCTGGCGACCCACGCCCGGGTCAACAAGTACGGCTTCATCGAGAGCCCGTACCGCCGGGTGAAGGACGGCAAGGCCACCGACGAGGTGATCTACATCTCGGCGATGGAAGAGGCGAAGTACACCATCGCCCAGGCCAACATCCGTCTGGAGAACGGCGAGATCGTCGAGGACCTGGTCCCCGGCCGGATCAACGGCGAAAGCCAGCTGCTGGCCAAGGACACGGTCGACATGATGGACGTGTCGCCCAAGCAGGTGGTGTCGGTGGCCGCGGCCCTGATTCCCTTCCTCGAGAACGACGACGCCAACCGGGCCCTGATGGGCGCCAACATGCAGCGTCAGGCCGTGCCGCTGGTGCAGTCCGACGCGCCGCTGGTGGGCACGGGCATGGAAGCGGTCGTCGCCCGTGACTCCGGCGCCGTCGTCGTGGCCCGCCGCGACGGCGTGGTCGAGCAGATCGACGGCACCCGCATCGTCGTGCGCGCGACCGGCGAACTGGAAGCCGGCCGCTCGGGCGTCGACATCTACCGCCTGTCCAAGTTCCAGCGTTCGAACCAGTCGACCTGCATCAACCAGCGCCCGATCGTGCGCGTGGGCGACGAGGTGAAGGCCGGCGACGTCATCGCCGACGGTCCGTCGACGGAGCTGGGCGAACTGGCGCTGGGCCGCAACGCGCTCGTCGCCTTCATGCCCTGGAACGGCTACAACTTCGAGGACTCGATCCTGATCTCCGAGCGGATCGTGCGCGACGACGTCTTCACCTCGATCCACCTCGAGGAGTTCGAGGTGATGGCCCGCGACACCAAGCTGGGGCCGGAAGAAATCACCCGCGATATCCCCAACGTCGGCGAGGAGGCCCTGCGAAACCTCGACGAGGCGGGCATCGTGGCGATCGGCGCCGAGGTCCAGCCAGGCGACATCCTGGTCGGCAAGGTGACGCCGAAGGGCGAGAGCCCGATGACCCCGGAAGAGAAGCTGCTGCGCGCCATCTTCGGCGAGAAGGCGTCTGACGTCCGCGACACCTCCCTGCGCCTGCCGCCGGGCGTGGCCGGCACCATCGTCGACGTGCGCGTGTTCAACCGTCACGGCGTCGACAAGGACGAGCGCGCCATGTCGATCGAGCGCGACGAGATCGAGCGGCTGGGCAAGGACCGCGACGACGAGCTCAAGATCCTTGAGCGCAACGTCTATGGCCGCCTGAAGCCGCTGCTGCTGGGCAAGAACGCCGTCTCGGGCCCCAAGGGCCTGGGCCGCGGCGAGATCACCGAGGAGAAGCTGGCCGAGCTGTCGCGCGGCCTGTGGTGGCAGATCGCCCTCGATGACGAGAAGGCGATGGGCGAACTCGAGGCGATGAAGAAGTCGTTCGAGGACAACCGCAAGGCTCTGGACCGCCGTTTCGAGGACAAGGTCGAGAAGCTGCAGCGCGGCGACGAACTGCCCCCCGGCGTGATGAAGATGGTCAAGGTCTTCGTGGCCGTGAAGCGCAAGCTTCAGCCGGGCGACAAGATGGCCGGCCGTCACGGCAACAAGGGCGTCATCTCCAAGATCCTGCCGATCGAGGACATGCCGCACCTGGAAGACGGCACCTCCGTCGACCTGGTTCTGAACCCGCTGGGCGTGCCTTCGCGCATGAACATCGGCCAGATCTTCGAGACCCACCTGGGCTGGGCCGCGGCCGGTCTGGGCAAGCAGATCCAGGGTCTGCTGGAAGCCTGGCAGAACGGCGGACAGAAGAAGGCGCTGATCGAGCGGCTGACCGACATCTATGGCGCGGACACCCCGTTGCCGGACGACGAGGAAGAGCTGGTCGAACTGGCCCGCAACCTGTCCAAGGGCGTGCCCTTCGCCACCCCGGTGTTCGACGGCGCGCACATCTCTGACATCGAGGACCTGCTGGAACAGGCGGGCCTGGAGCGTTCGGGTCAGTCGATCCTGTACGACGGCCAGACGGGCGAGCAGTTCAAGCGTCCGGTCACGGTCGGCTACATCTACATGCTGAAGCTGCACCACCTGGTGGACGACAAGATCCACGCCCGCTCCATCGGGCCGTACAGCCTGGTCACCCAGCAGCCGCTGGGCGGCAAGGCCCAGTTCGGCGGCCAGCGCTTCGGCGAGATGGAGGTGTGGGCGCTGGAAGCCTACGGCGCGGCCTACACCCTGCAGGAAATGCTGACGGTGAAGTCCGACGACGTGGCCGGCCGCACCAAGGTCTACGAAGCCATCGTCCGCGGGGACGACAGCTTCGAGGCGGGCATTCCCGAGAGCTTCAACGTGCTCGTGAAGGAAATGCGCTCGCTGGGCCTGAACGTGGAGCTGGAGAACAGCTGACCGACCGAATGATCCCTGTCCGCGCAAGCGGGCAGGGACGGTCCTTCGCTTTCTCCTCTTTCGATATTTGCGCGGCCCCCCGCCGCAGAAGGAACCAAGATGAACCAGGAAGTCCTGAACATCTTCAACCCGGTCCCGGTCACCCCGACCTTCGACCAGATCAAGATCGCCCTGGCCTCGCCGGAGAAGATCCGCTCGTGGTCGTTCGGCGAGATCAAGAAGCCGGAAACCATCAACTATCGCACGTTCAAGCCCGAGCGTGACGGTCTGTTCTGCGCCCGTATCTTTGGCCCGACCAAGGACTACGAATGCCTGTGCGGCAAGTACAAGCGCATGAAGTACAAGGGCATCATCTGCGAGAAGTGCGGCGTGGAGGTCACCCTGGCCCGCGTCCGGCGTGAGCGGATGGGCCACATCGAACTGGCGTCGCCCGTCGCCCACATCTGGTTCCTGAAGTCCCTGCCGAGCCGCATCTCGCTGATGCTGGACATGGCGCTGAAGGACGTGGAGCGCGTGCTCTACTTCGAGAACTACATCGTCACCGAGCCGGGCCTGACCCCGCTGAAGCAGAACCAGCTGCTGACCGAGGACGAGTTCTATCGCTATCAGGACGAGTTCGGCGACGACGGCTTCACCGCCGAGATCGGCGCCGAGGCCGTGCGCAACCTGCTCATGGGCATCGACCTGCACGCCGAGGCCGAGAAGCATCGCGCCGAACTGGCCGACAGCCCCTCGGAAATGAAGGCCAAGAAGGCGTCCAAGCGCCTGAAGCTGATCGAGGCCTTCCTGGAAAGCGGCAACAAGCCGGAGTGGATGGTCCTGACGGTCGTGCCGGTCATCCCGCCAGAACTGCGCCCGCTAGTGCCGCTGGACGGCGGCCGCTTCGCCACGTCGGACCTGAACGACCTTTATCGCCGGGTCATCAACCGGAACAACCGCCTGAAGCGCCTGATGGAGCTGCGGGCGCCGGACATCATCATCCGCAACGAGAAGCGGATGCTGCAGGAATCGGTCGATGCCCTGTTCGACAACGGCCGTCGCGGTCGCGTGATCACGGGCGCCAACAAGCGTCCGCTGAAGTCGCTGGCCGACATGCTGAAGGGCAAGCAGGGCCGCTTCCGCCAGAACCTGCTCGGCAAGCGCGTCGACTACTCGGGCCGTTCGGTCATCGTGGTCGGCCCCGACCTGAAGCTGCACGAGTGCGGCCTGCCCAAGAAGATGGCGCTGGAGCTGTTCAAGCCGTTCATCTATGCGCGCCTGGACGCCAAGGGCCTGTCGGGCACCGTCAAGCAGTCCAAGCGGATGGTCGAGCGCGAGCAGCCGCAGGTCTGGGACATCCTGGAAGAGGTGATCCGCGAGCACCCGGTCATGCTGAACCGGGCGCCGACGCTGCACCGTCTGGGCATCCAGGCCTTCGAGCCCAAGCTGATCGAGGGCAAGGCCATCCAGCTGCATCCCCTGGTCTGCGCCGCCTTCAACGCCGACTTCGACGGCGACCAGATGGCCGTGCACGTCCCGCTGAGCCTCGAGGCCCAGCTGGAAGCGCGCGTCCTGATGATGTCGACCAACAACATCCTGTCGCCCGCGAACGGCAAGCCGATCATCGTGCCGTCGCAGGACATCGTGCTCGGCCTCTACTACCTGTCGCTGGTCAAGGACGGCGAGCCGGGCGAGGGCAAGCTGTTCGCCAACATCGGCGAGATCGACGCGGCTCTGGATGCCGGCGTCGTGACGCTCCACACCCGCATCAAGGCGCGCTGGACCGAGCAGGACCGTGACGGCAAGGAGGTGACCAAGGTCATCGACACCACGCCGGGCCGCATGAAGCTGGGCGCTCTCCTGCCCAAGAACCCGAACATCGGCTACCGCCTGCTCGAGAAGAACCTGACCAAGAAGGAGATCGGGAACCTGATCGATCAGGTCTATCGCCACTGCGGTCAGAAGGCGACGGTCATCTTCGCCGACCAGATGATGGGCCTGGGCTTCCGCGAGGCGGCCAAGGCGGGCATCTCGTTCGGCAAGGACGACATCGTCATCCCGGCCAAGAAGACCGAGATCGTCGACGCCACCCGCACTCTGGTCGAGGAATACGAGCAGCAGTACGCCGACGGCCTGATCACCAAGGGCGAGAAGTACAACAAGGTCGTCGACGCCTGGGCCAAGGCCACCGACCGCGTCGCCGACGAGATGATGGGCGAGATCGCCCAGCCTCGCGTCCTGGCGTCGGGCCGGACCGCCGAGATCAACTCGGTGTTCATGATGGCCAACTCCGGCGCCCGGGGTTCGCAGGCCCAGATGAAACAGCTGGGCGGCATGCGCGGCCTGATGGCCAAGCCTTCGGGCGAGATCATCGAGACGCCGATCGTGTCGAACTTCAAGGAAGGCCTGACCGTGCTCGAGTACTTCAACTCGACCCACGGCGCCCGTAAGGGTCTGGCCGACACCGCCCTGAAGACCGCCAACTCCGGTTACCTGACCCGTCGTCTGGTCGACGTGGCGCAGGACTCGATCGTCACCGAGGACGACTGCGGCTCGACGCGCGGCATCACGCTCCGCGCCGTGGTCGAAGGCGGCGACGTCCTGGTCTCGCTGGGTCAGCGGGTTCTGGGTCGCTATGCGGCCGAGGACATCAAGGAGCCCGGCACGGACAACGTCCTGTTCCCGGCGGACACCTACCTCCAGGAAGAGGAAGTCGAGGTCATCGACAACGCGGGCGTCCAGTCGGTCAAGGTCCGTTCGGCCCTGACCTGCGAGGCGGAAGCGGGCATCTGCTCCTACTGCTACGGGCGTGACCTGGCGCGCGGCACCAACGTCAACATCGGCGAAGCGGTCGGCGTCATCGCCGCCCAGTCGATCGGCGAGCCGGGCACCCAGCTGACGATGCGGACCTTCCACATCGGCGGCACCGCCCAGGTGGCCGAGACCAGCTTCTACGAAGCGACCAACGCCGGTACGGCCAAGATCGTCGGCCCGACCGTCACGGCCGCGCACGGCGACCTGGTCTCCATGAGCCGCAACGTCGTCATCACCGTCGTCGTCGACGGCAAGGACCGCGAATCCTACAAGGCTCCGTACGGCGCCCGGATCCGCGTCAAGGACGGCGAAGAGGTCAAGAAGAACCAGCGCCTGGCGGAGTGGGACCCCTACACCACCCCGATCATCACCGAAGTGGGCGGCATCGTCCGCTTCGAGGATCTGGCCGAGGGTCTGTCGTTCCGCGAGGAGACCGACGAAGCGACGGGCATCGCCCAGCGCGTCGTCATCGACTGGCGCGCCAGCCCGCGCGGCTCGGACCTGCGTCCGGCCATGGGGATCACGTCGCAGGACGCCTATGCCAAGCTGGCTTCGGGCTCCGACGCCCGTTACCTGCTGCCGGTCGGGGCCATCCTGTCGGTCGCCAACGGCGACGAGGTCAAGCCCGGCGAGATCCTGGCCCGTATCCCCACGGAAGGCGCCAAGACGCGCGACATCACCGGCGGTCTGCCGCGGGTGGCCGAGCTGTTCGAGGCCCGCCGACCCAAGGACTGCGCGGTCATCGCCGAGATGGACGGCCGCGTCGAGTTCGGTCGCGACTACAAGAACAAGCGACGCATCAAGATCACCCCGGAGCCGGACGCGGACGGCAACCAGGGCGAGGCGGTCGAGTTCCTGATCCCCAAGGGCAAGCACATCTCCGTCCACGACGGCGATCTGATCCAGAAGGGCGACTACATCATCGACGGCAACCCCGATCCGCACGATCTGCTGCGCATCCAGGGCGTCGAGGCGCTGGCCGAATACCTGGTGAACGAGGTGCAGGAGGTCTATCGACTGCAGGGGGTGCCGATCAACGACAAGCACATCGAGGTGATCGTTCGCCAGATGCTGCAGAAGGTCGAGATCACCGACTCGGGCGAGACCACGCTCATCAAGGGCGACACGGTCGAGATCGCCGAGGCCGTGGCCGAGAACGAGAAGGTCGAGAAGCGCGGGGGCCGTCCGGCCACCGTGCAGCCCGTCCTGCTCGGGATCACCAAGGCGTCCTTGCAGACCCGAAGCTTCATCTCGGCGGCGTCCTTCCAGGAGACTACCCGCGTCCTCACCGACGCCTCGGTCAACGGCAAGAAGGACACGCTGGAAGGCCTGAAGGAGAACGTCATCGTGGGCCGCCTGATCCCGGCGGGCACGGGGGCCTATCTGCGGAGCCTGCAGAAGATCGCCAACCAGCGCGACGCCGAGCTGACCTCGACCCGCGAAGCGGCGGTCGAGCCCCTGCCGGCCGACCTGCAGCTGGAGCTGGCCGAGAGCGAGTGATCGCTGTCACAGCGTTGAACTGAAGAAGGGCGGTCTCGGCGACGGGGCCGCCCCTTTTTCGTTGACGACGAGTTCGAGCCAATGGTCGTTGAGGCGAGATCGGAGATCGCATCATGCCCCCGCGCCCCGTCCGAAAGACCCATGACCGCATCCTTTGGGTCTGCTTCCTCTGCGCCATGAGCCTGTACGCGCTGGCTGAAGGGGCGACCTTGGCGATTGGTCTGGGCGAAGCCGCACATGACGCTTTCTGCGTAGATCACGGTTGGATGGTTTCCTGATCTGAGACCAGACGCTTCACAGCGGGACAGGACGCTCTAGGGTCGTCTCCTCGAGAGGGAGTTGCGACCGATGCGTAGACGCACTTTTTTGACCGCCCTGCCCGCGGGAGCGCTGACGGCCGGCGCTATCCTGGGAACCACGTCCGCGTCCGGCCAGACCGCTGCTGGGACGCATCAGACGGGGCGGGGGGCGCCGCGCGCCTATCCCTACGCCGACGTCGGGCCGGGCGACCGGATCATGGGCGCGCCGTTCGCGGGGCGGTCGACGGTGTGGGGGACGCAAGGCGCGGCGGCGACGGCGCATCCGGCGGCGACCCTGATCGGGATCGACACTCTGAGGCGCGGAGGCTCGGCGATCGACGCGGCCATCGCCATCAATGCTGCGCTGGGCTTTCTTGAGCCCACGGCGAACGGCATAGGCGGCGACGCCTTCTGCCTGATGTGGGACCCGGCACAGGGCAAGGTCGTGGGCCTGAACGGATCGGGGGCCAGTCCGCGCGGGCTGTCGCTGGCGACGGCGCGCTCCAGGGCCGGGGTGGATGGATACCTGCCGCGATACGGGGCCGTCACAGTCAATGCGCCGGGCGCCGTCGACGCCTGGTGGGCGGCGCATCAGCGTTACGGCAAGCTGGCGTGGCGCGATGTCCTGATCCCGGTCGCGGAGATGTGCGAGCAGGGCGTGCCCATGCCGCAGCTGATCGCCTGGTATCTGGAGCGGAACATGGCCGGGTTCGACCGGTCGGCCGGTATCATCGAGGAGAACGACAACCGCAGGCGCGTCTTTGCCCCCACTGGCCAGACGCCGCGCGTGGGCGAGGTCTTCGCAAACCCGGACCTGGGCCGCACCTATCGCGCCATCGCCGAGGGCGGGCGCGACGCCTTCTACGACGGGCCGCTGGCCGATCAGATGCAGGCCTATTTCCGGCGCATCGGTGGATGGATGACGCGGGCCGACCTTGCGGCGCATCGGACGGAGTGGGTCGAGCCGATCATGACGACCTATCGCGGCGTCGAGGTCTACAGCCTGGGGCCGAACACCCAGGGGCTGTCGACCAATCAGATCCTGAACGTCTGCGAACGGTTCGACTTGGCCGGGATGGGTTTCCAGTCGGCGGCCTCGATCCATGTCCAGGCCGAGGCCAAGCGGCTGGCGTTCGAGGACCGGGCGAAGTGGTTCGCCGACCCGGAATTCGCGCGCACGCCGGTCGAATGGCTGAACTCCAAGGCCTATGCGGCCGAGCGCGCGGCCCTGATCCGGCCGGAACGGACGATGGACCGGGTCATGCCGGGCGACGCGCCGACGCAGGGCGACACCACCTATTTCAGCGTGGCCGACAAGGACGGGATGATGGTCAGCTGGATCCAGTCCAACTATCGCGGCATGGGCTCCGGCCTCGTGCCGGACGGCGTGGACGGACGCACGCTCGGCTTCATGTTCCAGGACAGGGGCGAGCTGTTCAACCTCAGCGACGGCCACCCGAACGTCTATGCGCCGGGCAAGCGGCCGTTCCACACCATCATCCCCGGCTTCGCCTGCAAGGACGGCCAGCCGTGGATGGCCTATGGCGTCATGGGCGGGGGCATGCAGCCGCAGGGTCAGGCCCAGATCGTCATCAACATGGTCGACTACGGCCTCGATCCCCAGGAGGCCGGCGACGCGCCGCGCTGGCAGCATGAAGGCTCTTCAGAGCCGACCGGGCATCCGGCGGAGGGCTCGGGCGTACTGCATCTGGAGAGCGGCGTGCCGGAGGAAACGAAGGCGCAGCTGAGGGCCATGGGCTGGACGCTGGGCGGGCCCAACGGCGGGTTCGGCGGGTATCAGAACGTCGTGCGGCAGGTGAACGCCGACGGGCCGTGGACCTACGGCGCGGCCACCGAGATGCGCAAGGACGGGATAGCGCTGGCGTATTCCTGAAGAGACCGACCCTCACACGCCTGCAGCACGGGACACAACAAATTATGACGCTCTTCGCCCTGATAAGCCTGATCGCCTTCAGCCCCTTCGCCCCGCAAGACGCGGCCAGTTGGCCTGCCGCAGTCATCGCGGGAGAGCACCAGTTCCGCAACCGGGTCCGCGGAGGTTGCAATGCGCTCTACGGTGCGTCTCAGGCGGCGATCCGTGAACGGGTGGATGGGCGCGACTGGGTCGGCGCGGCTTCACTCGTGCTCGAGACCGATTGCCGCGCGGACATAGCCTATCTGCTGTTGGGCCGCGGGGTTGAGGTCGTAGCCGGGGCGACGGCGGCGCTTCCCTATTATCGGGAGGCCGACAGGATTGCGCGCACGGCCAGTTTCCGCACCAGCGAGCACTGCACTCTGCATGATACCGGTCTGGGCTTTCAGTCGGCGGGCCGAGGCTGTTTCGGGATTCCGATCGAGACGCAGGCGGCAGCCGATCTCGCTCTCGCCCAGGCCGGAGGCGGCCTCCGGGGCTCCGGCGTGCAAACCAGAGGCGCTGCAGAGCGGCTAGCCGAGGTTTCAGTAGCGAACAATCAACCGTATCAGCCAGCCAGCTGTCATGCGGGGGTGCCTGGAACGATCCCGTGTTCTGAGATCACGCCGCTGGCAGGTGCTCGCCGCGTCGTTAGGGCAGGCAATGTGAGGAGCCAGCCCTCCACCGAGGCTCGGGTCGTGGATCAGCTTCGACCCGGCGAAGAACTGCCGGTGTCCGCCAGATTTTTCGCTGGCGGACGCTATTGGCTGGAGATCACCAAACCGAACCAGTACATCGCTGTCGCGGCCGAAAGCTTGTTCGACCCTGAACCAGCGATCGGGCGGCCATTCCCCCACGCGCGTGACCTCCTCGCCGACCAGATGCGGAGGTTGGCTTCGGTCCTGCCCTTTTCGCTCGAAGGATTGAAGGTCTCTCTAGACAAGGTCGACTGGTCGACAAGGCGCGAAGACGGGGCCCTCGCCAGCGGTCGGCTGGAGCATCCTGAAGCCGATTACGCCGTGGAGATTCGGCCGTCGGGTGGCGCCCTGGCCGTGACGTTCGCCATCAGGGCGCGTGAGGGCGGCGCCGATTTGAGAACACTCGAAGCTCCGCTGGACCCGCTCGGCAGCCCCATTTTCGTCGGTACGGTCGAAGACCGAGTCTGCCACTACGGTGACAGCTTTACCGGCAGCGTCGAGCAGTGGACCGCCGAAAGCTCGCTCGGACGGATCGGCGTCGTGACCTATTTCTACAACTCCGGGATGGCCTCCGGCGGAATGGTCTACGAAGCGACTGTGTGGTCGGGCGGAGCACCCAATGGCGCCGCCGACGGCTACGAACTGCCCGCGCGGTCTAACTGCGTGCGAGCTGATCAGCTCGACGCCGTCGCCTCGACCGCCTCCGGCTCCAGCGCATAGACGCGCGCGCAGTATTCGCACGTCACGTGAATCTTGCCGTCGGGCTCGACCATGTCGGCGCGTTCCTCGGGGCTGAAGGAGGCCAGGACCGTTTCGATCCGGTCGGCCGAGCAGCGGCACTGGGCCTTGAGCGGACGGGCGTCCTCCAGCCGAACGCCGTCCTCGTGGAACAGGCGGAACAGCAGGGTCTGGGGCGTGATGGTCGGGTCGATCAGCTCATCGTCGGCCAGGGTGTGGAACAGGGCGCGGGTGCGGTCCCAGGCTTCTTCCGTAGAGCCGCGCGCGTCGTCGGCGGCGATCAGCTGGATGAGAGCGCCGCCCGTGCGCCATTGCGTGCCGGCGTCGGTGGTGACAGCGCCGACAGCGAGGCGGACCTTGGTCGCGATCTGCTCGGACTGTTCGAAGTAGTGCTCGGCGGCCAGCGACAGGCTCTCGCCCTCGATGGGGGTGATGCCCTGGGTGCGCTCGAAGTCCGGGCCGCGGTCCAGAGTCATGACGAAGACGCCCTGGCCCAGCAGGGTCCTGGCGCCGGGACGGGAAAAGCCGGTCGAGGCGGCGGCGACCTCGGCCTCGTCGTACCGGCAGTAGCCGCGCAGGAAGCCCTCGGTGTCGTAATCGGCGACAACGTAGCGGACCGGGCCGTCGCCCTGGGCCTGGACGATCAGGCGGCCTTCGAACTTCAGGCTGGAGCCGACCAGGGCGGCGAGCGCGCAGGCCTCGCCCAGCAGGGCCGCGACCGGCTCCGGGTAGGCGTGGGCGGACAGGATGGTGTCGATGGCCTCGCCCAGCCGCACCAGGCGGCCGCGCACGGGCCAGCCCTCGATCTGGAAGGCGGCGGCGAGATTGTCGGTGGGCGCGGTCGGCGCCGGCGCGTGATCGGTCACGGCGGTGTCCTGGAAAGCGGAAAATCGGTGAAGGGGGCAAGATAGGAAACCACAAGCGCGATGGTAAGGCCCGGTCGCGATGGCTATCTGTGGCCGGTCCGCCGTCGGAGAGCTCGCCCCATGTTCGCAAGACCGTCCCTGAAGCCGCTGAAGCAACAGGCGATCGTGGTCACCCATGCGACCCACGGCGTGGGCCTGGCCACAGTGAGTCAGGCCTCGCGGGCGGGTGCATGC